>Ga0247692_1000104_pt1 | contig 18210 bp, 15 predicted proteins | sample CNK33_metaG_FD_183041 | JGI IMG/M metagenome (GOLD analysis project Ga0247692, IMG submission 183041) | Soil microbial communities from Purdue University Martell Research Forest, Indiana, United States - CNK33 | ecosystem: Environmental > Terrestrial > Soil > Temperate forest > Bulk soil...
TCCTCCCCACATTCAGTCACCCTCATGCAGTTGCGCTTCACTTCATTCGCTGTGACCAGCTTATGGCGGGACTTGCACCCGCAGGAGTGCGCCCATGCTGGGCGCACAAACAAAAGGCACGCGGGTCGAAACCCGCGTGCCTCCTAAGCCCTTTCGGGCTGGCTTGCGTGGGGCGGAATGCGGCGAACCGCGCTTCCGCCCGCTACGCCAAGCGCTCTTACATCTTCACGACGTCGAGCAGCGTCTTCTTGCCCGACTTGTAGTTGTACAGCGAGATCACGCCGTGCTTCAGGTCGCCCTTCGCGTCGAACGTGGTTTCACCGATCACACCCTTGTAGTCGGTGTTCGGCATCACTGCCAGGATCTTCGCCGGATCGGTCGAGCCAGCGCGCTTCATTGCGTCGACGACGATGTACACAGCGTCATACGTGAACGGAGCGTAGATCTGGATCGGCTGGCCGAAACGCTTCTGATACTTCGCCTGGAACGCTGCGCCGCCTTCCATCTTCTCGAGCGCCATACCGGCTTCCGAGCAGACGATGTTGTCGGTTGCGTCGCCAGCCAGGTCAGACAGCTTGTCGGTACACACGCCGTCGCCAGCCAGCACCTTCGCGCGCAGGCCGAGCTGCTTGGCTTGCTTTGCGAACGGGCCGCCCGTGGCGTCCATGCCGCCGTACATGATCGCGTCCGGGTTTTCGCCCTTGATCTTCGTCAGAATCGCGCGGAAGTCGACAGCCTTGTCGTTCGTCGCGTCATGCGACATCACGTTCAGGCCCAGCGACTTCGCCGTCTTCTCGAATTCGTTGGCGAGACCCTGGCCGTATGCCGTCGAGTCGTCGACGATCGCGACGCTCTTCACCTTCAGGCCCTTCGCTGCGTAGTTCGCCAGTGCCGGACCTTGCTGCGCGTCCGTCGCAACGACGCGGTACGTCGTCTTGAAGCCCTGTTGCGTGTACGCCGGATTCGTTGCCGACGGCGAGATCTGAACGATGCCTGCATCGCTATAGATCTTCGAAGCCGGGATCGACGTACCCGAGTTCAAGTGGCCAACCACTGCCACGACCTTGTCGTCGACCAGCTTCTGCGCGACCTGCGTAGCAGTACGCGGGTCAGCTGCGTCGTCCTGTGCATCGAGTTGCAGCGTGACCTTCTCGCCGCCGATCGTCAGGCCCTTCGCGTTGATCTCTTCGACTGCGAGACGTGCGCCATTTTCGTTGTCCTTGCCCAGGTGAGCGATGCCACCCGTCAAAGGCGCAACATGGCCGATCTTGACAACGGTGTCGGCCGAAGCCGTCGTCGCCAACGTTGCAAACAGCATCGCCGCAGCGCTGATCGGCAACAGCTTTTGGATTTTGATGTTCATGTAAGTCTCCGATTTCGGTCCCAAAATCAACGTAATCGCCCTTGTGCCCCGCTTCCTTCACGTGTCGCTCAAATCCCGTGGACGACTCCGCCGGATGCATCGTTCATGCACTTGGCAAGCACGCGTTCCAGCCTGTTTGTGGCAGGTGGCGCCCCGCGCTTGCGCGCAAGTGTAGGCTATCAAATTAATTTGTGGGGGTTTTTTGAGGAAGTGGGATCACTACCAATAGCGTTTATCCCACTTAGTCATGAAAGACAGGCCCGACGTGCCCGGAAAGCAACGGCTGGCGCGGGTTTCGGGCAAACGAGGGAGGCTTCTATAGTGCGGGTCTAAAGCTTTGCCGGGATCGTCCGTTAATGCGCCGGATGTGCGTCGAACGCGTCATCACGGGTAAACACAATAGTGATAGCGCGCCGTTGAGATCGTGCTCAAACACGCTTAAGCGATGCGCTCTATATAGAGTGCGAGTGCCGTTTTTTTTGGCCGCTGCAACCGGGCCGCGCAGCCCGCCGAAACCAGAAGTCGTTTCAATCCGCTTACGAGAAGGCCGCCGAGCGGGCCTCTCGCTGCAATTGCCTTCTTTTGATGGCACACTGAGCGCCCGCTGCGGGCGAGACGCCCGCAAACGATTGCCCGCCCGATAGCGGCTTCACCGTTTATGCAAGGAGAAACAACGTGAGCGTGACTTCCCGATGGATCGACATTCAAACCGGCAATGATTCGTTTGGCGCGTACATGTCGACGCCAAAAAGCGGCAAGGGTCCGGCCGTCATCATCATTCAGGAAATCTTCGGCGTGAACGGCCACATTCGCGACGTCGTCGATCAATATGCGCAGGACGGCTATATCGCGATCGCACCGGATATTTTCTGGCGCACGCAACCGCGCGTCGAACTCACCTACGCTGGCGCGGATCGCGACAAGGGCATCGAAATCCTGCAGAAGACGAATGTCGATCTCGCCGTCGCCGATATCGGCGCAACGACTGCCGCGCTGCGCGCGATGCCGGAAGTGGCGGGCAAGATCGCGGGCGTCGGCTACTGCTTTGGCGGCCGTCTCGCGTATCTGGCCGCGGCCGAAGGGCTGCTCGATATCGCCGTGTCGTACTACGGCGGCGGCATCCAGAACCAGCTCGACAAGGCAGCGCAAATCAAGGTGCCGATGCAGTTCCACTACGGCGAACTGGACCACGGCATTCCACTGTCGGCGGTCGGTGAAGTGAAGGAGCGCTTCGCGGGCCGCGACGAAGTCGAGCTGTATATCTACCCGAACGCCGATCACGGCTTCAACTGCACCGAGCGCGCAAGCTATCACCAGCACTCGGCGGCGCTCGCGCATGGCCGCACGCTGACTTTCCTCGGCACCCACGCGTAAGTTACGCTAGAGGCGCGACGTGGCTGCGTCGTGCCCCGCGCTTCCATTCTGGGCACGCCGCCCCGCGCGTGCCGTCATCACCATTCCTGTCCGCGGGGGTCGTCGTCGTGCAATCCGATTATCTCGATCATGACGCGATCGGCCTCGCCGATCTCGTGCGCAAGCGCAAGGTGAGCGCGCGCGAATTGCTGGAAACAGCAATCGCGCGCGCCGAAGCCGCCAATCCCGCGATCAACGCCATCGTTCTGAAGGACTATGACGCCGCCCGTCAGCGCGCATCGCGAGAGCATGCGAATGGCGAGGAAGACGTGATTGGCGACGGAGCGCTCGCCGGCGTCCCGTATCTGGTCAAGGATCTCGGGCTGCCCGTCAAGGGGCTGCGCATGTCGATGGGCAGCCGCCACTACCGCCATTTCATTCCCGACGAAGACGCGCCGCTCGTCACGGCCACGCGCGCCGCCGGACTCAACATCTTCGGCAAGACGAGCACGTCGGAAATGGGCCAGATGCCTTATACGGAGCCCGAACTGTTTGGGCCGTGCCGCAACCCGTGGAGTCTCGATCACACGCCGGGCGGCTCCAGCGGCGGCTCGGCTGCCGCCGTCGCGGCGGGCATCGTGCCGCTCGCGCATGCGTCGGACGGCGGCGGCTCGATCCGCATTCCCGCGTCGTGTTGCGGCCTGTTCGGGCTCAAGCCGTCGCGCGGACGGCAGCCGTCGAATGCGGTGCCCGCGCCCGGCGACCTCGGCATCGATCACGCCGTCTCGCGCAGCGTGCGCGACAGCGCACTGCTGCTCGATCTCACGTCAGGCAACGCCGACCGTCCGATGGGCGCGCCCGGCACCTTCCTCGCCGCCGCCAGCGAACCGTGCAAGCCGCTGCACATCGCGTTCGTCACGGACCCGATGCTCGCGCCCACGCTATCCGCCGACGCCCGCGCCGCGCTCGACGACGCCGCACAACTCGCCGCGTCGCTGGGCCATCACATCGAACCCGTATCGCTCGGCATCGACTTCGCGAGCCTGCGCGAAGCGTTTTTGATGATCTGGTCGGTGAGCGCCGAAAGCCTCGTGCTGGGGGCCGATCAGATCACGGGGCGCAAGCCCAATCGTGAGGAATTCGAAATCGCCACGTGGACGATGGGACATATCGGCCGCAAATTCGGCGAGCGCGAATTGCCTGCCGCGCTGGAGGCGCAGCGTCAGGTGAGCGCGAAGCTCGCGGATCTGATGACGCGCTACGACGTGATCCTGTGCGCGACGCTCGCTTCCGCGCCGATCAAGATCGGTGAAATGCAACCCACCGCCGTCGAGAAAATGCAGATGCGCGCCGTCACCACCGTTCCCGTCGAGCCGCTGATGCGCAAGCTGCTGACGGAAGTGTCGAACAAGGCGTTCGCGTGGGCGGGCTGCACGGAGTTGTTCAATCTGACGGGACAACCGGCGATGTCGGTGCCGCTCTACTGGAACGCGCGCGGACTGCCCATCGGCGTGCAGTTCGCGACGCGAGACGGCGGCGAAGCGATGTTGCTGCGGCTCGCCGCGCAACTGGAAACGGCGCGTCCGTGGTTCGACCGGCGGCCGCCGCTGATGCCTGCGCGAAGCTAGCGGCGCTCCAGCGCATCGACGGGCTTGCGCATCGCGTCGAGATCGGCGTGACGTATCGCGGGCATGCACGCAACGGCGATGATAGACAGCGTGATCCCGCACATCACGTAGTACGTCGGCGCGAGCGGCGAACCCGTCGTCTTGATGAGCCACGTGACAATGAACTGGCCAAAGCCGCCGAACAACATCACCGCGAAGTTGTACGCGAGCGAAAGGCCGGTCGAGCGCACGTTCGCGGGAAAGAGTTCGGCCATCAGTGCGCCGAACGGTCCGTAATAGCCGGATAGCGTGATCGACAGCACGGCCTGCACGAGAATCAGTTTCGACACGCTCGGCGCTTCTTCGAGCCACGCGAAGAGCGGATAGATCACCACCAGCGTGAGACCCAGCGACCACAGCGACAAACCCTTACGCCCGATGCGATCGGACCACGCCCCGGTTAGCGGTGACAACACCATCAACAGCAGATTGCCGACGATCACGGCCGTGAACGAATCCGAATACGGCAGCTTCAGTTGCTTGACCGCAAAGGTCGGCAGGTAGCTGATCAGCACGTAGATCGTGACCGTCAGCGCGATCACCGAGCCCAGACCGCAGAGCACGTCGCGGGTATGGTGCGCGAAAAGCTCGCCGAGCGTCGCGCGGCGCGCGGTCTGCTTCGCGTGCAAAAATGCTTCGGAATCCGCGAGATTGCGGCGAATGTAGAAACCGATCGGTCCGATCACGAGACCGATGATGAACGGCACGCGCCAGCCCCATGACTTGAGCGCTTCCGGTGACAGGCCGCGCGTCACCAGCGCGCCGACGATCGCGCCGAGCAGCAGTGCGGCCGCCTGGCTCGCCATCTGCCAGCTGCCGTATAGACCGCGTTTCGAGAACGGCGCCGCTTCGATCAGCAGCGCGGTCGAGCTGCCGAACTCGCCGCCCGCGGAGAAGCCCTGAAGCAGACGCCCGACCACGATGATGATCGGCGCGCCGACGCCGATTGCAGAGTACGGCGGTGCGATGGCGAGCAGCAGAATGCCGAGCGTCATCAATGCGATGACCAGCGAGAGCGCCGCCTTGCGCCCCGCGCGATCCGCGTACAGGCCGAGCACGATGCCGCCGATAGGCCGCATGAAGAACGCGACGCCGAAGCTCGCCGTGGTGAGAAGAATCGACGCGTAGTCGCTGCTGGAAGGAAAGAAGAGCTCGGCGATAACGACGGTGAGAAAACCAAAGACGGTGAAGTCATACCACTCGAGTGCATTACCGATGACGGCCGCTGTGACCGCACGGGTATTGAGGCTCCTCGCTGCTTGTGACATCGATGTCTCCGCCCTTCGTCGAGGCGTCGGGGTGCGTTGGTCTGAAGTGATTCGAATGGGCCGTCGTGAAGGCCGCGCGCGCAAGCCATGCGAGTGTAAAAGAGCACGACATCGGATTTCAAGCAACTTTCATACGACAAAGAGCGCGACGCCGCGTTGCACGGCGCGCGCTCTATCCATTACTGCGAGAGGCAAGCGCGGCGATGCTGCATTGCATCGTCCGACACGTGCCCATGCCGACTGGATTTCGTTGTATCAGGCCTTCTTGTTATATGCGCTGCACCAACCCTTGCTCGCGACCTGCTTGCCCGCGAACATCGGGCAGCCCGCGTAGGCGTCGGTGGCCTTGCCCTGATAGAAACTGCAATTGCCGCAGTCCTGGCCTGCTGCGTACTTCGCATATTTGGCCTTGTCGACTTTGGACGCATCTTCCTTGTAGCCGAGCGCCTGCGCGGTCGGATCGGATTCCGCGACCTTCGGTGCATCGGCGAACGCCTGGCGCGACAGCGCGAACGTCGATGCCACACCGATACTCGTGATCAGAAACGTACGACGTGAATTGTTCATGGGGACTCACTCCATTGGTATTGTGGGGGTCAACGCCGTTCTAACGACAGCGGTCCTCAAGCATATCAATGAAGCCGACGCGCGTGATGCTTCAAATCCCCGTCATAAGCGAATCGGTAGTGCGTGTGTGCGCCTGCGCATTCAGGCGCGCCCGCTGACTTCGCACACGCGCTGCGCAATCGCCAGCGACGCCGTCAAACCCGGCGACTCGATACCGAACAGATTCACCAGGCCACGCACGCCATGGGCGGCGGGCCCCTGAATCAGGAAGTCGGCGGCCGGCTCGCCGGGCCCCGACAGCTTCGGACGAATGCCCGCGTACGCCGGCTGCAGCGCATGATCGGGCAGCGCGGGCCAATACGCGCGGATCGCCGCATAGAACGATTCGGCCCGTTGCGGATCGACGTCGTAGTTGATCGTATCGACCCATTCGACGTCCGGGCCGAAACGCGCCTGGCCGCCGAGATCGATCGTCAGATGCACGCCGAGTCCTGCTTCATTCGGCATCGGATAGATCAGGCGGTTGAACGGCGCGCGCCCCGAGATGCTGAAGTAGTTGCCGCGCGCGAGATAGAGCGGAGGCACATGGCGCGCATCGAGCCCGCGAATCTTGCGCGCGATTGTGTTCGCATGCAGCCCCGCGCTGTTGATCACGCATGCGGTGCCGATCGTCGTCGGCGAATTGCCGCCGACTTTCACGATGAAGCGTCCGTTGATCGCTTCGATCGCTTCGACGGGCGCATGGAACGCGCAGACGGCGCCGTCGCGTTCCGCATCGCCTTGCAGCGCGAGCATCAGCTGATGGCTATCGACGATGCCCGTCTGCGGCGAGAACACGGCTTCGACACATTGCAGCGCCGGTTCCAGCGCCTGCGCTTCCTCGCCGCTGATACGCATCAGATCGAGCACGCCGTTTTCCTTGCCGCGCGCCATGATGCTTTCGAGCTGGGGAATCTGGTTGCGCGCAGTCGCGACGAGCAATTTGCCGCAGCGCTGGTGCGGCACGCCGCGTTCGGCGCAGTAGTCGTACAGCATCTCGCGGCCGCGCACGCACAGCGCCGCCTTGAGCGAGCCGCGCGGATAGTAAATGCCCGCGTGTATCACTTCGCTGTTGCGGGAACTCGTGCCGACGCCGATGGCTTCCGCCGCTTCCAGCACGATCACTTCACGTCCGCGCGCAGCCAGCGCGCGCGCGACGGCAAGACCGACGACACCAGCGCCGATCACCACACATTCGATCTGATCCATGTCCGTTGGACGCGGCTCACTGCGCCGCGTTCTACCTCGTCATCCACCAGGATTTCGATAGCGTGCGGTGTCGTTGAAACCGCGACCGCGTGCTGTCGAACGCTTCACATGCACAATGCGAAATGACGCGACGCGCTACAGACACAAATGCCCGCAACCTTGTGCGGCTGCGGGCATCAATATGTGGGAACGCGTCGAGCGTTTGGTTCAGTGTACGCCCACGACGCTCATTCCAGGTGAATTTGGCGGACTCGTTCCGCCTGAGCCACAACAGGCTTGATCAATCCTGCGCAGTTGTGCGTTTGAACAGATGGCGCAGGTCGACGTGTGCGATGGGCGCCGTATAACCGCCCGTTGCAAATTGCTGAGGATAAGCAGGTGCGTTCGGATTCAGGCTGAGTTCACCGTTCGCGCGGGCTTGCACCAGATCGGCCTTCACCTCGGCGCGCGTCTTCGGGCCGTTGACGCTGGACGGCGATTGCGTCGGAGCCGGGCTGTAGCCGCTTGCGAAAGCGGGCGCGGCGACGACTGCGGAAATCAGCAAAGCGGCAAGCGAAAGCTTTTTCATGATCGGTTCCTGAGGTGAAGTCCAGTTCGAACGAAACGCTGTTTGCATTTCAGTGAACGGAGTCTAGTCCTCGCCTATCGGATTGCCGACCCTCATTTGCGGAATTGACTGTTGCTCGATTACGTTCAAATCAGGCGCGAATCGCCCTGCCTGAGCTATGGAATAGTTACAACATTGGAACAATGAACAAGTCGCGCGAGCGCGGCCTGTTCGCATAAATGGAGTGCGCGACGCTAGAAACCGATCGGTTTGCGGCGCGAATTGTAGTCAAGGCGAATGTCGTCGGCGCCGATATGGTCGCGGCTCGCGATGCGCGCCGAGCCGAAACCGTTCAGGATCGCGCGCCGCATTTCACGCGGCGACGCCTGCGCCAGCGCGTCGAGCGCCGCGCCGCCGAGTTGCGCCGGAAACCGCTGGCCCCAGCCGTGCGCCGAGCGGATTTCGTTGTAGATCGACTGCGCGATACGCCGCGAGCCGTCGCGGTCCGGCGGCGGAATCTCGTAGACGTTCATCCGGTTCAGGATCGGCTCGGGAATCGCGCGTTCGTCATTCGCGGTCGCGATCCAGATCACATGGCCCGCGTTGATCGGAATCTCCGCGAACTCGTCGATGAATGTCTGCGCGGTATCGTGTTCGAGCAGCGCGTACAGCGCGCCGAGCGGATCGTATTGCGAGTCGCCCGTCGCCTTGTCGATTTCGTCGACGGCGATCACGGGGTTCGCGTAGCTGCCGTGCACGAGCGCATCGAACACCTTGCCCGGCTTCGCGTTCTTCCATTGCGACGACGCGCCCGACAGAATCCAGCCCGCCGTCAACGAACTCATCGCGACATAGTGATACGCGGTGCCGAGCATCCGCGACAGCTGCTTCGCGAAGTGCGTCTTGCCGATGCCGGGATCGCCGAGTAGCAGGATCGGCATCAGTTCGAGGCGGTCGTCCGTTTCGAGGCACAGCGCGACCTGCTTGCGGATGTCGTCGAGCGGCTCGGTGAAGTTGGGCAGCGAGCCGATCAGATCGTCGATGGACGGCATCCGGTTCGGCTTCACACAAAAGCGCAGATTGCCGACCTTCAGCATCTTTTCGTATGTGGAACGCAGTGCGTCGCTAGCGCCTTCGCTGAGTTCGTTCAGCGCCGTCTCGACCTGATCCAGGTCATAGACCTTGCTGAACGATGCAACCGCGATTTCCTGTTTCACCATGGCCGTTGTCATTGCTTCACCCCGTCGTGCTTGCACGGCAGCGTCCCCGACGCCGCTTCAATTTCAGTGTAACGACGCCGAAATGGCATGCAAGCCAGCAGTCATGCGGGTCTGCTGCTAACCGCACATGTCGGGCGAGGCAATTGCTTGAATCGTCACATTCACGCCCCTATCTGCAATGCAATGTAACCGCCGCGCGCTGAACCTTGGTTCCAGATCGGGTGTCAGAAAACCGTTATCCCGATAAAGCGTAAGATGGTCGGCGGTCGCAGAAAGAACGCGCGGATGCCGCACGCTTTAGCGAAACGCAGCGATTCCGGAGACTCTTTGTTCATGTGGAAAACCAGCCTCGTTGCCGCCGTGTTCGGCACCACGTTGATGGCGCAGGGCACGATGGCCCAGACGCAGCCGCGCAGCGCGCCGCCCGTCGTCAAGTGGGAACTGCAGGTGATGCGCGACGGCCAGCAGATCGATTCGTTCGACGGCAACACAACCGTCGGCCAGGCACGCACGGATACGCATCATCACGTGGTGCAAAACAGCGTCGGTTGCAAGGACGTGCCGGCGGGCAGCATCGATCTCGCGCGCACGCTGACCATTTCACCGACACAAGCGGATGTGAGCGGCGTCACGTTCCTGATCGACACGCAGGAAACGCTCGAAGAACCGTCCACGCGCACCACGAGCACCGGCTGCAAGCTTCCGCCGCAGCCGCGCCAGGTGAGCGCGAGCCATCCGGGGCTGAAAGTGCCGCCCGGCGACTGGACGTCATGGACGATCGTCGACAAGGACCCGAATCTCGTATATCGATTGCGTGCAAGCGTCGCAAACAACCCGTGAACTTAACGAAAGACGTGGATAACGCGGCATGCGAAACCCCGAAGAACTGATACGCGAAAACCTCGACCGGAAAGACTTCATCGCCGTGAGCTGGAACCTGCACAAGGGCCGCTCGCCACTCGGCTTCCAGGCATGGCAGGCGATGCAGCGCTGGGTGCAATCCGTTCATGCCGACGCGTATTTCCTGCAAGAAGCAATGGCGCGCCGGATGCCCGGCCCCGTGCTGGCTAGCTCGTTCGGCGCACGCCTGGGCGACATCGATAACGACGTGTGGCATTGCCAGGCGACGGAAATCGCCGATGCGCTGCAGTTGCAGATCGCCCTGGGACCGAACGTGTTCAAACCGTCGTGGCGGCATGGCAATGCGATCCTGTCGCCACATCCGCTCGATCTCGGCGGACGCTGGGACATTTCCGCGCACCGCTTCGAGCGGCGCGGCTTGCTCGTTGCGCGCGCGACATTCGGCGGCCATGCAGTAACGCTGCTGTGCGCGCATCTCGCGCTCACGCGCCAAGCGCGGCTGCGGCAGATGAACTGGATTGCGCACTGGATTTCGAAGGAAGCGCCCGACGGTCCGCTCGTGCTTGCGGGTGACTTCAACGACTGGCGCAACGATTCCGTGCCGCTGTTTCGCGAGCATGGCCTGGAGGAAGTCGCGACGCTGCTCGGCGAGCCGGGACGCACGTTTCCCGCGTTCTCGCCTGCGCTTGCGCTCGACAAGATGTTCGTGCGTGGAATGAAGCCCGTCGAATGGATCCAGCCGGCGCAAGAGACCGCGTGGCTGTCGGATCACCTGCCGTATATGGCGCGACTGCGCGTCGACTGAACGCGCGTTGACGCATCAGCCGCGCTGCGGCTTCCAGTTGAGCCCGGCGCTGATCGCTTCGCCGGGCTGGAGCACGCGGTAGCCTGAGCGCTCGCGTGCGCCATCGTTGGCGTTGAAGCAGTCGGTCGTATTCGTGACGGGCTCGACGCACAACTGCACATCGTTCGCGGGCGCGAACACCACCAGATGATCGAACGGCGCATCGGCGGTCATCGTCACGCTGCGCGCTTCGTCCGGCCATGCAATCGTCGCGCTGCGCGCCCAGCCGCCGAAGTTGTTGTCCAGATCGAACGCGTCGGCGCTCATGCCACGCCTGAGCGCATCGACAGCGCCATGCGGGCCGAGATGCGTCGGCAACACGTGCGCGTCGGCGTGCCACATTTCATCCAGATGCGCGGTAATCACCGTGTTCGACGTGCGCGGATAGTACGGGTGATGGCCCATGCCGAACGGCATCGGGCCTTCCGACAGGTTCTGCGCGGCGAGCGTCACGCGCAATGCATCGCCCAACAATTCGATACGCTGGCTCGCGCGATAGCGAAACGGCCAGTCGCCGCGCTTTTCGCTATCCGGAACATGCTCGAAATGCAGTTCGACGGATGAAGCCGTGCGCGCGCCGACGCGCCACGGCCTGCGCCACGCGTGACCATGCAGCGCATGCGCATAACCGTTTCCGTCGCCGCCGAGATCGATCGTGCGGCCGTCGAACTCGAAGCGTGCATCGCGGATGCGGTTGCAATACGGAAAGAGCGGGAAGCTCGCCATCCGCAGCGGATCGCAAGCGGCGAGCGCCGCGCGCGTCGCGGGACGCAGCCAATGCAGCACGCGTTGCGACGTGTGCTCACGCACCACGTCGAAATAAGCGGCAATCGATCCGCCGACCTCCGGCGCGACCACGAGCGTCGTATCGCCACTGGACAACACGACGAGCGACGGGTCGTCGATGCGCAGATCGATGGCGGGCGGATGGAAGGAAGCTTCGCGCATAGTCGTTTGAATGGGCGTGGGCGGTTGCGAGGTCGTCGGGCGCGCGCGTTCGATGCCATGCGCCGAAGCGGCCCGCGCGAGCGAGAATCGCACGGCTGAATTCTCCGGTCAATATTATTAGTAATAATACCGACGAAAATCCGCTGCCAGAGACCATAGCTGCCCAGTAAAAAAGCGGGGTTTGTGTGTGTTGTCCAGCGCATATTATTAGTGGTACCGTCAGTGCAACGATGCCTGCGGCATTCACCGTCAACGAGCCGCCGTTGCGCGGCCAGATCAATGAAAAAATCGACTCAGCGCCGCCCGACGATGACCGATATCGCCAAGCTCACCGGCGTGTCGCAATCGACTGTTTCTCTCGTCCTGAACAACGCGACCGGCGCCAAATTTTCCGAAGCGACCCGCAACAAGGTGCTGAAAACCGCGCAGGATCTCGGCTATCGCCTCACCCCGCGTGAACCGCTGCCGCCGTCGTCCGGCGAGCGCAATCTGATCATCTATCTCGCCGACGAAATCTCGACCAGTCCGCACCCCGTCGTGAACATCGACGGCGCGCGCGACGCCGCCTACGCGAACGGCAAGCTGCTCGCCGTCTACTCGACGCACGGCAACGCCGACATCGAGCAGCAGGTGCTCGATGCGGCTCTGGCGAGCCCGGCCGTGTTCGGCGTGGTCTACGCGACCGTCTACACCCGCAAGGTCACGCTGCCCGCCGCACTCGCGCGCGTGCCGACCGTGCTGCTGAACTGCTATACGAGCGAGGGCGGCCAGTCGTCGATTGTTCCCGCTGAAGTCGCGGGCGGCCATGTCGCGACCGAATACCTGCTGCGCGCGGGACACCGGCGGATCGGCTACATCAACGGCGAGCACTGGCAGGACGCAGCGAAAGACCGCCTGAAGGGCTACCGCACTGCGCTCGCGACTGCCGACCTGCCGTTCGCGCCCGAGATGGTCCGCGACGGCGACTGGAGTTCGGGCACGGGCTTCGAGCACACGCTGTCGCTGATGCGCGAGCCTAATCCGCCGACCGCGATCTTCTGCGCGAACGACCTGATGGCGCTCGGCGCGATCGAGGCGCTCAAGCAGCTCGGCTACCGCGTGCCCGACGACGTCTCCGTGCTCGGCTACGACGATCAGGAAATCGCGCGCCACACGCATCCGCCGCTGTCGACCGTCGTGCTGCCGAACTACGAACTGGGGCGCTGGGCCGTCGATACGCTGCTGCAGGAAGTGCACAACCAGGCGGCGGGCGCGCCCGTGCGACACCGGATGGTGAAACTCGACGGGCCGTTGATCGAACGTGGGTCAGTCAGGGAAATTACCGAGGCAAAACGCGCCGCAATTAATATTATTAGTGATTGACCAATAATAATTCGCGATGGAATAATCGGCACGTCCGGTCACCACCGACGTGCCGGCGGCAGTTGAAGCACAAAAGCAAAACACACCAACTGGTACTGGAGGAAGACATGGCGTCGCACAATCGGGATTCGCGCGGGCAACGGCTTCAGCCGCTCGCCGCAGCATTGCTGGCAATCACTTTGGGATTTGGCATGGCATCGGCGCAGGCCGACGATCTGCCGAAAATCCCCACCAAGAAACCGCTGAAGGTGGGCTTCGCGCAGACGGAGAGCAACAACCCGTGGCGCCTCGCCGAAACGCAGAGCTTCAAGGACATCGCCGCCAAGTGCGGCTGGCAGATGGTGATGACGGATGCCAACGGGTCCAACTCGAAACAGGTCTCCGACATCCAGAGCATGATCGCGCAGCACGTCGATCTGCTCGTGTTCCCGCCGCGCGAAGAGAAGCCGCTCGCGCCCGTCGTGTTGCAGGCTAAGAAGGCGGGCATTCCCGTGATTCTCGTCGACCGCAACGTCGATCAGTCGGTGGCGAAGGCGGGCCGCGACTACATCACGTTCATCGGTTCGGACTTCATCGACCAGGGCCACCGCGCAGCCGACTGGCTCATCAAGGCGACGGGCGGCAAGGCGAAGATCATCGAGCTCGAAGGCACGACGGGCGCTTCCGCCGCGAACGACCGCAAGAAGGGCTTCGACGAAGTGATCGCGAAGAATCCGGGCATGTCGATCATCGCATCGCAAAGCGGCGACTTCGCGCGCGACAAGGGCCGTCAGGTGATGGAAACGCTGCTGCAGGCGCATCCCGACGTCACGGCCGTCTACGCGCACAACGACGAAATGGCGCTCGGCGCGATCGCCGCGATCAAGGCGGCAGGCAAGCAACCGGGCAAGGATATCCAGATCGTCACGATCGACGGCACGAAGGGCGGCCTCGATGCGATCGCAGCCGGCGAGCTTGGCGCGAGCGTGCAGTCGAGCCCGTTCTTCGGCCCGCTCGCATGCGACGTCGCGCAGAAGTTCGCCAAGGGCGAGAAGGTGCCGACGTGGGTCAAGGTGTCGGACCGCTTCTACGACAAGGGCAACGTACAGGAAAGCATGCAGTACGGTTATTGAGCATTCGTTGATGTAACCCGGCCGGCGCGTTTTCGGTTTTCACGCAGCAAGGCGCGCGCAGCGCGGCCGACAAGCTGGGCTTCACCGGGCGTTCGCGCCCGGCTGACGGGAAGGGTTCGAAGCGACGTGTCCGTGGCGCGCGCGTTCGCGTTCCATGGAACGTCGCTTCGCTTTGTCGGGCGTACGATTGACTTCGCGAACTGACCGACAGTATGTAATTCTCGCGCCGGCCGTTGCGATAGCCACGGGCCGCGCTGCATCGCAAGCGATGCAGCATGGGACCAGTGTAAGGCGCTAAAGCGTCAACGCTGGTCGACTGCGCTGCATGGGACCAGCGTAAGCGCTAACGCTGGTCGACAAAGGAGACACACGTGACGCAATCCCACGCGCCTTCCGACGCGGCCCCCGGCGCCCATCCGCCGCCGCCGTCCTCACGCGCGCCCCTGCTCGACATGCAGGGCATCGACATTTCGTTCGGCGGCGTGCCCGCGTTGCGCGGCGCGAATCTCAGCGTCGCCGCGGGCGAAGTGCACGCGTTGATCGGCCAGAACGGCGCGGGCAAATCGACGATGATCAAGATCCTCACGGGCGCCTATCGGCGCTCGGGCGGCAGCGTGCGCTTCGAAGGCCGCGAGATCGATTTCCGCACGCCGAAGGAAGCGCGCGAAGCGGGCATCAGCACGATCTATCAGGAGATCAACCTGGTGCCGTTCCGCTCGGTGGCTGAGAACATTTTCCTTGGCCGCGAACCGCGCCGCTTCGGTCTGATCGACTGGCGCGAAGTGCAGCGGCGCGCGTCCGCGCTGCTCGAATCGTTCGGCTTGCAGATCGACGTGAAGAAGCCGGCGGGCAGCTATTCGACGGCGATTCAGCAGATGGTTGCGCTCGCGCGCGCCGTGTCGTCGGACGCGAAGATGGTCATCATGGACGAATCCACTTCGTCGCTCGACGAGCGCGAAGTCGAACTGCTGTTCACCGTCGTGCGCAAACTGCGCGACGACGGGCGCGCGGTGATCTTCGTGTCGCATCGGCTCGACGAGCTGTACGCGCTGTGCGACCGCGTGACGGTGATGCGCGACGGCCAGACCGTCGCGCAAAGCGCGATGAAGGATATCGACAAGCGCCAGCTCGTCACGACGATGCTCGGCCGCACGCTCGCCGCCGTCGTGCAGGACGACAGCGCCGCGCGCGAGGCGAATCTCGCGCGACGCGGCAGCGTGGCTATCTCGGCGCGCAATCTGTCCGCGCATCCAAAGGTGAGCGACGTGTCGCTCGACGTGCACGCGGGCGAAGCCGTCGGCCTCGCGGGCCTGCTCGGCTCGGGCCGCACGGAAACGATGCGCCTGCTGTTCGGCGCGGACCCCGCCGAGCGCGGCACGCTGTCGATCAACGGCAAGGACGTCGCGCTGAAGTCGCCGCAGGACGCGATCGCGCGCGGCCTCGCGTATCTCACGGAAGACCGCAAGGCCGAAGGCATCGTGCCGGACCTGTCGGTGCGCGACAACCTCACGCTCGTCTGTCTGCGCACGCTGTCGAAGCACGGCATCGTCGATGTGAAGCAGCAGCAGGCGATCGTCGATCGCTTCATCGCGTCGCTCGGTATCAAGCTGCGTTCGCCCGATCAGCCGATCCGCGAACTGTCGGGCGGCAATCAGCAGAAAGTGCTGCTCGCTCGCTGGCTCGCCGCGCAGCCGTCGCTGCTGCTGCTCGACGAGCCGACACGCGGCATCGATGTCGGCGCCAAAGCCGATGTCGCGAAGATCGTGCGCGAACTGCGCGACGAAGGCATCGCGGTGCTGTTGTCCGCTTCCGAACTCGAAGAACTGACGGCCGTGGCCGATCGCGCCGTGGTGATCCGCGACGGCCGCACGGTCGCCGAACTGGATGGCGCGCAAATGAGCGAATCCGCGATCATGGACGCGATTGCCTACGGCAGCGCGGGCACCTCGCAACTGGTGGAAGCGGCGCAGTCCGCGCATATCGACGATGCACTGGAGGGCGACCGTCATGACTCATGAGTCGCTGCGCAACGGCGGCGCGCCGCTCGCTTCGGCGAAACCCGCGCCCGATGCGTCGACGGTGAAGAAGAAGCGGCGCATCACGATCCAGCGCGAGATCGTCGTGCTGCTCGCGATGCTCGTCTTCAACCTGCTCTTCACACAACACTTCTGGTCGCTGCAAACCTTTAACGTCAATCTGACGCAGGTCGTGACGATCGTGATCGTCGGCATCGGCATGACGCTGGTCGTCGCGACGGGCGGCATCGATCTCTCCGTGGGCGCTTCGATGGCGATCGCGGGCGCGCTCGCGCCAATGCTGTTCATGCACATTGCCGGGCCGCTCGGTATCGCGCTCGCGTTCGTGCTGCCTGTTCTGGCCGCTGCCGTATGCGGCGTGTTCAACGGCTTTCTCGTCACGCGATTAGCCGTGCAGCCGATTGTCGCGACGTTGGTGCTGTTCATCGCTGGGCGCGGGATCGCGCAGGTCGTCACCGACGGCAGCCTGCAGGCGTTCAACAATCCCGCGTTCCAGTGGATCGCGCTCGGCAAGGTCGCGGGCGTGCCGTTCCAGGTGCTGCTGATGTTCGCGCTCGTCGCGTTCTTCGTGTGGGTCGTGAAGAAGACGCTGTTCGGCCAGTATCTGCTCGTGACGGGCGGCAACGAAAAGTCCGCGTATCTGAGCGGCGTGCCGACCGCGCGCGTGAAGATGATCGCGTACACGCTGTGCGCGGCACTGTCCGGCCTTGCAGGGCTGATTTCGATTTCGGTGAATTCGTCGTCGGATGCGAATGTGGTCGGGCTCGGCATCGAGCTCGATGCGATCGCGGCCGTGGCCGTCGGCGGCACGGCGTTGACGGGCGGCAAGGCGTATATCGGCGGCACGCTGATCGGCGCGCTGATCATCCAGTTACTGCGCTACACGCTGCTCGCGCACGGCATTCCCGATGCGGCCGCGCTCGTCGTCAAGGCGGGCATCATCATCGCGGCTGTGTACGTGCAGCGGCGTTCGCGCTAAACGCTTGGCAAAAGACGATCCGATGAAAAAGAACCTGCCCATCCTGATCGCGCTCGGCGCGCTGATCGTGCTCGGACTCGTGCGCTACGAGCATTTCGCGTCCGAGTACAACATCACGTCCTTCTGGCGCTACAACTCGATGTTCGCGCTGATCTCTGTCGGCATGGCGTTCGTCATCATCACGGGCGGCATCGACCTGTCGGTCGGCACGGTCGCGGCGATGTCGAGTGTCGTGGCCGCGCTTGCCAGCCCGTACGGCGGCTGGGTCGCCGTGCTCGCGGGCGCGTGCGCGGGCCTGCTGGTCGGCGTGCTCAACGGCATCATCATCACGCGGCTGAAAATCCTGCCGTTTATCACGACGCTCGCGACGAGCCTCGGCGCGCACGGCCTCGGGCTGCTGCTCGGCAGAAACGACGCCGTGTCGATTTCATCCGATACGAACTTCGCGAACTTCGGTCAAGGCGACCTGTTCGGCCTGCCGATTCCCGGTCTCATCGCGCTCGTCGCCGCCGTCGCGGGCTGGCTCGCGCTGCGCAGCACGCGCTTCGGCCGGCATTCGCTGGCAATCGGCGGCAGCGAGGAAGCGGCGCGTCTGATGGGGCTGAACGTGAACCGCACGCTGGTCGCCGTGTATGCCGTGAGTGGATTGCTGGCGGGGCTGGCGGGCGTGATCCTCGCCGCGCAGTTCGGCGCGGGACAACCGAATGAGGGCGTCGGCTGGGAGTTGTTCGCGATTTCGGCCGTCGTGCTCGGCGGCACGCTGCTGACGGGCGGCGAAGGCTCGATCGCAATGACGATCGCGGGCGTGCTGCTGCTCGGGCTCGTGTTCAATCTG
>Ga0247692_1000105_pt1 | contig 18206 bp, 17 predicted proteins | sample CNK33_metaG_FD_183041 | JGI IMG/M metagenome (GOLD analysis project Ga0247692, IMG submission 183041) | Soil microbial communities from Purdue University Martell Research Forest, Indiana, United States - CNK33 | ecosystem: Environmental > Terrestrial > Soil > Temperate forest > Bulk soil...
TCGGATATATCATTGAGAATGATTCGCGTTTACGTTAGATTCGCTTCCATCTGACCGATAGCGACATGGAGACGATTCGATGGCTGAATCAATGGCGAGGTTTGCAGCACGGGTCGACCGTCATCCGGCGGCGTTCGCACAAGGCGCACTGGACGACATCGATTGCGAGCCGTCCGAAGCGCACACGACCGCAAGCGAAGAACGCGGCTGCGAAGGATTGCTGCTCGACGTGCTGATCGAAAACCGCCGCTCGCTGATCCAGCTTGCGCGGTCGTTCGTCGGTTGTTCGAGCCGCGCCGAGGACGTGGTCCACGACGTATTCATCAAGCTCACGGGCTTTTCGAACCAGGACGACGTGCGGCAGCCGCTCGCCTACGTGGCGCGCATGGTGCGCAACGCATCGATCGACGCGTGCCGCCGCCAGTCGCTCGAAAACACGTGGCACGCATGCGAAGAAGATGGGCTCGATGTGCCATCGCCCGAACCGTCGCCCGAGTCCGCGCTCGTCACACGCGACTCGCTGCGCAACGCGTTCGACGCCCTTGCGCAATTGCCCGAGCGCACGCGCAGCGCCTTCGAGCGCGTGCGTTTGTGCGAAGAGACCTTGCAGGAAACCGCGCGCGCTCTGAACGTTTCGCAGACGCTCGTGCATTTCATGGTTCGCGACGCCGCGAAACATTGCGCGGACTGCATGCACGCAGGCGCGCAAAACGTCGCGTATGCAAAGACGGCGGGGCGCAGTAAAAAAAGTTGCGCGTCGAACGTCAAGCAGATGACGGCCTCGTGAATTCACGCAGGCAAACGTTCAACTGCACTTCACCTGATACGCAAGCAGACACGACATGACCCAGAACACGCACCAAGACGCACAAGACGACGTTCAATACACGGTCGTCATCAACGACGAAGAACAGTATTCGATCTGGCCCACGTTCCGCGACGTGCCCGCCGGTTGGCGCGAAGTCGGCGTGCGTGGAGCGAAAGCCGCGTGCCTCGAACATATCGAAAGCGTGTGGACCGACATGCGTCCCGCGAGTCTGCGCCGTCACATGGACGCCGCGCCGACCACGCGCTGAGCCATACGCTGCCGCTCTGCAAGGCAGAGCGCAGCAAAGATTCTCGCGCGCCACGAGCGCGCCGCGCGAGACCGTTCTTCGAGCCGCGTCGATGCGTTATCAACGCATGATCCGCGCGGCCCGCCACTGAGGACACGTCATGACAGCGTCTCTCCCGACACTCGACGACCTGCGCATCGAGCCCGGCCTGCCGACCATCGTTTCGCCGCGCGTCGACAGGTCATTCACGCTCGAAGCCGCCGCGCCGTTATTGCGCGACATCGCGAACAACTGCATCGAGCGCGCCGGCGGCGTGCTGTTCACGGGCTTCGCCGTGCCGTCGATCGACACGTTCCAGCAATTCGCGGCCTCGTTCGGCTCGCCGCTGATCGGCTATGAATTCGCATCGACGCCGCGCAGCCAGGTCGAAGGCGCCGTGTACACGTCGACGGAATATCCGCCGCATCGCTCGATTCCGCTGCACAACGAGCAGTCGTACACGCGCGAATGGCCGATGCGCATCTGGTTCCATTGCGCGCTCGCCGCGCGTTCCGGCGGCGCGACGCCGATTGCCGACAGCCGCGCGATCTATCGCGCGCTCGACCCCGCGTGGATCGAACGCTTCGCGCGACGCGAACTGCTGTACGTGCGCAACTTCGGCCAGGGACTCGATCTGCCGTGGCAACAGTCGTTCGGCACTGAAGACCCGCGCGCCGTCGATGCGATGTGCGCGGCGCGCGGCATCGATTGCGAATGGCGCGAGGACGACGACGGCGAACCGCTGCTGCGCACGCGCGAGCTTTGCCAGGCGGTCGCCGTGCATCCGCGCACGGGCGAGCGCGTGTGGTTCAATCAGGCGCATCTGTTCCATCTGTCCGCGCTCGATGAAGACATGCAGGAAGCGCTCGTCGATGCAGTGGGTCTCGACAACGTGCCGCGCAACGTCTATTACGGCGACGGCGCGCCGCTCGAAGCAGACGCGCTCGCGGAGATTCGCGGCGTGCTGGATCAACAGCGCATCGTGTTTCCGTGGGCGGGCGGCGATGTGGTGATGCTCGACAACATGCTGACGGCACATGCGCGCGATCCGTTCGAAGGCCCGCGCAAGGTCGTCGTCGCGATGGCGGAAAGCTACAGCGTCCCGGCAAGCGCGCGACTGCCAAGAACATTCGCCACCGCTACATGATCCAATGAAAAGCAGTTCCAACCTGGCACTGTCGGCGCGTTCGCTGACGGTGGGATATCGCGATCACGTCGTCATCGATTCGCTCGACATCGACATTCGCGCGAATCGCGTGACCGCGCTGTGCGGGCCGAACGGTTGCGGCAAGAGCACGCTGCTGCGCTCGCTCGCCGGCTTGCAGCCCGCGCTGGCGGGCGAGGTGACGGTCGCGGGCAAGGCGCTCGCGTCGTATCGGCGGCGCGATCTCGCGCGCACGCTGACGATGCTCTCGCAGTTCAACCAGATTCCCGCTGGTCTCTCCGTGCGCGATCTGGTCGCGTACGGACGCTACGCGCACGGTGGCTGGATGCGTGGCTTGTCGAAGGAAGATCGCGCGGCGATCGACGACGCGCTCGCGGCAGCCGGCATCGCCGACGATGCCGCGCGCGATGTCGCCGCGCTCTCGGGCGGCGAGCGCCAGCGCGCGTGGATCGCGATGGCGCTCGCGCAACGCGCGCCCATCGTGCTGCTCGACGAGCCGACCACGTATCTCGACATTCATCACCAGCTCGACATTCTCAGCGAACTGCGCCGGCTGAATCGCGAGCGCGGCCTGACGATCGTCTGGGTGCTGCACGATCTGAATCAGGCTGCTGCATACAGCGATGAAATCGTGTTGATGCGCGCGGGCCGCATCGTCGCGCAAGGCACGCCGGACGCGATCATCGACCCGCAGCATCTCGAAGCGACCTTCGGCGTGCCGATGCTGCGCATCGCGCATCCGCAGACGGGCGCGCCGATGTGCGTGCCCGCACATGCCGAAAGCGACGAACTGGCAAGCGCATCCGACGACAAGGGCCTTGCCGCATGACCACGCTAGCCGCAAGAAAACGCATGCAGCGCGCGCAGACGCGCGCGCTGCCGCGCTGGCGCGAGGCGCAGCATAGCCGCGTCGGCGTGCTGACGTTCACGCTGCTCGCGTTGATTGCGATCGTCGCCGCGCTGCGCCTCGCCCCGGATCTGTCGATGCTGCTGCACGCCGCAACGTCGAATGCAGCGCATGACACCGACGAACACGCGCTCGCGCATGTGCTGCTCTTTAATCTGCATTTGCCGCGCGTGCTGGCCGCACTGGTGGCGGGTGGATGTCTCGGTGTGTCGGGCGCTTTGTTCCAGTCGCTGACGCGCAATCCGCTCGCGTCGCCGGATCTGCTTGGCATCACGGGCGGCGCGCAGCTCGGCCTGCTCGCCACGATGCTGATACCCGCGCTGGCGGGCACGGCTTCCGTGCCGCTGCTGTTCGGCTGCGGCCTGATCGCCGCCGCGTGCGTCGCGGCGGCAGCGGGCGGCTGGCGCGCGACGCCGTTGCGCATGGTGCTCGCGGGCAGCGTCTGCATGCTGCTGTTCTCGGCCATTTCGACACTCACGCTCGCGTTCTTCGAGCAAAGCATCGCGGGCGTCGCGCTGTGGGCGAGCGGCAGTCTTTATCAACCGGGCGCGGACGGACTGGTTACCGCGGTGCTGTGGCTGCTGTTGCCGCTCGCGGCGCTGCCCTTCGTCGTGCGTCCGCTCGATCCGATCGCGCTCGGCGACGACGCGGCGCTTGCAGTCGGCGTGCACGTGGATGCCGCGCGCTTTTATGCGCTGCTCGTTGCGATCGGATTGGCGAGCGTCGCGGTGAGCGTCGCGGGACCGATGTCGTATGTCGGGTTGATCGCGCCTAACCTGTTGCGTCATCTGCGCGGCTCGCGCTCGACGCGACTTGCCGTGCTCGCGCCGTTGTCCGCGCTGGTCGGCGCGCTGCTCGTCCTCGCAACCGATAGCGCCGTGCTCGCGCTCGATCTGGACGGCACGCTGTCGACGGGCGTCGCAATCGCCGTCGTCGGCACACCGCTGATGCTCGCGATGATCCGTCACGGCGGCGCATGGACCTCGGCGCTCACGCAAGCCGCGGATGCTTCGACGCAATCGGCGCGCGGCCGTTTCGCTACATGGATCACGGGACTTACTCCGCTTGGCGCTGGTTTGATCGTCGCCGCTGTCGCGGCCATTTCGATCTATGCCGCAGGCACGTTGGGCGAGACCACGCTCGATCCGTCGCGCTGGCTGGCCGCATTGAACGGCGACGACAGCGTCGCGCGCATGTTGCTCGATCTGCGTTTGCCGCGCGTGGTGTGCGCGTTGCTTGCGGGCGCGATGCTCGCGGCCAGCGGCGTGCTGATGCAAAGCGTCGTGCGCAATCCGCTTGCCGGGCCGGAAGTGCTCGGTGTCACGCAAGGCGCTTCGCTCGCGACGCTCGTCGCGCTGCTGTTCTGGCCGCTCGCCGCGCACGCGACGATTGCGGCCTCGTCGCTGATCGGCGGCGGCGTCACGCTCGTCGCGATTCTCGCGCTGAACCGGCGCATGCGGTACGCGCCGCTTGCGGTCGCGTTGACGGGGCTGGTCATTGGAACGCTGTGGACGACGCTCGCGCAATGGGTAATCGTGCAGGAAAGCGTGCAACCCGCGCGCTTCGTCGTGTGGCTGGTGGGCGGCACATATGGACGCAGCTGGAGCGATGTGCTCGCGCAGTTGCCGTGGTGCGCGGTCGCGTTGCCTGCATTCGTGCTGCTGGCGCGTCCGCTCGATCTGCTCGCACTCGGCGACGATCAGGCTGCATCGCTTGGCTTGCCCGTCCCGCTGCTGCGTCCGCTCGCGCTGACGGTTGCCACCATCGCGGCATGCGCGGCCGTTGCAGCTGTCGGGCCGATCGGCTTTGTCGGATTGATGGCGCCGCATTTAGCGGCCTTGCTAGGGGCGCGTGCGCATCGCGCGCGCTTGTTGCTCGCAGCGACCTGTGGCGCAGCGATTCTCGCCGCTGCCGATATCGGCGCGCGCACGCTGCTCGCGCCGCGCGAAATTCCTGCGGGCGTGCTGACGGCACTGATCGGCGCGCCGTATCTGCTCGCGTTGCTGATCGTGCAGGCAAGGCGCGAACGCAAACGCGGACGGTGACCATGTCTTCTGCTGCAAAACCGTTTGCGTCGCTCGTCGCCGATACGCCGTTCGCCGCGTATGTCGAGCGCGTGTGGCTCGGCGTGCCTGCCGAAACTTCAGACGCCAGCGACGCCGCGCAAGTGCACGTGCCGCTCACCCAACTCGCGACGCAGCGCGAAGCGATCCTCGATGCAATGATCTTGCGCTACGGCGGCGATCCCGAACGTCATGCGCGGGCGCTGCTGTCGCAGTGGAGCAAATACTATTTTGGCCTCGCGGTGCCCGCCGCGTTGGTGTCCGCGCTCGCCTTGCAGAGACCGCTCGACATGAACCCTGCGCACTGCGTGCTGTTGCTGCGCGAAGGCATGCCTGAAGCGCTGTATCTGCCGCACGATGCGCTCGCCGACTCGACTGACGATCCCGCGCGGCGTTACGCGTCGTTGATCGACGAGCATCTGCGCGGCGTGATCGACCTGCTCGCGAGCATGACGAAGATAGCGCCGCGCGTGCTATGGAGCAACGTCGGCAATCTGCTGGACACATTGTTCGAGCAATGCGCGGCGATGCCGGGCGCGACCCGAGACGCCGCGTGGATGTTCGAATCGTGCGCGTTGTTCGGTGGCGACGAGCCGAACCCGCTGCGCGTGCCCGTGCGCGACGTCACGCCCCGCTCGGCGCTGCTGCCTGCGCCGTTTCGCGCGCGACGTGTCTGCTGCGTGCGCTATGAAATACCCGGAGAAGATCAACTGTGTGCGAGTTGTCCGCTACTACTCACGATGAGCGACGAAGACCTCGCGCGGCAAGAGGCAATACGATGAAGCAGACGCTGCGGGCGACCGTATGCGCTGCGTGCCTCGCATTCGCCTGTTCCGCGAGCGCGGCAGGCGCGACGCCAGTGCCTCGCGACACGGCCGCGCTCTCGTGCTCGCCGCTGTCAGCGAATCCCACTGTGACGCAGGCGAGCGACACGCTGCCCGCGCATCCGAAGCGCATTGTCGTACTCGAATTCCTGTTCGCCGAAGCGCTCCTTTCGCTCGACGTCACGCCTGCGGGCATGGTCGACACCGCGTATTACCCGTCGTGGATCGGCTACGGCGTCGAACGGATGCAGTCGGTGCCCGACGTCGGGACGCGCCAGGAGCCGAGCCTCGAAGCGATTGCCGCGCTCAAGCCCGATCTGATCATCGGCGTCGGTTTCCGGCATGCGCCGATTTTCAGCGCGCTGCAATCGATCGCGCCAACCGTGCTGTTCCAGTTCAGCCCCGAGATGAAGCTCGACGGCGCGCAGGCGACGCAGCTCGAATGGGCACGCCGGATCTTCGATACGATCGGTTGCATCACGGGGCGCACGGTGCAGGCGCAAGCCATCGAACGGCACCTCGACGAAGGCCTTGCACGCGATGGAAAGCGTCTCGCCGATGCGAGCCGCACGCATGCCGACTTCGCGCTGTTGCAGGAACTGGGTTTGCCCGACCGGTATTGGGCCTATACGAGCAACAGCATGGCGGGCGGTGTCGCGAAGAAGCTGGGCGTGACGCTATGGCCCTCGAAGCCGACTCGCGAAGGCACGACCTATCTGACGTCGGAAGATTTCTTGAAACGCCCGCAGACAAGTGTGTTGCTGACGAGCGCAACCGGCCCGGAAGTGAAGCTGGACGCGAAGCTTGATTCGCCTGTTTGGCGGTTTGTGCCTGCGCGGCGTGACGGACGCGTGACGTTGGTCGAACGTAATGTGTGGGGGTTTGGTGGGCCGATGTCGGCGTTGAAGTTGTCGCATGCAATGACTGATGCGTTGCTTTCGCTGCCGGCGGCTACTTCGCGATCGGAAGCTTCCGCGTCGCGGTGATGTTGTTTGTGGTTTGCTTTTGCTTTTTTGTTTTTGCTTTTGGTGGCATCCGCGTGATGTTGTTGGTGTGCATGCGTTGCCCCTGTGCGGGGCGGCACCTGCTTTTCTTTGCTGCCGCAAAGAAAAGTAGGCAAAAGAAAGCGGCTCACACCGCCAACATTTCTTCTTGCCTGAGGGCCCCCAACCGGTCCCACGCTTCACACGGCAGCATTTCTGTTCGCGTTCGTTGCCAACGCTTCGAATGAGCGCCTCACCCACTTCAAACACCCGAACTCGGGCTAGCGGCAGCGAATGGTTTGCGCCGCCCAGGTGGCAAACTGTGTGTAGGTTGTCGCGTCGTATAGCCTGGCGCTCTTACAGGGTGGGACGTGTGCGCTATCGGTTCGAAGTGAGGCGTGCGAGGCACTACGGCCTACATACAGTTTGCCACCTGGGCGGCCGTGGAATATCTGGCACGGCATGATGCCGCGTGGGTGCGTGAAGTGGGTGAGGCGTACCGCAAGAGCGCTGGCAACGAACGCGGAACAAGCAGGTTGCCGTGTGAAGTAAGGGACCGGTTGGGGGCCCTCAGGCAACAACTAGAGCTCGCGGTGTTAGCCGCTTTCTTTTGCCTACTTTTCTTTGCCGCCGCCCCGCACAGGGGCAACGCGTGAAATACGAAGGCAAAGCGCGGATGCCAGCGCACAGGCCAGAACAACCAAACCGCCCGCGCCGCGCAGGCTCAAACACGGATGCCAGCGCAAAGGCAAAAAACCAAAACGCCCGCGCCGCGCAACCGCAAGAACAGAAAAAACCAACCTACGACGCCGACCTCACCTCAGGCTCAGCAAACATCGACAACCCCTGCACAATCTCCCGCAACATCTGCGTAACCTGATCCAGCGAAGGCGCCACATACTCATCAATCCGCTTAAGAAAAGGACAAGTCATCGCAGCAATCGCCTGCCCTGACGCCGTCAGCACAGGAAAAGTCAAATCGGTGACACCAAAAATCTGCTGACTGTCCTTCTGCGAAAACCCAGCCGCGCGAATGGTCTCGCACGCGCCTTCGAGCGCGCCATGATCGATCGTCACTTCGCCTTTGACCTTGGTGTGCTCGGCGAGCATATGCTCTCGCTGCTCAGGCGTCTGGAACGCGAGCATCGTGCGCCCCGAACTCGTATCGATCAAACCCACCCGCGACCCGAGCCGCACCGAAATGCCCCAAGTGCCTGGCCCATCCACCTGCGCGATCACAAGCAGATTGCCACGGTCATAGACAGCAAGATGACACGACTGCTCAGCATCAGCAGCAAAGCGCTGCATCAACGGTAACGCCTCGGAAATTAGCCGGTTCATCGGCGGATGCCGATGCGCAAGCGCATACAACTTCAGGCTCAGCGAATACCGGTCGCCACCCGCCGACCGCACCACATACTGACGCGCCACCAGCCGCTCCAGCATCCGGTACATCTCGCTCGCGTTGCGCCCCAGCAGCTTCGTGATCTCGGCGCGCGTCAAGCCGCTCTTCTGCTCGGCAAGCAGCTCGAGTATGTCCAGACCCTTGTCCAGCGCAGGCGCGCGATATCGGTCGGCGTCGTCCTTGTCTTCTACATCCATCGTCGGCAGTCGGTTCGTGTTTGACGTTCGCATTTGATTATCGGCTGTCAGAGGACTGTCACACAGGGCGCACGGCTCCAGGGAAAACACCCACGCCTGTCACGTTGACTTGTCAATATTCGTATATGAATAATACGTTCATTGGTGAATGCATGCACCAATGCCCATAAGAAAGTGAAAGGTCGATGCACCCGGTTCGCCGGTTCCTCTTCCCACAACGCAGACGGATGCAGGCATAAGAAGCCGCTTCCGTCGAGTGCACAGACGTGCATGGGATGGGCGTAAGCGCTAAAGCGCTAACTCCCATCGACACAGGAGACAAGCATGGGTTTCGCCAAGGAGCCGCGCGCGGCTCGCCGTTTCGTTCAGAACGCGCTGACGGTCGGCGTGGCCGCGACGTGCATCGCAGGCATCACATTCAGCACGGCCGCGCAGGCGGCTGACACAGCGAAGGTCGGTCTCGGCCTGCCGCTTCTCACGTCGCCGTTCTGGCAGTCGTACAACAACTATCTGCCTAAGTACGCGAAGGAAATGGGCATCGACATCCTCGCGCCCGTCAATTCGAACAACGACCCCGCGCAGCAGATCACCGACATGAACAACATGGTGAATCTGGGCGCCAAGGGCATCGTCGTCGGGCCGATCGATTCGGCGGCGATCAGCCGCGCGCTCGATTCGGCATCGGCGAAGAACGTGGCCGTGGTCGCCGTCGACGTCGCGCCGACGCAAGGCAAGGTCGCGATGGTCGTGCGCGCCGACAACCGCGCGTATGGCACGAACGCGTGCAAGTACATCGGCGAGCACGTGAAGTCGGGCAAGGTCGTGCAGATCATGGGCGATCTGGCGTCCGTCAACGGACGCGACCGTTCGGAAGCATTCCGCGCGTGCCTGAAGAACTATCCGGCGCTGTCGCTGCTGGAAATTCCGGCAGGCTGGAAGGGCGATGTCGCGGCGAGTTCGCTGGATAGCCTGTTGACCGCGAATCCCGATGTGAAGGCCATCTACATGCAGGCGGGCGGCGTCTATCTGTCGCCGACGCTGCAGACGCTGCGCCGCAAGCAGATGCTATTCCCCGCAGGCGACGCGAAGCATGTCGTGATCGTCAGCAACGACGGCATTCCGCAAGAGTTCGACGCGATCCGCAAGGGCGAAATCGACGCGACCATTTCGCAGCCCGCCGACCTGTACGCGAAGTACGGCCTGTACTACATGAAGGCCGCGCTCGCCGGGCAGACGTTCAAGCCGGGTCCGACCGATCACGGCAGCAACATCGTGCAGTTGCAACCCGGTGTACTCGAAGACCAGTTGCCGGCGCCGCTCGTGACGAAGGCGAATGTCGACGACAAGAACCTTTGGGGCAACACGCTCAAGTGAGCGCCGAAGTGAGCAAGCAAGTGAGCGAGCAAATGACCCACGACGCGAACGCATCCACGCGCGCGGTCGTCGAGGCGCTTGGCGTAGGCAAGCGCTTCGGCAGCCACGCGGCGCTGAGAGACGTCAGCATGCGCGTGTTGCCCGGCGAGTCGCATGCGCTCGTCGGGCGCAACGGCGCGGGGAAATCGACGCTGGTGTCGATTCTCACCGGCCTGCGCAAGTCCGACACGGGCGAAGTGCGATTCGGCGGCGAGCTTGCGCCGCCCATTGCCGACCGCGACGCGTGGCGCGAGCGCGTCGCGTGCGTCTATCAGCATTCGACGATCATCCGCGAACTGTCCGTCGCGGAGAACCTGTTCATCAACCGGCAACAGACGCGCAACGGCGTGATCGACTGGCGCACGATGCGCCGCGATGCACGCGCGTTGCTCGATCACTGGAAGATCGACGTACGTGAAGACGCGCGCGCCGGCGATCTCACGGTCGAAGCGAGGCAGCTCGTCGAGATCGCGCGGGCGCTGTCGTATGGCGCGCGCTTCATCATTCTCGACGAACCGACGGCGCAGCTCGACGGCGACGAAATCAAGCGGCTCTTCAGGCGTATCGAGGAATTGCAGCGCGAAGGCGTGACGTTCCTGTTCATCTCGCATCACTTGCAGGAGGTGTACGAGATTTGCCAGGCCGTCACCGTGTTGCGCGATGCAAGGCATATCGTCAGCGCGCCTGTGTCGGCGTTGCCGCGCGAGCAGTTGATCGAAGCGATGACGGGCGAGCGCGGCGGCCTCAATGTCACCGACGCGGCTTCGCGCCAACCGCTTCCCGCCGCTACGGCCGTTGCGCTGCAAGTCGAGGCGCTCACCGGTGCGGATTATGAAGACGTCACCTTCGCCGTGAAGCGCGGCGAAGTCATCGGACTCACGGGCGCGACGAGCAGTGGACGCACGAGCGTCGCCGAAGCGATTGCGGGGCTGCGCAAGCCGCAGCGCGGCGGGATTCGCGTCGACGGCGAAGCGTTGCCGCTCGGCGACGTGCCCGCGGCATTGAAACGCGGCATTGGCTGCGTGCCGAAGGACCGTCATCACGAAGGGCTGGTGCTCACGCAATCAGTCGCGGAAAACGCGTCGATGACGATCGCGCGCATGCTCGGCAAGTTCGGCATCGCGCCGCCCGCGAAGAAGAACGCGTTCGGCAAGAAGATGATCGACGCGCTCGGCATCGTCGCGCAAGGGCCCGAGCATGTCGTGTCGGGTCTGTCGGGCGGCAATCAGCAGAAGGTCGTGATGGCGCGCGCGTTGGCAACCGATCCCGATGTGCTCGTGCTGATCGATCCGACGGCGGGCGTCGACGTGAAATCGAAAGAAGCGCTGTTGGCCGTTGTCGATCGCGTGCGCGAAGAGGGCAAGTCGGTGATCGTCGCATCGGGCGAACTCGACGATCTGCGCGTCTGCGACCGCGTGCTCGTGATGTTCCGTGGCCGCATCGCGGCCGGTTTTCCGGCAGGTTGGGAAGACAACGACCTGATCGCATCCGTTGAAGGAGTCAGTCTCCATGAAGAATAGTGTGCCTGCGTTTGCATCGGCTCAAGGGATGGGCTCGAGCGCCGCGCGCCCGCGCATCGAGTTCGCGCGTTTGCGCGATCTCGCCTTGGTGCCCGCGCTCGCGTTGCTGATCGTGATCGGCGCCTTCGTCAGCCCGAGCTTTCTGACGAAGGCGAATCTGATCAGCGTGCTGGGCGCGTCGGCGGCTTTGGCGCTCGTCGTGCTCGCCGAATCGCTGATCGTGCTGACGGGCAAGTTCGATCTTTCGCTCGAATCGACGGTCGGCATCGCGCCCGCTGTCGGCGCGATGCTCGTGATGCCTGCGGCTTCCGCGGGCTTCGGGTTCGAATGGCCGGCTGCGGCGGGCCTGCTCGCGATCCTCGTGGTCGGCGCAGTGATCGGTTTCATCAATGGCTTTCTGGTCGTGCGGCTGCGCCTGAACGCGTTCATCGTCACGCTTGCGATGCTGATCGTGTTGCGCGGCATGCTGGTCGGCGCGACGAAGGGCGGCACGCTGTTCGACATGCCGCCGTCGTTCTTCGAACTCGCGACGACGATCGTGCTCGGTCTGCCGTTGTCGGTGTGGCTGGCTGCCGTGGCGTTCGGCATCGCCGCGTTCATGCTGCGCTACCACCGCCTGGGCCGCGCGCTGTATGCGATCGGCGGCAATCCGGAAGCGGCGCGCGCGGCGGGCATTCGTGTCGAGCGCATCACGTGGGGCGTGTTCGTGCTCGGCAGCGTGCTCGCGTCGATTGGCGGACTCGTCGTCACGGGCTATGTCGGCGCGATCAACGCGAACCAGGGCAACGGCATGATCTTCACCGTGTTCGCAGCGGCTGTGATCGGTGGCATTTCGCTCGATGGCGGCAAGGGCACGATGCTCGGCGCGCTGTCCGGCGTGCTGCTGCTAGGCGTCGTGCAGAACCTGCTGACGCTCGCACAGGTGCCGTCGTTCTGGATTCAGGCGATCTACGGCGCGATCATTCTCGGCTCGCTGATGGTGGCGCGCCTCGCCAGCGGCGAAGGACAAAACTGACATGACGCACATGACGGATCACCGCCTGATTCTGCTGAGTCCCGAAGACAACTGCCTGATCGCTGGCGCGCGGCTCGAAGCTGGCACGCAGATCGAGATCGAAGGCGAGCACGTGACGCTCGCGAAGACGATCGAGCTCGGCCACAAGGTCGCGCGCCGTGCACTGCGCAGCGAAGAGAAGGTGCTGCGTTACGGCGCGGTGATCGGCCACGTGACGACGGATGTCGCGCGCGGCGAGCATCTGCATACGCACAACCTCGAAAGCGATTACCTGCCCACTTATACGCACGACGCAGGCCACGCATTCGTCCATCACTGACGCGGGCTAACAGAACATGACCGACATTTCCGTAGCAAATACCGCGCAATCAGCTATGCTGCCCGTGCTGCAGGGCTATCTGCGCAGCGATGGACGCAAGGGCATCCGCAACGTGGTCGCCGTCGCCTATCTGGTCGAATGCGCGCATCACGTGGCGCGCGAGATCGTTGCGCAGTTCCGCCCTTCGTTCGATGCGTTCGACGACGCTTCCGCGGAACACGAGCCGCCCGTCCATCTGATCGGCTTTCCGGGCTGCTATCCGAACAGCTACGCCGAAAAGATGATGGAACAGCTGACGACGCATCCGAATGTTGGCGCGGTGCTGTTCGTGTCGCTTGGTTGCGAGAGCATGAACAAGCATTACCTCGTCGATGTGGTGCGAGCGAGCGGCCGCCCGGTGCACGTGCTGACGATCCAGGAAAAAGGCGGCACGCGCAGCACGATTCAATACGGCGTCGACTGGGTGCGCGAAGCGCGCGGCGAACTCGCGAAGAAAAAGAAAGTGCCTATGGCCCTGTCGGAACTCGTGATCGGCACGATCTGCGGTGGCTCGGACGGCACGAGCGGCATCACGGCGAATCCCGCCGTAGGCCGCGCATTCGATCACTTCATCGAGCACGACGCGACCTGCATCTTCGAAGAGACGGGCGAACTGGTCGGCTGCGAGTTTCATATGAAAAGCCGCGCGGCGCGCGACGATCTCGGCGATGAAATCGTTGCGTGCGTCGCGAAGGCCGCGCGCTATTACTCGATACTCGGCCACGGCAGCTTCGCCGTCGGCAACGCGGACGGCGGACTGACGACGCAGGAAGAGAAGTCGCTTGGCGCGTATGCGAAGAGCGGCGCGTCGCCTATCGTCGGCATCGTGAAGCCCGGCGATGTGCCGCCCACAGGCGGCCTCTATCTGCTCGACGTCGTGCCGGACGGCGAGCCGCGCTTCGGCTTTCCGAACATCAGCGACAACGCGGAGATCGCGGAACTGATCGCGTGCGGCGCGCATGTGATTCTGTTTACGACGGGTCGCGGCTCCGTGGTCGGCTCGGCGATTTCGCCCGTCATCAAGGTCTGCGCGAATCCGAATACTTACCGCAACCTGTCCGGCGACATGGATGTCGACGCAGGGCGTATCCTTGAAGGCCGCGCGACACTCGACGAAGTGGGCCGCGAAGTGTTTGACGTCACACTCGCTGTCGCGCAGGGCGCGGCGTCGAAATCGGAGTCGCTCGGGCATCAGGAGTTTATCCTTACGTACAAGACGTTCGAGCCTGTCGGACCGGCGTGCCTGCCGTCGAATGCGGCGCTGCCGCATCGGGTGGTCAGCGTGGTTGCGCAGTGAGCGTTGCGGTGAGCGCTGGGTTGAACGTAAAACACAACATGGAGAGCGAGACGATGACGGATGCGGCGGGTTCAAACGTGCGCAAGCGGCGCCGCATCGGCGGCCGCGCACTCGAAGTCACGGGGCTGGGGCTCGGCACCGCGCCGCTCGGCGGACTATATCGCGACCTGTCCGATGAAGAAGCGTTCGGCGCGATTCAGGCCGCGTGGGATACGGGAGTGCGCTTCTTCGACACCGCGCCGCACTATGGGCACACGAAAGCCGAGCATCGCCTGGGCGATGCGCTGCGGCGCTATCCGCGCAGCGAGTTCGTACTGTCGACCAAGGTCGGCCGTCACTTCGTGCCGCGCAAGAACCCGTATGACGGCAGCGAAGGGTGGCAAAACCCGTTGCCGTTCGAAGCGATCTACGACTACACGCGCGACGGCATTCTGCGTTCGTTCGAAGACAGCCAGCAGCGGATGGGCATCGTCGATATCGACATTCTGCTCATTCACGATATCGGCGTCGTCACGCATGGCGAGCGCAACGCGTACTACTGGCAACAGCTCGCGCAAGGCGGCGGCTTCCGCGCGCTCGACGATCTGCGCTCGCAAGGTGCTGTGAAAGCCGTCGGTCTCGGCGTCAACGAAGGCGCCGCGATACTCGATGTGATGCGCGAATTCGACATCGATTGCGCGTTGCTCGCGGGCCGCTACACGTTGCTCGAACAGGCGACGCTCTACGATCTGCTGCCCGAATGCGAAAAGCGCAACGTCAGCATTCTGTTGGGCGGCGCGTTCAATTCGGGGATACTCGCGCGCGGCGTCGAAGGCGATCTGAAGTTCAACTATGGTGAGGCGCCGAAGGAAGTGATCGAGCGCGTCGCGCGTCTGGAAGCGGTGTGCAAGGTGCATGGCGTGCCGCTGGCCGCCGCCGCGTTGCAGTTTCCGTATGCGCACCCCGCCATCGCGACGGTGTTGACGGGCGCGCGCAACGCGGGCGAACTGCGCGAGAATGTGGCTTCGTTCGACAAGCCGATTCCCGCCGAACTGTGGCAGGCGCTGCGCGACAAAGGCTTGCTCGATCCACGCGCGCCCGTGCCGAAGGACTAGCGGTTCGATCACATCATGCAAATCGACGCACACCAGCATTACTGGAACCCCGAGCGTGGCGACTACGGCTGGCTGACGCCCGATCTCGCGCTGCTCTACCGCACGTTCGGTCCCGACGATCTCGCGCCGCTTCGCGAACGCGCGGGCGTGTCGCGCACGGTTGTCGTGCAGGCCGCGCAGACTGTCGATGAGACGCGCTATCTGCTCGATCTCGCACGCAATGAAGCGTCGATTGCGGGCGTCGTCGGCTGGGTGCCGATGCTCGATGCCAACGCGCCCGCATTGATCGCCGAACTCGCGCGCGATCCGAAATTCAAGGGTGTGCGGCCGATGCTGCAGGACCTGCCGGACGACAACTGGATTGCCAATCCCGCGTTGAAGCCCGCCGTCGATGCGTTGATCGCCCACGACCTCGCATTCGATGCGCTGATCTTCACGCGTCACGTCGATGCGCTGGAAACATTCATCAGGCGCTTTCCACAACTGCGCGTCGTGATCGATCACGGCGCGAAGCCGCCGATCCGCGACGGCAGCGTGGGCTGGCGCGCATGGGCCGAGGGCATCACGCGGCTGGCGCAATTGCCGCATGTGCATTGCAAGCTGTCCGGCCTCGCGACGGAAGCCGCGCAAGGCTGGACGGAAGCGACGCTGCGTCCCTACGTCGATCATCTGCTTGCCGCATTCGGGCCGAAGCGCCTGATGTGGGGCAGCGACTGGCCGGTGCTAAACCTGAACGGCGACTACCTGCTATGGCATTCAATCGCGACAGAGCTGCTTGCGTCGCTCTCCGATGCCGAACGCGACGCGGTGTTCGGCGGCAATGCGGCGGCGTTCTACCGGTTGTGACGGTTCAACGGGAATTCCACATTCGCGCCGGTGAGCCGCCGTTGCAATACCCGGTATGACTCAAACGCCAATCCAACGGGAGCCTTAAATGGTACAAAGACTGGCCGGCAAGACGGCCTTGATCACGGCAGCGGGACAAGGCATCGGCCTTGCGACGGCCGAGCTTTTCGCGCGTGAAGGCGCGCGCGTCATCGCCACCGACATCCGTATCGACGCGCTCAAGGACAAGCCTGTCGAAGCGCGTCAGCTCGATGTGCTCGACGGCGCGGCGATCAAGGCGCTTGCGCAGGAACTCGGTCCCATCGATGTGCTGTTCAATTGCGCGGGCTACGTGCATGCGGGCTCGATTCTCGAAGCGAGCGAGGAAGACTGGGACTTCGCCTTCGATCTGAACGCGAAGGCGATGTACCGGATGATCCGCGCGTTCCTGCCGGCGATGCTGGAGAAGGGCGGCGGGTCGATCATCAACATGTCGTCGGCGGCGTCGAGCATTAAGGGCGTGCCGAATCGCTTCGCGTATGGTGCATCGAAAGCCGCCGTCATCGGTCTGACCAAGGCCATCGCCGCGGATTTCGTCACGCGTGGCGTACGCTGTAACGCGATCTGTCCGGGCACGGTACACTCGCCTTCGCTCGAGCAGCGGATCGCCGAGCAGGCGAAGGCGCAGGGTGCGACGGTCGAAGCGGTGCACGCTGCGTTCGTCGCGCGTCAGCCGATGGGCCGTGTCGGCAAGCCGGAGGAGATTGCGGCGCTGGCGTTGTATCTGGCGTCGGACGAGTCGGGGTTCACGACGGGCCAAGCGCATGTGATCGATGGCGGCTGGTCGAACTGAGCCATGCAGCGCGTGCGTGAAGCACGGACCACGTTTATGAACCACGGAATCACTGAACAGAGGAAACTGCAGCGATGAAACTGCTTCGTTATGGACCGAAGGACCAGGAAAAGCCGGGCTTGCTGGATGCGCAAGGCAAGATTCGCGATCTGTCGAAAGTGGTCGGCGATATCGACGGCAGCACGTTGACGGATGCGGCGCTTGGCGAATTGCGCGCGATCGATCCGGCGTCGCTGCCGGTTGTCGAAGGCAATCCACGCATTGGGCCGTGTGTCGGCAAGATCGGCAAGTTCGTGTGTATCGGGCTGAACTATGCGGACCATGCCGCGGAGTCGAATCTGCCTGTGCCGAGCGAGCCTGTTGTTTTCAACAAGTGGACTAGCGCGATTGTCGGTCCGAACGACGGGATTGAGATTCCGCGTGGTTCGAAGAAGACCGACTGGGAAGTGGAACTGGGCGTCGTGATCGGCAAGGAGGCGAAGTATGTCGATGAGGCGAATGCGCTCGACTATGTAGCGGGTTATTGCGTGATCAATGACGTGTCCGAGCGTGAGTGGCAGATCGAGCGCGCCGGGCAATGGGATAAGGGCAAGGGGTTCGATACGTTTGGGCCCATCGGGCCTTGGGTCGTTACGCGTGATGAGGTTGCGGATCCGCAGAATCTGAAGCTGTGGCTCGAGGTGGATGGGCATCGGTATCAGAATGGCAGCACCAAGACCATGGTGTTTGGTGTCGCGAAGCTTGTTTCTTATCTGTCGCAGTGTATGAGCTTGCAGCCGGGGGATGTGATTTCTACTGGCACGCCGCCGGGGGTTGGGATGGGCGTGAAGCCCGAGGCTGTTTATTTGAAGCCGGGGCAGACTGTGAAGCTCGGGATTGAAGGGCTCGGCGAGCAGCAACAGAAGACTTATGCGGCGGAGTGATGTGCCTGCGGCGCTAGTTTTTTTGACGTTTCGCTCTGGCATTCGCGGTTTGGGTTTTTCTGCCTTTGCGGTGGCATCCGGGTTTGATGCTTTTATGCCGAGGGCGGTTTGGTTTGCTTGTGTTTTCGCTGGCATCCGCGGTTTGCCTTCGTGCTTCAAGCGTCGCCCCTGTGCGGGGCGGCACCTACTTTTCTTTGCCGCCGTGTACAGACTGGAGACATGGTTGACACATGTACAGAGACATCGCTGACACATGATGGTCAGGTTTTT
>Ga0247692_1000106_pt1 | contig 18169 bp, 20 predicted proteins | sample CNK33_metaG_FD_183041 | JGI IMG/M metagenome (GOLD analysis project Ga0247692, IMG submission 183041) | Soil microbial communities from Purdue University Martell Research Forest, Indiana, United States - CNK33 | ecosystem: Environmental > Terrestrial > Soil > Temperate forest > Bulk soil...
GCGTGCATACGGTCGCGTTCGCCGCCGAGCCAGGCCCGCAGGTTGATGACCAGCTTCGTCACGTCAAGCCGGTCGGTCTTTGCGCGCCGTTTTTGGCGTTGGACTGGAATGCTCGCGGGATCGACGACGTAACATTCGATGCCGCGAGCCTGCAGAGCCCGGAAGATCCAGAATGCGTCCTGGCCGGCTTCGTAGCTCACGACGATGCGCGTGTTGTTGGGCAGTGCCCATGCCTGTTTTTGGGTGGCAATCAGCGTAAGCACGGCCTGCAGGCGGGCGGCCGGGTCGGTTTGTGCCACCGTGTGAATCGACGGTCTTTCCCGATGCCCGTCATGTAGCGCGACTTTCCACTTTGCTGCCGCCAGTTCAAGCGATACGGCAAGGTCGCAAGCGCCCAGACTGCCGCGCTTGCGACGCTGAACCAGCCTGGCCAACCGGGCGGCGCGTCAAGGGAAGGCTGCGCCGGACTGACGTCCGCCCTTGACGCGTTCAGCGTCCGTGCAATGCCGAGTCCCGGAAAGACCTTGAGCCAGACCCACGGAATCGTGACACATCCAAATGGGCTGGAATGCGACATTTCTATTTAGCGGGAACCACGACATTTGAACTTGGCACCGACACACAATGGCAAAGCTAGAGGTGGCAGAGGAAACTGTTTGGTTAAACCGCCAACGAGTCTTCGACTCGCCCTGTACGGCATTCCGCTACCAAAGAACCGGCGTGCGTCCAATGGTCCTTATTGCGTTTTCACGGTTGCGTCGGTCTTCGTCGCAGCGGCGTTCGCTTCGTTGCCAGCATCGGTCTTGGCCTTCCCGGCTCCTGCCTTGACAGCGTGTGTCTTCTTGCTCACCTTGTGTGCCTTGGCCTTCGCGTGCGCGGCCGGAATCTTCTTGACACCAGCTTCACCAGACGCCTTGTCGGCTGTCGTCTTCGTTGCGCCGGCTTGTGCTTCGGTGCCGGCCTTCAAGTCAGCCTTGCCGGCCTGAGCCGCCGTCGTCGCAGAGGTCGACGGTGCCGGCGCTGCAGTTTGTGCGAAAGCCGTCGAAACGAGCAGAGCGGAAGCCAGAGCAGCGAACATCGTCTTCATGTGATTCTCCATTTTTGTCGTGGCTGAAAAAGTTCAGCGCTTCCCCTATAACGCGACCTTGACGACATGGGTTGACGCTGCAATGGGAAAAAATGCGCGGCGTGAAACGGTGTAGGGATGTCTTATATGCCGCCGGCCGCGCGGACGCCGGGCGGCGAAAATCAGATCAGCCACGACGACTTGCCTTGCGGCGTATATGAGCAGCCTGACAGTTCGGGCACCCTTACGCTCCGGCTCGACTCGTACTGATCCGATGCGATGCGTGGTGATGTGACGGGACAGCCGACACGGTCCGCCAGGATGCAAACCGCACCTTCACGCGCTGTGCCTGGCTGGCGATGGCTGGATGATGGTGATGCGAACGCGCAGAGCCGTAATACATGCGACGCACGGCGACGGGCGGCTGATCGCCATTCACCCAGTTGCGGATCGCGGCCAGATCGGCGGCACGGGCACCGGACGTCCTTGCGCCCAGCAGCGCAATGATCACCGGGCCACCGGCATCGCGACGTCGACTACGATGCAGCGTCCGGCCTCGCGCGTGTAGCCGGTTTTTGCGAGCTGAACGTCCCAGTCCGCCCAGCGGACGACCGGATCGGTATTGTGGTAGAACCTGGTCCGGCTGCCAATTGCCTGTTCGTACGCGGTCAGCGTGGTGAACGAACCGATCATCGGATAGTGCGAAGCCTCGTTCGCCATCTTGACGACATCGCGCGCTGTCGAGACATTGTCCGGCGAGAGGCCCGTCGGATCTTCGAAATGCGTGTCGGTCATGTGCAGGGCGCGCGCTTTCAGATTCATCTGCTGGATGAACGCGGACGGGCCGCCCGGGAACGAGCGTGACAGGGCGGACGCTGCACGGTTTTCGGATGACATGAGCGCGAGGCGCAGCATCTCCTCGCGTTCGAGCGAGGTTCCGACGGGGAGGCGGGAACCCGAGTGCTTGAGCCGATCGATGTCGGCGTTGTCAATCGTCAGGGTGTCCGCCATCGCCTGCGCGTGTAGAGAAAGCACAAAGTGTTCAACTGCTTTGCGCGTGCGCTTGTTGAAAAAATCAGCGCTGGGCAGCACGCCTGGGACATCGGGTGTTCGGCTCGGACACCAGAATACACATGCCACCTGGCGGATTCGCCAATCGCGCGGGATGTTACCGCTCGTGTCGAACAGGAGAAATCGGCTGAGCGCCGTGGCGGCGACGTATGACGCGATTTTGCCGGAAAGCGGGAAGCGTTTGCACCGTCACAAAGCTTACGCTTTGTCACCACGCCAGGGTCAACTCCTTCCGTTGGGCTTCCGTTAAACGGGCAGCGCTGAACTTTCTCGGGCGCCTAACAGGGAGTCACCCATGAAGACGATTTACGCCGCTCTCGCTTCCGCTCTGGTCGTTTCGACAGCTTTCGCACAGACCGCTGCGCCGACACCTTCGACCGCCGCAACCACTGCGGCACAAGCCGGCCAGACCAACTTGAAGGCCAGCACCGAAGTGCAAACGGACGCATCGAAGATCAACGGCGCGGCCAAGGAAGCCAGCAGTGTGACCGACAAGGCAACCAGCAAGGCGACTGATACGGCAAGCGCCGAAGTTCACGCGAACAGGACCGAGGTGCACGTCAAAAAGACTCAAGCGCACAAGCTGAGCAAGAAGGAGCCAGGCACCGAAGCGGCCGCGAATAAGACCAAGACCGATGCCGGCAACGAGGTCTCGACGGCGCCAGTGAAGGCCGACACCAAGACCGATGCCGTGACCAAGACGCAATAACGTCATCGGGCTTCGGCACGCACCAGCCAGTAAGCATAAAGCTGGACGTGCATTCAAGGCGAGTCTGACTCGCCTCTTTTATGACCGTTTCGCTTTGGGTCGTAACGATAAGCGCAAAACACAAGACCCGCTCGTTCACGCGCATCGACTTGAAGTGTCATGCTCAGAGCGACGACAAGTGCGCCGGCGCGCCTTGCTCTTTTAATGCCATCCTTGAGGCCGTCACGCTGACAACCTATACCTTCACGTCATCAAACGACTCCCCAGCTCGAAACCTGTCTAGCCGGTCGCTGGCGTCGGCAACCACAGAAAGGGGCGCACCCTGCAGCTGTCGGTCATAGGTGGTCACAATGGCTGCGAACTGCCTATAAAACCATCGTCATCGAGTGATCAAATTCCCGAATCGCAACCGCGGTCGAATGCCGTCGAGATGACCGTTTCCGCGTCCCATATCGCGCTCGAAGCGATGCGTCGCGGACAAGGCAACATGAACACCGCGCAGACGCTATGTCTGGCATGACCCGGAGGCTGGCTACGGGATGGCGACGACAAGGTTCCGGGGCACAATGCAATAATCGACATGGGCAATGTTGCGGGAGAATTAGAATGAACCGTAGAAGAATGCTGCTGGCGGCGCTAGCGTGTGCAGCGCTGACTGCGTGTGGGTGGCTGCACGAAGCGCCGGGCGCATCAGACATCGACGGCGCCGTCCGTCGGGCGCTGGACGCGGCGAACAAGGGAGGCCTGAATGCCCTTGCGGGCAATCCGCTGCCGACCTCCGACACGGTGGCAGCAGTGAAATCCGATGGTGACTGCGCGAAAGCATCGAACGCGAGCGGTAGCCTTGCATTCACTTGCAACGTTAGCATCGACCTACGGCCGGATCAGTCAAATGATCAAGCCGCGACCCTTCACGCAGAATTGCAGTTCGCAAGAGATAGCAGTGGTCGCTGGCAGACCTCCGACATCGACCGCGCGCTTGTTGTTGGCACCGCAAAATCGATCATCGATCAGGTGAGTCACGCGCTGTCTGGACAGGTTGCATCGAGCCCACAATAACCCTGAATATAGTTCCGAGTCCCAGACCGTCAGCGGGGTCATGCTGGTCCGGTCTGATCGCCTCACTGAATCGCATCACCAGCAAGGCCGGTCGGAAGGCGCTCACCAAGGCACAGCTGTTGCCACTGCCGCTGGCCAAAGTCCGCGCCATGTCGCTTGAGTGCGACATGGCGCTCGTCACAATGCGAAGTGGTCACAGTGGCGTCAAACAGATGAGCTGTCTGCTCTGTTCGAAGTCATGTATCGGCAGTTCCAGCGCGGCAGCTGTCGACATATCGCCTGTCACGAGTGGCGAACGCATGACCTTGCTGCAATTGAGCCGGCTCCAGTCGTCGCGTGACGCCGTCCAGCCTAAAATGGATGCACGCCTGCGCCGCGAACCGCGACGCTTCAGCGAATCGACGACGCGAGGAGGGGCTATGCTTCGCGCAAATATCATCGGCCGGCCAATTGCTGTGGTGGGTGCACTGACGCTATGGGGGTGCGTCTACTATGGCCCATACAGCTACTATCCGGGCGCCGGTGGCTACTACGCCTGTACCAGCGCCGCGGCAGCATCTGCTGAGGGTCAGCAACCGGCTTTGGCGAGCAGCCGCGTCGGCGCGGCGACAACTCCAAATGTCCTGCCGTCATCCGGCCAGAACTGTACGTTCGTGTCCGTGCCGCCGCCTGCGTACTATCCCAACCCCATCTATTACGGCTACCCGGCGTACTACTACGGCTATCCGTGGCCTGCATATTACGGATGGTAGGGGTCGTGCGTGGTGATCTTGGACTATGGAGCCATAGAACGTATCAATTCTGTCAACTTCGAACTGGGCGTGGCACACACTGTCGCCGCCTCTCAGAGAGGAACGTCACCGGCAGATCGCTTCGAGCGATGGTATCCCGCTTTGGCGCGTGCAGACCGCGCAGGCCGACGCCATCACGATCGTCATCGAGCCGATCAATACGCCCGACACCCTTCCGGGCTTCTTTCTGACCGCCAGGACGACGCGCAGGCGATCTGCGGGGAGGTCGGCGCGCCGAACCTGCAGGTGCAGTTCGATTGCTACCACTGCCACATCGTCGAAGGCGATCTCGCGGTGACGCTGAAACGCGACATGCCGCGCATCGGCCACATCCAGATCGCGGGTGGTGCCCGAGCGGCACGAGTCGGACATTGGCGAACTAAACTATCCGTATGTGTTCGATCTGATCGACGCGCTCGGCCACGAAGGCTGGATCGGCTGCGAATACCGGCCGTGCGCGGGAACGTCGGCGGGGCTCGGCTGGGTGAAGCCGTACCTGCGCCGCAATGTCTGACTGATTCTGTCTGAACGGAACGAAGGACATCATGAAAGTACTGATTACCGGTGGCGCCGGATTTCTCGGCCAGCGTCTCGCGCGTGCACTGCTCGCACGCGGCGCACTGAATAGCGCGGACGGCAAGCGTCAGCCGATCACCGAGCTCGTGCTGCTCGACGTCGAGCGTCCCGCTGATTTCGGCGACAGCCGTGTGCGCACGGAAGTGGGCGACATCGCGGAGCGCAGCGTGCTCGAGCGCCTGATCGACGACAAGACCGACGCGATCTTCCATCTCGCTGCGATCGTCAGCGGCCAGGCGGAAGCGGATTTCGATCTAGGCATGCGCATCAATCTCGATGCGTCGCGGCTGTTGCTCGAAACGTGTCGGCAGCGTGGGCACCGGCCGCGCGTCGTATTCACGAGCTCGGTCGCCGTGTACGGTGGCGATCTGCCCGACGTCGTGCAGAACGACACCGCGCTGAATCCGCAATCGTCGTATGGCACGCAAAAGGCCATTGCGGAGCTGCTGCTGAACGACTATACGCGGCGCGGGTTCGTCGGCGGCCGCGTGCTGCGGCTGCCGACGATCAGCGTGCGGCCCGGCAAGCCGAACGCCGCTGCGTCGTCGTTTGCGAGCGGCATCATCCGCGAGCCGTTGAACGGCGAAGAGGCGATCTGTCCGGTGACGGGCAGCACGCGCCTGTGGCTGCTGTCGCCGCGCAAAGCGATCGAGTGCCTGATCGCCGGCTGCGAGCTCGATGCGGCCGCACTTGGCAACCAGCGCGTTGTGAATCTGCCCGGTATCTCGGTCAGCGTGGACGAGATGATTGCCGCGTTGCGCGAGGTGGCGGGCGAGCGCGTCGTGGAGCGCATCGAATGGAAGCCGGATCCGCGCGTCGAGACGATCGTCGGCAGTTGGCCTGCGCGGTGGGACACGTCGCGCGCGGAGCACCTCGGGCTCTCCGGCGATCATACGTTTGCAGCCGTGATCTGCAATTACATCGAAGACGAGAACGTGCACGTCGTCTGACAACCCGGCGCTGAACCACATCGCATGACGGCCCGCGCAATCCGCGTGCGCCTCATTCTTGCGCCCGAATGGTGATGCCCGATGCCCTCGGCTCCAGCAATCAACGTCGCCCCGCACAGCCCCATTTCGCGGGCGAGATGGACAAGCCCGTCGCCAACGGGCTTGCCGTGGTGACGACGGTCCTGCTGGGTGAAAAACGGAACACATCCTCGGGAGAAAAACATGCCTAAACGTAAGCCGGGCAAAAAGATAACGGTCGGGAGGTCGGATGCAAAGGGAACGGGCGGCGAGGTGCCGCCTCACATACAGGCCAGCGTGCCAGGTATGCGGCCAAACTAGTAGCCGAGGCAAGGCGCAAGGCAGAGACACAGCGCCAGCAGGACTTGGCAGATGAGCGCAAGCGGGAGAAGCACCAGAAGGCAGCGGAAGATGAGGAGAAGCGCCGGGCGGCGGGACTGCGACGCGCCACAATAACGCCCGAGCAGTTACGTCGGGCGCAGGCGGCAGAGCAGCAGCGGCGAACCGTTGTATCAGAGAGCATGTCACGAGGCGCGCGCTAAGGGACTTACCCCTGTCAGTTACGAGGAATTCAAGCAACAGGGCTGGGTGTACGAGACTCCTGCGACGCAAGAGGCAGCGCGACGCAGGACTGTCGCGCCTGTCGAGCGCTGGGAGCCTGCAATGGTGGGCGCTGGTGGAGCCGGATTCGAGTAGTGAGGGGTTGAGCATGGCCACGTGCCGAGGCCTTATCCTTCATGGAGCATCGCGCGAACCGTAAATTCGATACGGTATCCTATTCAATTTGGCATAGATCAAGTTAACAATTATATAGTAGGAATCCTATGTAACATTTCAGCGACCTGAAAAGTGACCAGCGTGCTCGACCAGATGCCTGACTGACAACGGGCGCTTCATCTTCTGCACCCGGCTCCGAGAATCACAAAGGGGGCTGGCTGTGACTCGGCAAGGAGCTGGAAACGATAGCCTGCGGATTCGCCCTCGTAGCCGTCAGCTCGAACGCTTCCAGGAAGAGCTGATCGCCCGGCGGAGGGCTTCGACGGTGGAACGCATGGAAAAACGCCATCTGCATCGGGCAGACGCGGGGGGGGGGCCGAGGACGTTCGCGAGTAGCCCACGGATGCGTCAAAGTGCGCCGCGCGTCGACTTGCCATCTCCGGGTAGGAGCGGGTAATAGCGCTCGTTGACGGGCGCGAAGTCATGGCTGTGTGCACGCACGGCGGACACCGACGTCGCATCGGGGAAAGAGTACGGAAGCCCGTGACTGGGCATCCGGGCGTTTCAGGTGCGGGACCACTGGGGAGGTGGTGTCGCGAAACTGGAGTTTCGCCAGAAAACGCGTCCCTATCAATCACAGGGGTTAGCGACATGTGCGCGAAAGAATTTCATCGCCTGCCGACCGGCAGTCCGATTTGCACATCGCTCCATCGGGTAAAATACTGGCATGCCGGCGCCCGCCGAAATAGTTGGGTGCAAGCGATGCTGATCGCCTGTGCATGTCGGGCGACAGCGACATGCACAGGCGATCAGCATCGCGTCTACCGTGTATCCCCATGGGAATATCATGACTCTCGATCCCGAATCGGACGATCCACTGACTGACGAAGAGTTTGATGTCCTCGAACGCTTTCTTTCGAGCAATGCCGTTTGCGACGATGCGATGGACGTCGTCATGTTGCACGGCTTCCTGACCGCCGTCATCTCTGGACCGAACACGGTCATGCCGAGCGCGATTCTTCCGTGGGTTTGGGATGCAAGGCACGCAACACGTCAACCCAGATTCTTGTCAGCAGGGCGGGCACGCAAGATTACCGGAGTGATCATCCGATACTGGAACGATATCAACAATGCCCTGAATCACTGTCCCGATCTGTTCGAGCCCCCGTTGCACACCACCGGGTGTAAGGGCGAAGAGGTTCTCATCCTCGACGAATGGTGCGAGGGTTATTGCAAAGGCATCGACATTGACCGGGAGGCCTGGGAGCCGCTGCTTGAACGACACCCCGAGTGGTTCAATGTCATCCTGTTGTTTGGAACGGCCTCCGGATACCACGAACTGGAGCAGCGAGATTACACGGTCGGGCAACGCCGCTCATTCGCAAACCTGCTCGCGGCCGCAGCGCTCAATATCCATCAATTTTGGTGCGAGGAGCGTCGAAAATTGATGGAGCAGGGCGAGCGGCCGAACATGATCGCGGCGGCTTCAAGGCCGAAAGACAGGACAGGCAAGCATACCGGGCGCAGCGATCTGGACGCGCGAGACGAGAACGAGTCCGAAGACCTGTTCCTTGTCGATTCGCTCGGCCGGACGACGGAGGATGCGTTTCATCCGCTTGCATTGTCCCCGCTGTCTACGGGCGTCACTCGCGAAGGCACGTCGGTCGATGTGCACATCTATCGGGCCGGAGACGACAGCCGCGATGGCTGGATATTGGAAATCATCGACCCGCTCGGAACATCGACAGTCTGGGACGCCCCGTTTCCGACCGACGGAGCCGCGCTGGCCGAAGCGTTGAACACCATCAAGGCGCGCGGCATTGCATCGGTAACAGGAGGCGTACCAGAGCACATGACGAAGCACTGACCGCTCTCGAACCGGCTTGCACCTCGAGGAAAGTTTCGGTTGCCGCTGCCTGCGGGTCAAACCTTGTTCGGCGCGGACAGAAGCGTCACCCGGCAACGCCATACAACATGCTGCCGAAAGCCAGCACCATGACCAGAAATAGCAATTTATCCCGGGGCGCAAGATATTACGTCATCTGCACGCGAGGCTACATGCCGCCTGCATTCGAACAGTCATTCGACTCCGGAACTTTCCTCTCGACCATCCATGTTTTCGACCGATAGCGATCGTCTCGCGCCAAAAATCACACCGGCAGGCCACCTCCTTGCAGCGCCGGACGTCGATGCGCCTGCCTTGCCAGTTGACGTTGCGCTGGGTGCCTCCTTCAGGCGCGGCACGGGTCATGGGCTGCTCTATCTTGGGAGCGCAACCATAGGGCGTGCACTGCCGCCTGCGTGGGCATGGTGGCGCGACTTTGGCGCCCGCTATGTCACGTCTTTATGCACGACGCCAGAAGGCGAGGAAGTCGCAGTCTCTCAACCGGACACAGGGGACTTCGAAAGACTGATCGAAGATGCGCCGCCCATGACGGGTGCCGAATATCTCACGTCGGATGTCCTGGTCGCATTGTGGGGCGAAATCGACATCGCTTTACGTGATGAGCTGGCAAGCACGGGGGAGTCGCTTCAGACATATCTCAAGTCGCGTCATCCTGCCTGGAATCTTGTGGGCCGTGTTCACTTCAACCTTGCCGAAAACCGCAAGGACCCTGAAGCCCCTTTCGCCTTCCTGGCAACCTACGCAGCGCGCATCTCGGCCCATGGCAAGACACAACATCAACCACTTTCGCGGGCGCTCGAGGAATTTTCTGGTGCGCGGAACAAGGCGAAGCTGCTCTCTCTCCTGATGCCGGTTCGGCGTGCCGCTGACCGCTGCGACTGGCTTCGTGCGATGCTCGAATCGCGCGAAATATACCACCCGTTGCGCTGGATGCCGGCTGACGCTTACCGTCTTCTCTGCGATTTGCCCGCTCTGGAATCTGCCGGAATCATGGTTCGGCTGCCGGCTACCTGGGCGACGGGCCGCCCCGCGCGACCCGCGGTCAGGGCCAGCGTTGGGACACAGCCTCCGTCGCTCCTCGGCAAGGATGCGCTGCTCGACTTCAGAATGGAGGTGTCGCTCGATGGCGAGCCGTTAACTCCCGCCGAGATCAGGCGTTTGCTCAAGGGTGCTGACGGTCTCCATTGGATTCGGGGGCGCTGGATCGAAGTGGACACGAAAAAACTTGGCCACGTACTCCACCGCTTTGAGAGTCTGGAGAAGGCCGCGCAATCGGGACTGCCGTTGAACGATGCCTTGCGTCTCCTGGCGGGTGTATCAGGCGACGAAGCTGAAGGCTCCGACGAGCGGAACTGGGCGCAGGTCGTTGCGGGAAACTGGCTGGCAGAGACGCTTGGGCATTTGCGCCAACCGGAAGGGTTGGCGCAGGTCGATCCGGGCCCCGACCTGAGAGCCCAGCTTCGCCCATACCAGCGGGCCGGCGTGCGATGGCTATACCTGCTTAGCCAACTTGGGTTGGGAGCGTGTCTGGCCGACGACATGGGCCTCGGAAAGACGATGCAGGTACTCTCCCTGCTATTGGTCCTGAAGCGCGATCAGGCCGACTCGCGCCCGAGCCTGCTGATCGCACCCGCGTCCTTGCTGGCAAACTGGGTCGCGGAAGCTGAACGCTTCGCACCCGGCCTGCGCGTGCTGGTGGCTCACCCGTCCGTGACGCCAGCAGAAGAACTACGCGCACTGAACGACGCGCAGCTCACGCAGACAGACCTCGTCATTACCAGTTTCGGTTCGCTGCTGCGTCAACCCGCTCTGGAAACGATCCAGTGGCGCATCGCGATTGTCGACGAGGCCCAGGCGATCAAAAATCCCGGCGCCAGGCAGACGAAACAGGTAAAGAAGCTTCAGGCCCAGTCACGTATCGCCCTGACGGGCACCCCGGTGGAAAACCGCTCGTCGGATCTGTGGTCCATTTTTGATTTCACGCATCCAGGGCTGTTGGGTTCGGCGAAGGAATTTGCCGGTCTCACGCGGCGTTTGGCGAAAATCGAGCATTTTGGCCCGCTTCGCACGCTTGTGCGACCCTACATCTTGCGCCGTCTGAAAACAGACAGGCGTGTTATCGCCGACCTCCCGGAAAAAACCGAACTCAAAGCGTGGTGCCACCTGAGCCCCGTCCAGGCCGCGTTGTACGAACGCGCGGTAAAGGACCTGGCGGCGGCGCTCGACGGCGCCGACGGTATTGAACGCAAAGGCATCGTATTAAGCTACCTGATGCGTTTCAAGCAGATATGCAACCATCCGTCCCAGTGGCTTGGCGACGCGGCATGGAGCCCCGAAGCCAGCGGCAAATTTGCCCGCCTGCGGGAGTTGGTCGACGTGATCGCGGCCAAGCAGGAAAAGGTACTGGTGTTTACGCAGTTCCGCGAGACCACCGAGCCACTTGCTGCGTTCCTGGGATCCCTTTTCGGACGGGAGGGCCTGGTTCTCCATGGCGGAACGCCTGTAGGCAAACGGCGCGAACTGGTCAGACAGTTCCAGGAGGACGAATCAACACCGTTCTTCGTGCTGTCGCTCAAAGCGGGAGGATCGGGATTGAATCTCACATCGGCTTCCCACGTGATTCACTTCGACCGTTGGTGGAATCCCGCCGTAGAGAATCAGGCGACCGATCGGGCATTTCGCATTGGCCAGCGCAAGAATGTTCTGGTGCACAAGTTTGTTTGCCAGGGTACGGTCGAGGATCGGATTGACCAACTGATCGAATCGAAGCAGCAGTTGGTGAACGATATGCTTGAAGGTGGTGCGGAACTGCAGCTGACCGAGATGAGTGACCAGGAGCTGCTCGCTCTTGTCAAGCTCGATATTCATTCCGCGCAGGAAAACTGATCATGAAGAGGAACGCTGATGGCTAACTACGGTGGATGGAAACCTTACGTCCCGGTGGCCGAGCGCCGAAAAAAAGCGGAGCAGCTGGTCACGAGAGCGATCAAGGCTGGCAAGACCCTCTCACCCATCGCACCGTATCGTGGCGCGATAGCAAAGACCTTCTGGGGCAAAGCGTGGTGCGACAATCTGGAGCATTACAGCGATTACGACAGTCGCCTGCCAAGAGGTCGCACCTACGTGCGCAATGGGTCGGTGATCGACCTGCAGATTACGGCGGGCAAGATCCATGCACAGGTGATGGGATCAAGCCTGTACGAAATCAAGATTGATGTCGCAGCCTGTCCACAAAAGCAGTGGCGTGCGTTGAGCGCCGACTGTTCGTCGTCGATTGACTCGATGGTCGAATTGCTGCTGGGCAAGCTATCGGCTGCCGTGATGGGCCGCATCTGCAAGCCCGGCACCGGGCTTTTCCCCGCACCGAAGGACATCCGGTTCGGTTGCAACTGCCTGGATTGGGCGGTGATGTGCAAGCACGTCGCAGCAGTACTCTATGGCATCGGCGCACGGTTCGACCAGCAGCCCGAATTACTCTTTACGTTACGTGGCGTTGACCCGTCCGATCTCGTCAATCACACGAACGAGAATTTGTCTGGTGCGGGAAAAACCGTCCCGGCGTCCGGCAAGCTGCTCGACAATGCGGTTCTGGGCGATGTGTTCGGTATCGATATTGACACGGAACCCTTTGCAGATGCCGACACGGTCCGAGGCAACCGCACGCGCAAGGTATCCACTTCGCAAAAAGCGAGAACGTCCGCCTCGACTACGCCGAAGTCGTCCGCGACCACCGTGAAATCGGCACCGAAAAGCAAGGTCGCGACGCCGACCGCGAAGTCCAGCGACGCCGCCCTGAAAAAGGCCAGGGGCAACACCGATCCCGGTACGTCGAAGGTCAACCGTTCTGCCGCATCTCAAAAGCCGGTTGCACGTCCGCCTGCTACGTCGAAATCCGCGAAACGCCGCGGGTGATCTTTTGTCCCGCGTTTCACCGCTTGAGCCGAAGACTTGTTTCTCTCTTAAATCGTGACGAGATCGAAATGTGTCGGACTCCTGACGAATTCTGGCCGACTCTCTGATTGGGCGGGAATGCGGTGTCGCGATTTCGCCGACGACGGCCTGTGGCGCTCCCTCAAGTCGTGGATCACGAGTGCACAGAAACCCAATTTAGCGAATATTTATCGGTATCCTATATTTTTGGTGCGTTTACGCATCGACCGACAATCAAAGGTCTTCAATTTCGAGGATAGGGCGACGAAGCTACTGTATGCAAGAGTTGCGGGTCGCGAACTCTTGCATGATGCGGCCAGGTGAGGGGACAAAATCGCTTGATGCTGGCGAGGGATGTCGCGTTGACCGATTTGGTCCCGTTTGGTAATGCCAGCAGCAGTGGTTGATCGATCAGTAGCCGCCCAGCAGACGGTCAAGCGCTGCCGTGATCTTGTCCCGATGCTCCCGCAATGAACTGACCGAGGGACCCAGCTCGTTTAACGGAACAGATGCAATGAACGCCGGGTGCATCAGGCATTTGACGCCAGCGATCTCGAAGGACGGCGTGAAATCTGCTGGCAGTTTGCCGGGAGGGAAAGAGTCAGCACGAATCAGCGGGACAACAACCCGAATAGTTAGGCCATCGAGAAAGTCGCTCTGCACGTCGACAAGGTACGGCGTATTTGCCTTGCTTTTGCCGGGATTGGCATAAACTTCAAATCGCGCCATCAAAACATCCGGTATTCAGCGAGTGGAAGGCCATTCTTTTCGACCCAGTCGTTGGTGTTTTTAATGAACTCCGCGTTCTCCTGCGCCCACCGACGACCTTCCTCGGCCTTGATTGCGTCGCGTAAAGCCTGCTCGCACGCACGTGAGAAGTTGATGCCCAGTTCCTTCGCTCGCTCATAAACGTCGACAGGCAGTGTGACATTGGTCGCCTTACGTGACACGGCGGCAGTTGCATGTGCCATGTGAACCTCCATGTGGATAGATATGCGCACATCTATCCACATTCTACACGTTATCAATGCCCTCGGCTGTGCGGTTCTGTACGCTATAACTTGACATAATTAAAGTTATCACCAAAACGAACGATCGTTCCATTTAGTGCAAGCCCGATCGAATCGCCTGCCTGTCGCTGCATAGCAGCCTTACAGCAAATCCCCCTGTAATCAAAGCCTTACCAGTTGCCTGTGCACAACTTACATTAACGTGTCATCGGATTGGAAACGCCACTCGCGGACGCGTTGTCTCCCATCCCGGTCTTCGCGAATGTCGCGTCCAAGTCTTCAGCGACAAACGCTGGTAAAATGTATCGCAAAAGCGATACATGGAGGTCTGTCATGAAGACGGCTACGATTCCGGCGTTGCGCGTTGAACCTGAGCTGCGGCGGGCGGCGGAAGAAGTCCTGAACGAAAACGAAAGCCTGTCTTCGTTCATGGAGGCGTCGCTCCGCGCAAGCATCGCGCAGCGAAAGCTGCATCGGGAATTCATTGCGCGAGGGCTCGCCGCCCGCGATGAAGCGCGTGAAACGGGACAATACTACGACGCCGGCGATGTTCATGCCGAGCTTGAGGGCATGCTGCAGGCGGCGAAACGGGCAGGTAACCGCCAGTGACATACCGTGTCCGCTATACCAGCGGCGCGCGACGCGACCTGCTGCGGCTCTATGAGTTTCTGCTCGATCGTGACATAGCAACTGCCGAGCGCGCGCTGGGCGCGCTGCGAAAGTCGACGGAAATTCTTGAGGAATTTCCCTTCACTTGCAGGAAAGCCGACGACAACAATCCCTTCCTTCGCGAACTGATCGTCCCGTTCGGCTCGTCCGGCTACGTTGTCCTGTTCGAAATCGATGATGCAATGACCGTTACCATCCTGGCTGTCCGGCATCAACGGGCAGAGGACTATCACTAGAGGGTGTTAGGGAACCGCCCGCGACCTGTTCGATCTGTCGATGGTCGTGGAGCGGGAACCCAACGCGCTGCGGCACGCGCGACCGTTCATGTACCGGCATCTGGACGCACTTGCTGATGCCCTCGATGCGCCGCCCCTCGCGATGAAAGAGCGCTTCGCCTCAATCGAGATGTTGAACTACTCCCCAACATTCGACCAGGCAGCAGACGTCGTCCGGACCTATTTCGCGGAACTGCGCGCGATTCGAAAGATGTCCGCCAGTCAGGCCGAGGCGTTCGTGTCGGCCCATAACCTCACCTGGCAGCAAATCGATACGATTCGAGGCGAATACGACGGCCCGATGATCCATCTCACCGAGCGGCACGCAGTACAGGATTTCGGACGCAATCGGGCGGTCGTACACGACGTTGAGCAATTGGATCGCGACGTCCAACTGGGCGACGGGATGCTTCGGATACGCTACCGGAATGGGCGAGCGGCCGTCACTCCCGCTCAGAAACCCGCCGGGACCGAGCATATGTAAGTGACCGTCCCCGCACCAGCATCACGTCGCTCAACTGCCAACCGGGGAATCGTAGGTCTCGTGCAGATACGTAGGATAACGTATTAGGTGACACCATCTGATTGCATTCAGGGGGCGAAAGCGGCTCCTCTAGCAACGAGAGGCAGGTCGGCCCCTGCCCCTTCTGTCCGATACTGGATCAGGAGGCTTCAATGGAAACTGCCTCAACGGTCGGCGCCGCCACAGAACTTTTCGCAGCCTCACTCGCTGCTGCTTTCTTCGCGACAACCTTTTTCGCTGGACTCTTCTTTACCACGGCCTTCTTTGCTGATGGCGTCTTTGCGACCGTTTTGATATTTGAAAAGCCTTGCCACAGGCGGTCGGTTCCTTCCCCGTGGCCGGGGTGAGCCGTCAGTCGAGAGGCACGTTGTCTTCAGAGCTTCACACCTGACTGTTACCGGTCACGCATCTCTGAATGGGCAACTGCTGGTCGTATAGCAGGTCGTAGCACTTGCGATCGTTCACACGCTCGCAGAGCGCGACAAGACAGAAACGAACTCTACCGCCTACTACACGCCGCTTAACGCGCGACTGACGGCGACACGTGTCGCACCACGAGAAGTACGACTACCCCGAGTGGAAGTCGTCTCGCCATCGGGTCAAATCTCGGCAGGACGACGTGCGTCCGTTTAGTTTCGTGCGGCCGACGAACAGATCTATAGCAGGGTGCAAGCTTGATCGAATTCGAGGCGCGGCGCGCGCACAGACAGCTTTGACTTGTCGCCGTACCCGAGATTGCAAAGGAAGTTCGATTTAATGTGACCTTCAGGAAAGAACTCTTCGGCGGAAGTCGGCTGGCTCATTCCAGCACCAAAAAATTCCTCGTCGACCTTCGCGTTGTCGAACCCCGACATCGGTCCGCAATCCAGTCCTAACGCACGCGCAGCCAGAATCATGTAGGCGCCTTGCAAACTGGAATTGCGTTTCGCGGTGACGTCCACTAGTTCGGGCGCATTTGCGAAGAGATCACGCATGCCAAGATTGTGCGGAAATAGCTGTGGCAACTTCTCGTAGAACATCAGGTCGTGAGCGACGATGGCTGTCACCGGGGCGCTCATCGTTTTGTCCACATTCCCTGGAGCGAGTGCCGGCAACAGCCTCTTCTTTGCCTCCTTGGTGCGCAAGAACACGATCCGTGTGGGATTGCCGTTGGCGCTGGTGGGGGCCCATCGCATCAAGTTGTAAACCTGACGCAAGATTTCGTCCGATACCGGCTCGTTCAGCCATGCGTTGTACGAACGTGCCTCACGAAACAGAACATCGAGCGCAGCATCCCCTATAGCATTTCTCATAAATCCTCCTGAATCTATTCGCTTTCTGAGTATCACCAGCCAATTCGAAGCAATGTCGCGTCACAAACCGAATTCCGCTTTCATCATGCTCATGCGATCGACGACGCGCCGCGCATAACCCTTGGCGCCCCCGCTATAGCGATATAGGGCGTCCCCGAGGTTTCCATCGGCTGCAATTATGTAGTTATACAGAATTTCTGTTCCGATGCGAACATTCGTGCGCGCGTCGGTCAAATCGGATGTGCGAAGGACGCGGTCTCTGTGCTGAGATGGAAGCACTTGCATGAGTCCCTTGGCGCCAACCACACTTACCGCAAATCGGTCGAAACTGGATTCGATCGCGATCACTGCAAGCAGCAACAACGGTGAGATTGAGTAGCGTCGAGCTGCGTTCAGCACCGCGTGACTAATTTCCAATGCGTCGGGCAACCGTATATGAAAGCGGGCACTCACAACAGTTGCGATTTCCTCTGCCGTAGGCATACCCTCTCTGGGCGCGTCAAAAGTTGTGGACGTCGGCCAAACGGGCGAATCAGCGCCATAACACAGTCCCGCGAGCGACCCGAAGAACACGATCGCCGCCTCGACGACAATACCGCGGAGGCGATGCGCAATAACGAGTGTCCAATCAATAAAATCGTGGTTCAGGTTCGCGAACATATTCCTGCGTTCCTCTAAATTACTACCAAGCAGCGAGGGCACTCTCCAGGTTCGCACCGGGCTGTATTGACCGCTCATCGCTCACACGCTCAAATGACGGGGTCTAACGCCCACGACTCAGGCGGCTCGATATGGAAACCGCGCTGTCAGACGTCGGCCGTGACCGGAGATTGCCGCGCCCACATGGCATCAACCAAACATCCGGATCATTGGTCGTTCCCGGTCTGGAGGGTATATGCACCAAGTACCGTCTCGATGGCGAAAAAAGAACAGTGCAACCGGGCCTCCCGCCCTCAGGGTCTCGACGCACACGTAACGTTGATCTGTGGATCGCCTGTTCCTGAACTCTTTGACATGGACGTTGTCCCCAGGCGCCGTGCCGAGCCAGTGATCGACCATCAGGCGCAAAGACTTTCCTGTGCTAGCCATCATCTTCTCCTTCTCAAAACGACCCAGCCTCGAAACGACCCGGCCCCGAAACAGCGTCTCAGCGCGACAGGCCTACCACTTGTGCATCAAATCATCCGTAACACGATCATTGTTTATCAGATCATCTTATATAGGATAATGTGTCGCAAAACGACGGAAGTCAAGGATACTAGGGAATCCCCTGGTAAATGACGTAGCGGCAGCCCCTAGAGAACGCCGTTGTCTACACCTGCGAGTACGACAGCACCGGTCATCCGGCTGTGTCTTCCAGCGTCCGAAAGCCACGCTCTATGACGCTGCCGGTCGAGCATCCGTTCAGCATGACGCCGGCCCATCCTGGGAAGCTGCCGATGGCAGCCGGATTGTTGGCTGTGTGCTGGCTCAGGCACCGAGTACCAACCCGAACAGCATTCCGCAACTGCTGCTGGAAGCACACAGTACGGCTGAAGGCAGTATGTCTGTCGTGCGTTTCGTGCAACGACTCGACACCGTAGGCGGCATGGCGCCCACCGAGTCTT
>Ga0247692_1000107_pt1 | contig 17957 bp, 40 predicted proteins | sample CNK33_metaG_FD_183041 | JGI IMG/M metagenome (GOLD analysis project Ga0247692, IMG submission 183041) | Soil microbial communities from Purdue University Martell Research Forest, Indiana, United States - CNK33 | ecosystem: Environmental > Terrestrial > Soil > Temperate forest > Bulk soil...
GCACACGGAGCGCACACTACCCGCACACTTGACACCTGTGCTGAGCGTGCTAAGCTACGTCTATCAGCAATGACGCTGACGCTGCCGAAAGGTGAAGCCCGATGACAACCAACACCGACCGCGACAACGCAATCGCCACCTACATCAAGTCCCTCCCGAAACGCGACGAGCAGGCTTACGCTGCTGCGTTCGCTCATTGGCTGATTGCCTTCGCCGGCGACAGCGACAAAGCCGCAATGGAGACTATTGAACGAGCGAAAGGCATTCGCGCCGGCCGGAGCGCTCGTATTCGTCGTGAACTCGTTCAGCGCGGAGTCTGTTAATGACTAAAGAGGCAGCGCCAACTTACAGCATCGATGACTGCGCCGATGTTCCTCTCGAGCTTCGTAGGGGATATATGCAATGCGCGAAGCATTATGGCGTCAGCTACTACTACCTCTGCGAGATTTATCGCAAAGGCAAAGTGGCAGGGCAGCAACAATCCGAACACCGCTTCACGCCATCGACTGAACAGCCCTTGTATTGTGAGTCGTGTGGCGCATCCGAAACCGACCATCGTCTCTGAATTAGGAGCACAAGTTGAGCACCTACATGATGCGTCAGATCGACAATGACCTGATGCGAGCGGTGAAGACGAAAACCGCGGCCGATGACATCAGCATCCGCGGGCTGTTGGTCTGGCTGCTCGAGCTGTATGTAAAGCGCGGGCTCTCAGCCTTTGAGGCGATTGACGGGAAGTATCCCCGATGACTAGCGAGGATTTCACGGAGATATTGAACCTCGTCATTCGGGTCATGCAACTTGCGGCAAATATCTGGGCCGGTGTTCGCATTTGTAATGCCTACTTCAGTGGTATGGAAGTCTCAGCACATTGGATCCTCTTCACCTTGTTTCTCTTGTGGTTATCGTCCAAATGAGAACCGCGAAAACGCTCACCTTAGACTTCAAGATTGAGCCGACTCCCGGCGAGACGGTGCGCGTGGAAATCACGACAAAGGCCACCAAGGCGCTACTCGGGACCATCGGCTGGGAGCGCAACTGGTATCAGTATGCCTTCACGCCGGCCCCAGGGGCTCGCTACACGGTCGGCGTGCTTCGGGCTATCTCCCGACAACTCGACATCTGTATGCGTGACTGGGAGCGTTCTCACGCGAAATCAGGGCATCCGAAGCGGCCGACGAAACGTCAGGCGAAACCTGTGGCAACCGATGGGAGCTGGACGCAACCATGACTGAGAAAATGGCAAATGATACGCGGCCTGATGATTGGTTTAACCAAGTCTGCGCAGCGTTGGGCTTGTTCGATGGCGCGCGTCCGGTGTCGCCGCAGTCCGTGCTCTGGAGCGAAGTCCTACCAGCAATTGAGGCATTGAAGGCGAATAACCCCGAAGCCGCGATCTTCATCGAAGAAAATCAGCGCGTTCATCGGCTGTGGGCTGACGCTCTCACGCGAATGGCGCAGGCGCATCGTCGGGCTGATGGCTTTCTCCAGCGCTGGAACGATCTGCGGCAAGACCACGCCATGCTTCTTCGCAGCGTATCAGCTCCGTCAGCCGGCGCGGTAGGTCAGACTCCAAGCGACCCCATTTGACCACGCGCGTATGAGTATCTTCTTTAGTTTCTAATGTTTGCGGTGGGAGGGTGTTCCCGCCTGTCAGGAGTCCAAATGGCTACGAAGTATGAAGGCAATGTGCCGAAAACGCTGCGCGATTGGATCGAGAAGCATGCGGCAGAGCAGGTCTATGAGGTGAGCGCTGGCGGCGGCTTCGCCTTTGAGAATCGCGGCGGTTTTGGTTATGACGTGGGCATCCGACCGGGCTGGCGCGTGAACTACAACGGCGATCCGATGCACACAGTGATTGAGCCGACCGTGAAAGACGTAATCGCTGCGCTGAAGACGCTCGAGCGTTGCGAGGATGATGCCGAATGCCGGGAAGCGTGGGCGGCGCGATGACTACTAAATACTTCATCGTCCTACGCTTTCACTGGTCAGGGAAGGTCGAGCGTCTAGAGTTTGACTCCATGACCGAACGGGCGTTAGCGATCATCGGCTATGGCTTGTATGCTGACGTGCTCGAGCAGGGCCAGTGCTAAGGGTTGGGCTCCTTCGGCGCGGGAGAGGCGCCAGCCGCCAACACCTTCACCAACCAATCGAACATCTGCGGATTCGACAGGCGCAGCAACTTCACGGCTTCGGCAATCTGCACGTCGCTGTGATGCTGAAGATCAAAGCCTAAGCAGCCAATATCCGAGACGAGTTCAAGCGCGGGCCGAAGTCTTCGACGGCTCATCTATCGCTCCTGGTCGGGACGCAAACAACGACAAACAAAGAAGATCCTTGGTCGCGTATACCCGGCTCGTGCTGATCCGCACGACGGCAACACGCGTAGATCGCCATGGGGCTACTCCTGACCGCCAAAAATCGCAGTCGTCTGCTCCTTGAACGCCTGTTCGTGCTCATTGACAGCTTCCACATACGCGGCGAACGATTCCTCCAACGATGGCGCACCGACTGAACGAAGACAGCTCTCAAACAAATCACTGAGCGTAATGTCAGTCCCCTGCTCAATCACCTCGTTGTCGCGGCCAATATACTTGTACCAGTTGAGAACGAAACCGCTAGGCTTGTAAGTGAAACACCGTTGCTTCAGCCTGCATAACGGCTCGTGCTCGTCGCGTTCCACCCAATGCTTTGCATCGCAAATGCACTCCGGCCGAGGATGAAGGCGCTCGTATTCCTCTACGCGCTCGAAACTCCACGGCCTAGCACACGCCATCAGCCGCGAGCCCATTTCAGTAAGGCCCCTCGCGATCGATTCCTGCACTTCCGCTTCGATTTCTTCGGGTGTGCTCGGGACAATGCCGTAGTCGTTACGCGCGTCTAGCCACACATCAAATACGGCCCGGCACTCCGTCGAATGGATCGGTTCCGTCGCCCCGCATGTGCAGTCTCCCTGCCAGTCGGGGTGCATCTCGAACAGGTCGTTCTCGAAATCGACGCCGTATCCGAATGGACCGCCAAAGAATCCGTCGCCCCAATCGTTATCTGGATGCAGCAATTTCAGTTGATGCGTGAGGACGCGCAGACACACCGAGAGCGGATCGTCCTCGGCTCGCGGCCCCATCATCTTGACTAGGACTTCCCCTGTTTCTTTATTGCGAATCTCTCCGAACTTCTTCGCTCGCGCCATCTAACTACCCCGTTGCGGTGTCCGCGTGTTGCTCACCCTCTGAAAACCCGTACCGAGTAAACGCGACTAACTCTTCGCTTTTTCTGTCAGTTGTGGCCCCTCGGGATCGCCGAGGAGGCCCGCAGGCTCTTTGTCAGGAGCCAAAATGTCTAAGAGCGCCTTTGTCGCTGCACTCAAACCGCAGTTGCACGGACGGCCGAAGTCACAGGTGCAGTTACGCGAATCGTTCAGAAAACGGTTCTCATGGAATCCGTCCCACTTGCGACAGTCCGTCGAATGCTCGCCACGGTGCGCGCAATGAGGACGATGGGCCGTGTATCGAAGCAAGTCGGTCAACAGCACTGCTCGCGCTTCGACTACTCGCTTTTCTGAACGGCTCATGGTTGCTTCTCCTCGCCGAGGAGGCGGGCCAGATCCTTCCAGCGCACAACCTCGCCGCGAAACTCAATAGACCAGCGGGGCAGGGCGCGGATCGCCGCCACGAGGGTGGATTGAGAGTCGGCCGGTTCTGACCCGGCTTCGGTTTGTGCAGCCTCGCTAGACGGGCCGACAGACTGAACCGCGGCGCCAACTGCACTCGTACCGACTTCGGCGTGGCGTTCAGATGCTGCCCTTTCCAGCGGCCCGTCACCATCCGGGCTGCGACTCTCATCGAGCACTTCAAGTAATTCCGAGCTTCGATATTCTTCTGGCAGACGGTTCCACACGACGACCAGTTTGTCGTGCATGGCGCGGATCGCCGCGTGCGTGGCCGCGGTGGATTTCTTGAGTTCTTGAAGCTCATGGAGGTGGCGCTTATCCGTCTCGCACATCCTGTCAACCAGTTCCGCGATGTTCTCGCGTGTCGTCGGCTGGCTCATAAAGCCTCGGCAGTGCTTTGCCAGCACATCTTCAACGGCCGGGAAGACATCTGGCGCCGCGTGCGTGGCCGCCAACTTCTCAGTCAGAACGATCTTCTCGCCTTCGCGATAGTCCAGCTCTTGCCACCACTGCCGATCGCCGATGCGCCGACGACGATCCGCTTCGGCCTCGTGCCAGAGCCGCGCATCGTTCTCGTATTCGTTGCGTTGGCGACAGACTTCCATCACCTCAGCTTCGAGTTCACGGACGCGTGCGGCGAGGCCACCGTCTTGTCCCTTGATTAGACAAAGCGGACTGTCGTCGAGGTATTCGCCGAAGTGTTCTTGGGCTTCAGCCTTGTCGGTGAAGACTTCATCGCAGTGAAAGCACCGCCACTGGGGCGCTGCGTGCGTGGCCGCGAGCTGGGAAGCCGAATCGCAGCCTTCAGGTTTCGCGGATTTGGATGCCATATTGCGCCTCAACATGCTTCTTTTTCCACCTGTAAAGTGGTGTCTTCATGCCCTTTACGTCTTCAGCGACGGCGATCCAGGCTCCGGGTTGCTGCAGCTCCTCGTAGACAAAATCCGCGATCCAATCCCCGAGCATCGCGGTGTGCGGGTATTTGGGCGTCTGAACTAAGCAAGCGAAACGCACCTGACGCCGCAGATCCCGAATATGGCCCGCCGTCTGAAGAATCGCCAGATCCGCTGCTCGAGCCGCTTCCTTGGCGCTGTCGTAAACCTTTTTGTCGTGCCCGACCGTTTTGACGTTCCGGTATTTGCTCTTGCCCTGGGGCAACGTCGTCGGTTCTAGGCCCCGTTGCGATGCTGTCCTAGAAAGCGGACGCTTCACCTTCCCGGTGGCGGCGAGTTCGGCTTCGGTGACATCACGCCAGGAATTCTTGTTCATATCTGTAAAAGTGCCGTCTCTCCGGCTGTCACGTCTGTCGTGTCGTGCTTTCCACGACCTGCGATGTGCTCTGTGCTCTACTGGCCTTCCGACGTTCGAACAAGCCGCCATTACCGCGTCAGCACTCCTGCCGGCATAGGTGCAGGGCTAACCCGCCGGATGCGAACTCTTGCATGCCCCGCCGCAGAATCTTGAGTGTGGGTCTCTCCCCACCTGTCACGCCTAGTCTCTGGTCGGCGTTCACCTCTCGCATCGGGGACCGAGCACCATTGCCACGAGCTAGTTACGGATGGCTCTCGGATTTGTCTTGTCGCATCGCCTCACTTCACCTTCGGGCCTTACCGGGTGGGGAACCCCCACAGATCCGGCCTAGTGCTCGACCCTACTGAGGATGCGCGGTCGGATTTCAACCCGGCCGTCCCCTTTCGTTGTGGTATCTCGTCATCGCTGCCACGCTCCATCCTCTAACGTATCTAATAGCGGGAGTGCTGGCACTGGTGCTGCGGCATCCCGGCCGAGTGGTTTGTGAGGTAGAAATCGATACCGGCTTTTGACCACATAGGCGATCCGTTCGATCTTGTTCTCGATGGTGCCGGCGCCTTCCTTTTCGAGCTGCTGGCGAAGTTCTGAGACGCGGGTTCTCCAGGCTTGACGGCCGGCGACGGGCTCGAGGTCTGCCGCGTCTACCCATTGCAGTGGACGGCTCACGAAAAACTCGCGGAGCTTCTGGACGTTCGATTTACGGCGCGTTAGTTCTTCAATCATGGGGTTTCGCTGGCCACGTCCAGCACGAGAGTTCAATGCCTTGACTGCGCATCCGCCGTTCATGATCCCTCAGCCATGCTTCGTGCTTCGCTTCGCGATCTAGTTTTCTCCAGAGCAACAACCCAGCGATCACGCTGATCCCGACGCCGAGATAGAACAGGCCCGTCATAGCCGGAACTTCAAGGCATCCATATCGCCAGTCACGATGATTTCTTCGTCCGCATTGCCAGTGATCCGAATCACACCCGCATGACGTAGCTGGTGATGTTCCCTGCACAGCCACACGAGATTTCCGGTATCGTAGCGCCGTCGCTTCGATTGAGAACGCGGAACGATATGATGCAGCTCGGTAGCACGTTCGATGCAACCGGGAATACGACACTTACCAAGGTCGCGCTTCCGCGTGATTTCTCTGGCGGCTCGTTCATTCTTCGCATCCTGCTTCATCTTGCGCCGTTTTGCGATGCAGCGCGGTTCCGGCTTGGGACACGCTACGCCTCCAAATTCACTCGGCATAGCGATACTTCTCCAAATATTTCACAGCACTCCGTAACACTTCTAAGCTGTCTCGGGCGTTTCCGAGGATCGCATTGCAGTTGTAACAAAGCAACGCTCTCACTTTGCCGGATTCATGGCAGTGATCGACATCCAAACGTGCATAGACTCGACCGCGAGTTGATTTGCGGTTTAACGGTGGCGCATTACAAATCGCACATAACCCGCCCTGCGCCGCAACCATCGCGCTATAAGATTCTTCGGTGAGTCCATACTTAAGACTCAAGCGCCTTTGCCTGTCCTTCGCGTGAAGTTTTGCGCTGTTCTTGGCGCGCCATAATTTAGCCGCTATTCGTTTCTTCGGATAGCACGCTATTTGATACCCACGGACTTTGTCTGGATTCTTACGACGATATTCGCGCTGATACGCGGCACGTTGACGCTTGACAGTCTCGGCCGCCATCACGCCTTCACCAGTTCCTGTTCAGGCACGAGCAAGATCGACACAGGCGACGATTCCACATCAGGACGCATGTGCGTGCCTATCAGTTCAGGCATGATGCGGATCCCGTGCTGGCCTTCGCCGTTCGTCGCCAGGATCAGCACGGTCGTCTCTCGCGGATAAAGCTTCAATCTTTGCTCCAACTCGCCGACAGTCATCAAACGCCTCCGGTCCACAGAAGGGACACCAGATCCTTTCGACTATGAGTAGGTGAAACGTGAGACAACCCGGCGACGGCTTCACTTCGTGCCGATGTTCAACAGCGCGGGATTGAGCGTGCCGCCGCTTTCGTTCGCGCGTTCGCCTTCATTGCCAATCTGCGTCTTCAGGTTATGCCATCGCCGCAACGTGTCGCCGTGTTCCCATGCGTGCGAAAGCACGGACACGGCCGCGCCATACATAAATCCTGTGATCCCGTCGTAATCGGCTTCGCGCGATGTTGACTCCGCAATGTCTTCCAGTTTCGCGCCGGTCGCCATCCGCGCTTCCATGAGATGCGCCCAGTCGGCCGCATACGAAATCACCCGGCCGCCATAGGGATCCCGATTGTTAGCGACGGCCTTCGCCCACCCATCAGGATCTTTAATCGCGAACGATTTCAACTCAGACATTCACCACTCCTTTAGCGCCGGGCATATGCGGTTTCTCGACAGAGCGTGGAGCAATACGGGGCGTTGTGTTTCGACACTTGCCGGGTATGGCATTGGGCGCACCATTCGCTATCATCGGGGCGCGTGACGAGCTTCAGCGTTGTCGGTGTCGGCTTCTGACGTTCACTCGGCGCCACCGTCCGCAACAGCGCTTCCGCGACATCCCGGTAGTAGCCGCGCTCCGATTCGCTGAGCGCCTCAAACATTTTCCCAGACCCGCCATACACCCGATGTTGGAGGTAGTAGATCGTCGGCGCGAGTTCTGCGGCCGCGTCGTTCACCTTGAGCGCTATCGGCCAGTCGCGGGTTGCCTCGCTCACGCTTCACCGCCGTATTCTGCCGCCGTTTCACGTCGAAACCGCATGATCCAATGCTCTCGGGTGAGATAGCGATAGGCGGGATACCCGAGGACCATGCCGAACAGGAGCACCGGGATCAGCATCATGAGTGACCTTCCGCCTTAGCAATCACCTCTCGCGCGAACACGATATCCGCCACCGATGGACGCGCCGCCACTTCAGCGAAGACTTTCAGAGCTTTCAGGAGATCCGGCGCTGCCGCGATGAGTCGCGCGTCATTATCCGCGTTGTTATAGAACACGCACGGCCCGTTCATTTGCAGCAACGATACGAGCGAACGCGGTCTGTCGCCTTGCGTCACAAAGACCGTATCGCCGACCGTTTCGACTTGCCACGGTCCCGGTGTATGGCTCATGCTTTCACCGTCACTAGCTTGAGCCCGAGCTTTTCGAGCACACGCCGCGAAAACTTACGCCGTTGATTGATTAGGTCGTTGAGGTAGGCCGGTTTGATGCCGAGCGCGCTGGCTGCGTCTTTCTGGCTACCGTGCTCGCGCACGATCGCTTGGAGCGCTTCTAAGGGGTCTGCCTGCCGCATGAATAGAGATTATGCATATCGGCATATCGGCTGTCAAGTGGGATATTTGGCGGGTCGATCCACCCATGCCTCTGACACCGGGGCCAGTGTCAGTCCCAGCGGCACGCCAGACCGAGCCCGCCTGCGACGAGAACGACTAGAACTGACCTTTCACGCGTTCATTCCTGAGCATGTCGTCAATGACCGCGGTCGGTGAATCCGGCCAATGCGTGAACAGTGCCTGATGCGGTTTCTTCCAGAAGCGCCGAACGGCATTGATCCCATCGCCTTCGACGAGCCTTCCTTCGGCGTTCGTGTAGTAAATCTCCGCGCCATCTGGCGGACGTTCGCCCGGCTTCAACTCCTGACCGGTCGCCTGCTCGCCCTCGCGCACCATGCCGGCTTGCTTCAACCGCTGCACAAACTCGAACGCCATGCAGTCGGGGCAGGTGAACTTACCGCACCGGCCGTAGAGCTTCTCGCCTGTCTTGGCCTTTCGCTCGCAGCCATGTCCGCCGACACCCGTGATGTTGATGTTGAATGCACCCATCTGACACTCTCCTTCGTATTCTGACGTTTTCCGACACTAACGCGAGATTCTAGCCCGCCTGCGACGAGAGGATCCTACTTACCGCCGAGATGCTTTCCGAGATTCTTGATCGACGCGCCGAGCGTCCCCGCCACGAACTTCAGCTCGTCCAAGATTTCCTCTTTCGTGGCGTTCTGACACGACGCCAGAAACTCTTGCACGTCGGCTTGCACGAGCGAGATGATCGTCGCCCGTTTGCCGTCATGATCGCTTGCGTCGTGTTTGCTCACGGCGTCTTCGTGTCGCTGCATTCGGGCGACGTGTTGGGATTCGCGTTCGGCTTTCGTGCGGGCCATATTTTGCAATCCTTTCAGTTAGGGTTTTTTGACGAATGACTGCTTACAAGTTCCCGCCACGCATTCATACGTATAGATGCCATCAGGAAGCGTCGGAGTCGTGGTGATCTGACGCGACACAACGAGCGTGGCCGATGAACCCGGAGTGACCACCGCGCCAGCAGCCGGGTTTTGGCTGATCACGGTATCGGTGGGTAGCGTGGAATCCTGCGGCGTGATGCCGTTCATATCCACGATAAGTCCAGCGGTCATTAGCGTTGAGACTGCTTGCGTTTTCATCTGCCCGACCACGTTCGGGACTGTCACCGTTGGCGGCGGCGTCACCCCGCCCACCTTCACATCGAAGACGAGCTGTGTTACGACGGCTTCCACGCCTGACAGCCCCACCTGTCGGCGGCCGATGATCGTCTTGTGCGTCCCGGGTCCGAGCGCAACCGGATCAAACATCACGCTCAGTTGGTGCGTCTTCTCCGCCGTGGTTTCCTGAATCACCTTCCCGCCCATGTGGTGATGGATGTCCGCATCGACGCGGATTTCACTGATGGCCGGCGGGAGCCCAGTCGCCCCGTAGCCGGCGGTGTTCACGCGGAACGAATACGGCGCGCTGATCGGCGCCAGCGGCAAATACTGGATCGTATCGCGCAGCGTCTCAACGTCTTGCTCGCCCCACTGTTCGTTCAGGCGCGATGAATGTGGAGAGACACGCGCGCTCACGAATGGCACGCCAGGAGTCTCCGGCGCACTCGGATCCGTCAACACGTAGAAACTCGTATAGAACACCTTATCGACTTCATCGCCATTGGCGAAGCGCACTTCAGACGTAAACGTCGGATTCCACCAGCCATGTTTCGTCGGGAACTTCTTCGCGATGGCCGGGTTAAACGTCAGCGTGCCATTCCACGTCCGTTCCTCATTCAGCGCGCCGATCATCGCGGGAGGCGTGCTGTTGCCGGTCGCATCCCACACGATGTCTTGAATGCCATCCTGAAAATCGGGGTTCATGAACAGTTGCGCCTGAATGTTGAACAGGAGCATCTGGAAGCGGCACGTAAAGGTCGAGCGTATTTCGCCATACAGCGGGCACTTGATCAGGCTCATGTGAGCATGCCCAAGGATCCGATTGCCGAGCGTGCCCGCGACAATATCGAAAACGCCACCGGGCTGCGCTGGAGCCGGCGGATTCTCGCCAGGCGCCCAGTTCGTGTGGATGGCGATCGTCGGCAGTTGGCCTTGGTCGGAGTATTCCTTCAACTGTGGATGACCGTGAATAGCAATCGGCGGCACGATCGGCTGTGCGTTCACCGAGGCCGCGATCGTGAGAAAGGCTCCTGCGAGTAGTGTTCTCATCACATCCTTTTCGGGAGGCAGCTTAACACGTTGAGATGACGACTTTGCGCACATCCGGTAAAAACTCGCCCGTCTTCACCAGCCGGATCAACGTCTCTAACTGCGTCTCATTATCGGCGGCGAGCTGTCGCAGGCGTTCACTAAACGCACGCCATTCCGCCGAGTCGTAGTCTTCCCAGTCACTCAATGGACGATTCCTGCACGCTGGCACTGACTCAGTAGCGCCTCAAAGCGTCGCGTCAGCACGTCCACCTTGCCAGCGAGCACCCGATATTGCCGGAACGTCACTTCACGATTGTTGTCGTAAGGCTTCCGATGCGCATACGCCTTCGTCTTAGATTTCTTTGCCATCACTGGCCGCCTGTCATGTCGAGAAACGATCGACCCACGGCGTTCGCGTCGTCCACGTCGCGATCCAGCTTCGCGAGCGCTTCTTCGTCGGTGACGGTGCGTCCTTCTGCATGAAGCTGCGACAGCCAGCGCTGGAGTTCCGGTAGCGCGATTTCTTTGATCAGTGCGAGCCAGATCAACGGATTCACTGGAGTCCTCCGATCAGCACATCGGCCAAGCCGAAGGCGATCTGAATCGCCTGCGGAAAGGGACCGAGCGCGGTAATCCGTGGCTTGGCTTGCGTCCATGCGGCTTTCACGGAGGCTTGCCAACCAGTAGGCACCGCCTTCGCCACGGAGCGCACATCGATCGCGACTTTCACGAGTTCGCGGGCCGCTGCGGTTTTAATGCCACCGGGCGCGCATTCCGCCTTCGGGACACCATCAGGCCAGCACGCCGTAATCGTCGCCGCTTGGAGTTCGTTCACCCGTAAGACGACTTCATCGGCTTTGATCGCGGCTGCAGCCTTCGGGCTCTCTGGGGTGACTTTCGCGCAGCCTGAGGCGACGAGCGCGAGGATGAGGATGAATCGTTTCATGTGGCTCCTACAGGAGATTACTGATCTTCTCGACTAGTTCGATGAAGCGCGGCACGCTGTCGCACTTCAGTAGCTTCTCGGCCTGCAACGCCTTCAGGACTTCGATGGCCTTCTTCGTTTTGTCCGAGCAGGCGTAGACCGGATACGACTGCCAATAGATCGGATAGTTCCAATAGCAGCCGGAGGTCGAGAGCCCGCCGCTTCCCTGGATATAACCGGAACTGAGCGAACCGCCAGCGGCGCCAGATTGAACCATCATGTTATTGCTGACCGACTCGGTAATCGTGCCGTTCGTGAATTCCAACATCTGTGTTCTCCTATGGCGCTTTTTGGTCTGTGCGGTTTACGTCCGTGCTCCGCGTTTGTGCGCCTTGCTCACGCGACTCCGGTATCAACTTTCCGCCCACGAAGGCTGCCACCACCGCGGAGATATGACCGAGCATAGATCCCACGAACAGCGGCGTTTGCATATCGCCCCACGTCTTGAGACTCGCCACGTCAATCGCGAGCATGCCGCAGAGCAGCCCAATCGCGGCGACGAAGATCGTCCATCCCGCAGTGGTCTGCGAAGAATTGGTCACAGACGCATCCCACGTTGCCACGCTTCAGCACATGCACGCGTCGTCGGATCCATCACGCGCCCTTGCTGCCCCGGTCTCGAATGAAATACGGCGGCTCCGCATTCAGTTGCGTAGTGGCGCGCGAACTTATAGCACATCTCTGGCGTGGCGTATTCAGGCCCGGAACCGTCCAGCCCCATGCGCGGTGGCTCGTCAATGATGAGTGGCCCGGTCAATCCGTTCGTGCCGTGAATGAACACCGGAGAGGCCACGGTATCCATGAGCGCGGCGGGGAGATCGCGCCTCGGATGAAATTCCGCGAACGTGCCATACGGTTGATACGGCGCCGCGTCCCCGAGATCGGATCCACGGCTCCAGATCATCGCGGGATCAAAAAGTTCGCCGGGATTGAAGCCGTTCTTCTGCCACTCGTTCCCGCCCGAGAGCAGCGTTGCGGATCCGCGAAGGATGCCTGCTACTTTTGCCCAATGACTCTGCCGCGCGAGTGCTGATGGCGCGATGTCTTGAGCATCGACAAAGACCGTCGCGAGGAGCATGATCCCATGGCTGCTTAGCAGATCCGCGAAGGGACGCAAGTGTTCGTAATATCCAACGTCAGCAGGGCTCAGTTGCAGGATCCCGTTCTGCGCCTTGCTTCCCATGAGAAAGACGCGCCAGAGGTTGAATCCGAGCTCCTTCGATTCTTGAAACAACGGCCCAAGGTCTTGCATGTCGAGAAACTGTCGATACGCGCAGAACTGATCGGTCCCGCTGTAGACCATCCGTGCGCCGCTCGCGTCCACAAAGTCGATGCCACGGATCTGGATATGAGCACTGGACGCTTCGCGGTCGAGCCCGATCGTCACTGTGCCTGGATCCGCTAAATCGGCTGGCAGCGTGCGTTCTTTGAAGCCCGGTGCGCTGACGAGGATCCCGTAATGCCCCGGTGACAGGTTCGCGACGAAATCCCCAGCGCCATCTGTCAGCCCTTGCCAGAAGCCGTGCTCGGTGCTCGTGCCACTGACGAGCGCGCCGGCAATGGGCCGTGCTTCTGGATCCTGAACGTGGAAGACGATCCGGCTTAGGCTCATGCGTCCTCAGAACGGATACTGCGCAGCGACCCAAAAGGCCAAGCCGAACGCGATGAGCCTCGAGCGCCACGGCCACGGCTCGACGGGCACTCCAGCCGCGAGGATGAACAGCACGAGCGCGAACGTCAGGAAAATCAGTTTCAGATTCATCACTTCTCCTTCGGATCTGCAACCCACGTGTGTCCACAGGCATTGCAATAGGCGATTCCGCTCGCTTCTAGTTCCAAAGTATCTCGCTGGTTCGGCACGTTCATCGCGGCACATTCAGGACATCGGAGCGTCTTGAGGAGCCGTCGTTGCCGTTCATCACTACAGTGGTTTGCGCTCATTGTCCTGATGTGAGAGCACGTCGGTGCGAGCATTCGCATCAGTCCGACCTTGTGCGCGTCCTTCCATCTGGCCTTCCGCTCGCGCCGCTGTTGTAGCGTTTTTCATGAACGCATCCAACCGCGAGTTCACCGACAGATGCGTCTCCTGCGACTTCATAAACGCGAGGAGTGACAACGCCGTCGGCGCTATAAAGCCTAGGACTAAGCCGATCAATACGGTATTGTCCTTGTCGGGCCGCGCGAACGTGATCGCTACGGTTCCGGCTACACCGAATCCTAGGACGCACACGACGGCGATGACATAGGGCAAGTTATCCGGCGGCGGCACGATCGATTTCGGCTCGGTATCGCCCATCAGTGCGGATCCTTCTCTTGCCAGACGCGCACGATCGAGGCTTTCAACTCCTTGAGCGTGCCACGTTCCGCAAGGTCGTAATGCCGTAGGATCCACGTCGCGCAGTCTTCGGCATACTTGCGTTCGATACCGTCGCGCACCATCAGCGTGACGAGCGCCTTTTGCGCTTCGAGTGAACCCGGTGGACAACAAATCTCCAACGCGCAGTTCTGGGCTCCGTTACTCATTTGGGTGTCCTTTGTGGAGAGACGCCTTTGATGCCGGCTCCGACAAGGAGCCCTTTCAGTTCGGCGACCGTGCGATCCGTGTCTTCGATGTTGACGCGATTCAGCTTGGTTTCTTGGCGCCAGTCGTCAATCTGGCGCTGCAACACGGCATTCGTCTCCGTCTGCTGGCGCTGATAGCCATCGACGGACGTTTTCAGATCGCGGATGTCTGAGCGCATGCCCCATTGCACGCCGACTTGCGCACCATACATCCCGCACGCACCGACGACGAATAACAGCACATCTCGTAATGACAGCTTCGAGGCCGTGATGTCCCCGAAGCGACGACCGGACGGAGGGGTCACGTCTCCATATGACGCCAAAACGCCTCGCACCGGTCTGGTGTCTGTTTGCGTTGAGTGCGCTTCAGCGACATGCACTAATCACCCGTCTACTGTGTTTCGGGACCGATTTTCACTAAGCGCGACATCTGGAGTTGCTTCAAGAGTTTAGCCTTAGCTTCCGGTGACAGCGGATTACTGCCAGAGGCCGCGGCCCGTGCTGCATCCACATCAGCGCTCAATCCTGTCGTAGCGGCTGTTTCAGTGCCGAGATTCCTAATCGGTGGCCCTGTATTGCCACGTTGCGGACTTGGCCCTTCTCCCAACTCTTGCATCTGCTGCCACAGCGGACGCTCGTGAAACGGCGTTTCTGCGGCTTGCAATGGCGGCACTGGCGGACGCGGTAATGGATTCGGCCGCGCTTCAGTTAACGACTCCATCTGCTGCGCCAGTGGCATCTTTTGGAAGGCCCGATCACCACCTGATGCGGTGTCAAACGCGACGTTCTTCATGCCGCGAAACATCGCCGGTAGTTTTTTTAGTCCTTCACGATCCGCCATGCCTTCTGATGCACCGGCCGCGAGATTCTTCGCTGCGCCCGCCCATCCACGCAGACTGCTCGCACCGGTTCCGAGCGCTGTCGCTGGCATGAGCAACCCCGCAAAGTCTCCAGCCGAGTGAGGATGCGCGATAGATTCCAACATCGGTGCCGCGCCGGAGAAGGCTTCACCCGCCTGATCTTTCAGCGACTTCACGAAGCCGCCGAGGAACGTGCCTGGTTCGTCCTTCGATACCGTCCCTAGTCGTTGCATGGCTGGCGCTGCGCTGGACTGCCTGACGATGGCAATCGCCTTCTGTGGATCAAAGCCAGCCGGAAATACATGCTCCGTGCCGCTGTCGTCGCGAATGACGATTTCCTGTTCAGCCATTACTGCGGAATTGGTTTCCCGTCCATCCCGTAAACGATGCGCTTCGGCGCTGCACCGCCAGTCTTGTTCTGATCGAAGTAGCTCCCGCCGAGCGGGTTATCAGGGTCCACCGGCTTTTCGGCCCGCACAATGCCTTCGAGCATTTCCGGCATGATGCTTTTGAGTTCTTTCGCGCGCTGATACTGCGTGAGCAACGTCTGTGATGGATCGGCCATATGTTTCAGGGCCAGATCCAACATCTGACGACTGCGAGAGCTGCGAGTATATTGCCCCGCCTGAATCGGCTGCAATAGGCTCACGAGCTGCTGCCGGGGATCCGTATCATCGTGGAATCCCATCTTGTATTTCGCCGTCTGCATGAGCGCTGAGAGCTTGCTGCCGACCGTGTTGTATTTCTCTGGGTTCGTCTCAATGTCAGGCGCTTCCTTCCGAATCATCTCCAGCACTTGATCCGTCAGTGGTGCAGCCTGTTCAATGGCGGCTTTCGCATTCTTGCCCTGTGCGGACAGGTTGATCGTGCCGCCTTTCCTGTCAGACGCTGCCGCCCGCGCTCGCGCGGCTTCAGCTTCCGCCGTCGCGCGCAAAATATTGGCTTCCGTCATCCGACCTTGCATATCAAGACGTTGAGCCGCTTGCTCTAGCCCTTGTGATTTAGAGTCGATGGCCGCCATCCGCGCCATGTCCAACGATTTCAGCGAATCAGCCTTCTCCTGTTGCTGAGCGGTCCCTTTGAATCGGTATGTGGGATCAATCGCTTGACTCGCCTGTTCGGTGCGTGGCGCCAACGACGTTGGCCCCTGTGGCCCGATCGGAGACATCCCCGCCAGACTGATACTCGGTAAGGATGCTGGCGTGCCTGGAGACATGTCGAACGATTCAGGCGGTGCCGCGCCCGTCTCAGGATTCGTCAGTCGTTCAAAGCTGGCCTTCCCGAGCGTCGTTCCGGGACTCAGCGCTTGGAGCTGCTGGAGATTGACAGTCTGTTGACGGGCCTGTCCGGCTTGTTTCCCCAACAGCGCGCGATCCGCGTTGGCGCTTTCCGTTTGGGCCAGACGCGCTTGTCGGTCTTCGTGCATCCCAATCGCTTGCATCGCTTTCGCGAGCGCCTGTTGGCGCATGAGTTCATCGGCACGGCGCTGCTCGAGCAACTGTTGCAGCCCTTGATTCGCGCCAGCGCCGGTGCCGAGCAGTGCGAGGCCCATTACTCGCCATACCCATCGTAGAAGGGATCCCGACCGTCACCGCCGCCGCTTGTCTGCTCCTGCTGTTGTTTCAACCATTCGTAGTAATCGGCCATTCCAGGTCCAGCGCCTGTGCCACCACTCGGATCAGTAGGAAGGCCGAATTGTTCATCTGGTCCGATCGGGAGAAATTGATCCGGCCCTTGATCGCCGGTGACCGTCGTGCCCCCGCCGCCACCACGCTTGAATAGCTGCAACATTTTGCCGAGATCGAACGTTCCGCCGCCGCCCGGTCCTTTACCCGCCAAGGCGCCGATTAACCCTGTGGCGAGCGACCCGCCCCCGAGCAGATTGCTCAGAATCCCACCGCCATCGTTCAACTTCGGCATCGTCGGAGCGGCTGGGAGCACGTCTTTTCCAATGTTCTGCGCGCCGAGATTCGACAACGCCGCGCCGGCCGCTCGCGCATTCGGCCCGAGATTCGACGGCCGACGCCCGCCGGTGTAGTTCACGACATGCGCCATCACGTTCGCCGGCCCTGTCGGGACGACATCTTGCGTGTTTGCGATCTGATCGCCCGTCACCGCCTGTTGCGCTCGGAAGTTCGGGAGCGCTTTCTGTGCCAGATCGCGTTGCATGGCTGACTGAAAGAGATTGTTCCCGAGCGCTCCACCCGCTAAAGCCGTGGCATTCTCTGCGCCGATCCCAGCCATTCGACCGGAGGCCGCATTGCCGAGCACGTTGCTGATGTCCGTCATCGTGTTTGATTGCTGTTTCGGCGCCAGCAATTGCCGAAGGATCGTGTTCAGCATGTCGTCAGAGGTTGCGTTCGGATCGTCAGCCATTAGAAGTTACCTGCGTTGCTGTTTTGGCTCGACGCGAATTGCCCGATCTGGTTACCCAGTGCATCATAGAACTGCTGATTCTGGAGCAGGCTTGCAAGCGTGCCGAGCCCGACCGACGACTTCGCCTGATACTGCGCGAGTGCCGAATTGACACTCGCGAGCTCCGCTTGAAGCTGTCGCGCCTGATCCGCGTTCAGATAGTTGGACCCCATCTGAATCGCTTGCATCAGCTTTTGCTGACGTTGACTCAGCACACTCGTCATCATTTGCGCGAGCGTGCCGCCCGTGGCTTCGTCAATACCCTGGTTGTAGCGCTCCACGCCGGTATCGTAGGCGCCCGACGACAGGAGATGCTTAGCGGACAAGCGCTCGGCGAGCTGCCCTTGGTTCTGTTCTTTGGCGCGCTGGCCTTGTCCCTGCACGGCCGCGAGCAACGGCGCGATCTGCGGATCGGTCGCATCGACTGGCTGTTGTCCGGTGCGGATCGCATCCATGATTGCGTTGCGGACGAGATCATCGTAGGCCGGCGTCGTCTGCGGCTGATAGTTGATCGGGGGAATCTGAAAATTACTGATCCCGTCTTTCAACGATTGCAGGATGCCTAACAAGTCCTGCGGAATGCCGCTCGAGGCGAGTTGCGGCGGCGTGGCCTGTCCGCCAGGCCCACCAAAGGACGGTGGCGCGACCGATGGCGGCGTGAACGTCGTCGTAGGACTCGGTGGCGGCGGTTGATT
>Ga0247692_1000108_pt1 | contig 17944 bp, 15 predicted proteins | sample CNK33_metaG_FD_183041 | JGI IMG/M metagenome (GOLD analysis project Ga0247692, IMG submission 183041) | Soil microbial communities from Purdue University Martell Research Forest, Indiana, United States - CNK33 | ecosystem: Environmental > Terrestrial > Soil > Temperate forest > Bulk soil...
GACGGCGGGCTTCGTCCGGCTTCTTCTGCTGCAGCGCTTCCTGTGCAAGCTCGCAATGGAAGTGGCCGATTTCCTTATCGAGCGACGCAGCGCCCATCGTTTCGAGCCTGCGCGCGGTGTCGATCGACTTGATCCAGTCCTTCTCGATCTGATAGATCGTCAGCAGCGAGCGCTGCGCGCCGAGCGCATAGTCGCCCGATTGCAGCGACTTGAAGGTCTCTTCCGCGCGGTCCAGCAGGCCCGCCTTCAGGAAGTCCTGCCCGAGTTCGTACAGCGCGTGATCGCGCTCGTTGACGGGCAAGTCCGCGCGGCTCAGCAGGTTCTGATGCACGCGGATCGCGCGATCCGTTTCACCGCGGCGGCGGAACAGGTTGCCGAGCGCGAAGTGCAGTTCAATCGTTTCCGGATCGAGCTTGACGACTTCGATGAAGGCGTCGATGGCCTGGTCCGGCTGCTCGTTCAACAGAAAGTTTAGTCCGCGAAAATAAGAACGCGGCAGGTTGGCGCTTTCGGACAACAGCGCCTTGAGGTCGTAACGCGCAGCCACCCAGCCGAACGCGAACGCGACGGGTATGACGAGCAGCCACCAGAGGTCTAGATCCATGCGAATGTGCGGAGTGCGAAAGAGGCCGCGCGAGTGGCGCGCGGCGTGAAAGGGCTAGATGAGCGGCGGCATAGGCGGCTCTTCGACGACAGCGGGCGTTTCGCGCGCCACGCGCAGTTCGCGCTTGAGCCGGCCGTTTTCCATCCGCAGCCGGAACATCGCCGGCAGCGACGACACCAGACCGGCCAGCAGCCCCACAACGAAGAACGCGAGGCCGATCAGAATCAACGGCGCCTGCCATGAATACCCGGCGAGGAAATTCAGCGTAGCGCTTTGCGTATTGGACAGTGCAAGCACCAGCAGCAGCACGAACACCAGCACGCGAATCAGCCAGACGATAAATTTCATGTATTGATCTCTTGACGGCGGTTGCGGGATGACGCCGGCTTGATGACGCGTCGCGCCACGGTGTTTGCCCGCGCCGAAGTGACCCGTATTGTAAATGAAGCCTATGTCGACTGGCACACGCGTGCCGATCGCGATGCCTTACTGTCGTTTATCCGCTTGAAAATAGTGCGCAATCGACGGGTTGCTGCCTTACGCGTTGATAGAACGCAAAGGGCCGATTCGCGCGCGGACGGGAGACGTGTCAACCATGTCCTCGTACGCTCGATGAGGACGAGCAGCGTCCTGGCAACGGACGAAAAAAAAGCGCCTAAGGCGCTTTTTCTGGTCAATGCCGTCTGACTGACGTAGCCACGGCGAGCTTCAACCTGAACTGCGAATACAACACAGAGCCGGCTTAAAGATCGTCGTCCGCGGATTCGGCTTTTAACGGCTCGCCCGCACGACGATCGACGCGCTCGCGCAATTCCTTGCCCGGCTTGAAGTGCGGCACGAATTTCTCCGGTACCAACACCTTTTCGCCCGACTTCGGGTTGCGCCCGACGCGGGATGGACGGCGATTCAGGCCAAAGCTGCCGAAGCCGCGAATTTCGATGCGATGGCCGTTCGCCAGAGCGTCCGACATCGCATCGAGCATCGTCTTCACCGCGAAATCCGCATCCTTGAGGACAAGTTGCGGAAATCGCGTAGCCAGCTGGGCGACCAATTCTGATTTGGTCATACTGCAGCAGACCCCTTAAGGTTTACTGGTTCTGGCCGTCGAGCTTGGCCTTCAGCAGCGCGCCCAGGTTCGTCGTGCCGCTGGCTGCCGAGCTGGTGTCAGCTGCCAGGCCGCGAATCGCTTCCTGTTGCTCAGCCGAATCCTTGGCCTTGATCGACAGGTTGATGCCACGCGACTTGCGGTCGATGTTGATGATCATCGCATTGACCTTGTCGCCTTCCTTCAGCACGTTGCGAGCGTCTTCCACGCGGTCTTGTGCGATTTCCGAAGCGCGCAGGTAGCCTTCGACGTCAGCCGTCAACTGAACCACTGCACCCTTCGCGTCAACCGTCTTGACCACGCCGTCAACGATCGAACCCTTGTCGTTCATTGCAACGAAGTTGCTGAACGGGTCGCCTTCGAGCTGCTTGATACCCAGCGAAATGCGTTCCTTCTCGACGTCGATGCCGAGAACGATCGCTTCCACTTCGTCGCCCTTCTTGTACTTGCGAACAGCTTCTTCGCCCGTTTCGCTCCACGACAGGTCCGACAGGTGAACCAGACCGTCGATGCCGCCAGGCAGACCGATGAAGACGCCGAAGTCGGTGATCGACTTGATTGCGCCTTGCAGCTTGTCGCCCTTCTTGAAGTTGCGGCTGAAGTCGTCCCACGGGTTCGGCTTGCATTGCTTCATGCCGAGGCTGATACGCCGGCGGTCTTCGTCGATTTCGAGAACCATGACTTCGACTTCGTCGCCCAGCTGAACAACCTTCGACGGTGCAACGTTCTTGTTCGTCCAGTCCATTTCCGACACGTGAACCAGGCCTTCGATGCCCGATTCGACTTCGACGAATGCGCCGTAGTCGGTGATGTTGGTGACCTTACCGAACAGGCGCGTGCCCGACGGGTAACGACGCGAGATGCCTTCCCACGGATCGTCGCCCAGTTGCTTGATACCGAGCGAAACGCGGTTCTTTTCCTGGTCGAACTTGAGGATCTTTGCCGTGACTTCCTGGCCAACCGACAGAACTTCGCTCGGGTGACGCACGCGACGCCATGCGATGTCGGTGATGTGCAGCAGGCCGTCGATACCGCCCAGATCCACGAACGCGCCGTAGTCGGTGATGTTCTTGACCACGCCTTCGACGATCGCGCCTTCCTTCAGCGTTTCGAGCAGCTTTGCGCGCTCTTCGCCTTGCGTCGCTTCGATCACAGCGCGGCGCGACAGCACCACGTTGTTACGCTTGCGGTCCAGCTTGATGACGCGGAATTCCAGCGTCTTGCCTTCGTACGGCGTCGTATCCTTGACAGGGCGCGTGTCGACCAGCGAGCCCGGCAGGAATGCGCGAATGCCGTTGACCATGACGGTCATGCCGCCCTTGACCTTGCCCGTGATGGTGCCCGTCACGAGTTCGTTGTTGTCGAGGGCCTTTTCCAGCGACAGCCACGAAGCCAGACGCTTCGCCTTGTCGCGCGACAGGATGGTGTCGCCGTAGCCGTTTTCCAGCGCGTCGATTGCGACGGAAACGAAGTCGCCCGCCTGCACTTCTACCTCGCCCGCGTCATTCAGGAACTCTTCGAGCGGGATGTAGGCTTCGGACTTGAGACCAGCGTTGACGACCACGAAGTTGTGGTCGACACGCACGACTTCGGCGGAGATCACTTCGCCAGCGCGCATGTCTTGCTTGGTCAGCGACTCTTCGAACAGAGCCGCAAAAGATTCGGTATTCGGGGTAGAGGTTTGCAGGTCGGACATAAAAATCTGAATTTGCATGGTTTTCGCAGCGTCAGGTGAACCATCACGGTTCATCACTACGGCAAAGGAGCGAAAGCCATACGGGGTTAAGGGTTAAACGATCGCTTCGTGTTGCTCACGAAGCACCTACACAACAACAATAAAACACTTCGATGCGAGATTCCGCGTTCAGCTTTGCGGAACCAGCGCCTTGTACCACTGCGTCACCTGTTCGACCGCCTGGTCGATCGACAATGCCGAGGTATCGAGGAGCTGTGCATCCGCTGCGGGCTTGAGCGGCGCGGCTGTACGCTTGCTGTCGCGCTCGTCGCGTTCACGCAAATCCCGGAGCAAGTCATCCATATTAGCAGAAAATCCTTTTTGGATCAATTGCTTATGCCGACGGGCCGCGCGAGCCTCGACGCTGGCCGTCAAAAACACCTTCAGGACGGCGTCCGGGAAGATCACCGTGCCCATGTCGCGGCCGTCCGCGACGAGCCCCGGCTGCTTGCGAAAGGCCCGCTGACGGGCCACCAGAGCGGCTCTGACGGGCGCATGAACGGCGATTGCCGACGCCCGGTTGCCGACTTTCTCGGCGCGGATGTCGGTCGATACGTCGACGCCGTCCAGCTGCGCAATGCCCTCGCGGAAGGTGATATGAAGCTCGCCGATCAGATTTGCAAGTGCGTCGGCGTCGTCGGCGGCGATGTTGTAGCGCACGCTGGCGAGCGCGGCGAGCCGGTACAGCGCGCCGCTGTCCAGCAGGTGAAAGCCGAGTTCGGCGGCCACCACGGCGGCCACGGTGCCTTTGCCGGATGCGGTCGGGCCGTCGATCGTGATGACGGGCGTCTGGTGAAAGGGACGGGTCGGTTTCATCAAGAAAGTCGCCCGTCGGAACAGGCAGCGAATGTTGTCAAGACAGGTCAGGGTTGGGCGAGCGCAAGGAAGCGCTCGAAATAATCGGGGAACGTCTTGCCGACGCATTTCGGGTCGTTGATCCGCACGGGCACGCCGCCAAGGCTCACCAGCGAGAAACACATCGCCATGCGGTGGTCGTCGTAAGTGTCGATTGCGGCGTTCGGCGTCAGCTTTTCAGGCGGCGTGACGACGAGGAAATCCTCGCCCTCCTGCACCTTCGCGCCCACTTTGCGCAGCTCGGTCGCCATCGCGGCGATGCGGTCGGTTTCCTTCACCCGCCAGCTCGCGATGTTGCGCAGCGTCGACGTGCCATCGGCGAACAGCGCGGCGACGGCGATCGTCATCGCCGCGTCGGGAATCAGGTTGAAGTCCATGTCGATGGGATCGAGCTTGCCGTGGTCGTTGCCGACGCCTCGCACTTCGATCCAGTCGTCGCCCATCGTGACGTTCGCGCCCATCTTCATCAGCGCCGTCGCGAAACCGACGTCGCCCTGGATGCTCGCGCGCCCCACGCCTTCGACGCGCAGCGGTCCGCCGCCCAGCGCGCCCGCCGCGAGGAAATACGAGGCCGACGACGCGTCGCCTTCCACCATGATCTTGCCCGGCGACTGGTAACGCACGCCGTTCGGAATCGTGAAGCGCTCCCAGCCGAGCCGCTCGACCTTGATACCGAAGCGCGCCATCAGCGCGATCGTGATCTCGATATACGGCTTCGAAATCAGCTCGCCCGCCACTTCGACAATCGTCTCGCCGCTTTCCGTTTTCACGAGCGGCAGCGTCATCAGGAGCGCCGTCAGGAACTGGCTCGACACGTCGCCGCGCACGCGGATGGGTGCATCGACGGAAATCTGCGCGGGACGGATGCGCAGCGGCGGAAAGCCTTCGTTCTCTTCGTAATCGATCTTCGCGCCGATCTGCCGCAGCCCGTCGACCAGGTCGCCGATCGGCCGCTCGTGCATGCGCGGCACGCCGTGAATCCGGTAGTCGCCGCCGTTCACGGCAAGCGCAGCCGTCAGCGGCCGAACCGCTGTGCCCGCGTTGCCTAGGAACAGATCCGCGCGCGCCGCGGGGAGCGCGCCGCGCGTGCCCGTCACGACACAGGTGTCGCCGTCGCGCTTGACCTTCACGCCGAGCTTTTCGAGCGCGTCGAGCATCACGCGCGTGTCGTCGGAATCGAGCAGATTCGTGATCGTCGTCTCGCCCTCGGACAAAGCCGCGAGCAGCAGCACACGGTTCGAGATGCTCTTCGAGCCGGGCAGACGGACGGTGCCGGACGCACGGGAAAATGGTCCGAGATCGAGATGTTCCATGTGAATTCCAGTGTCCAGTTATTTCGACGCGTCGTCGGTTGCGGAGCGTTCGGGCGACGCTTTTTGCGTGGGCGTTACGCGCTCCTGCCATTCGCTGCGCGCCGCGCGCGAGCGGGCAAATACGGCTTCGAGCGTCGCGCCGTCGCTGGATTCGATTGCGCTGCGCAGACGCGCCAGCACGGCCGTATAGCCGTCGATCTCGTCGAGCAGCGCCGCGCGGTTCGCCACGCAGACGTCGCGCCACATTTCCGGGCTCGACGCAGCAATGCGCGTGAAGTCGCGGAATCCGCCCGCCGCGAAGGAGAACTTCAGCGCGGCATCGGATGAATTGAGAATTTGCTCAACCAGCGCGAACGACAACACGTGCGGCAAATGGCTGACTGACGCGAACACGCGGTCATGCTGATCCGCCGGCATCGCGTGCACGCTAGCGCCCGTGGCGCGCCACATCGCGGCAATATGGTCGACCGAAGCCTGCGCGTTCTCCGGCAACGCGCATAGCACGACGTTGCGGTTCACGTACAGGTCGGGCAACGCGGCGTCGACGCCGCTCGATTCGCGGCCCGCAATCGGATGACCGGGCACGAACTGGCCGATGCGCTCGCCCAGCGCCGCGCGCGCCGCGGCGACGACGTCCGACTTCGTGCTGCCGGCGTCGGTGACGATCGTCGACGGGTCGAGAAACGGCGCGATGCGTTCCAGCAAGGGCTGCGTCTGCGCGACGGGCGCGGCCAGCAGCACCACGTCGGCGCCTTTCAGTGCAGCGCGCAGCGCGTCGTCATCGGCGAGCGAGGCGCTCGCGTCGATCACGCCCAGTTCGAGCGCGCGCTCCGTCGATGCAGCCGACCGCCCCACGCCGATCACGCGCCGCTCGCCGCTCACATCGCCGCGTTCGCGCAGCGCGCGCGCAAGCGATCCGCCGATCAGCCCGACGCCGAAAATCACCAGTTTGTCGAAAGAGAACGCTGCCACGTCAGTCACAGAAAAAACGCGCCTCGCTGCTTTCGAGGCGCGTGGATTGCATTGAAACGCTCAGGCCGTCGCCAGCGTCTTTTCGAGCGCCGCGATGAACGCCTCGTTTTCTTCCGGCAGGCCGATCGTCACGCGCAGCCACTGCGGCAGACCGTAGCTGCCCACCGGCCGCACGATCACGCCCTGCTTCAGCAGTTCGAGATTCACGCGGTTACCCGCGCCGTCGTCATTGCCTACGCGCACCAGCACGAAGTTGCCGTGCGACGGCACGTATTCGAGACCGAGCTTGTCGAACGCTTGCGTCAGGCGGAGATAGCCTTGCGCATTCAGTTCGGCGCTCTTTTGCAGGAACGGCTTGTCGTTCAGCGCGGCGATCGCGGCCGCTTGCGCGAGCGTGTTCACATTGAACGGCTGACGCAGACGGTTCATCAGATCGGTCAGTTCCGGCTGCGCGATGGCAAAGCCGACGCGCAGACCCGCGAGGCCGAACGCCTTCGAGAACGTGCGCGACACCAGCAGGTTCGGATAGCGGCGCACCCACGCGATCGAGTCATAGCGCTTGTCCGCGCTCAGATATTCCGTGTACGCCTCGTCGAGCACCACGGCGACGTGGCGCGGCACCTTCGACAGAAACGCTTCGATCGTCGCGCCGTCGATGAATGTGCCCGTCGGATTGTTTGGGTTCGCGACGAAAACGAGGCGCGTGTCGTCGCTGATCGCGGCGAGCATCGCGTCGAGATCGTGGCCGTACTTCACGGCGGGCACGACGATCGCGCGTGCGCCGAGGCCTTGCGTCGCCAGCGCGTAGACGGCGAACGAGTACTGCGCGTAGACGACCGACTGGTTCTTCTCGACGAACGCATGCGCGGCCAGTTCGAGAATGTCGTTGCTGCCGTTGCCGAGCGTGATCCAGTCGGCGGGCACGTCGTATTGCGCCGAAAGCGCGGCCTTCAGTTCGAACGCGTTCGCGTCCGGATAGCGGCCGAGTTCGCTCGCCGCCTGCGCCATCGCCGTCTTCGCGGACTCCGGCATGCCGAGCGGATTCTCGTTCGACGCGAGCTTCACGATACGCGTTTCGTCCAGCCCAAATTCGCGCGCGACTTCCGAAATCGGCTTGCCAGCCACATAAGGCGCGATCGCGCGAACGTAGGACGGACCGAAAGACGTTGTCATGTGTATCTCCGGATAATTCTTGGACTTGCTTACTGGTTGCGAAACGATGTCGGACGTATCAGCGGGCGCGCGGATACGAGCCGAGAATCTTCAGGAAGTCTGCTTTCTGGCCTAGGTCGGCGAGCGCGGCCGTAACGGACGCGTCGTCGCGATGGCCTTCGACGTCGATGTAGAAGTAATACTCCCACGTGCCGACGCGGGCCGGACGCGACTCGAAACGCGTCATCGACACGCCATGGCGCGCGAGCGGTTCGAGCAGCTTGAACATCGCGCCCGGCTCGTTCGCGACGGACACGATCAGAGACGTCTTGTCGTAGCCGCTCGCGCCCGTCGGCTGCTTGCCGATCATCACGAAGCGCGTGCGGTTGTGCGGGTCGTCCTGGATCAGCGCGTAAGCGACTTGCAGACCGTATTGCGTCGCCGCGCGGTCGCCCGCGATGGCCGCGATGGTCGGATCTTCCGCGGCCATGCGCGCGGCTTCGGCATTGCTCGACACAGCCTGGCGCTCGAGATGCGGCGCGTGCGTGGCCAGCCAGCGCTGGCACTGCGCGAGCGCCTGCGCGTGCGCGCACACGCGCGTCACGCCGGCCAGACCGCCGTTGAGCGTAAGCAGATTGTGATGGATCGGCAACGCGAGTTCGCCGCCGATCAGCAGTTGCGTTTGCAGCAGCAGATCGAGCGTGCGCGACACCGCACCTTCCGTCGAATTCTCGATGGGCACGACGCCGAATTCCGCGCCGCCCGCTTCGACCGAGCGAAACACTTCGTCGATCGACGAACAGGGCAAGCCTTCGATCGACTGACCGAAGTACTCGTGCATCGCCTGTTCGCTATACGTGCCTGCCGGCCCAAGGTACGCGGCCGTGATGTTCTTTTCCAGCGCGCGGCTCGCGGCCATGATTTCGCGCCAGATCGCGCTGATGTGCTCGCCCGCGAGCGGGCCTGCGCTCATGTCCTGCAGACGCGCGATCACCTGCTGCTCGCGCTCCGGACGAAACACGGGCGCGTTGAAGTGCTTCTTGACCTCGCCGACTTCGAGTGCGACCGCCGCGCGCTGATTCAGCAGCGCGATGAGCTGCGCGTCGATCGCGTCGATGCGTTCGCGCAGCGGTTTGAGTTGAGAATTGAGTTCGTCGTCCATGCTTCTAAAGGACCGCTTCGAGTCCTGTATAGGGCCAGTTCGGAGAGGATGCGCGCGCTGTGACCGGAAGGATCACGCGCTGCGCTGTTCGAATTCCCTCATGTACTCGACAAGCGCTTTGACGCCTTCGAGCGGCACCGCGTTGTAAATCGACGCCCGCATGCCGCCGACGGACTTGTGGCCCTTCAGCTGCACCAGCCCGCGCGCTTTCGCACCGGCCAGGAAATCTTCATTGCGCGACTCGTCGGCGAGGAAGAACGGTACGTTCATCCGCGACCGCGCGTTGCGCTCCACCTTGTTCAGATAGAAGCTCGATGAATCGATGGTGTCGTACAGCAGCTTCGCCTTCTCGACGTTGCGTGCCTCGATCGCCGTCAACCCACCCTGCTTCTTCAACCACTTGAACACCAGCCCGGCGATGTAGATCGCGTAAGTGGGCGGCGTGTTGTACATCGAATTGTTCAGCGCGACCGTTTTCCATTCGAATGCCGACGGACACATGGACATCGAACGGTCGAGCAAATCCTCGCGCACGATCACGACAGTCACGCCCGCCATGCCAATGTTCTTCTGCGCGCCGCCGAACAACACGCCATATTTGGCGATGTCCATCGGGCGCGACAGGATGTGCGACGACGCGTCGGCGACGAGCGGAATGTCGCCGAGATCGGGAATTTCGAAGGTCTCGACACCGTGGATCGTTTCGTTCGTGCACAGGTGCACGTAGGCGGGATCGTCGGACAGGTTCCACTCGGCGCGCGCCGGAGCGCGGGTGAAGCCGTCAGCCGTTTCGCCGCTCGCGGCAATGTGCGCCGCGCCGTATTTCTGCGCTTCCTTGAACGACTTCTGCGACCAGGAGCCCGTCACGACGAAGTCAGCGCGCGCCTTACGGCCCATCAGGTTCATCGGCACGATCGCGTTTTCGCCGAGACCGCCGCCTTGCAGAAAGAGAATCTGATGGCTCGCGGGCACGTGCAGCAATTCGCGCAGGTCGGTCAGCGCCTCTTCATGGATCGCCATGAACTCTTTGCCGCGATGGCTCATTTCCATCACGCTCATGCCGCTGCCGCGCCAATCGAGCATTTCGTCGGCTGCCTGGCGCAGCACTTCTTCGGGCATGGCCGCAGGACCGGCGGAGAAATTGAAGACGCGCATCGTGAGAACCCTGGGAAGCAGGCACGCGGCATGGGAAAGAGCCGAAAACCGCGCCTGAAAGAAAATGGCCGTCTGCGCGCAAGCGCAAACGGCCATTATCGCATTGACGCTCGAAACCCGCCAAACCCCGGCGTTTCAAGGGAATTAACGCATTCCCTCTCACGCTACCCGTGACAGGCGCCTCGGGCGCCGTTCAGCCTCGTTCGATCTGCTTACTTCGCCGGCTTGACGGAAGCGACTTCCTTGTCAGCCTGGTCGCGCGTTGCCTTGATCGATTGCGGCATGTACTTCTGCATCAGACCGTTCACGACGTCGCGGCCAACCTGGTCTTGGACCTGGATGAACTTGCGGCCCGTCGGGCTCTTGTAGAACGCCGTCAGATCGTTGATTTCCTGCGTGCTGTAGTACTTTGCGTAGGCATCGTACTGAGCTTGCATCGCGTCCTGCTTGAACGAATCCGTAGCGAAGACCTGACCTGCCGAGTCAACCAGCTTCGGCACAGCATTCTTCTGCAGCGACGGGACGGAAGCCTGCTTTTGCTTGTCCGTCATCGTCTTGTTTTCGGACAGCGCGTCCGACAGGATGGCCGGGACGAGCTGCTTTGCCTGCATCTGCGCGCTATTGCCGATTGCGCCGACCAGCTTCTGTGCGTCGATCGCGTCGAGCAGATTCTTGATGGCAGCCTGCTTCGCCGGGTCGACGGGGGCAGCGGCAGCCGGGGCAGCCGGAGCCGGCTGCTGGGTTTGCAGCGCTTGCGCCATCGCGAGGGTCGGGACGAAAGCGGCCAGAACCATCAACTGCTTGAAACGTTTTTGCATCACTACTCCCTAAGAGAAATTAACCTAACTGCTTCGCCGCGCAGGCGGCGCATCGGCCCGATGCGCTCAACATGCCCGCGCTGCTTTACGCATTACTTGAGAAGCTTCGCTGCGGATCACGACGCTTCGCTTTCGTCACCGCTCGCTTCGTCCGCAGGCGCGTCGGCGTCGCCGTCCACGTCTGCTTCCGCTTCAGCAACCTGCTGCAGACCGGAAAGCTTGGTGCCTTCATCAAGGCTGATGAGTGTAACACCTTGCGTAGCGCGGCCCATTTCTCGAATTTCCGACACACGCGTGCGGATCAGCACGCCCGTATTGGTGATCAGCATGATCTGCGCTTCCGCGTCGACCAGCGTCGCGGCGACCACCTTGCCGTTACGCTCGGAGGTCTGGATCGCGATCATGCCCTTTGTGCCGCGGCCGTGGCGCGTGTACTCCGTGATCGGGGTGCGCTTGCCGTAGCCGTTCTCCGTTGCCGTCAGCACCGACTCCTGTTCGTCGCCCGCGACGAGCAGCGCAATCACCTGCTGACCGTCTTCGAGCTGCATGCCGCGCACACCGCGCGCTTCACGGCCCATCGGACGAACGTCGTTCTCGTCGAAACGGACTGCCTTGCCCGAATCCGAGAACAGCATCACGTCATGCTCGCCGTCGGTGATCGCCGCGCCGATCAGATAATCACCGTCATCGAGACCGACCGCGATGATGCCCTTCTTCAGCGGACGGCTGAATGCTTCGAGCGGCGTCTTCTTGACCGTGCCGAGCGCCGTCGCCATGAAAATGAACTTGTCGGCCGAGAATTCCTTGACGGGCAGCACGACAGTGATCTTCTCGCCTTCCAACAGCGGGAACATGTTGACGATCGGACGTCCGCGCGAATTGCGCGAGCCCTGCGGCACTTCGTAAACCTTCAGCCAGTAAACGCGGCCGCGGTTCGAGAAGCACAGGATGTGGTCATGCGTGTTCGCGATGAAGAGCGTGTCGATCCAGTCGTCTTCCTTCATCTGCGTCGCCTGCTTGCCGCGACCTCCGCGCTTCTGGGCGCGATATTCGGACAACGGCTGCGATTTCACGTAACCGGAGTGCGACATCGTCACGACCATATCCTGCGGCGTGATGAGGTCTTCCGTGTTCAGCTCGGTCGCGTTCATCTCGATGCGCGAGCGGCGCTCGTCGCCAAATTCGCTCTTGATCGAGGTGAGTTCGTCGAAGATGATCGAAGTTATGCGCTCGGGACGCGCGAGGATATCCAGCAAATCGGCGATCTGCGCCATCACGTCGCGATACTCGCTGAGGATCTTGTCCTGCTCGAGGCCCGTCAGGCGTTGCAGGCGCATCTGCAGAATTTCCTGCGCCTGCGTGTCCGACAGACGGTAGAGTCCGTCGGCCTGCATGCCATACGCCGGGTTCAACCCTTCCGGGCGGTACGCGGCGCGGCCGCCCGACGACGCGTTATCCGTCTCCGCGCGCTGCAGCATTTCGCGCACGATCGACGAATCCCACGGGCGGTCCATCAACTCCTGCTTCGCGATGGGCGGCGTCGGCGCGGCCTTGATGATCGCGATGAAATCGTCAATGTTGGCGAGCGCGACGGCGAGGCCTTCGAGCACATGGCCGCGTTCGCGCGCCTTGCGCAGTTCGTATACAGTGCGCCGCGTCAACACTTCGCGACGGTGCGACAGGAAATGCGCCAGCATTTCCTTCAGGTTCAGCAGTTTCGGCTGGCCGTCGACCAGCGCGACCATGTTCATGCCGAACGTGTCCTGGAGCTGCGTCGCCTTGTACAGATTGTTGAGAATGACCTCAGGCACTTCGCCGCGCTTCAGCTCGATCACAACGCGCATGCCGCTCTTGTCAGATTCGTCGCGAATGTCCGAGATGCCTTCCAGCTTTTTCTCATTCACGAGCTCGGCGATCCGCTCGAGCAGCGAACGCTTGTTCACCTGATACGGCAGTTCGTCGACGATGATCGCCATGCGCTGGCCGCGATCGATCTCTTCGAAGTGCGTGGTCGCGCGCATCACGACGCGCCCGCGCCCCGTGCGGTAACCGTCGCGCACGCCGGCGACGCCGTAGATGATGCCGGCCGTCGGGAAATCCGGCGCCGGCACGATCTCGATCAGTTCGTCGATCGTCGCTTCCGGGTTCTTCAGCAGGTGATGACAGGCGTCGACGATTTCGGTCAGATTGTGCGGCGGAATGTTCGTCGCCATGCCGACCGCAATGCCCGACGAGCCGTTGATCAGCAGGTTCGGGATGCGCGCAGGCAGAATGGTCGGCTCGTTTTCGCTGCCGTCGTAGTTCGGCTGGAAGTCGACCGTTTCCTTGTCGATGTCGGCGAGCAGCTCGTGGCCGATCTTCGCCATGCGGATTTCGGTGTAACGCATCGCCGCGGCGTTGTCGCCGTCGACTGACCCGAAATTGCCTTGTCCGTCGACGAGCATGTAGCGCAGCGAAAAATCCTGCGCCATGCGGACGATCGTGTCGTATACAGCCGAGTCGCCGTGCGGATGGTACTTACCGATCACATCGCCGACGATACGCGCCGACTTCTTGTACGCCCGGTTCCAGTCGTTGTTCAGTTCGTGCATGGCGTACAGCACGCGCCGGTGAACCGGCTTCAGACCATCGCGGACATCGGGAAGCGCGCGCCCTACAATCACGCTCATCGCGTACTCGATATACGAGCGGCGCATTTCCTCCTCTAGGGAGATTGGTAGAGTCTCTTTGGCGAATTGATCCATTGTCCGTATCGTTTACGCGCGAAGACGATGAGGGAAACGCGTTCTTCACCTCACCGCTTGGGCCTACCCCTATGCATCTGCGAGCGCAGCGCATCACGCGATTCTACCATGCGCCGCATCCGCTCCCGGCGACATGCGTATACCTATTAGTGGGACGCGCGAAAACGGCACCTGGAAGCGCCTCGCGAGCGTGGTGACCAGGCCCGGAAAATGCTCCCTCGCAAGCCGCCCGAAACGGCCTCCGGCGGGCTCTTGACGAACTTGACACCTTTTGTTGCGCATGCACCACATTCGACCGGGCGTATGAATAGGGGGCGGATTTTTTTATCGTCGGAAGGGAACGATATGGCAAAATGCCAACGCACAAAGTTAGACACTGCTCGAAGTCTACGCACAGCGTCTTTTGTTCCGCACCGATGTTATACTTCGAGCAATGTATGACTGGTCTTTGTCAACAGGCTCGCAGTAAACCTGCGGTAATCTCAATTTCGAGAGGAGAAATATGAATAAACTTTCAAAGCTCGCGTTCATTGCAGCTACCGCAGTTATGGCTGCATCCGCTATGGCACAGTCGGTGCCGGCGTCGCGACAAGCCACCAACGACAACTGGGTGAACGGCACCGGCGAATACGTGTGGATGAACGGCACGAATGAGCTTTGCTGGCGCGACGCGTTCTGGACGCCGGCAACGGCTAACGCAAAGTGCGATGGCGCACTGGTCGCACAAGCACCGACGCCGCCGGCACCTCCGGCACCGGTCGCTCCGGCTATCACCAGCCAGAAGATCACGTATCAAGCTGACACGCTGTTCGACTTCGACAAGGCAATCCTGAAGCCGGCTGGCAAGGAAAAGCTGGACGATCTCGCATCGAAGATTCAAGGCCTGAACCTAGAAGTCGTCGTGGCCACCGGCTACACCGACCGCATCGGTTCGGACAAGTACAACGACCGTCTGTCGCTGCGTCGTGCACAAGCTGTCAAGTCATACTTGGTCAGCAAGGGCATCGAAGCCAACCGTATCTACACGGAAGGCAAGGGCAAGCGCAACCCGGTTACGACGGGCTGCAACCAGAAGAACCGCAAGCAACTGATCGCCTGCCTCGCACCGGATCGTCGCGTGGAAGTCGAAGTTGTCGGTACTTCGAAGCAGTAAGCTACAAAAAACCGCAGTATCCAAAGCCCCGCTTCGGCGGGGCTTTTTTTATGCTCCGCCTGCGCGGCGTCAACCACGAAGCGCGTGACGGTACGCAACACGTGCGATCAGGCGCTTTTTGCCGCCCCTTGCGCAGCCCTATATACTCAGGGTTTGTCCGATCCACCCGCCTTCCCGCCCTCGAGGCCGCATCCGTCATGACCAATGCCGATCCCCACGAACTGCAGAAATTCAGCGATCTTGCGCATCGCTGGTGGGACCCGAACGCCGAGTTCAAACCGCTGCATGAACTGAATCCGGTGCGCCTCAACTGGATCGACTCGCACGCGCATCTCGCAGGCAAGCGCGTGCTCGATATCGGCTGCGGCGGCGGGATTCTGTCGGAGTCGATGGCGACTTTGGGCGCCGACGTGAAGGGAATCGACCTTTCCAATCAGGCTTTGGGCGTCGCGGATCTTCACAGCCTTGAAAGTGGTGTAACGGTAAGTTACGAGGAGATCGCCGCGGAGGCGCTGGCGGCCCGCGAACCTGCCTCGTTCGATGTCGTCACATGCATGGAAATGCTCGAGCACGTGCCCGATCCGTCGAAGGTCGTGGAAGCGTGCAAGACGCTCGTCAAGCCGGGCGGCTGGGTGTTCTTTTCGACGCTCAATCGCAATGTGAAGTCGTACCTGCTTGCGGTGGTCGGCGCGGAGTACATCGCGCGCATGCTGCCGAAGGGCACGCATGACTACGCCCGCTTCATCCGTCCGTCGGAGCTTGCCGGCTTCGCGCGCGCGGCTGATCTGCACACCGTCGAAATCAAGGGCATCACCTACAACCCGCTCACGCGCCATTTCGGCGTGTCGAACGATACCGACGTCAACTACATGCTCGCGTGCCGTCGCGAAGCCTGATCCAGCGCCTACTTCAATGAGCGATCCCACGCCCCTGCCACAGCGCGAAGACGATGAAGCATCGATCGGTCTTTGCCAGGGCATTCTGTTCGACCTCGACGGTACGCTTGCCGACACCGCGCCCGACCTCGCCGCCGCCGTCAACAAGATGCGCCATGAGCGCGGCCTTGAGATGGTGCCGCTGGAACAACTGCGGCCGCTTGCATCGGCGGGCGCACGCGGCCTGCTTGGCGGCGCGTTCGGCATCGGCCCGGACCATCACGACTACGCGTCCATGCGCGACGAGTTCCTGGCGAACTACGAAGCGGATCTATGCATCGAAACGCTGCTGTTCCCAGGCATTGGTGACATTCTCGATGATCTCGACGCGCGCGGCGTGCGCTGGGGCATCGTGACGAACAAGGTCGCGCGGCTGACGGAACCGCTCGTCGCCCAGCTTGGGCTGGGCGCGCGCGCGGGCTGCGTCGTCAGCGGCGACACGACGCCGCATTCGAAGCCCCATCCCGCGCCGCTGCTGCACGCCGCGAAGGAGCTGGACCTGCAACCGGAGCGGATCGTCTATGTCGGCGACGATCTGCGCGACGTGCAAGCGGGCTTTGCGGCCGGCATGGTGACGGTCGCGGCGGCGTATGGCTATTGCGGCAACGACATTCCGCCTACGCAATGGCACGCCCAGCATGTCGTCAAGACGACGGGCGAACTGCATAACCTGCTGCGCGACATCAGCTGACGGACTCATCCGCTACGTACGGGAGGGCGCGTTCGTTTCGCCGTGACTCGCGAGCGCCGCTACTGTAAAATGATTATGTGGGCCACCTGTGTGGCTCATTCCTTCTGCGGGGGCGACCTGGTTTCGACAGGGGTTGCGAAGCGGCTAGGGCATGTCGAGGCCCCGTAACCTCGTAAATCAGCGGGAAAAACGTAACTGCAAACGACGAAACGTTCGCACTGGCAGCCTAAGGGCCGCCGTCCTCTGCCTAGTTCACTGACGGGCTAGTGTCGCAAGACCGGTAGCAATACCGACAGAGGTCATATACGTCAGTTAAGCCTTGGCGGCGTCACGACGTCCGGGTCGAAAATCTAGTGAATCGCTGTAGCGCAGCGTGTTCGTCCGCGTCGCTCCGGTTAAATCAAAAGACAGAACTAAACATGTAGAACTAGTCGTAGAGGACTTCTGGACGCGGGTTCGATTCCCGCCGCCTCCACCAATATTCAATACGGTGCAGCACGCCGCAGTACGAAAACCCGCACAGCGAAGCGCTCTGCGGGTTTTTTGTTGCCATCGGACGCACGCGAATACGACGGGCGCCGGCTCGGCCACCCTATACCGCGTCTCCCCAGCGAGCAATTTCGCGCATCCGACATTCGTTCGCGCCCCGTTTTCAACCTTTTCTGATGGTCACTGCGGCTGACCTGACGTCAAATGAACGGCCGTCTCCAAGTCCGACGGCACGCCCTATCCGCCCAGTAGAACTAACCAAACGGGAGATGCACAAAATGATCCACACAGACGCCCCCATCATGGCCCGCCTCGGTGACGCCACCGACCACGGCGGCACGATCGTCGAGGCGACGCAGGATCTGACGGAAGAAGGTATCGCCATTGCGCTCGACGGTCACCTGGTCGCATGTCCGCGCTGCGGCGGCAAATATCCGATCATCGCTAGCGGGCGACGCCGGCACAACGGCAAGCGCATCGCCTACATCGGCGACATCACGACCTGTGGCGCGACGCTCGTCCGCGCGTAACCACGGGCGATACGCCCCTTCCCGGCAAAAATAAAGCCCGCGGCAGCATCACGCTGCGCGGGCCACGCGCCGGCCGCACCACGTCGGCAGAGCCAGAACCGTCACGCAGCAGCGCGCACGTACACCTCTTCCGTTTCCTGAATGAACTTGCTGTTGCAGAACTCCCGCTCCGCTTTCGCGCGCGCATGTCGCCCCATCGCGGGTAAGTGGCCGCGGTGCGCGAGCATCGCGCGCAGGCGCCCAGTCATTGCCTGCGTGTCGCGCGGCTCGACGATCCAGCCGTCGACGCCATCGTCGACGTTCTCAGGCAAGCTCGCGTACCGCGTGACGAGCACCGGCCGCCCCATCGCCATCATCTCGCGGCACGCAAACGAACTGCTTTCCACCGCGTACGACACCATGAAGCCGGCATCGAACGTCGCGACATAGTCGCGCACATCGTCCGTGAAGCCGCTGATCAGCAGATGCTCGTTCATGTTCAGCGCTTCGATGACCTTGCGCTGCTCGTCATTCGGCTCCGTGCCGACAACA
>Ga0247692_1000109_pt1 | contig 17923 bp, 11 predicted proteins | sample CNK33_metaG_FD_183041 | JGI IMG/M metagenome (GOLD analysis project Ga0247692, IMG submission 183041) | Soil microbial communities from Purdue University Martell Research Forest, Indiana, United States - CNK33 | ecosystem: Environmental > Terrestrial > Soil > Temperate forest > Bulk soil...
TTGCCGGTCGCCGCCCTGCAGTAACCATAAAAATGATGCGTGGCGAATCGAGCCGATGCGTCACGCGGCCAGTTCCATCGCCTTGTCGAGCGCCTCCTTGCGTCGTTGCAGATTGGCGAGCAGGCCGAAGTCGGCGGGAAAATCGTCGACCTTCACGACCTCGGCGCCATAGCGCGCGTAGTCGTCGAGCACCTTGCGCTCGTCCTCGTCGATCAGCCCGCGCCGCTTCGCCGCTTCCGTCCATTTGGCGAGATCGGCGAGGCTTTGCGGAATCGGCTCGATGCGGCCACGTTTGATCGCTTCGCGTAAGCGCTGCTCGAGATGCGCGACCTGCGGCGTCAGCGCAAAGGCCAGTTCGCCGTAGCCGATCGCGTCGACGCTGGCGTGCGGCACGTACGAATCCGCGAGCAGCCGGTCGCGCGTGTCGCCCGGCGTCTGCATCAGTTCGGCGATCGCGCTGCCGAGCGCATCGGACGGCGCGCGATGCGGCAGGCCGAACGGAAACGCGAGCACTCGCACGAGGCCTGCGGCGAAGCGGTTCGGATAGTTTTGCAGCACGCCGTCCAGCGCGATTTGCGCGCGATACAGCGCATCTTCGACGCCCCATTGCACGAGCGCCAGATCGCTGCCGTGCCGACCTTCGTCTTCGAAGCGCTTGAGCGTCGCGGAGATCAGATAAAGCTGCGACAGCACGTCGCCCAAGCGCGCCGAGATACGCTCGCGCCGCTTCAGTTCACCGCCGAGCACGAGCATCGACACATCGGCGAGCAGTGCGAAGACCGTTGAGAGCCGCGTCGCCGCGCGGTAGTAACGCGCGAGCGGCGCGTGCGCGCGCTGCGGCTTCGCGATCAGCACGCCGCCCGTCAAGCCGTGCACGAAGCTGCGCACCGCATTCGACAGCGTGAAACTCATATGCCCGAAGAACGCGTCGTCGAAATCGCGCAGCGCCTTCGCTCGGTCGGGTTCGCGCGTCGCGGCCATTTCCTTGAGCACATACGGATGGCAGCGGATCGCGCCCTGGCCGAAAATGATCAGGCAGCGCGTCAGGATGTTCGCGCCTTCGACGGTGATCGAAATGGGCACCTGCTGGTACGCGCGCGCGAGAAAGTTCGACGGCCCCATGCAGATGCCTTTGCCCGCGACGACATCCATGCCGTCGTCGATCACCTCGCGGTTGCGCTCGGTGATGTGGTACTTCGAGATCGCCGAAATCACCGACGGCTTTTCGCCGAGATCGACGGCCTGAGCGGACAGGCGGCGCGCGGCATCCATCACGTAGAGGTTGCCGCCCATGCGCCCGAGGGCCTCCTGCACGCCCTCGAACTTGCCGATCGCAGTGCGGAACTGCCGCCGCACGGCCGCATACGCGCCGACGCCGCGCACCGCGAGCTTCGACATCCCGACGTTCGACGATGGCAGCGAAATCGCGCGGCCCGCCGCGAGGCATTCCATCAGCATGCGCCAGCCGTTGCCGACCTGCGCGCGTCCGCCGATCACCCAGTCGAGCGGGATGAACACGTCGTTACCCCAGTTCGGGCCGTTCTGGAACACGGCATTGAGCGGCCAGTGACGGCGGCCGATGTTCACGCCCGGATGGCTGGTCGGAATAAGCGCGCAGGTGATGCCCGGTTCGTCATCGCTGCCGAGCAGATGGTCGGGATCGAGCGCGCGGAACGCGAGGCCGAGTACCGTCGCAATCGGCCCGAGCGTGATGTAGCGCTTGCTCCACGTGACGCGAAAGCCGAGCGTCTCGCGCCCTTCGAAGGTGCTCTTGCAGACGATGCCGACGTCGGGAATCGCCGCCGCGTCGGAGCCCGCGTAAGGGCTCGTCAGCGCGAAGCAGGGGATCTCGTCGCCGCGCGCGAGACGCGGCAGATAGTGATTCTTCTGCGCGTCGGTGCCGTAGTGCAGCAGCAGTTCGGCGGGGCCGAGCGAGTTCGGCACCATCACGGAGACGGCGGCCGCCGAGCAGCGCGTCGAAAGCTTCATGATGACCTGCGAATGCGCGTAGGCGCCGAAGCCTTTACCGCCGTACTGCTTCGGGATGATCATCCCCAGAAAGCCTTTGTCCTTCACGAACTGCCACGCTTGCGGCGACAGGTCCTGCCAGATGGCCGTGGTTTCCCAGTCGTTCGCGAGGTCGCAGAGTTGCTCGCACTCGTTGTCGAGGAAAGCCTGTTCCTCGACCGACAGCTTGGCCGGGCCGTAGCCGAGCAGCGTGTCCCAATGCGGGCGTCCGGAGAAGAGCGAGGCGTCCCACCAGACGGTGCCCGCTTCGATCGCGTCGCGCTCGGTCGGCGACATGTCGGGCAGGATCTTGCGGAACAGGTCGAGCACCCGCGCGCTGAGCCACGCGCGACGCAGCGGTTTGAGCGTCAGCACCAGCGCGGGAAGGACGAACACGATCGAGAGCAGGATCGTCGCCGTCGCGCCGGCTGCGCGCGTCACGAAGGCAGCGGCGACCCACACGACGAGGAACGCTAGCCACCACGAGGCTCGCGCCTGCACATAGACGAGCGCCGCGGCAGCGACGATCAGCGCAACGATGAACCACGTCATGGCGATCCCTCCTTGTCGATTTTTCCGGGCGAACGCGGCTCGCGATGTATTCGAGTTGTCTGGTGCGGGGCGAGCGCCCGCTCTTATCCTTTGCAGCCTGTGTGCCCGCAGCACCGAGCGGCTCGTCTAATGCGGCTCAGGACAGGCGTGGCGTCATTTGATTTGAAGCGCAGGCACCTGTGATGGCGCCTGCGCGTTTGCCGCAGCGGGTATCAGCTATGCGTCGCGTAGTATGTGCCGCAATTCCGCGTGTCGGACTGCTGGTCCGTTTGCGCCGGTTGCGCGAATGGTTCCAGGCGGGTGCGGTGGACCGCGTCTGTCGATGGGTGCTGCTGCGGTGCTTGCGGCGTCGATTGGGTCTGCGGGTCCGAGGCCAAGGCCGTCTGCGATCCGTCCTGTGTCGCCTGCCGAACCGCATCGCACGCGATGTCGGCGCTGCCCGCATCGCCGAGCACGGAGGCGAACACGGCGAGCTGGCTCGCGTCGGGCAGCGGCGCCTTCAGCGCGGACACGATCAGCGACGCGAGCCGCGCGATCAGCTGCAGATCGTTCATCGACTTGCCTTGCGAGAACTCGTTGATCAGGCTGTCGGTATCGGCGCCCGCCAGCACGCCGGAGAGCGCGCCGATCGCGAAGTGCAGCCGCCAGCCGAGTTCCTCGCGGGGCAAATGCGGCAGCGCGCGCTGGAATGCATCGAAAAAGCGCACGGCGACGGACGCGTAGTGCGCGTTGAGGAAATCGCGGATGAACGGCGACGGATCGGTGTACGCGCGGCCCAGCAGCCGCAGGAACGCCTTGCCGCCAATCCGCGTGTCGCGCGAGACGCGCAGTGCCGGAATGAACATCGCGCCCAGCACGTGCTCGCAGGTCAGACGCGCGCCGAGCATCGTGTCGAAGCGGTCGAGCAGTTTGACGCGCTCCTGATTCAGCAAATCGAGGCGGCGCGACAGCATCGCGTGCATCAGCGCTTCCTTGCTGCCGAAGTGGTAGTTGACGGCGGCCAGATTGACCTCCGCCTTCGACGTGATCTGCCGCAGCGACATCGCTTCATAACCGCATTCGATGAAGAGCGTCTCGGCGGCATCGAGGATGCGCGATTTCGTGTCGCCGGCCTGGCGGCTCGTCGTCCGTGTCGTCATTTATGTCTCCCTTTGTCGGCCGGAGTTGGCGCTTTAGCGCCTTACTCCGGCCCCATGCAAGCGATTCCGGCCCATCGAAACAATCGATTCAAATTGAAATTTGAAACGTGCGTTCTTTTTCAGGATAAGAATGCAGTCCGTGGTCGGGCAAGAGGTGAGTGTCGATAAATCCCTCTAAAAGTGCCCGACCGCGCGTGCCCTCGAAGACGACGCGGACAAAAAAGGCCGCTCCGAAACGAATCGGAGCGGCCCTCGTATCTGCTGCATTGGCCCGGGCGCCGTGGCGCCCTTATGTCGGGTGTGCGGTTGGATGTGCGGTGCGTGCGCTCAGTGCACCGTCGCTGCGACCTGTTCGGCAGATTGGGTCATATCTATGCCGCGTCGTTCGCGGCTGAACAGGATAAAGACGGCGATCACGACGGCCACGATACCGATCACCGTCGCCATCACGGTCGCGTAGTCGTTGCCGTGCGCTTCGGCGATGCCCGCCTGAAGCGGCCCGTTCACCGACGCAATCAGGTTGCCTAGCTGGTAGACGAGGCCTGGAAAGGTCGCGCGAATTTCATCCGGCGAGATTTCGTTCAGATGCACGGGAATCACGCCCCATGCGCCTTGCACCGAAATCTGCATCAGGAATGCGCCCGCCGCGAGCAGCACGGGCGTGGACGAGAACGCCCACAGCGGCAGCACGGGCAGCGCGATCAGCGCGGCGATGCAGATCGCGCGTTTGCGGCCGATCTTCTCGGACAGCGCACCGAAGAACAGGCCGCCGCAGATCGCGCCGATGTTCAGCACGATCGTGATCCATTGCACGGTATGAGCGTCGTGGTTGTGCTGCACGCGCAGGAAGGTCGGATATAGATCCTGTGAGCCGTGCGAGAAGAAGTTGAACGCCGTCATCAGGATGATTGCGTAGACGGACAGCTTCCAGTTCTGCTTGAGCGTGGCCACGAGGCCGGGGCGGGTCTTCTTTTCGAGTGTCTTGAACGCGGGCGACTCGGGCACGTGCGCGCGAATGTACAGCACGAGCAACGCGGGCAGCACGCCGACGAAGAACATGCCGCGCCAGCCGATGTACTGGTACAGCTGGCCAAACACGAGCCCCGCGAGCAGATAGCCGCTCGGATAGCCCGCCTGCAGCAGACCAGAGACGAAGCCGCGTGCTTTGGGCGGCACGGTTTCCATCGTCAGCGCGCCGCCGACGCCCCATTCGCCGCCCATCGCGATGCCGAACAGGGCGCGCAGCACGAGCAGCGTAGTGAGATTCGGCGAGAGACCGGACAACAGTTCCAGCAGCGAAAAGCATGCGATGTTGACCATCAGCGTGGGGCGGCGGCCGAATTTGTCGGCGAGGTAGCCGAAGATAAGCGCGCCGACGGGCCGCATCATCAGGGTCAACATGATGGCGAACGAAACCGATTTGATATCGGTGCTGAATTCGCTTGCGATATCTTTCAGGACGAAAACCATTAGAAAGAAATCGAATGCGTCCAGAGTCCAGCCTAAATATGCCGCGATCGTGACGTTTCTCTGTTCCCGAGTCCAGCTCATTTCAAATGTTCTCCTGTCGATCGGAGTTGGCGCTTTAGCGCTTACTCTGATTTCATGCAACCTGGTTGCGGTCTCCAATAGTTCGTGCCATTCAATAACCGGTGAAAGACTTGGGATGGCACGGCGTGTGCCCCGTAGCTGAAGGCTTCGACGAGTGTACGCCGACCATTAAGCGGTTGCATGAAACAAGCCGGCTTTGTCAGTGCTAATCCCTAGATAATCGTTTTCGGAATGCGCAATGATGTTTGGCGAATGTAATTAATGTATTGATTCCGATTGAATATGGTTTGTGATTCGTAATTTACGGGAATAACAATTGCTGCCTTCTTTCGCTTCGCAGAGGCTGGCTTTAAAGCCGCGCACGCTCGCCGATCTCGACGATTGCATCGCGATGGATCGTGATCCTGACGTCACGCGGCATGTCGAAGGTCCGTGGCATGAGCCGGATGCGCATCGGCAGTTTGTCGTGGATCGCATCACCCGCGCGTATCCAGATGGACTCGGCTACTGGTCGATTTTCGAGCGCGACGCGCCGGCGCGATTTGTCGGCTGGGTGCTGCTGATTCCAGAAGACACGCATGGGCCGGAGGTCGAGATCGGCTGGCGCCGCCTCGTGCGCGAAGCGTGGGGCAGAGGCATTGCCAGCGAGGCGGCGCGTATCGTTGTCGCGCATGCTTTTGGCACGGTTGGGCTGGAGTCGGTGGTTGCGGGTATCGCCGAGGGCAATGTCGCTTCGCAGCGCGTCGCGCAGAAGCTGTGGATGAAGCGCGAGGGGAATGTGGACGGATATGTCCGGTTCAGGCTGGCGCGCACTGACTTGAGCAGCCGTTGTTCAACCTGATGCGATGTTCGTACAGTATGAACACGCGAAATCACTGAACACGCAGGTCGTTCCGTTAAGGATCGAGCCCGCATGAGACCGACCAAAAACAAAAAACCCCGCAGGCTTATCGCTTTGCGGGGTCATCTGTTTTAGCTTCGAGAGAGTGGTGCCCAGGAGAGGACTCGAACCTCCACGGTGTTGCCACCGCTAGGACCTGAACCTAGTGCGTCTACCAATTCCGCCACCTGGGCACGTCTCAAGCTAGACCGCTATTTTAACGAGAAGATTCTGCGTGTCAATCGGTATTTTGAAAGCGCTTCATCTTTTCGTCAGGTTGTTCGCGCATCAAATGACTCGACGATCAACCGTTACTGCAACTTCCTGCATTGCCCCTCGCGATCTTGAAACCGCCGCGAAGCGCAATGCACTCACAACAATGAAAAACCGCCCGAAGGCGGCTTTTCATTTGAATCTTGGTGCCCAAGAGAGGACTCGAACCTCCACGGTGTTGCCACCGCTAGGACCTGAACCTAGTGCGTCTACCAATTTCGCCACCTGGGCAAGGTGCGTTTGAAGCAGAGACCGAGATTATAGCGGGTCGAAGAAGCGTGTCAAGCATTTCGCGAAAACATTCGCGCGACGGCCGCGACGCACGCGCACGAGCACCGCGTGCGTCGCGCAATCGCCCGCCGGGCGGCGCGTAGCGGGCGAGACGGGTGTTAGAATCGCCGCAGTAGCAGGCTGGCGCCGGGCATCCGTCTGTGGTCCGTGTGACGGGCCGGCGGGGTCTCAGTCGAGGTCTCGCTCACGGCCGCATTTGCGGCCGCACGGTTGTCGACGGTCAGAGAGCAGTCGCAGTCAACGAAGTCAACGAAGTCACAAGAGCAGCAGTTGCAGTTCAAGTTCAGTTAGAGCAGCGTCACCATCCGCCGACGTCCACGCAACGAGAACAATCATCGACAAGCCCTTGAGCAAATATCCGTATCCGATTCCAAGCCGCGAAGAAATCCTCGGCGTGCTGCGCACGAGTGAAACGCCGCTTGCAGCGAACGACATCGCCGAAGCGCTGTCGATCAAGCGCCAGGAGCGCGAAGGGTTTTTCAAGCGCCTTGCCGCGATGGAGCGCGATGGCCAGATCAGACTCGATCAGCGCGGCCATTATCAGCTGACTCATCCGTCGAACTTCGTCGCGGGCCGCGTGCAGGGCCATCGCGACGGCTACGGTTTTCTGATCCGCGACGATGGCCAGGACGACCTGTTCCTGCCGACGGGCGAAATGCAGAAGGTCATGCACAACGATCGCGTGCTGGCGCGCATCGTCGGCTATGACCGGCGCGGGCGCCCCGAAGGCCACATCGTCGAGGTGACGGACCGCGCGAACAAGCGCGTGATCGGCCGGTTGCTGAACGAGAACGGCGCGCTGATCGTCGCGCCCGAAGAAAAGCGCATCGGCCACGACATCCTGATCACGCAGAACACGAAGAAGGCGAAGGTCGGGCAAGTGGTGGTCGTCGAGCTGACGGACTTTCCGAGCCGCCATTCGCAGCCGCTGGGGCGCGTCGTCGAGGTGCTCGGCGATATCGACGACCCCGGCATGGAAATCGAAATCGCCGTGCGCAAGTACGGCGTGCCGCACGAGTTCAGCCAGGCTGCCCTCGACGCCGCCGCGAAGCTGCCCGACGAAGTGCGGCCTGTCGATATGAAGCATCGCGTCGATCTGCGCGACGTGCCGCTCGTCACGATCGACGGCGAAGATGCGCGCGACTTCGACGACGCCGTCTACTGCGAACCGGTGAAGGTCGGGCGCGGCGACGGTTTCCGGTTGATCGTCGCGATCGCCGACGTGTCGCATTACGTGCTGCCCGACGGCGGCCTCGATGTCGATGCGATCGAGCGCAGCACGTCGGTGTACTTCCCGCGCCGCGTGATCCCCATGCTGCCGGAAAAGCTGTCGAACGGTCTCTGTTCGCTCAATCCGAACGTGGACCGCTGCGTGCTCGTGTGCGACATGGTCATCACCGCGCGCGGCGAGATCAAGGCGTATCAATTCTATCCGGGCGTCATGCATTCGGCCGCGCGTCTCACGTACACGGAAGTCGCGGCCGTGCTGACCAACACCAAGGGTCCGGAAGCGACGCGCCGTGCCGCTTTGCTGCCGCAACTGCAGAATCTGTATGGCGTCTACAAGTCGCTGTTCGCCGCGCGCCAGAAGCGCGGTGCGATCGACTTCGATACGACGGAGACGTACATCGTCTGCAATGCGCAGGGCAAGATCGAGCAGATCGTGCCGCGTCATCGCAACGAAGCGCACAAGCTGATCGAGGAATGCATGCTGGCCGCGAACGTGTGCGCGGCCGACTTCATGAAGCGCAACAAGCATCCGGGCCTGTACCGCGTGCACGCGGGGCCGACGGCGGAGCGCCTCGAAAACCTGCGCACGTTCCTGCGCGGCATGGGCCTGACGCTCGGCGGCGGCGACACGCCGCACGCAAGCGACTACGCCGCGCTGATGGCGCACATCCGCGATCGTCCCGACGCGCAGATGCTGCAGACCATGTTGCTTCGCTCGATGCAGCAGGCCGTCTACAGCCCGGACAATATCGGCCACTTCGGTCTCGCGTATGAAGCGTACGCGCACTTCACGAGCCCGATTCGCCGCTATCCCGACCTGCTCACGCACCGAGCGATCTACGCGATCCTGCAGGGCCGCAAGTACGAGCCGCAGGCACCGCACGGCGTCGAGCTAAACACGGCACTGTCGCCGCGTGCCCGCGCGTTGCAGGCGGAAGACGAGAAGCGCGGTAATCGCCCCGACCGCGGCCGTCCGAACACGGCGATCTGGGAAGAACTCGGCCTGCATTGCTCGGCGAACGAGCGCCGCGCGGACGAAGCATCGCGCGACGTCGAGGCGTGGCTCAAGTGCTATTTCATGCGCGACAAGCTCGGCGAAGAGTATGGCGGCATGGTGAGCGGCGTGACGTCGTTCGGCATTTTCGTGCAACTCGATGCGCTCTTTATCGAAGGGCTCGTGCACGTGACGGAACTCGGCTCGGACTACTTCCAGTACGACGAGATCAAGAACGAACTGCGCGGCGAGCGCACGGGCATCCGTTATCGGTTGTCGGATCGCGTGCGGGTGCAGGTGAGCCGCGTCGATCTCGACGCGCGCAAGATCGATTTCCGTCTGGTGCGCGACACGCCCGTGAAGTCGCAGTCGCATCGCGGGAACCCGGTGGACAAGGCGAGCGATCTCGGCGGCCCGCGTGTGCGTTCCATCGACCGCGCGGCACAGGTCGACGGCGCGCGACGCAAGAAAGCTGCGCCTGCGCAGACAGCGGCCGTGAAGGAAGCGCGCACGGCGCGCAAGGCGGCGGCGTCGAAGAAGCGCGCGGCGTCGAAGTCGACCGCGAAGCCGGTCCACAAGAAGCGTTGATTCTGTATTAACGCCGCGCGCGCTTCATGCGTGCGCGGCGCTCATTCTCATCGGGCGCGCCCTGACTGGTTCGATTGGTTCAGTCAGGCGCGTTCATTCAAAGGTTGTTCTAGTCATGTCACGTCTCAAGGTTCTCTACGGTTTTCATGCGGTGACGGCACGCTTGCGTCACGATTCATCGACGGTCGAAGAAATCTATTACGACCAGAGCCGCCGCGATCGCCGGATGAACGAGTTTCTGGCCGTGGCGAAAGAAGCGGGAGTCCGCCTGATTGCCGCTGACGAGACACGGCTGTGGGGACTTGCGCATACGGAGCGGCACCAGGGCGTAGTGGCGCGCGCGGGCGATCTGCCTTTGGCGCAGAACCTTGCCGAGTTGCTCGATGGTGTTCAGGGACCGGCGTTGTTGCTGGTGCTTGATGGGATTACGGATCCGCACAATCTCGGCGCGTGTTTGCGGGTTGCCGATGCGGCCGGTGCGCATGCTGTGATTGCGCCGCGTGATCGGGCTGTGGGTTTGAATGCCACGGCGGCGAAGGTGGCCAGCGGTGCGGCTGATACGGTGCCGTACATTACCGTGACGAATCTCGCTCGGGCGTTGCGGGAGTTGAAGGATGCAGGGGTTTGGGTCGTCGGCACTGCTGGTGAGGCGACAGCGTCGCTATACGAGACGAAGCTCGATGGGCCTGTTGCGATTGTTATGGGTGCCGAAGGCGAGGGGATGCGGAGGCTTACCCGCGATACGTGTGATGAGGTGATGAATATTCCTATGGCTGGGTCTGTGGAAAGCCTCAACGTTTCTGTTGCCTCAGGGGTTTGTCTGTTTGAAGCCGTGCGGCAGAGGGGTGTTAAGAAGTAGGTTTTTGTCTGCGACGCTTGGGGCTTTGTGGCGCGTTTTTTTGGGGGGGCTTTTCGCTGGCATCCGCGCTTTCTTATCGTGCTTCAAGCGTTGCCCCTGTGCGGGGCGGCACCTACTTTTCTTTGCCGCCGCAAAGAAAAGTAGGCAAAAGAAAGCGGCTAACACCGCCAGTTCTTGTTCCTGCGTGAGGGCCCCCAAACGGTCCCACGCTTCACGCGGCAACGTATCTGTTCGCGTTCGTTGCCAACGCTTCGAACAGGCGCATCACCCGCTTCAGACGCCCACAAGGGCAAGCGGCAGCGAATGGTTTCTGCCGCCCAGGTGGCAAACTGTGTGTAGGTTGTCGCACAGCACAGGTTAGTGCTCTTACCAGAAACACAAACCTTGCTTCCCAGTCTGGAGTGATGCGCGTATGGCGCGAAAGCCGACACACAGTTTGCCACCTGGGCGGCGGCGGAATGTCTGGCACGGCGTGCTGCGACGCGGGTGCATGAAGCGGGTGAGGCGTACAGGAAGAGCGTTGGCAACGAGCGCGGACTGGCGCGTTGCCGTGTGGAGCGTGGGACCGGTTGGGTGCCCTCAGGCAAACACAAGGATTGGCGGTGTTAGCCGCTTTCTTTTGCCTACTTTTCTTCGCGGCGGCGGCAAAGAAAAGTAGGTGCCGCCCCGCTCAGGGGCAACGCATGCATAGGTAAGTCATATCGCGGATGCCAGCGAAGAAAAGTGCCCGCACAGCGAAGGCAACCCGCGAATGCCATCACCAACGACAGTGGACCCAGGAAAAAATGGCCAACCGAAAGCGCCAGCGCCAGTCCCACCAACAGCGAAAAAAATCCGCGATGCTGGCACCGCTCACGCTAGCAGCGGCACTGCTAACAACAGCCTGCACAACAACAAAAACAACCCTCACCGACCACACAACCTACTACACAGACGAATCCCGCGAAGCGCAATACAAGGACACCCGCATCCGCTTCCTCGTGATGCACTACACCGAAATCGACGAAAACCAGTCTCTGATCGTGCTGACGCAGGAACAGGTCAGCGCCCACTACGTCGTCCCAGATCATCCAAAAGAAAAAAACGGCGAGCCAATCATCTGGCAACTGGTACCCGAGTCACAACGCGCCTGGCACGCAGGCATCAGCTACTGGCAAGGCACGACGGAACTGAACGCCGCATCGATCGGCATCGAGAACGTGAACCTCGGTCCCATCGACACGCCGCAAGGCCGCACCTGGCAGCCCTATCCGCCGGAGCAGCTCGACGCGATGATCCGCCTCGCGAAAGACATCGTCGCCCGCTATAAGATCCCGCCGACGCGCGTCGTCGGTCACAGCGACATCGCTCCGCAACGCAAGATCGATCCGGGCCCGCTCTTTCCGTGGAAGCAGCTCTACGACGCAGGCGTCGGCGCATGGCCCGATGACGCAACAGTCGCGAAAGACCTCGCGGGCCGCGACCCGCGCACACCCACCGACGTCCGCGCGCTTCAACGAAAGCTCGCCCGCTACGGCTACGAGACCGCAACCGACGGCGTCCTCGATGACAAAACGCGCCGCGTGTTCGCCGCGTTCCAGATGCATTTCCGTCCCGGCGATCACTCGGGCAACCCGGATGCGCAAACGGATGCGATCGCGCAAGCGCTGCTCGACAAATACATGCCGGCCGCCCCGCTGGAACCCGCACGGCCCGCGCCATGAACGTACCGCGCGCGGCATGCCCGCGCTCAACATGCGCAATAAATCCAGCTCTATGCCCCGACTCCGGTAAACTTGCATTTTTCCGCTTGCCCTGGCATTTCCCCATCATGACTCAAGACGAACTCAAGCAACTGGTCGGCCGCGCCGCCGCCAACTACGTGATCGCGAACGTACCCGAAGGCGCGGTGATCGGCGTCGGCACCGGCTCGACGGCCAACTGTTTCATCGACGCGCTCGCCGCGCACAACTCGCGCTATCGCGGCGCTGTGTCCAGCTCGGTCGCGACGACGGCGCGCCTGCAATCGCACGGCATTCAGGTATTCGATCTGAACGACGTCGAATCACTGCCCGTCTACGTCGACGGCGCCGATGAAATCGATCACGGCGGCGCGATGATCAAAGGCGGTGGCGGCGCGCTCACGCGCGAGAAAATCGTCGCGTCGGTGTCGGAGAAGTTCGTCTGCATCGCCGACGCGAGCAAGGTCGTCGACGTGCTCGGCCAGTTCCCGCTCCCCATCGAAGTCGTGCCGATGGCGCGCACGGCTATCGGCCGACGCGTGACGGCGCTCGGTGGCGTGCCCGTCGTGCGCGTGACGAAGGACGGCTCTCCGTTCATCACCGACAACGGCAACGAAATCCTCGACGTCAAGGGTCTGCGCATCAGCGATCCGCGTACAGTCGAAGCGCACATCAACGCGTGGCCGGGCGTCGTGACGGTCGGCCTGTTCGCGACGCGCGGCGCGGACCTGTGCCTGCTCGGCACGGACAAGGGCGTTGAAACGATCGACTACTCGCGCAGCTGATCACACCGCAATTCAAGCCTCAAAACGAACGCGCCGCCTTGCATGGTGCAAGGCGGCGCGTTTTGTTTTGCAGCACGCAATGTAGCGCAACGCTTGCAGGACGCACTGGATCGCAAGCAGCATGATTCGATTGTGCGTCCAGTGAGCGTGGCAAGCGCTTGCGTGGATGCGTGTGAACAGGCGATGCCCTTGTCGACGACGAGTCTGCACAGCCGTTTGATCATCGTCAGCTGCGCGCGGCCTAAGTGATCGCGCGTGACGCAGGGCGTTTTTCGAAACGTCCCACACGCGTGCATTGCGCGCGAGCTTCACGCGCACGCCGAGCGCTTCGAGACGTTCGCGGAATGCGCCATCGGAGCGCAGCAGCACTTCGCCGCGCGATGCGCACGCCTGCACGAGCAGCAGCAGAACTCCGCGCCGCCGGGTTCGCCGCTTTGATCGACGAACAGCACGCTGCGCGGATCGGCGCTCGCTTCGTCGACGGCGACGCGAGCGCGCATTGACATGCGATCAGCAGCCGTTCGGTATCGGTGAGACCGGTCGGCGCCGAACAGCGCATTCAGTGCGCGTTCAGCGCGCCTGCGATGACGAATAGCGCATCCAGGCCGCGTGCGACGCTTTTGATACGGAACCCACCACCTCTTCAGTTCACCGCTTCGGCTTGATGCAGGCACCGCGGCAGCAGACGGTCGAACTCGCGCTTCACGAGGCCATAGCATTCGCAGGCGCGGGCTTCGAGGCCCTTGCGGTCGAGCACCTTGATATGGCCGCGGCTGTGATGGATCAGGCCTTCATCATGCAGCTTGCCGGCCGCTTCCGTGATGCCTTCGCGGCGCACGCCGAGCATATCGGCGATCAGCTGTTGCGTGACGGTCAGATCGTTCGAGGCGACGCGGTCCACTTCGATCAGCAGCCAGCGGCACAGCTGCTTGCTGAGCGAGTGATGGCGGTTGCATGCAGCCGTCTGCGCGACCTGCGTGAGCAGTGCGTGCATGTAGAGGAGCATCAGCCGGCGCAGCAGATCCGAGCGTTGCAGCTGCTGGCGCAGCGCCTGTGCGCTGATGCGGTAAGCGAAGCCCGAGCATTGCACCTGCACGCGGTTCGGCATGGTTTCACCGCCCGTGAGGATGGGCACGCCCGTCATGCCTTCGCGGCCTACCGCGGCAATCTCGACCGAGCCGCCGTCTTCCATCGTGGAGAGCAGCGAGATGATCGCACTCGTCGGAAAATACACGTGATGAATGCGCTGCCCGGAGTCGCACAGCAATTGCTCCGTGCGCAGATGAACGAGCTCAAGGTGAGGGACGAGCGCCTGCCACTCATGGGACGGCAGGGAGCCCAGCAAATGGTTGCCGTGCAGATCGGATTGAAGGGTCAACATGATCGGTCCTCGCATGAAGCCCGCGCATTGTGCGCATGGCTGTTTTTGTCCGTCTCTGCGTCGTTTGTTGTTCCGCCTGGCAAGCGGCGATACGCAGGGTCGGCCCCGTCCGGCTTTCCCGCGCCTTCACGATTCCGATTCGTGGGGGCGCTGTTGCCGTGCGCTACCTTTAGCGACAACCATGCCAATCACCCCGATAGCAAGCACCCATGCGGGCTTGCCTCGCGACGCCTGGTTTGAGAAATGGCAAAACGCGCAGTTTTGTTTCAAATATGCAAAACGGCTTTTTTTGCGCTGTGCGACGGATTCTTCATTAAATACGATCTGCAAGTCATTGATCAGATTGAAGTTTGAATAAGGAACTCGATGCGCGGGAGTGGCCCGTCAACGGCGCAGTACACGCCAAAAGTGTGTCACATGAACGTTTCGACGACTCGCCAGAATTGATTCAGATATGTTGCATGGCTTGAGTACGCTGCCGCACGGACGCGTGCTTTCGCGACGCGATTTCGTTGCTTGCGCAGTGAGTGTGTTCGACGCGCGCCAACATCACAGGGCCGGGTGTTTGCGCGAAGCCGCCCTTGCAGCAAGGGCAATCCGGCTGTTTCGGCGCAAGCGCGGCGTATCGGCCATAGAAGGCGGGCGCGGTGCTGTTGATTCCATGCGCTTCGCCATTTGGCGTCAAGCCTGTAACACGCCCGGCGAGCGGAGTTAGCGCAATCGTTTGACGTCGACTGTGCAGCAGACGGAACAGCGTCGTGTCGAGCGCAGAGCGCGCGCCCTCCGGACCATGTGAATGGCGCGCGGCACCGGCGTGACGGCTCGCTTCAGTGATCGTATTTGACGTATCCGGATGCTGGAGCGTCGGTGCGATTCCGCACGGAAATACGGAGGTCCTGGAAGTAATGTGTCGTCATAACAAAGGGATCACGCTCGCCGCACTGTGCCCACCTGACCATCAGCCATAGGGGAAACGTGATGAACTGGAAGACGCTGGAGTTCGACCAACTCAGCGCGCGCGAGCTGTACCTGATCATGCGGGCGCGCAGCGCTGTGTTCGTCGTCGAACAATGGCACATCCATCTCGACGCGGACGGTCACGATGAAGGCGCGCTGCATCTGTTCGCCGCCGAGGACATGACCCGGCAGATGCCGATTCTCGCGTACGCGCGTATCCAGCCGGGCGACAGCGAAGCCCCCGACGTGGTGATCGACAAGATTCTGACGAGTCCGGCCCGGCGCAGCGATGGCACAGCGCTTGCGCTGATCGAGCGCGCGCTGCATGCGATCTGCAAGCGTTGGCCGGGACGCACAGTGCGTGTGACGGCGCAGGTCGGGTTGCGCGGCTTCTACGAGCAGTTCGGCTTCAGGAAGACGGATGGTCCGTTTCTTGATCACGGCACGCCGTACATCGGGCTCAGATGGCAGCCGCGCACGGGCAGCCAAAGTCTGTTCGCGGCGCAGTGGCGCGAGCGTGAAGACGCGACACCCATCAACACGTTCGAGCTTCAATGACTGCGGAAGCGCGTCTTCCGCAGGGTCGGCTGCCGCGCGCAAGTGCGGTGTGCGCGTTTGCGTGTGGGGCCCGTTGCTGCTCTGTCTCACCTATTCGATTGCGATGCCTGACGGCGGCAGCCGCATGCGGATCATCGCGAGCGTGCTGCTGGCGTGCGGGCAATGTGTGCGGCGCGGCATCGTGAGCGGCTCTGTGTGTGCACGCACAGAACGGCAGCATAAAAGTCTGATTGAATGGCTGCATCGTGCTGGCATGTTCGGGTCGAGGCATGCAGCGGACGCAAGAAAGACATACACGTAGGGGATGGCGAATGAATGCGCGGACACCCGTCAGTGAAATCGATGTGAAACCGTGCCGTGCGCCTTCAATGAGCAATGCTTTCGAATTGATGGACGACACACACTTCAGCGTAAGTGTCTTGTCGAACGAGCAGGAACCGCATTGCCGTCATTTCGCGGGCGAACCGTAAACATGGCTGGCACCCAGTTTTTCCGCCGCGGATGGGCTGCCGGGCGTGAGGCTGCTAGAGAGGGCAGTGGCACGCTTTGCAGCCCGTATCGTCGACCGTCATCCGTGCGGCGGTGTTCATAGGAGTGGAGTATTGGTCTTTTCGCTCGAGCAGGCGTCGCTGATGTTTTTCGGCGGACGCTACGCTTGCGTCGCGGCGGACCGTTGTTGACGGAGGGATACGACCAGCCAGGCGAATCGAGCCGCGCGATTGATGAGCGGACCGTATAAATCATACGGGTCATGTGAACGTATAAGAATGCGGACTGCTAATTGATTCGATTGGTAACAAACGTAAAGAATGTAACCGAAAAGCACTTGTCGGAACTATGTATGCAGTACTTTCGATGCAATTTTTCCTCATTGGCTTCCAGATTCGCTTCACGACGCGTTACACGAAAGAAACAATTGATCGGAGGGAATACCCTGTCGAGTAATTTCCCGACTGGCGCATCCAGATAAAGCAACGCAACGTATTGTTCACAAAATAAAAAATGACACGAGGGCACGTGATCAACATTCATCGCAGGCGAGAAACGCCGCATCGGGGAGAAGGATGATGGAACAAACCAATAAAGAACGTTCCTTGGTTAGCAAGGTCATGGATGGTCTTGTGACCGGGATCGTCGAAGAAAAGTACGGTGCGGTGCTACCGCCGCAAGACGTATTGTCGAAGGAATTCGACGTCAGCCGCACGGTGATGCGCGAGGCGCTGTCGATGCTGCTCGCCCGTCACATGCTCGACGTGCGGCCCAAGATCGGCACGCGTATCAGGCCGATGCACGACTGGCGCATGATCGACGAGGACGTCGTGAACTGGCGCTTTCGTGCGAAGCCCGATCCGACGTTCTTGCGCGACGTGATTGAGTTCCGCGTGCTGATCGAACCGCGCGCCGCTGCACAGGCGGCTACGCGCGGCAACGCCTCGGACATCGCCGCGATCCGCGATGCGTTCGAGGCTTTCCGCAACAGTCCGCCCGGCGAACCCGGGCATCAGACTGCGGATGAAGCACTGCATACGCGCATCGTGATTGCGAGCGGCAACCAGTTCTTCCAGCAGATGGCGGCGATCATTCGCGGCGCGCTATCCGCGTTGAAACCGCTCGTCGATCTGCCGCACAGCGCGTGGGAAGAAACGGTGCGGTTGCACTCGCGCGTGGTCGAGGCGATCGAGCGGCACGATGCGAAGGAAGCGGAAACTGCGTCGATTGCGCTGATCGATTTCTCGATGAGTCGCCTGAGCGGTGCCATGCCGGACGCTGCGGCATAGCAACAGGACGAGGCAGGGCAGCTGAGTTTCAACAGGTTTCACCCGGCAGCACCGGTAGCACCCCAGGCCGTGCGAAGGCGAGTCCGACGAAGTGATACGCGACATCGGCGACAATGTCGGCTGTCACTCACTGGATGGACACCCTTTTTGCGACCGATGAATAACGCAGCAACCCACCACCATTCCGGGCATCCCGCGACATTACGCTGGGGCATCGTTGGCACAGGCCGCATCGCCCATCGTTTCGCGCAAAGCCTCGCGCATGTCCCCGACACGCGGCTGACAGCAGTCTGGTCCCGCCGCCGCGCTCCCGCTGAAACGTTTGCGCAGCAACATGGCGGACAGGCGCTCGACAGCTTCTATGCACTCCTTCAAAGCG
>Ga0247692_1000112_pt1 | contig 17718 bp, 9 predicted proteins | sample CNK33_metaG_FD_183041 | JGI IMG/M metagenome (GOLD analysis project Ga0247692, IMG submission 183041) | Soil microbial communities from Purdue University Martell Research Forest, Indiana, United States - CNK33 | ecosystem: Environmental > Terrestrial > Soil > Temperate forest > Bulk soil | place...
TTCTACTGGGCGCGCCAGCAGAATGCGCGCTATGCGCTGACGGGTGCCGTCAACGAATGGCGCTATAAGGTCGGCGTGGACGGCGAGCCGGCCGTGGGCCTCACTTTCGATGTGCTCGACGTGCAGACGGGCAAGGTCGTGTGGACGGGCACGGGCAGCCGCACCGGCTGGAGCCGCGACGCCGTATCGGGCGTTGCGCAGAAGCTGGAGCGCGATCTGCTGTCGCCGCTCGCGCGGTGAGGCATGCCCCGCTCCGCACGACTATCATCGAAGCTGGCTTCGATTTAAGGCGAACGCCATGAACACGCAGGCTAACGAACACTCCGCGCCGCGCGGGCGGCGCCGACGCCGCGAGGCGCAAAGCGTCGGCGCGGGCTCCTGGTGGGCGCGCGTGATCGCGCCGCCACGCGGCTCCGCGCGTCGCCGCACGATCGCCGCGCTCGAAACGATCGTCGCGACGCTGATCGCGATTGCCATCTGCTGGGCCTTCGATCACGCCGATCCGTTGTTGGTCCAAAGCGGCTTCGGCTGGATCTGGATCGTACCGCTCGTGATCGCGCTGCGTTATGGATCGATTGCGGGCGTGTTTTCCGGGTTGATTCTGCTGGCTTCGTGGTATGTGCTGTACCCCGGGTACAGCGGCGCGTCCGCGCCCATTTCGCTCGCGCGTGCGTTGATGGAGACGCCGCATACCCGGCTCTTTCCCGTGAGCTTCTTCCTGGGCGGCTTCGTCGTCACGATGCTGTGCGGGCAATTCGGCGACATCTGGATCACGCGCCTGCGGCAAGGCCGCATCGCCAACGACTATCTCGCCGAACGCCTGTCCATTCTCACGCGCAACCAGTTCATGCTGCGCATCTCGCACGAACGGCTCGAACAGGATCTGCTCGGACGTCCAGCGACGCTGCGCGATTCGCTCGCGCGGCTGCGCACGGTGATCCTCAATCAGGAGCCGACTGAAGCGCAGCAAGGCGTCGTCGATCTGCGCGGCGCGCAGCCGTTTCTCGAAGCGGCTGCGCAAGCGTGCCAGATCGAAAGCGCGAGCGTGCATGCATGGCGCGGCGGCAAGCCGGCTACGGCCGCGGGTGCATCGATCGGCGCGCCCTCGGCGTTCGAGCCCGACGATCCTCTCGTGCGCGAAGCACTCGAAACGCGCACGCTGGTGCATGTCGAATCGAAAGCGAATCAGGACATGTCGCTGAGCCGCTACGTCGCCGTCGTGCCGCTGATCGATGCGCAGAAGAATCCTGTCGGCGTGCTCGCCGTCGAGCGCATGCCGTTTCTCGCGCTCACGCGCGACAACCTGCAGTTCCTGCTCGTGCTCTGCAACTTCTACGCGGACGGCGTGCAGCATGCCGTCGTCACGCGCGACACGCTCGCGGCCTTCCCCACTTGCCCGCACACCTTCGCGCTCGACTATGCGCGGCTCGTGCATCTGAAGCGCGACACGCAGGTGCAGTCGTCGATCGTCGCGCTCGTGTTTCATAACGACGAACGCAGCACGACGCTGTACGAACATGTGCTGCGCACGCGCCGCGCGCTGGATGTGCAATGGCCGTTGCGCGACGAACGGCATCGCGTGGTGCTCACGCTGATGCCGCTTTCCGGGGACAGTGCCGTCGACGGCTATCTGCTGCGGATTGAAGAGAATCTGCGCGCGCAATACGGCGTCGACTTCGAAGCGGCGCGCGTCGCCGTGCATTCGATGGCCGTGTCCGCCGACGAACCCATCGCCGCCCTGCGGCGTCTGCTGGAGCGCTGCGATGTCCGCTTCTGACGGCGTCACGATCGATCGAAGCCGTCCCGTGGGCGCGCGCATCACGTTCGTTGGCGTGGTGCTCGTCGCGCTCGGGCTTGCGTTGCAGATCGCCGTCTTCATGATCGCGACACGCAGCACGCCCGACACGTCCGCCGAATGGCTCGGCGGTCTCGTCAACACAAACGTGTCGACGCTGCAAGCCGCCGCGCAACTGAACACGCAGACGCTGTTGCTATGCCTGCTCGTGCAGGCCTGCGCCGCGCTCGCGACGTCGCTCGGTCTCGCGGAGATGATGCCCGCGCGCTACCGGCTGCCGCGCGTGGGACTGATCGCGTCGCTGTGGTTTCTGAACTTCGCGGTACCCGTCGGCGGGATGCTTTGCTCGATCGGCGCGCTCGCGATTGCCGCCGCCTTGCCACGGCCACGCGCGCAGTTGCCCGTCGTGCTCGTCGAGGAACCCGAGTTTGCCGCGAATCTGATCGGCACCGTGTCGTATGGGCGCGGCGCGCGCCTGAAGGCGGAATTGCAGAACGCGGAAGCGGGCACGTCGTTTCGCATGACCGCCTTGCTCGCGATGCAGACGATGCCCGCGCGCACCGTCTCGCCGCTGCTGCAAGGCATGCTCGCCGATCCGCTCGACGATATCCGCCTGCTCGCCTACGGCATTCTCGACAACCGCGAGAAAACGCTCACGCAGCAAATACTCGTCGAACGTCCGAAGCTCGATGTGAAGCTGCATCCCGAATTGAGCGATGCGGAGCGCGCGCGCGCAAACAGGACGCTCGCACAGCTGTATAGCGAGCTGATCTACGAAAACCTCGTGACGGGCGACGTATACCGCAATGCCGCCGATCAGGCGGACGGCTTCGCGGCCGCCGCGCTCGAACATGATCCGAACGACGCGGCGCTGTGGCGTCTGCGCGGCCGTCTTGCCATCGCGCGACTCGATCTCGACGGCGCGGACACGATGCTGCAACGTGCGATCGATTGCGGCTTTCCGCGCGAGCGCATGTTGCCCTGGCTCGCCGAAACGGCTTACCTGCGCCGCGATTTCGCGCGCGTGCGCAAGCTGCTGGCCGAGATGGACAACCGCGCCGCGACGCCGACGCTGGCGGCCGTCCTCGACTTCTGGAAGCCGCGCGGCCCGGGCGCCGCGCAGCCCCGCTCCATCTGAGGCCGCCCTCATGTTCTCACCGAAAACACCGTCACTGCCGCACGCGGATTCCGCCGATATCGCTTTGCTGCTCGAAGGCACGTTCCCCTATGTGAGCGGCGGCGTGTCGAGCTGGGTCAATCAGGTGATCCGCGCGTTTCCCGAGTATTCGTTCGCGCTGTGCTTTCTCGGCAGCCGTCCGCAGGACTATCCGAAGATGCAGTACGCGCTGCCCGACAACGTCGTGCATCTGGAGAACCACTATCTGTACGATTTCGCGCCGCCGCCGCTGGTGAACAAACAGCGCGGCGACGCGTCCGCGTTCATGCGCTCCGCGCATCTGCACGACGCATTGCGCAACCCGGCGATGCGTCACGCGGCAGGCCGCATGCTCAAGGACATGCTCAACGACTTGCGCCCCGGCGGCGCATTGGGCGAAGACGCGTTTCTCTATTCGAAGGAAGCCTGGCACTATCTGACCGACCAGTACCGGCAGTTCTGCACGGACCCGTCGTTCGTCGATTACTTCTGGACCGTGCGCATTATGCACAAGCCGCTGTGGCAGCTCGCGAAGATTGCCGATGGCCTGCCGCGCGTGAAGATGTTCCATACGGTATCGACGGGCTATGCGGGCTTTCTCGGCGCGCTTGCGCGCTATCGGCATGCGCGGCCCTTGCTCGTGTCGGAGCACGGCATCTATACGAAGGAACGCAAGATCGATCTGTTCCAGAGCGAATGGATACGCGACAACCGCAGTATCTTCGAACGCGACGTGTCGCAGATCGGCTATTTCCGCGACCTGTGGGTGCGCTTCTTCGAAACGCTCGGCCATGTGTGCTACGACGCGGCTGAAGACATCATCGCGCTGTATGAAGGCAATCGTCGTCGGCAAATCATGGACGGCGCGCCCGAAGCGAAAACGGCCAACATTCCGAACGGCGTGAATCTGCCGAAGCTCGCGCCATTGCGTGCGCAGCGCGCTGCCGGCGTGCCGAAGACGTTGTGCCTGATCGGCCGCGTGGTGCCCATCAAGGACATCAAGACCTTCATCCGCGCGATGCTGACCGTGGTGCGCCGCATGCCCGACGCCGAAGCGTGGATCGCAGGCCCGGAAAACGAAGACCCGTCGTATGCGGCAGAATGTCATGCGCTCGTCGAGAGCCTCGGCTTGAACGACAAGGTGAAGTTTCTCGGCTTCCAGAAGATCGACGAATTGCTGCCGAAATGCGGCGTGCTGGTGCTCAGTTCGATTTCGGAGGCGCTGCCGCTCGTCGTGCTCGAAGGCTTCGCGGCGGGCGTGCCGTCCGTTACGACGGACGTGGGTTCGTGCCGTCAACTGATCTATGGGCTGGAGGGCGACGACGCGGCGCTCGGCGCGGGGGGCCGCGTCGTGCAGATCGCCGATCCGCGCGCGCTCGCCGAAGCGGCGCTCGATCTGCTCGACGAGGACAACTGGCATGCCGCGCAACAGGCGGGCATTGCGCGCGTCGAGCGCTATTACACGCAGGACCAGATGGTCGGCTCGTATCGCGATCTGTATGCGCGGCTCACCGCGCAGGCCGATCTCGCCGATCCACCCGCATCGGAAGCCGGTCTTCCGATGCAGATGCCTCACTGAACGGGAACACGCGACCATGGCAGGCATTGGTTTCGAACTGCGCAAGATGCTCCGGCGCAAGACGCTGCTGGGGCTGATGCAGGCTTACACGTACGCGGGTCTGATCGGCGCGGGGCCGTGGGTGCTGTCGATCGTCGGCATTCTGCTGATCGGCGTGCTCAGCATTCCGTTCGTGTTGCCCACGGGATTGATCACGCAGTTCCAGGTGTCGGTCACGTATCTGATTTCGCTGTCGCTCGTGTTGACGGGGCCGTTGCAACTTGCGTACACGCGTTTCACCTCCGACCGCTTGTTCGAAAAGCGCCGCGATCTCGTGCTGCCGAATTTTCATGCGGTGATGTTCATCTTCACCGCTGCTTCGACTGTGCTCGGCGGGCTTGCCGTCGTCTTCCTGTTTCCTCAGCAGACGGCCGCCTATCGCCTGCTGATGCTCGCGGGCTTCGTCGTGATGGGTAATATCTGGATCGCGACGATCTTCCTGTCGGGCATGAAGCAGTACATGTCGATCATCGTCGTGTTCTTTATCGGCTATGCGGTGACGACGGGCGCGGCGCTCTCGCTGAACCGCTTCGGCCTGACGGGCTTGCTGTCGGGATTCGTGATCGGACAGACGGTGCTGCTGGTAGGCCTGCTAGCGCTGATTTATCGCGACTTTCGCAGCGACCATTTCATCTCGTTCGAAATGTTCCGCAAGCAGTACCGTTACCCTTCGCTGATGCTGACGGGCTTTCTGTACAACCTCGGCATCTGGGCCGACAAGTTCATGTTCTGGTATTCGCCGGGCACGGGACAGCCGGTGATCGGTCCGCTGCGCGCATCGATCATTTACGACATTCCCGTGTTTCTCGCGTATCTCGCGATCATTCCGGGCATGGCCGTATTTCTGATGCGCATCGAAACGGACTTCGTCGAATACTACGACGCGTTCTACGATGCCGTGCGCGAAGGCGCGTCGCTCCAGCATATCGAGCGCATGCGCAATGCGATGGTCGAGGCGTTGCGCAATGGCATCTGGGAGATCATGAAAGTGCAGGCGATCGCCGCGATGATGCTGTTCGCCGCGGGCACGATCCTGCTTCAATGGCTGCAAATATCGACTCTGTATCTGCCGCTGCTCTATATCGACGTGATCGCGGCGAGCATGCAGGTCGTGTTCATGGGCACGATCAACGTGTTCTTCTACCTCGACAAACGCAAGATCGTGCTGTTGCTGGTGGGTACGTTCGTCGCTTCGAACGTGGTGCTCACGGCGATCACGCTGTCGTTGAACCCTGGTTACTATGGCTACGGATTTGCAGGTTCGCTCCTGCTCGTCGTGCTCGCGAGTCTTTATCTGCTCGACCGCAACCTCGATTCGCTCGAGTATGAGACGTTCATGCTGCAATGAAAGCGCGGCGCGGACTGCCACGCCGCGCGCTTCACCCTGCGCTCAAACCTCGTCGCCAAAGCGCGTTTCCGCAATCTGCTGACGGCGCTGATCGCCCTGCCGCTCCAGCATCCAGCCTGGATATTCGGACGGCAGACGGCTCACTTCGTCGAGCGTCGCGAGTTCTTCCGCACTCAGTTCAACCTTCGTCGCGGCGATGTTGTCGTCGAGCTGCTCGACTCGCTTCGCGCCGACGATCACGCTCATCACGGACCGTTGATGCAGCAGCCACGCCAGCGCGATCTGCGCGACCGACACGCCCTTCGCCTCGGCGATCGTGCGCATCACGTCGACGCAATCGAATGCGCGCTCGCGATTCACGGGCGGAAAATCGAATGTCGTGCGGCGGCTACCTGCTTCGCCTTGCTCGTCGCGTTTATATTTGCCGCTGAGCAGGCCACCCGCGAGCGGACTCCATACCATCAGGCCGAGTCCTTCGCTTTGCAGCATCGGCACCAGTTCGCGTTCGAGATCGCGGCCCGCGATCGTGTAATACGCCTGCAACGTGTCGAAGCGCGCGAGGCCAAGGCGTTCCGAAATGCCTAGCGCTTTCGCGATCTGCCACGCGGCCCAGTTCGATACGCCGATATAGCGCACGTGGCCGTGCTGCACGAGCGTATCGAGCGCGCGCAGCGTTTCCTCGATCGGCGTGGCGGGATCGAAGCCGTGGATCTGATACAGATCGACGTGATCGAGCTGCATGCGCTGCAGGCTCGCCTTGATGCCGTCCATGATGTGGTAGCGCGACGCGCCGCGCGCGTTCGCGAAGTCGCCCGTCTGGCCGAATACTTTCGTCGCGACGACGACGCTGTCGCGCGGCACTTTCAGATTCCTCAGCGCCTGCCCGGTGATCTGCTCGGAGACGCCGGACGAATAGACGTCGGCTGTGTCGATGAAATTGATGCCCGCGTCGATCGCGCGGCCGATCAGACGTTCGGCGTCACTCTGCTGCAGATCGCCGATGTGCTGCCAGATGCCGCCCGTGCCGCCGAAGGTCATCGTGCCGAGGCACAGTTCCGACACGAAAACGCCAGTGCGGCCAAGCTGGTTGTATCGCATGGTTCGAGACTCCAGGTGGGTGATGATGCGGTGCTGGGTCGATCAGGATACTCAATGCGTGGCAATGCTGCTGGCGGGTTGACATCGCTTTCGATGTTGCCTCGTGCGATGCAGCAAGGACCGCGCTTTGGCGCATGTAGCATCGGCGTCATGTTCTATAGGCTGATGAGATTCACGCGCGTGAACATATCGTCATCGCCGATGCCGGTGTGCGTTTGAAGTTGTCGACCGGTAGTTGCGTTATCGGCACGCACAATCGCCAGCCTCGGCACGCCTCCGCGAAACCTGCGAGACTGAACAGGTCTAACGGTTTTACGGGCATGGCACGCCGCGCACTGGATATGCCGCGCCCCGCCCCCATCTTCGACCTCATGACTTCCGCCTCTCCCGCCGCCCTCGGGCGGGCCGACCCGCTGGCCGATTTCCACCCGGCCGTCGCGGGCTGGTTCCAGAAGACCTTTGCCGCGCCCACGGACGCGCAGGTCGCCGCATGGCCGTTGATCCGCAGCGGCCGGCACACGCTCGTCGCCGCGCCGACAGGCTCGGGCAAGACGCTGACCGCGTTTCTCGCCGCGCTCGACGAACTCGTGCGCGACGGGCTCGCGCACGGCGGCGCATTGCCGGATGAGACGCTGGTGGTCTACGTATCGCCCCTCAAGGCGCTGTCGAACGATATCCGCGTCAATCTGCAGATGCCGCTCGAAGGTATCGCGAACGAGCTCTCCGAACGCGGGTTGCCCGTGCCCGAGATTCGCACCGCCGTGCGCACGGGCGACACGACGCAACAGGAACGCGCCGCGCTGAAGAAGCGCGCGCCGCACATTCTCGTCACGACGCCCGAATCGCTGTACGTGCTGCTGGGCTCGGCGTCGGGCCGCAAGATGCTCGCGACGGTCCGCACGGTGATCGTCGACGAAATCCACGCGATGGCGGGCGGCAAGCGCGGCAGCCATCTCGCGCTGTCGCTCGAACGGCTCGATGCGCTGTGCGGCCGGCGCCTGCCGCGCATCGGCTTGTCGGCGACGCAAAAGCCGATCGAAGCCGTCGCGCGCTTTCTGGTCGGCGGCGCGAGTGTCGACAGCGACGAGCCCGCCGACTGCGCAATCGTCGATGTCGGCCATGTGCGCGAGCGCGATCTCGCGCTGGAGATTCCGCCCGTGCCGCTCGAAGCGGTGATGTCGAACGAAGCGTGGGAACTCGTCTACAACCGGCTCGCCGAACTGGTCGCGCTACACCGCACTACGCTCGTGTTCGTCAACACGCGGCGCATGGCCGAGCGCGCCGCACGGCATCTGACCGAGCGTCTCGGCAAGGACGCCGTCGCCGCGCATCACGGCAGCCTTGCGAAGGAACATCGCCTCGACGCGGAGCAGCGTCTGAAGCGCGGCGAACTGCGCGTGCTGATCGCAACGGCTTCGTTGGAACTGGGCATCGATATCGGCGACGTCGATCTGGTCTGCCAGATGGGCTCGCCGCGCGCGATCGCGCCGTTTCTGCAACGCGTCGGGCGTTCGGGCCACCACGTGGGCGGCATGCCGAAGGGGCGGCTCTTCCCCGCCTCGCGCGACGATCTGATCGAATGCGCGGCGCTGCTCGATTGCGTGCGACGCGGTGAACTCGATCTGCTGCACATTCCGCGCGCGCCGCTCGACGTGCTCGCGCAGCAGATCGTCGCCGAAGTCTGCAACGCAGAATGGAGCGAGGACGCGCTGTTCGAGCGCTTCCGTCACGCCGCGCCATATGCGGCGCTCCAACGCGAGCAATACGACGCCGTGTTGCGCATGCTCGCCGAGGGCTACACGAGCCGTCACGGCCCGCGCGCCGCATACGTGCATCGAGACGCCGTCAACGGCACCTTGCGCGGGAGGCGCGGCGCGCAGCTCTACGCGGTGACATCAGGCGGCACGATTCCGGAGAATGCGGATTACACAGTGGTGCTCGAACCGCAAGGGCTCAACATCGGCACGGTCAACGAAGACTTCGCCGTCGAAAGCCTCGCAGGCGACGTGTTCCAGCTCGGCAATGCGTCGTACCGGATCATGCGCATCGAAAGTGGCCGCGTGCGCGTCGAGGACGCGCAAGGCCAGCCGCCGAACATTCCGTTCTGGCTCGGCGAGGCGCCCGGACGCAGCGATGAATTGTCGGCGAGCGTCGCGCGGCTGCGCTCGGAGATCGAGCGGCGGCTCGCCGCCGCGAATACCATTTCGTCAATTACTTCGGATACCGATACATTTGCCAATTCGCACGACGGCATCGCAACTGTCGCCGCGCAACCGGCCACGGTTGCGCTCGACCTCGAACCCGCCATCGCGTGGCTCGTTGAACAGACTCATCTGCCCGAAGCGGCGGCACGGCAGATCGTCGACTATCTGGCGCGCGCCCGCCAGACGCTCGGCGCGCTGCCGACACAAGACACGCTCGTCATGGAGCGTTTTTTCGACGAATCGGGCGGCACGCAGCTTGTGATTCATACGCCGTTCGGCAGCCGCGTCAATCGCGCGTGGGGCCTCGCGTTGCGCAAGCGCTTTTGCCGCACGTTCAATTTCGAGTTGCAGGCAGCCGCGACGGAAGACGCGATCGTGCTGTCGCTAACGGGCGCGCACAGCTTCGCGCTCGATGAAGTGTGGCGTTATCTGCGCTCGGCGACCGCCGAGCACGTGCTGATCCAGGCGCTGCTCGACGCGCCGCTGTTCGGCGTGCGCTGGCGCTGGAACGCGACGACGGCGCTCGCATTGCCGCGCTACACGGGCGGACGCAAGACACCGCCGCCGTTGCAGCGCATGCGCAGCGACGATCTGCTCGCGACCGTGTTCCCCGATCAGGCCGCGTGCCTCGAAAACATCGCCGGCGAGCGCGAATTGCCGAGTCATCCGCTCGTCGATCAGACAGTCGACGACTGTCTGCACGAAGCGATGGATACGGATGGGTGGCTCGCGTTGCTGCGCCGGATCGAAAGCGGCAAGATCGCGCTCATCTCGCGCGATTTGCCCGCGCCTTCACCGCTCGCCGCGGAAATCCTCACGGCGAAACCCTACGCCTTTCTCGACGATGCACCGATCGAAGAGCGCCGCACGCAGGCCGTACTGAATCGCCGCTACACGAGCGGCCCGGAATCCGCCGACGATCTCGGCGCGCTCGATGCCGACGCGATTGCGAGCGTCGGTGAAGAAGCGTGGCCGCAAGCGCGCAACACCGACGAGATGCACGAAGCGCTGACGGGCCTTGCGTGCATCACGGAAGCCGAAGCGCAGCGCAACGAAGGCTGGCCCGCGTGGCTCGCGGAACTCGCTAAAACAGGCCACGCCGCGCGGATGCAGATCGCGCAGCACGACGCGCTGTGGCTGCCCGCCGAGCGCCTGACGTGCCTGCGCGCGATTTATCCGCAGGCTGAAGTCGAACCGGCGATGCGTGCGCCGAAGGGTTTCGACGATTCCTGGACAGAGGACGACGCGCTCGTCGACGTGGTGCGCGCGCGGCTGACGGGATTCGGGCCGCTGCCGCTTGCGTCGATCGCACGCGCGCTTGCGTTGCCCGCTTCGACCGTCGCGCAGGCGCTCACGCGGCTCGAAGCGGAAGGCTATGTGATGCGCGGCCGCTTCACACCGGGCGCCACCGATGAAGAATGGTGCGAGCGGCATCTGCTCGCACGCATCCATCGCTATACGGTGCGGCGCTTGCGGCGCGAGATCGAGCCCGTCGAGCGGCACGACTTCATGCGCTTTCTGTTCGCATGGCAGCGCCTGACGCCCGATACGCGCGGCGAAGGGCGCGACGCGCTCGCCGCCGTGCTCGATCAGCTCGAAGGTTTTCAGGCGGCCGCGAGCGCGTGGGAAGAAGATATCTTGCCCGCGCGGCTGAAGGATTATTCGATCACGTCGCTCGACGAGCTGTGCCGTTCGGGCAAGATCGTCTGGACGCGGCTCACGGATCGCGCGCGCGGCGCGAGCGGCCCGGTGCGCAGCACGCCCATCGTGCTGTTGCCGCGCCGCGCGCTGCCCGTGTGGACCGGGCTGCTCGATACGTCGAAACAGCCGGAACTGTCGCCGAAAGCGCAACTGGTGTTCGATACGCTGACGCAGCATGGCGCGATGTTCTTCGACGAGCTATCGGGCGACGTTCGGCTGCTGCGCGTCGAGCTGGAGAATGCGCTCGGCGAACTGGTCGCGGCGGGCCTCGTCAATTCGGATAGTTTCGCGGGTTTGCGCGCGCTGCTGAAGCCCGTCGCGAAGCGCAACGCGTCGTACTTTCCGAGCCGGCGTCCGCGCGGCGCAGGCGCGCTGATTGGCGGCATGGACGATGCGGGGCGTTGGGCGCTGTTGCGTCGTCGGCCTGTCGCCGCTGTGTCCGAAGAACCCGCGCCCTCTCCTTCCCGACGTTCTTCGACGTACGCGCCGGAAGTAATCGAGCATGTCGCGATGGCGCTGTTGCGGCGTTATGGCGTCGTATTCTGGCGCCTGCTGGAACGCGAAGCTGAATGGCTGCCGCCGTGGCGGGATCTGCTGCGCGTGTATCAGCGGCTCGAAGCGCGCGGCCAGGTGCGCGGCGGGCGCTTCGTCAACGGTCTCGCGGGCGAGCAGTTCGCGCTGCCTGAAGCGATTCCGCTGTTGCGCGAGGTGCGCCGCCATGCGAACGATGGTGCTTTTGTGTGTGTTGCGGGTGCTGATCCGTTGAACCTGGTCGGCACGTTGCTGCCGGGGGACAAGGTGCCTGCCGTTGCGGGCAATCGCGTGCTGTATCGTGATGGTGTGCCCATTGCGTCGCTGGTGGGCGCCGAATTCAACCTGCCCGATGATGCCGATGGCGAGACGAAGCAGTTGATGCGCATGAGGCTCGCGCGGCGATATTGAATAGATGGTGTTTTGGTTTCGGTTTGCGCTGGCAAACCAAACCAGCGGCGAAGCCAAATCAAACCGCGGTCGTTGCACCCACAACTTACGCGCATCGACCGCGCTGCGCTCGCGGACTAGCGCATCATTCCCCCGGCGCGTACAGATCGAGCAGCTTCAGCGTCACACCATTGGTCCAGCCAAAACCGTCCTGCAGCGGATACTCGCCGCCCCCACCCCCGCCCGTCCCCGATCCTTCGACGACATACTTCTCAACCAGCTTCTGCTCCTTCGCATAGACGTTCTTCACATCCGCAAGAAAGCGCGTACCGATCTGCTGCGCGAGATCACTGCGCCCATAGCGCCGCAACCCTTCGATCGCAATCCAGTGCAACGGCGCCCAGCCATTCGGCGCGTCCCACTGCTGGGTCGTATCGTAGGTCGAGGTCGTCAAGCCGCCCGGTTTGAGCAACACGCCCGCGACGACGTTCGCCGTCTTGTGCGCGCGATCGGGCCACGCGGCGCCCGAGAACAGCGGATACAGCATCGCAGGCGTCTGGTTGTCGCGTGCCTTCGCGAGCTTCCAGTCGTAATCGCCGTAGTAGCCCTTGCTATTCCACAGATAACGGTTGATGCCCTCGGCGCGCTTCGCCGCCTTGCCGATGAACTGCACGACGCAGCTGAAATCCCGCGTCTCCGAACAACCACGCGCGATGGTCGTCTCCAGATGGAACATCAAGCTGTTCAGATCGACGGGGATGATCGAAGTAGTGCGAACGGTCGTTAGATTCATGTTGTCGCCGAACCAGCGCGAGCTGAAGTCCCAGCCGCTTTCCGCCGTCGCGCGCAGATCGCGGTAGACCTCATTCGGCGCGCGGCCGGTTGCCTTCTGCGCCGTTTGCACGTCTTCGAGATACGACTCGTCGCGCGGCGTGTCGAGTTCGTCCCAATAGCGGTTCAGCACCGTTTTGTCCGGCAACACCACGACATTGCGCGTCGCGTCGCCGGGCTTCGTCGTCGACGCGCCCTGCATCCAGTAGGCGTATTCCTTGCGCATTGCCGGCAAATACTTCTGATAGACACGCCCGCCTTCGACCTTCGCCGCCAGCTCCACCATGTACGAGAAGAACGGCGGCTGCGAGCGGCTCAGATAGTAGGTCCGATTGCCGTTCGGAATGTGGCCATACGTGTCGATCATGTACGCGAAGTTGTCGAGCATGTTGTCGACGAGATCTTCATGTCCCGACTCCTGCAGGCCTAGCATCGTGAAATACGTGTCCCAGTAGTAGCCCTCGCGAAAGCGCCCGCCGGGCACGACATAGGGCTTGGGCATCGGAATCAGCGAGCTGTACGGCGGTGCCGTCGTCGTCGTGCGCGTGAGTTCGGGCCACAGCCAGTTGATGTGATCGCGCAGCGACTGGTTCGGCGGCGGCGTGATTACCGGCTCGGAAGGCGGCGCGAAGTACTGGTCGACGAAGGTCTTCAGCGAGAAATTCGGCTGGTTCTTCTGCGTTTCATACGCCTGCAGGATCGTTGCAGGGTCCGCTTTCGGCAGCGCGTCGACGAAGGTCTTCTGGTCGGGATAGATCTGCTGGGTCTGCACGGCGACGAACAGGTCGCCATACAACTTGTCGGGCGGCGGCGGCAATGTGCCGCCCACCTGCGTATCGGCGCTCGCCATGCGCGCGAAACCTGCCAGCAGCACAAAGCTTGAGAATGCAACAGCGCGCGCGGCGGTCCGCCTGCGCAGAGGCGGCGCGGATGAAGGCGCCGTGCAGTGCATCGGGTCAAAAAGAACTGCGGTTGATGGATGTGTACTGACGGTCCTGCCATGAACAGACGACAGCGTACTCATGTCTCCCTCCTCGGAAAGGTGGACAACCGGTCTGGTCTGCCGTCGCGCTTTTTGATTGCCTCGCGAGCATCGCATAGGAGCACGCGCGTGCGCAATCGCGCGTGAACGTTTGCGGAACCGATCCCTGAAAAGCATCTTTTTTTCTATGCTTTCTGGTTAAAGAAAGGTGATTCAAAGGTCGTTAATCAATTCGGAGCCGGACGTCCGGCCGCTTCGTTACAATGAAGCAAGTCAGTCATCGATAAGACTCTTCGCCACCGCGTGCTGTACTCGTATTCGGAGCTCGACTGGAGGCAACTTTTTTGCCCGGGGACCCTTCATGAACGACGATCAACACGATCAGGTGCTTTTCGCCCGATTCGGAACGAGCAGCCCCTGCTGGCGGCTGTCGAGCGACAGCAATGCGCTCGAACTGACGCCCGAAACGGATGACGACACGGCCACGGTCGCGATTGCCCTATCGGGTGCGCAAGCCGCGCAGATCCGCAGGCTCACGGGCGTCACCGCGCACCTGACCATGGACGTACGCCTGTTCGGCGAAGCGCTGCGTCTGCATCTGGTCGGCAAGAAGCTCAACAGCAGCACCTGGGCAGGCACGGCTTCCGCGTACGAAGACACCGAATCCGTCGCGCGCGATCTGGTGCATGGGCTGTCGTTCGCCGAGCAGGTCGTGTCGGAAGTCAATTCCGTGGTCGTGATCGTCGACAAGAACGGCCGCATCCAGCGCTTCAACCGGCTCGCCGAAGAACTCACGGGCATGAAGGAAGAAGACGTGGTCGGGCGCAGCGTGTGGGCGCTGTTCATGTCGTCGGAAGCGGGCGCGGCGTCGAGCCAGAACATCTCGGGCTTTTTCAATCAGGGCGTCGCCTATGAAGTCGAGCGGCGCGTGCGCACGGTGCATGGCGAGCGGCTTTTCCTCTTTCGCAACAAGTTCGTGATGAGCGGCAGCGGCGTCGACGAACAGTTTCTGATCTGCTCGGGCACCGACATCACGGAGGAACGCCGCGCGCAGGAGCGTCTGTCGGAACTGGCCAACACCGATTCGCTGACGGGCCTGCCCAACCGCAACGCGATTCACGACAAGACGCGCGCGGCCATCGCCAGCGCGGCGGCGGGCGAATCCGTCGGCATTCTGTTTCTCGATCTCGACAACTTCAAGAAGGTCAACGACCACTACGGCCACGTGTTCGGCGACCGGCTGATCCAGGACGTGTCGTCGGCCGTGCGCGAGTGCCTCGCCGACGAGGACACGCTCGCGCGGCTGGGCGGCGACGAGTTCATCGTGTTGTCGCCCGTTGCGTCGGTCGGGTCGATGGAAGCGATGGCGCAGCGCATTCTGGAGCGGCTGCGCGTCCCGTTCAGCCTCGGGCTCGTCGAGGTCTACACGGGCTGCTCGATCGGCATCGCGATGTTCCCCGAGCATGGCGACAGCCTCGAAGCGCTGATCCGCGCCGCCGACACCGCCATGTACGTCGCCAAGGACGACGGCAAGCGTACCTATCGCGTGTTCTCGCCGGAGATGAACCGCAAGGTCGCCGAGTACATGTGGCTCGATACGAACTTGCGGCGCGGGCTCGAAGAAGGCCAGTTGACGCTGCACTATCAGCCGAAGCTGTCGCTGGCCACGGGCACCGTGTACGGCGTGGAGGCGCTAGTGCGCTGGAATTCGCCGGAGCGCGGGCAAATCATGCCCGCCGCGTTCATCCGCTACGCGGAAGAGTCGGGGCTGATCGGGCCGCTTGGCCGCTGGGTCATGCAGACAGCGGCCGAACAGGCCTCGCAATGGAAGGCGCGCGGGCTGTCGCTGCGCGTAGCGATCAACGTGTCGGCGCGGCAACTGGTGGATACGGCCGTGGTGTCGCATTTCACGGAGGCCTTGCAGCGCGCGCAACTCGATCCTTGCCTGCTCGACATCGAGCTGACGGAGAGCTGCCTGATCGAAGACGAAGCGGCCGCGATCGACCTGATTACGCAATTCCGCGATCTCGGCGCGCAGGTCCATCTGGATGATTTCGGCACAGGCTATTCGTCGCTGTCGCAGCTTGGGCGCATTCCGCTCGATGTCATCAAGCTGGACCGCAGCTTCGTGAGTTCGATCAACGCGGACCGGAAATCTCAGGCGCTGGTGCGCTCGATGGTGGCCGTCGCGCAGGCGCTGCAACTGAAGGTGGTGGCGGAAGGAATCGAGACGGAATCGGAAGAGCTGTTCATGAAGGGGTTGGGCGTCGAATACGTGCAGGGGTTTCTCTACGGTAGGGCGATGCCCGCAGCCGAATTCGAGCGCTGGCTGCATGACAGGCAGAAGATCCGCTTGATCGCCTGAACCCCCGAAAAGTTCGCTGGACCTTTGGAATCTCCCGCCTGTCGGCCGCTCATACGGCTGGCTACTGCGTATTGCATGCTGCGTGATGCCTTTACTACGTTGATAGTTGCGTCAATACCTGACGGGTGCAGACGGAGCGCGTAACGCTAAGCGCGGGGGCGTTCTGCCAATCAGACTACTGTCCTTCCTGCTTACGCAACGTTCATCGCAGCCGGGCGCAGATTGCTCGCGCGGCGGTTTTGCAGCATCACGAGCCGTTCCATGAAGGCGAGGTCCTTCTCCTCGATCGTAAACGCGGACTGCACCCAATCCTCGGTAATTTCCATCAGTTCGGCGCGCGACAGCTGCAGCACGCGCTGACGCGCCCGCACCATCGCGCGGATGCCATTGAGTTTGGGGCGCAACGTGTCGATGAAGGTGCGTGTCGCGATATACGCCTCGCCCGGCTCGAACAGATGGTCGACGAGGCCGCGGCTCTCGTGCCACTCGGCGGTGTGCGATTCGCCGCCGCCGATCAGTTCCTCCGCGAGGCGCATGCCCGCCTTGCGCGCGACGAGCGAATAGCCGCCCATGCCCGGGAACAGGTTGAAGGCGATCTCCGGGAAGCCCATCCGCGCGTCGTTCTGCGCGAGCACGAAATGATGCGCGAGCGCCGCTTCAAAGCCGCCACCGAGCGCGCTGCCCTCTATCATCGCAATCGAAATCGCACCGGTATCGAAGCCGCGCGCCGCCGCATGCACGCAATCGACACAGGCGCGCGCATACGCCATCAACTCCTGGCGGCGGCCTCCGCGGATTGCGTCGGCAAAAAAGCTGAGATCGCCGCCGACGTTGAACATGGTCGGAATCACGGAGCCTGTCACCCAAAAATCGATGCGCACATTGGAATCGCGCGCGGCCCGCGCGAGTTCGAGAATGTCGTGCACCAGTTCGAGGTTGAAGCATGGACGCGGTTGCGCGCGCAGCATCATCCACATGACGTTGCGCTCTTCTTCGTAATACGCGGAGATTTGCGACAGCTTGCCAGCTTCGAGGAACGGACGGCAGGCGTGATGGTTTTGCAGATTCATTTTCAATGGTCCTTTTTGAAGTTAAAAACTCGGGTGAAGCATTGCGAGCCTAAAACAGACCAGAATCTGGTGGGGCGGCCTAACCAACAGAAGAATGCAGTTCTTCATAAGTATGGCGACGCCCGCTGGACGGGCTTCTTGCCAGGCGCGGCTGGCGCAAACGATTGCCGTCCAGAATAAAACTTCAAACAAACGTTCTCGCCGCCGCTTTAATAAGGGCGCAAAGCGGTAATTAGAATATCTGTTTTAATTTGGGGTGAATTGGGGAGGCAAACGTTTTAATGCAATCCGAAGTTATTCTGATTGCATTGTTTTGCGAATTCGTGGCGAGGAGAGGCAAAAAGCGGCAAAGCGGCGAGGCCGCGCTTTCAGTCGGTGTTTGACGCGCGTCGGTCGATCGATGCGCGTGCAACGACATGCACAGTGACGGCGCGCCTTACTGCAAGCGCGCGGACCAGCTATCGGCGTCGTCTTGCGACAGACCCGCCGCGAGCGCCGCCTCGCGGATCTGCCGCCACGTCTGCGGATCGACGGGAATGCCGTTGGCCTCGCGCTCGGCGCGCGTCGCGCGCTCAGGCTCGCCCGGCGCATAGATACGCTCCGCGCCGCTGGCGAGCGGCGACGCCAAC
>Ga0247692_1000113_pt1 | contig 17665 bp, 16 predicted proteins | sample CNK33_metaG_FD_183041 | JGI IMG/M metagenome (GOLD analysis project Ga0247692, IMG submission 183041) | Soil microbial communities from Purdue University Martell Research Forest, Indiana, United States - CNK33 | ecosystem: Environmental > Terrestrial > Soil > Temperate forest > Bulk soil...
CCCACGGTGTGGGCGCTGGTGCGCATCCTGGTGGTGGCCGTCGCGATCCTGCTGTGCGTGGCTTACCTGATCCTGTGGGAACGTAAGCTGATCGGCTGGATGCACGTGCGTCTCGGGCCGAACCGTGTCGGCCCCGCCGGTCTGCTGCAACCGATCGCCGACGTGCTGAAGCTGCTGCTGAAGGAAGTCATTCAGCCGACCCAGGCAAGCCGCTGGATCTACTTGATCGCCCCGGTGATGGTGGTGGTCCCCGCGTTCGCGGTATGGGCGGTGATTCCGTTCCAGGCAGGCGCCGTGCTCGGCGACATCAACGCCGGTCTGCTGTACGCCATCGCGATTTCGTCGATCGGCGTGTACGGCGTGATTCTGGCCGGCTGGGCGTCGAACTCGAAGTACGCCTTCCTCGGCGCGATGCGCGCGGCGGCGCAGATGGTGTCGTATGAAATCTCGATGGGCTTCGCGCTCGTCGTCGTGCTGATGACGGCGGGCTCGCTGAATCTGTCGGACATTGTCGGCTCGCAGATGCGCGGCATCTTCGCCAGCCACGGCGTGACGTTCCTGTCGTGGAACTGGCTGCCGCTGCTGCCGGCTTTCGTCGTGTACTTCGTGTCGGGCATCGCAGAAACGAACCGCCATCCGTTCGACGTGGTGGAAGGCGAGTCGGAAATCGTTGCCGGCCACATGATCGATTACTCGGGCATGGCGTTCGCGCTGTTCTTCCTCGCCGAGTACATCAACATGATCGTGATCTCGGCACTGGCCTCGGTCATGTTCCTGGGCGGCTGGAGCGCACCGTTCGAATTCCTGTCGTTCATCCCCGGCATTTTCTGGCTGGTCCTGAAAGTCTTCTTCCTGCTGTCGGTATTCATCTGGGTGCGCGCGACGTTCCCGCGCTACCGCTATGACCAGATCATGCGTCTGGGCTGGAAGGTGTTCCTGCCTGTCACCGTGATCTGGGTCGTGGTGGTCGGCTTCTGGATCATGTCGCCGTTGAATATCTGGAACTAAAGGGCGGACGAACCATGACCGCAATCCAAAACTTCTTCAAGACCTTCTTTCTGACCGAGCTGCTCAAGGGCCTCGCGCTGACGGGACGCTACACGTTCCAGCGCAAGATCACCGTGCAGTTCCCGGAAGAGAAGACCCCGATCTCGCCGCGTTTCCGTGGCCTGCACGCGCTGCGCCGCTACGAAAACGGCGAAGAGCGCTGCATCGCCTGCAAGCTGTGCGAAGCAGTGTGCCCGGCGCTCGCGATCACGATCGAATCGGAGACGCGTGCGGACAACACGCGCCGCACGACGCGCTACGACATCGACCTGACCAAGTGCATCTTCTGCGGTTTCTGCGAAGAGAGCTGCCCGGTCGATTCGATCGTCGAAACGCACATCCTCGAGTATCACGGCGAAAAGCGCGGCGATCTGTACTTCACGAAGGACATGTTGCTGGCAGTCGGCGACCGTTACGAAACGGAAATCGCTGCAAACAAGGCAGCCGACGCACCCTATCGTTGATAGGTTGAAACAGCAGTTCGACGTCGCGCGGTCCGGCAGGCACAAGACCACGCGACGCTGCCAGACCGCTCTGGCGCCGCGTCATGCAACACAAGCAGAAGACGACGCGCGCCAAAGCACCAAGCCTGACGATGGCCTAACGATGAATCGGTAATCATGGACTTCACGACCGTACTGTTCTACATCTTCGCGCTACTCCTGACGGTGTCAGGGCTGAAGGTGATCACTTCGCGCAACCCGGTGGCGTCCGCGTTGTTCCTCGTGCTCGCGTTCTTCAACGCGGCCGCGATCTGGATGCTGCTGCAGGCGGAATTCCTCGCGATCCTGCTGGTGCTGGTGTACGTCGGCGCGGTGATGGTGCTGTTCCTGTTCGTCGTGATGATGCTGGACATCAATCTCGACGTGCTGCGGCGCGACTTCAAACGCTTCGTGCCGATGGCGACCGTGGTGGGCGCGATCATCGTGATCGAGACGGCGCTGATTCTCTGGCACGGCTACGGCGCGACGGTTCAACCGGTGCGCGACACGACGGCGGCTGTCGCAGGCGCTGCCGACTGGTCGAACACACGCCTGATCGGCAAGGTCATTTACACCGACTACATCTTCGCGTTCGAAGTGGCCGGCCTCGTGCTGCTGGTCGCGATCATCGCGGCGATTGCGCTGACCACGCGTCACGGCAAGGACAGCAAGCGCCAGCGCGTGTCGGATCAGGTGAAGGTGCGCGCCCAGGACCGCGTGCGCGTGGTCAAGATGGCAGCGGAAAAGGAAGGTCCGGCTGAACCTGAAATCGTCGCTGGCGATGCAGGCGCCGGCAAGAACAGCTGAGCTCAGGAGGAGAAAAATATGTTGTCCCTTGCCCATTACCTCGTGCTCGGCGCGATCCTGTTCGCGATCAGCATCGTTGGCATTTTCCTGAACCGTCGCAACGTCATCATCATCCTGATGGCAATCGAACTGATGCTGCTGGCGGTCAACACGAACTTCGTCGCGTTCTCGCATTATCTCGGCGATGTGCATGGCCAGATCTTCGTTTTCTTCGTGCTGACGGTTGCGGCAGCGGAAGCGGCGATCGGTCTTGCAATTCTGGTGACCCTGTTCCGTAGCCTCGACACGATCAATGTCGAGGATCTCGATCAGCTCAAAGGTTAACTTCAGGCACAGGCTGTTATGTCAACGACACTCAATGAAAACCTGTTGCTGGCGGTAGCGCTTGCACCGCTGGCCGGCTCGCTGATTGCGGGGCTCTTCGGCAAGACGGTGGGACGTGCCGGTGCGCACTCGGTCACGATTCTCGGCGTCGCGATTTCGTTCGTGCTTTCGTGCATCGTGTTTCTCGATGTGCTCCACGGTGCGAGCTTCAACGCGACCGTGTACGAATGGATGACGGTCGGCAAGGTGAAGTTCGAAGTCGGCTTCCTCGTCGACACGCTCACAGCGATGATGATGTGCGTTGTGACCTTCGTGTCGCTGATGGTGCACGTCTACACGATCGGCTACATGGCCGACGAGGAAACGGGCTACGAGCGCTTCTTCTCGTATATCTCGCTGTTCACGTTCTCGATGCTGATGCTCGTGATGAGCAACAACTTCCTGCAGCTGTTCTTCGGCTGGGAAGCGGTGGGTCTCGTGTCGTACCTGCTGATCGGCTTCTACTTCAAGCGTGAAAGCGCGATCTACGCGAACATGAAGGCGTTCATCGTCAACCGCGTGGGCGACTTCGGCTTCATTCTCGGCATCGGTCTGATCCTCGCGTACGGGGGCTCGATGAACTACGGCGACGTGTTCGCGAAGAGCCATGAGCTGGCCTCGCTGAGCTTCCCGGGCACCGACTGGGGCCTGCTGACGGTCGCGTGTATTTGCCTCTTCATCGGTGCGATGGGTAAGTCCGCGCAGTTTCCGCTGCACGTGTGGCTGCCCGACTCGATGGAAGGCCCGACGCCGATCTCCGCACTGATTCACGCGGCAACCATGGTGACGGCCGGTATCTTCATGGTGACGCGCATGTCGCCGCTGTTCGAACTGTCGGACTCGGCGCTGTCGTTCATCACGGTGATCGGCGCGATCACGGCGCTGTTCATGGGCTTCCTCGGCATCGTGCAGAACGACATCAAGCGTGTCGTTGCGTACTCGACGCTGTCGCAGCTCGGCTACATGACGGTCGCGCTGGGCGTGTCGGCATACCCCGTCGCCGTGTTCCACCTGATGACGCACGCGTTCTTCAAGGCGCTGCTGTTCCTCGGCGCGGGTTCCGTGATCATCGGCATGCACCATGATCAGGACATGCGCAACATGGGCGGCCTGCGCAAGTACATGCCGATCACGTGGATCACGTCGCTGGTCGGCTCGCTGGCGCTGATCGGCACGCCGTTCTTCTCGGGCTTCTACTCGAAAGATTCGATCATCGATGCGGTGAAGCTGTCGCATCTGCCGGGCTCGGGCTTCGCGTACTTCGCGGTCGTCGCGAGCGTGTTCGTCACGGCGCTGTACTCGTTCCGCATGTACTTCATGGTGTTCCACGGCGAAGAGCGCTTCCGCGGTCCGAAGCATCCTGATTCGCCGCTGGGCGCGGAAGCAGCGGCGCACGGCCACGGCCATCACGACGATCATGGCCACGGTCATGACGACCATCACGCTCACGAACCGCACGAAACGCCGTGGGTCGTCTGGCTGCCGCTGGTGCTGCTCGCCATTCCGTCTATCGTGATCGGCGCCATCGCAATCGGCCCGATGCTGTACGGCGATTTCTTCCAGCACGGCGTGGCGTTCGAGAAGGTGATCTTCATCGGCGAAAACCATCCCGCGCTGCACGAGATGGCCGAAGAGTTCCAGGGCTGGGCCTCGATGGGCCTGCACGCTGCGTCGGGCCTGCCCGTGTGGCTGGCGCTGGCTGGTGTGGTGGTCTCGTGGTTCCTGTACCTGAAGCGTCCGGATCTCCCTGCCGTGATCAAGCGTGGTTTCGGTCCGATCTACACGCTGCTGGATAACAAGTACTACATGGACAAGATCAACGAAGTCGTGTTCGCACGCGGCGCCGTGGCCATCGGCCGTGGGCTGTGGAAGGAAGGCGACATTGTGGTCATCGACGGTATTGTCAACGGAAGCGCGCGCTTTATCGGCTGGTTTGCGAGCGTGATCCGTTTCCTGCAATCGGGTTACATCTACCACTACGCATTCGCCATGATCATCGGCATGCTGGGGCTCCTGACCCTGTTTGTAACGCTCGGCGGCAAATAAAGAACAGGCTGGAGACATTTCTCATGCACACGACGTTTCCGATTCTGAGTATCGCGATCTGGATGCCGATTATTTTCGGCCTGGTGGTTCTGGCCATCGGTTCAGATCGCAATCCCGGTCCGGCGCGATGGATTGCGCTGATCGGGTCGGTGTTGAGTTTCATCGTGACGATTCCGTTGATGACGGATTTCGACACGAGTACGGCAGCATTGCAGTTCGAAGAAAAGGCTAACTGGATCGAGCGCTTCAACATCACGTACCACCTCGGCATCGACGGTATTGCGATGTGGTTCGTCGTGTTGACGGCGCTGATCACGGTGATCGTCGTGATCGCAGCATGGGAAGTGATCACGAAGAACGTCGCGCAGTATCTGGCATCGTTCCTGATCCTGTCGGGCATTATGGTCGGCGTGTTCTCGTCGGCCGACGGCATGCTGTTCTATGTGTTCTTCGAAGCGACACTGATTCCGATGTACATCATCATCGGCGTATGGGGCGGGGCGAACCGCGTGTACGCGGCGTTCAAGTTCTTCCTGTACACGCTGATGGGCTCGCTGCTGATGCTGGTCGGCCTGCTGTATCTGTACACGGCGACGGGCACGTTCGATCTGGCTACGTGGCACGCCGCGAAGCTGTCGATGACGCCGCAGGTGCTGCTGTTCATCGCGTTCTTCCTCGCGTTCGCCGTCAAGGTACCGATGTGGCCCGTCCACACGTGGTTGCCGGACGCGCACGTGGAAGCGCCAACGGGCGGCTCGGTCGTGCTGGCCGCGATCATGCTGAAGCTCGGCGCATACGGTTTCCTGCGCTTCTCGCTGCCTATCGCGCCGGATGCGAGCCACTTGCTCGCGCCCGTCGTCATCACGCTGTCGCTGATCGCCGTCGTGTACATCGGTCTCGTCGCGATGGTGCAGGCCGACATGAAGAAGCTGGTTGCGTACTCGTCGATCGCGCACATGGGCTTCGTCACGCTCGGCTTCTTCATCTTCAACCAGCTCGGTACGGAAGGCGCGATCGTGCAGATGATCTCGCACGGCTTCGTGTCGGGCGCGATGTTCCTTTGCATCGGCGTGCTGTATGACCGCATGCACTCGCGTCAGATCGCCGATTACGGCGGCGTCGTCAACACGATGCCGAAGTTCGCCGCGCTCGTGATGCTGTTCTCGATGGCGAACTGCGGCCTGCCGGGCACCTCCGGCTTCGTCGGAGAGTTCATGGTGATTCTGGCCGCTGTCCAGTACAACTTCTGGATCGCGTTTGGTGCGGCCGTCACGCTGATTCTCGGCGCGGCCTATACGTTGTGGATGTACAAGCGCGTGTACTTCGGCGCGGTGGTGAACGATCACGTGAAGAGCCTCGTCGACATCAATCGCCGCGAGTTCTTCATGCTGGGCGTGCTCGCCGCGTTGACGCTGTACATGGGCATCTATCCGAAGCCCTTTACCGAAGTAATGCACGTGTCGGTGGAGAACCTTCTGTCCCACGTTGCGCAGTCGAAGCTGCCGCTGTCGCAGTGATGCGAAGCGGAGGAATTTAAAGATCATGCAAAACGCACCTATGACCGCCCTGTTACCCGACGCGCTAGTGATGACCGCTATCGTCGTTGCGTGGCTTATCGACACGTTCGTTGGCCCGAACAGCCGCCGCACGACGTATTTCATCGCGCTGATTTCCACGGTCGTGGCCGGCATCTGGTTCGCCATCGATGCCTTCACGCCGGGCGCCGGGCCGCAATACTACTTCTCGCGCATGTATGTGGTGGACCCGTTCGCCAACGTGATGAAGGCGGTGGTGTCGCTGGGCTACGCGGTGTCGATCGTCTACTCCCGCAAGTATCTGGAAGATCGCGGCCTGTACGAGGGCAACTTCTTCCTGCTCGGCATGTTCTCGCTGCTCGGCCAGCTGGTGATGATCTCCGGCAACAACTTCCTGACGCTGTACCTCGGTCTGGAACTGATGTCGCTGTCGCTGTACGCCGTGATCGCGCTGCGCCGCGAACATGCGCCGTCGAACGAAGCCGCGATGAAGTACTACGTGCTGGGTGCGCTGGCTTCGGGCTTCCTGCTGTACGGCATCTCGATGCTGTACGGCGGGACGGGCTCGCTCGAACTGAACGAAGTGCTGAAGGCCGTGGCGTCCGGCCACATCAATGATGTCGTGCTGCTGTTCGGCGTGATCTTCATCGTCGCGGGTATCGCGTTCAAGATGGGCGCCGTGCCGTTCCACATGTGGGTGCCGGACGTCTATCAAGGCGCGCCGACGGCGATGACGATGCTCGTCGGCGGCGGTCCGAAGGTTGCCGCGTTCGCTTGGGGCCTGCGCTTCCTGGTGATGGGTTTGCTGCCGCTCGCCGTCGACTGGCAGGAAATGCTGGTTATTCTGGCCGCGCTGTCGATGATCGTCGGCAACATCACGGGTATCGTCCAGCGCAACATCAAGCGGATGCTGGCGTATTCGGCGATCTCGAACATGGGCTTCGTGCTGCTCGGCCTGCTGGCGGGTGTCGTGGACGGCAAGACGGGCGCGGCGGCGAGCGCGTACGGCTCGGCGATGTTCTACAGCATCGTCTATCTCTTGACGACGCTCGGCTCGTTCGGTGTGGTCATGCTGCTTGCGCGTCGCGACTTCGAAGCCGAAACGCTCGACGACTTCAAGGGTCTCAACCAGCGCAGCCCGGTGTTCGCGTTCGTGATGATGGTGCTGATGTTCTCGCTCGCCGGCATCCCGCCGACGGTCGGCTTCTACGCGAAGCTCGCCGTGCTCGAAGCGACGATGAACGCAGGCCTTACGTGGCTCGCGGTGCTCGCGGTGATCACGTCGCTGTTCGGCGCGTTCTACTACCTGCGCATCGTCAAGCTGATGTACTTCGACGACGCCGTCGACACGACACCGATCGCAGGCGATACCTGCAAGCGCGCGCTGCTCGCGCTCAACGGCGTGGCCGTGCTGGTGCTCGGTATCGTTCCGGGCCCGCTGATGTCGCTCTGCCTGAACGCGATTACGCATACGCTGCCGCTGTAATGTCGGCGGCGGGGTGGTTCATCGTGCTGTTGGCGCTCGTCGGCGCCAACCTGCCGTTCCTGAATCAGCGGCTGTTCGGTGTCATGCCGCTGAAGGCCACGAAGAAAAGCGCGTGGCTCAGGCTCGGCGAACTGATCGTACTGTATTTCGTCGTCGGCGCGCTCGGCTTCATGCTCGAAGCGCGCGCCGGCAATCGCTTCGATCAAGGCTGGCAGTTCTACGCGATCACGTTCAGCCTGTTCATCGTGCTCGCCTTCCCGGGCTTCACGTTTCAATATCTCGTCAAACGGCGCTGACGGTTCCGGCCGTCGCGCTTCTTGCCGCAAAGAGGTCGCACATGGCAGAACTCCCCGATCACGACACCGTGCTTAAAGAAACCTGCATCAAGAGCGAAGTCGCCTATCAAGGGCCGTTCATGACGGTCAAATGCGACACCGTGCGCTTGCCCGACGGCAAGCAGGCGACGCGCGAATACGTGCAACATCCCGGCGCCGTGATGGTGATCCCGCTGTTCGACGACGGCCGCGTGCTGATGGAAAGCCAGTACCGGTACGCGATGGGCAAGGTGATGTACGAGTATCCGGCAGGCAAGCTCGATCCGAACGAAGATCCGCTGGCCTGCGCCAAGCGCGAGCTGCTCGAAGAAACGGGCTACACGGCGCGCGAATACATCTATCTGACGCGCGTTCACCCCATCATTTCGTACTCGACGGAGTTCATCGACATCTACGTCGCGCGCGGTCTGACGGCGGGCGAGCGCAAGCTCGACGACGGCGAGTTCCTGGAGACGTTCATCGCGAAGGTGTCGGATGTGTCGGAATGGGTGCGCACGGGGCAGTTGAGCGACGTGAAGACGATCATCGGCACGTTCTGGCTGGAGAAGCTGCTGTCGGGCGCGTGGCCCGAGAATGCGCCAGAAGCGGACTGACGCTCGCGGGACGCCGCATCCAACGAAAACGGCAGCCTTGCGCTGCCGTTTTTCATTTCCGGCATTCGTCATACACAGCCATTCGAGCGTCGGCGCGTCCCGCGCCAACGCGCTAGAATGGTTGATTCTCGTTCGTCACCGCGCCGTCAAGGCGGTTAAAAAAGCAAAAGCATTTAACGAACGACCGTTCACAAATTTCTATTTTGCGCTAAACTCATACGCAAGCCCTGATTCCACATGAAGGTCCTCGATCTGCAGTGCCCGCACGATCATCGGTTCGAAGGCTGGTTTGCTTCCGCCGATGACTTCGAATCGCAGTTGTCCCGCAAGCTGGTCGCATGTCCCATTTGCGGTGCGACGGAAGTGAGCCGTTTGCCGTCGGCGCCGCGCCTGAATCTGTCGGGTGCGACGAGCGCGTCGAACGCATCGAAGGAAAAAGCGGCGGCGGACGCAGGCGAGCTGCAGGCGCACGTGATGCGCGCGCTGCGCGAGGTGCTGGAAAAGACGGAGAACGTGGGCGACCGCTTTGCCGAGGAAGCACGGCGCATTCACTACAACGAAGCGCCTGCTCGCAGTATCCGGGGCGTCACGACGCCTGAGGATGCGCGAGCCCTCGTCGAAGAAGGCATCGATGTGATGCCGCTGCCTGTACCCGCCGCACTGAAAGAGCCGCTGCAATAACCATTGCTTGCAGTGCTCCTGGCGGCGCTAGGCCGCGGCCAGGAGACACTGCGCATGGACCTGAATTATTCCCCCGCCGACGACGCATTCCGCGCCGACATCCGCGCCTGGCTCGAAGCGAATCTGCCTGACGAGCTGCGCGACAAAGTTCTCAATCACAAACGTCTGAATCGCGATGACTTCGCGAGCTGGCACAAGCTGCTCGGCCAGCGCGGCTGGTCGGCGCCTGCGTGGCCTGCGGAATATGGCGGCCCGGACTGGAACGCAACGCAGCGTCATATCTGGGACGAGGAGTGTGCCCAGCTCGGCGCGCCGATGGTGCTGCCGTTTGGTGTATCGATGGTCGCGCCCGTGCTCATGAAGTACGGCAGCGAAGCGCAAAAGCGCCACTACTTGCCGCGCATTCTCGACGGCACCGACTGGTGGTGCCAGGGCTATTCAGAGCCGGGCTCCGGCTCCGATCTGGCATCGGTGCGCACGCGCGCCGAGCGGGTCGGCGATCACTACGTCGTCAATGGCCAGAAGACCTGGACGACGCTCGGCCAGCACGCAGACATGATGTTCTGCCTCGTGCGCACGGACAGCGGCGCGAAAAAGCAGGAGGGCATTTCTTTCCTGCTGATCGACATGAAGACGCCGGGCATCACCGTGCGCCCCATCATCACGCTCGACGAAGATCACGAAGTCAACGAAGTGTTTTTCGAAGACGTGAAAGTCCCCGTCGAAAACCTCGTCGGCGACGAGAACCGCGGCTGGACTTACGCAAAGTATCTGCTCGGTCACGAGCGTACTGGCATCGCGCGCGTCGGGCAGTCGAAACGCGAACTCGCGTTTCTCAAGCGCATCGCGCTGAATCAGAAGAAGAACGGCAAGCCGCTGCTGCTCGATCCGCTGTTCGCCGCGAAGGTCGCGAGCCTCGAAATCGAATTGATGGCGCTCGAAGTGACGGTGCATCGTGTGGTCGCGAATGAAGCAGGCGGACGCGGGCCGGGGCCTGAGGCGTCGATGTTGAAGATCAAGGGCACGGAAGTGCAACAGGGTTTGACGGAGCTGATGTTCGAAGCCGTCGGGCCGCTCGCCGCGCCGTTCGATGTGCCGTTCCTCGAAGGCGAGCGCGCGCACAGCATCGCGGGCGACGACGACGCCGCGCCGCTTGCCGCGTACTACTTCAACTACCGCAAGACGTCGATCTACGGCGGCTCGAACGAAATTCAAAAGAACATCATCGCGCAGATGATTCTCGGACTGTGAGGAGCGGCGCATGAACTTCAATTTCACTGACGAACAACAGCAATTCGCGGACGCGCTGCGCCGTTATCTCGACAAGCAATACGGCTTCGAGGCGCGACAGGCGATCGTGCGAACGGAAGCGGGCGTATCGGACGAGCATTGGTCGGCGTTTGCCGAGCTGGGCCTGACGGCGTTGCCCGTGCCCGAAGCGCAAGGCGGCTTCGACGGCGGCACGGTCGATATGCTGGTTGTGATGCAGGAATTAGGACGCGCGATCGTCGTCGAGCCGTACTGGTCCACGGCTGTCGGTATCGAGGCGCTGAAGCTGTCCGGCCCGGGCGACAGCGAGGATGCCGCGTTGCTCGAACGCGCGGCGCAAGGGGAGAGCAAGCTCGCTGTCGCCTTCCATGAGCCCCACGCGCGCTACGATCTTTTTTCGATCGACACGACGGCGACGCGCGAGGGCAACGGTTACGCGCTGAGCGGCACGAAATCGGTCGTGCAGCATGGCGCACAGGCCGACTACTGGATCGTGCCCGCGCGGCTCGATGGCGAGATTGCGCTGTTCGTCGTTGCGCGCGATGCGGCGAACACGCAGATCACCGACTATCGGACGATCGACGGCCAGCGCGCCGCGACGCTCGCATTCGATGCGACGCCGGCGCGCAAGCTGAACGGCAGGCACGCGGGCGCGGCCGCGCTGGAGCACATCGCGGATTACGGCGTCGTGTTGCTGTGCGCGGAGGCGGTCGGGGCGCTCGACGCGCTGAATCACGCAACCGTCGAATACACGAAGACGCGCCAGCAGTTCGGCGTGCCGATTGCGCGCTTTCAGGCGCTGCAGCACCGGATGGTCGAGATGCTGATCCACACCGAGCAGGCGCGCTCGGCGACCTATCTCGCCGCCGTGCGTTACGGCAGCGACGATGTCGACGAGCGTCGCCGCGCGGTATCGGCGGCAAAAGTGCGCGTGGGGCAAGCTGCACGCTTTGTCGGACAGCAGGCAGTGCAACTGCACGGCGGCATGGGGGTGACCAACGAGGTCGCGGCCGCGCATCTGTTCAAGCGTCTCGCTATCATCGAAACCACGCTCGGCGATGTCGACCATCATCTGGCGCGCTTTGCCGCGCTGCCGGGCTTCGCAACGGCCGACGCATGAGCGCCGCCGCCAACACATGCAAACGAGGTGAAAGATGGGTTTGAGCTACGAGGACATGGAAGTCGGCAAGTCGTATGAAGTCGGCTCGCACACGTTCACGCGCGACGAGATCGTCCGGTTTGCGGAGCAGTTCGATCCGCAGCCGTTTCACGTCAGCGATACGGGCGCTGCCGCGTCGCCGTACGGCACGCTGATCGCGAGCGGCTGGCACACGTGCTCGGTGATGATGGGCATGCTGGTGCGCAACGTGCTGGCGGGCTCGACATCGATGGGCTCGCCTGGCATCGACGATTTGCGCTGGCTCAAGCCGGTGCGCGTCGGCGACACGATCCGGATGATGAACAGCGTGCTGGACAAGCGTGTGTCGGCGAGCAAGCCGGATCGCGGCGTCGTGTCGACGGAGTGGCAGGGTTTCAATCAGAACGGCGAACTGGTGATTACCGTACGCTCGAAGGCGATCTTCGGGCTGCGCAATCCCGGAGCGGCGGCATGACGCCCGAGCTGACGCTCGCTTCGGTCGACGACGTGCGTGTGCTCGTCGGCCAGCCGCCGCGCATGAGCGCGTGGGTCGAGGTCGATCAGGCGAGCGTCGATCGCTTTGGTGTGGCGACGGGCGATCATCAATGGATTCACGTCGATCCGGAGCGCGCGAAGCGCGAGTCGCCGTTCGGCGGGCCGATTGCGCATGGTTTTCTGACGCTGTCGCTGATCCCCGCGCTGCTCGTCGATACGTTTCGTTTTGAGCAACGCATGGGTGTCAACTACGGGCTCAACCGTGTGCGCTTTACGGCGCCCGTGCCTGTCGGGTCACAGTTGCGCGCGAGCTTCGTTGTCGCGAGCGTGACGGATGTCGAAGAGGGCGGCGTGCAGATCGCGTGGAATGTGACGCTCGAGCGACAGGGCAGCGAGCGTCCCGTGTGCATTGCGGAGTTCATCACGCGGCACTATTTCTAGTTGCGCGCGCCAGCGTCGCGCCATGTTCAGTGCTTTGCGTACTGCGTCGCGCCGAACAGTATTTCCTTCGCTTTTTCGTCCATCAGCGGCACGCGCGCCGAGGCGAGCACTTCGACGCCGCGTTGCACGGCGGGACGGGCGGCGATCTCTTCATGCCAGCGCTTCACGTTCGGAAACTCGTCGATTTGCAGGCCCTGGTTTTGCCATGAACGCGTCCAGGGGAATGTGGCGATATCGGCGATGGTGTAGTCGTCGCCTGCCAGATAGCGAGTCTTGCCGAGCTTCGTGTCCATTACGCCGTACAGGCGCTTTGTTTCGTTTGTGTAGCGGTTGATCGCGTATTCGATCGGTTCCGGCGCGTAGACGCGGAAGTGGTGTGTCTGACCGAGCATCGGGCCGATGCTGCCCATCTGGAACATCAGCCATTGCAGTGTTTCGTAGCGGGCCGCTGGTTCTGTCGGCAAAAATTTGCCGGTTTTTTCGGCCAGGTAGATCAGGATTGCGCCGGATTCGAATAGTGAGAATGGCTTGCCGTCCGGGCGCTTCGGGCCGTCGCTGTCGACGATGGCTGGGATTTTGTTGTTCGGGCTGATTGCCAGGAATTCTTGCGTGAATTGATCGCCTGCGCCGATGTTGATCGGGTGGGCTTTGTATTCGAGGCCTGTCTCCTCGAGCATGATGTGGATCTTGTGGCCGTTGGGCGTTGCCCAGCTGTAGATGTCGATCATCGATTGCTCCTGGTGGTTTGTTTTGTCTGCGACGCTGTGTGGTTTGCTTGTCTTTTCGTCGGCATCCGCGCATCGCCTTCGTGCTTCAAGCGTCGCCCCTGTGCGGGGCGGCACCTACTTTTCTTTGCCGCCGCAAAGAAAAGTAGGCAAAAGAAAGCGGCTAACACCGCCAATCCTCGTTCTTGCCTGAGGGTCCCCAACCGGTCCCTTACTTCACGCGGCAACTTCTCAATTCAAGTTCGTTGCCAACGCTCTTGCAGTGCGCCTCACCCGCTTCACGCGCCCGCGTTTCAGCATGCCTTGCCAGATAGTCCACCGCCGCCCAGGTGGCAAACTGTGTGTCGGCCCAAGTGCTCCACACGCCTTACTTCGGACCGATAGCGCCCGCGTCCCACCCTGTAAGAGCGCCAAGCTATATGCCGCGACAACCTACACACAGTTTGCCACCTGGGCGGCAGAAACCGTTCGCTGCCGCCAGCCGATGCACGGGTATCCGAAGCGGGTGGGGCGCTCATTCAGTGCGTTGGCAACGCGCGCTAACAGATACGCCGCCGTGTGAAGCGTAGGACCCGTTGGGGGCCCTCAGGCAAGAACAAGGGTTGGCGGTGTTAGCCGCTTTCTTTTGCCTACTTTTCTTTGCGGCGGCAAAGAAAAGTAGGTGCCGCCCCGCACAGGGGCGACGCTTGAACAGCAAACACCGTAACGCGGATGCCAGCGCAGAGGCAAACCCACAGGCGCGACGCCAGAAGCACGAAGCTAAAATGCGGATGCCAGCGAAAAAACAAAACCACCACCCAGCGGCGCAAGACCAAAAAGCCCCCTTCACTTAGCCCGCTTCAAAGACCCATCATCAGCGGGTGCAGGCTTCTCCTGCATATCTCCATTCGCATCACGAGTCTCGGGCATAGCAGCCCACACAAGCAACACAGCAAGCGCCCCCGCACCGGCGAGCCCAAAAAAGCTAACCGCATTGCCGAAGCGATCGGCGATAAACCCGGCAACAGCAGTAGAGAGCGTCGCACCAATCCCAGCCGCAAGGCCAAACAGCCCAATGGTGAGGTTATAACGCCCCTTGCCGCCGGCAACATCAGCAGCAATCAGCGGCAGCATCACACCGAACACAGCGGCGCTAATGCCATCGAGCATCTGCACAGGCACGAGCAGGTAAGGGCTGCTAACGCCCGCAAACAGCAAAGCCCGCACCGGCAGCGCAGAAAACCCAAGCAGCAAAATGGGCCTGCGCCCCCAGCGCTCCGCAGTGCGCCCGACCCAAGGCGACAACATCGCCACAATCGCCTGCGGCACGATAATGCACGCAGCAATCACCAGCTGCACGTTATCGCCCATACCCGCCGTCACTTCACCCGCCGCGAGATTGAGCATCGCCGCATTCGACAGATGGAACAGCACGACGCACGCGGCAAAGATCAACATCCGCTTGTCGCGCAGCAACTCGAAGATCGATTCCTTTTCTTCGGCGTCGTCTCGCTCCTTCTTCGCAGGTTGGTGCGCGGGCACAGGATGATGCTCCGGCATCGTGATCATCGACAACGCAAAGAGAGCAGGCGCCGCAAGCACCGCAGTCAGCCAGAACACCGCGCGCGCCGAGAAATATTCGCCGAACAGCCCCATCAGGCCCGCAGCGACAGCGCTCCCAATCGACGCCCAGCGCGCATTGCGCCCAAGCCGGTCGCCCAGATCGTGTCGGCCGACGAGCGCGAACGAGATGGCCGCCATCGCCGGCACGAGCATGCAGCTCGCAAAGCCGTGAAAGACCTCGGCGGCCATCACGGGCAGCACGGTCGGGCTCGCCGCAAGCAGCACGGCGCTGAGAATGATCGCGATGATCGCCCAGGCAGCAGCACCTTTCTTGTTGCGCAGCGCATCGACGGCCGCGCCGCCAGGCACCTGGCTCACCATCGCGCTGATCGTGCCGACTGAAAGCGCGAGTCCAATCTCGCCCTGTGTCCATTTGTGCGACGCGAGGTACGAAGCGATGAACGGCCCGAATCCCGTCTGCACGTTGGCAACGAAGAAGTTGAGCCAGTCGAGGGCGCGGAGACTGCGTGCGTTGACCATGAGACGGCTCGTCATCGTGAAGTGCGTGCGGTTGAGGCCGCCGCAGCGGACGATGAAGGGCCAGCCGTTGTAGCGGGCGCAGGAGCGGACGCGGGAACTGGAGATGGAGGAGGGGCGGGCGAGACCGCGCGGATCGGTTTATCTGCCTCGTAAGTGGGCGACGCCTTGATCTGCGCGTCATTGAGATCCATCAACGGACGCAGCGTCTTGTCCTTCGCGACGAAGCGCAGCGCCGACCAGTTCGCGGCGATCGCGCGGCGATCGGGGCTGATGATGCCGCTCACGTCGAGCACGACAGCCTGCGGCTGCGCGTTCACGTCGACCAGCACGTCGATCACGCGGCCCACTTTACCGCCGTTCGGACGCTCGACGTCCGCATCCATCAGTTCCATTTGTCCCGGCGGCACCGCGGGCGCGGCCGTCACGGCCGCCAGCGGCGTCGCGAGCGAAGCCGACGGCTTCGGCCGGTTGGTCGCGGCTAGCTGGTTAGGCGGGGTCGTGATCGTGATGGGCGCGCCTTTCGCGTTCGGCGTGAAGCGGAACGCAGTCCACGGAAAACCGACCTTGCGGTCGCCAACGCCGAGAAAGCCCTGCAGGTTGACGATCATCTGGCGCGGCGTTCCGCTGCCGTCAGCCGTCATGTCGATGGCGCGGCCGAGCACCTTGCCGTCGAGCTTCTGCACTTCGCTGTCGAGCAGGCCATGCGTCGTGTTGCGATCGAGCGTGCGGGTCACGATGATCGGCGCGGGAGCGGGCGGCGGAGGCGGCGGCGCGGGCGCGACGACGGGCGGCGGCGGCTCCGGCTTGTGCGGGCGCACGACGGGCGGGCGCGGTTTCTTCGGTTCTTTCGGCTCGACGGGTTCGGCAGGTTCGGGTTCGGATGCGGCGACGGGCGCCGGGACGTTCAGCAACGTCACCGTTGCGTCGGTGATGGGCGCAGGCGGCTGCTCGGTCGGTCCGAACAGGCTGCAGCCCGACATCATGGCGGCAAGGGCCGCAAAAACGGCCAACAGCAAAAGACGGAAGGCTGGACGTAGGAAACCGCCAATCATCAAGTGGGACTCCGTGGCCAGGGCGGCGGGCACGATGCAGGTGCTGTCGCAAAAGACGATCCAGCGATTCATGCAGGCATCGAGAGCCTCGCCGGCAATGCGTTAAAGGCATGGTTTGCCGAGAGTTTAACCCGTGACGTCGAAAGGCCTTTGTTTTGTCTGCGTTGGACAGGCCCGGCCGCAGGCTTCAAAGCCCTTTCAGCAGGGCTTCCCGCGCGCGTCAGGCGGGTTGCAACCGTAGGTGTTAACACCCGGGTCGGCGGCCGGCATTGCCGTGTGTCAAACGATATAAGGATTGCGACATGCGCGGCATGCTTTTATTGCGATGGGAGATATATTGGGATTCGCCTAACCTTCGTTTCAGCATAAAAAGAACGGCGTGAAGTGGGTCGTGGACTGGTGAAAACGGAACGCGATGTAACTCGATCGTCCAACGACGGATTACCCGCCGTAACGAGGACGATGCGCACCTGCGCGCCATGCGGAAAGCGCAACACGCACTACATCTACTACTCAACGAGACGAACCTGATGACGGCGAGCCTGCGACGGCAGCCGTTTCGGCATGCTGATAAAGGAGGCACTCATCATGATGGAACCCCAGGCCCAGAGCATCGCGGAAGCCGGGAGCGAGGCATTCGACAACACTCGCGACCAGCCGGCGGCGTTCATTGACCGCTTTTTCGACATCACCGCGCGCGGCAGCACGGGACGCCAGGAAATCATCGCCGGCATCACGACGTTTCTCGCGATGGTCTATTCCGTGTTCGTCGTGCCGGGCATGTTCGGCAAGGCGGGCTTCGACACCAGCGCGGTGTTCGTCGCCGTCTGTCTGACGACGGCATTCGGCTCGCTGCTGATGGGCATCTGGGCGCGCCTGCCCATTGCGATCGGCTGTGCAATTTCGCTGACGGCCTTCACCGCGTTCGGGCTCGTGCTCGGCAAGGGCTTGCAGCCGAATGTCGCGCTCGGCGCGGTGTTCCTGATGGGCCTCGTGTTCACCGCGATCTCGGTGACGGGCGTGCGCTCGTGGATTCTGCGCAATCTGCCTGCGGGCGTCGCGCATGGGACGGGCATCGGCATTGGTCT
>Ga0247692_1000114_pt1 | contig 17632 bp, 27 predicted proteins | sample CNK33_metaG_FD_183041 | JGI IMG/M metagenome (GOLD analysis project Ga0247692, IMG submission 183041) | Soil microbial communities from Purdue University Martell Research Forest, Indiana, United States - CNK33 | ecosystem: Environmental > Terrestrial > Soil > Temperate forest > Bulk soil...
CGCCCCTCAATAATATCGCGAACCTGCTGAGACTGCCCACTGAGCGGCTTGTCCCAGTCCAACAGCCGCGCCGGGTCGGCATGCAAATCGACCTCGTACACCTGACCGCCCGGCCGCTTACCAAACCTCACGCCAGAGGCAATCATCTTATCGAGAGCGCCAATAGCTTCGGGCGCCCATTCCGTCCCCGGATTACCCGCCCAATCGGCAATAGCTTTGCGGGTTTGTTGAGTATTCCAACCAAACGAAGGAAGCCAATTTGCTATAGCCGTCGCCGACCGCGGGTTGATGCGGTATTCGTCAGCTATAGCTTGATCGAGATTTGGGGCATCTCGACCAGCCATCTGCGTTATGTCGCCGCTCAGTCTTTCTTTATATCCCGCCGCAACTGGCTCACTCTCAGCGAAATACAGCCCGTGCCCGTAAGCCTGAGCGCCCTCGCCCGTGCCCACCTTAGACAGGTCGAAACGGTCGAAACTGTGCGGGCTGCCGTGATAGGCGCGGATCGCACCGGGCCCAACACTCATTGCGACGCCCTGCGACTGCTCTAGGCCTTCCGGGTCAAGCGCGCGTTGCTCCAGGCTCGCGCCGGAAAGACGATCACGCTGTGCCTGCTGTCGAGCGCCCCACTCACTGAGCGGGGTCGAAATCGTGTCACGCCAATAATTGGCCGCGATATCGCCCGCCCCCGAGAAGGCATCCGCGACCCGCGACGGATCAGGGCTGACTGGCTTGGTGAAGCCACCCATCATCGGCGCAACGGTAGCTGCATTCTGTTCGTCGCCACCGAGCTGCCGCATCAGCCAGTCGAGCGCGCCAGGCATTTACGCAACCTGCCCCGAACCGTTACCAGGCGGCATTCGCGGCGGCGGCGAATCGTAGGCGCCGGCCGCAGCCTTCAGCTCGACCTCTTTTTGTGCCAGAGCAATTTTCGCCATCATTTCTTGCATCTGAAGCTCGCGGCGGTGCTCGGCCTCCTGCTTCTCGAGGAGCATCTTGTGCATCGTCTGATCACGCTCCATCGCCAGTTCGTGATCGAGCCGCTTCTGCTGCAATTCCGCCTCGAGCTGAGCCCGTTGCATCTGTAATTGCGCATCGACCTGGGCCTGCTGCTGCGCCTGCTGCTGCTGCGCCTGGGCCTTTATCTGTATGGCCGAAACGGTAGCCTGAGCCTTGACCTGGGTCGCTTGCACGACCGCTTGCGCCTGCGCTGCGGCCGGATCAGACGGTTTCTGCTGCTGCGGACCCATCGTCGCCGGGTCGGGCGGCTTAGTCGGGTCGGCGAAGAAGTTTTCTTCGAAGCCGGCATTCGACGTCATCTTGGAGAGGACGTCGTAAACGTTCTTGGCATACACCAATGGCCCGCTGACGCCGCCCTGCACCTGCACGATGCCTTGCTGAGCCTGCAGTACCTGCGCTAATTGCGCTGAAATCTGGTCGCGGTTGCCGGTTCCGAGGCCGACCGAGACGCTGACCTGCAATTCGTCCTGCCAGGTCTTTGGATCAACCGGGAAGAACCCGCCGGTCAGCCGCACCACCCGCTCCTGCTGCTGGTGCCGCCTGACCAGCCCCAACACACCGCGCATCAGGTCTTCGACCCCGGTCGCAAAGATGCGGGCAAATAATTCCACCCTTTGCGCTGCTGCCTGCTGAAGCAAACTGACCCCAGTAGCTGTTTTATTTAAGTCATCTGGGTTTATTCCTTGATTATGTCTTGCAACACCAGTTCTAACTTCTTGCGTTTGGTCGATGTACTCCATCAAAGGGAAAGTTTTGTCTGCGGTAAACGGCACCGCCATTGCCTGCAAACCGCCGAGCCGCTTTGTCCTGATCGCCCCACCCGGCCGGTGGGTCATGATGTCGTCGTAGGTATTCTCGTTGACGACGTCGTCACCGATCTCCAGGCGGGGCCAGTTGCTCAAATAGGCGTTGTCGAGCATCTGCCGGAACAGCGTGCTCTTGATGAGCTGGAGATCCATCGTCAGGTCGGCCAGGCTCAACCCGACCAATTTGTGCGGCATCGGCACCGGACAAAGACTGACAAACGGCACGCTCTCGACACACTCGATGTCGGGCTCGCCGTCTTTGGTCAGGATTATTGCCCCATTATTGGCGGTGACGATCTTGTAGAGCTCGGTGCGGCCGTCATCGTGCAGGTCGAGGCGCACATAATTTTCCTCGACCCAGATTTCCTTGGCGGCGTCGTTGCGCTCATTGTCGGGAAAATCAGTGCCGTCCAGGCGAAACCGGGCGACACGCTCCGAATTCATCTCGTCTTTGGTGTATTGCGGCACCTCCTCTAGGCAATCCTCATCGTACCCCTGCTCGACGAGGTCCGAATACGTCCACATCCGGCGATGCGCCAGGAACGGGATCGAGCCACGCTTGGCGCGACGGCTGAACAGCACCTCTTCCGGCGGCACGTTCTCGATTCGGACCCGTCGCCGCTGTTTGGTGACCCGCAGCGTGCAGTCGTACAGCGTGATCGGCTGCGGTGGGGGAGGCAGCATCGGCGGGCCGCCAAACGACGCCATAGTGTCGCCCATCGGAGCCCCGAGCGGCCCCGGAGCAGCCCCAGGAGGCATTCCAGGCGGTCCAAGAGGCGCCGCCTGGGGCGGCGGCGGCGGCTGCAGCGCATCCGGCGGAACCGCCCGGTCCAAGCCCCAGCCGCCAGGCGTCTGCTCGTAGGATTCCTCCTCGATCACCTCAATGTCGACGATCCGCTCATCATCATCCTCGCCGCCGCCCTCTTCCTCGCCATAAGGCGCCTCGGCAGGCCCGGCGCGATCGAGAAGCGCGTCATATTGCTCGCGGGTCAGGCCAGAATACGTCTCAATCTGGCGTATCTGCTGCGTATCCCACCAATATTTGACCCAGCCGAGCTTCTCTAAGAGCGCATCCTTCATCCAATCGTGAAGGATCATAAACCCGTCATTATCGCGGTAAAAAATATGCGTCATGTAGTCGGTCGCGAGCTTGGCGATCTGCTCCTGCTCCGGCCTGGTCGGATTGACGACGCATATTTTGTCGGACGCCGTGAAAATGCGGATTAAGGCCGGCAGAACCCATTCAACCGCCTCGAGAACACTCCGCATGACGACAGTCGATCGGCCCTCGACCTCGGTGCCGAGCGGGCCGCCCTCATAATAAATAAGGGCTTTTCGCCGCTCGTCGCTAAACGTCCCGCCGTCCTGGCCCAGAGCGTGATCAAGCTCGTGCCTGATCACAGATTTTATCTCGTCTTCGTCAATTTCCTTGTCTTTGTACTTGAGCCCGTCCTGATGGACGGTCGGCGACATACCGATCACGCCTCAGCGTCCCAGTCCTGTATGCGTACAAAGGAAGTGAATTCCCGATCGTCAGGACAATGATGCCCCACAACCTGCTCCAGCCTCTTGTCGATACCCTCAAGGGCGTTAGCCACGCGCTCGAGCGCATCCACCAGCCGCCCCAACTTCTGGTATTCCGGGAGAGTCATCTCAGGTCGGCCGGCTCGCGCTCGGGCCGCGGCTCTGCTCGAGCGTATTCCTGAGCTGCTCGCGCTTTTTGGGGTCAACCGGCTGGCCGAGCACCTCGTCATGCACGACCTTGCCATGCACCCGGTCGGCGAGCCCCTCGACAATCTCCTCGAGCGCGGCAACCCGCTTCTCGAGATCGTCGAACTTCACCATGTCACTGTTACTCATCAAAACCCTCATCAATCGTACCGAGAATCATACGGAATTGCTCGCCGCTCGCACCAACAACCGTATCCGCGGATAGACGCCCCTCAACAACAATTCCACCAGGCGACGCCGCGCAGACCGCCAAGATTTCATTCCGAGGCTGCTGCGTGTGAACCGTGCCGAGAAAACGGCCATCGTCAGTTTTTAGAATAAAAGACAAGTCCCAACCGCCATCGGGCGATGAGATGCTCATCCGCGGCACACAACCCACCAGACACAACAACACATCACGCGCCGCCGGGCTGGCGTCCCACAAATGCTGGCCCAGATCGGGCAATATCAAGCTGTTATGAACCCAAACGCCGTCACTCTCCTCGCGCGGACCACACCAACACTCCGGCGACGCCTCGTGTTCGTCGCTCATACAAACCCCATTGCCGGATACTTGAGCTTGGTCGGCCGCCCGGTCGGCGTCTCGTAGGCGACACACATCAAGCCAAAAGCGTCCGCTCCATGCGACGCCCAATCGTGCTCCGGCCCGAGCCCGACATCTCTGACATCTTCCGATTTGCGCTCGTGATACCAGCCCAACGCATCCCGGCCGTCAGCCGTCGTGCTCTCGTTAAACCAGACCGCCGGCAGCATGCGGCGCGCCGCTTCTATACGGACACGCGCGGCACCGCGGCCCTGATTAGGGATAACCGTGGCGGTAAACCCGGCAGCAGAAAAAGCACTCTCGAACGATACGTCGTAAACCCTGTCAAACGTCCCGCCGTCATGTGGCAGGAATATCTGCGCCTTGCCCCAGCCCCGCTCACGCAGCCAATCGATATGCACGCCCAGGGGCTGTCCCACCGCCTCGTAATAGTCCAACACACGGATCTCACGGCCAACAAACTGACATATCCACATGGCGAAGGCGTCACTCGCCTTCCCTGTGCCACCGAGATCGCAATAGGCCCGAACCGCCAGGAGTGGGTCTTTTGTGACTTTCCCAATGCGCCCCTCACGCTGCGCGTCGCTGAGCAGCTTCGCGTAATACGCACCCGCATGCGCGGTGGCGTAGTCGCCCTCCCAGATATGCGGGTACTGCTCCGGCCGCTTTACTTCATCTTCTCTTCTTATCGCGTCGAGCACGCTGGGGAACCACGGGTTGTCCCGCCAGTTCATCTCGGTGAATTTCGACTGCTCCGGCGGATTTATCCTGAACCGCTGATTGGTGGCGGAGGCTCTGCGCTCCGGGTTCCACGTCACCCAGATTTCGGCATTTTCCTCACGCACCGTCGGGATCGCCTTACTCCACGCCGTCTCACTGACCGGCTCGGCCTCATCGACCCACAGTAAGCGTATTCTGGCAGTGGATTTGACGCTCTCAATATTTCTTCTGAGGCCAACAAAAGCAAAATCGATCCGACCGTCCCAGGTGCGGATAAACTTCTCGCCGACCTCATAACCCTCGGCGAGCCAGGGTTCGGATTCTATGGCCGCCTTGACCTCGGCCATCGATGATTCATCGAGGCTGTTCTGGAACTCCCGGCCGCAAACAATCACGCCGCTCTCGCCGGCCTGCGCGCATCTGAGCCCCTGAACGGCAGCCATCTTGGCGAAGCTGCGAGTCTTGGCACTGCCGCGACCACCATAGGCGCCCCGAAACAACGCCTGGCCCTCAAAGATCGGGACCAGCTTCTCCGGCAGCTCGATGCGGCCCCTCATGGGCAGTCGTCACCCTGCGGTGCGGCCTTGCCGTCACTCTCCTTGGGACGCTCCTCGGGCCAGGCCGCCTCAATCAATTGGTCGAGCGCCCATTCCAGCGCCGCACGCTCGGCCTCGTCGTATTGCGTCTCCCAGCCGACGGCCTTCTTAGCTTCAATGCGCACCCTCAGATACGCGCCACGATCAGCCAACACCCTAAAATGCCGACCACGCTCCTCTGGCGTACCGATATACCTCACAACCACCTCAGAGCCCGGTGAAGCGCCGCGTCGCGAACCGCGGCCCGCTGCAGCCTCTCAGCCTCCATCACCTCCTGGCGACGCTTAACAGCCGTCTTGCCGGTCATCGGCAAATGACCGCCGTCCTTGTCGTCGATCGCCGGCACGATCGGCGGGTAGCGCACGGGCGGCAGCGGCTGCCGGCCTGTCGCCTCGAGAGCCGCATTGTATCGCTTCCGCAACTCCTCCTCAGCCAATACGTCGCTGAACTTGCGATACGTCCGCATCCCGAACCCTTTCCGTCGCGCCAGGCGTTTACCAACTAGAGCGCGTTCGCTCTACCTGCAGGAGACAACGATGGCAGAGACACGCAACACCCAGGCTACAGCCCCACAGCCACCAAACAAACCAGCCCCACCGGAAGGCTGGCCGAACGACGGCAACAAGGGCCAGCAACCGGCGCATCAGCCGGTCTACCAGACCGACAACACGCCGCAGCGCCAAGGCCAGCCCGGCCAACTCGAGGAAGGCAAGCCGAACGAGCCGGGCAAGCCCAACTTCAAGAACGAAACCGGCTACCAGCCGCAACGCCCCGGCGAGGAGCCGCGCGACAACCAACCCGGGTCACCGGGGCGCACCACCGCAGACCCGAATGCCGACAACAATGCCGGAATGACCGGGTCACAAGGGGAACAGAAGAAATAAGGCGCAGACGTCAGCGCCGACACACCACCGTCAGTGCCGGCCGCGCAGGACCCATCCCTGCCGCCGGCTGACGGGGTTGTTATGGACCGTTGGCCCATTCGGACACTCGCCGTCTTGTCCGCCTAGGGCAGGGGGGATTGCCCTAAGAGCGGAAAACTACGCCGCCCTCTCCCAGCGAAACTTCAACTGATCGTAAATCGGCCGCCAGTCGCGCTCGCGACCGTCCCGCGACCAGCCGCCCCGCGTCGTCTCGCCGGCAATCCGCCAGCCGGCCCCGCGCAAACTCGCGCCGCTCTCACTCTGCAACGTATACGTCACCAGCCGCCGGCCACCCATCTGCTGCCAAATCCGCCAGCAACGCCCATACAAGAAAGAACAGACATTATTCCGTGCCGGTAAACCCGGCCCAACGCAAAGCCGTAAAACCTCAGCCGTATAGCCGTCATTCAACAGCCGAGCAACCGGCCGGCCAACGATCGCCACACCCAACAATCCCTCGCCGTCACTCGCGCCAATGGCAAACTTACCGCCGTCGCGCGCCGTCCGCGCACTGTGCCGGTGATACTCCCCGACAAAGTCGTTCGCCTCACGCAACGTGAGCGGCACAACCTGCATTTCGAAACTGTATTCCGAATTCCAAAAAAAAATTTCGGGTTGGTGTGGTAAGGATGGGGGTGGTCAGGCCCCAGCCACGGCGGTGCCCGACCACCCTTTGGCCTGATGGGTCACCCGGCCCGGCCCCCTATCCCCTATCGATCGACCGTCACCACAGTGGGAATGGATATGGATAGATCTGGAGTAGTGGAGAAAAGTCTAGTGATATCAGTCACTTGGTGACATAAGCGATGAATAAGCTATTCATCAATCGTCGGCTGCATCGGCTGTATCGAGGCCAGGTCGCGCGCGTATCTCAGCCTGAGTGTCGGTGTGCGGGGCAACATTCGGCGTCACATCGATAACCCTCGGCGGCACGGCAACCAATTCGATACGCGTGAGTAAAGGCGCGCTGGCATCACCAACAACCTCAGCCGTTACTCTGTCACCAAACCTCTTCGGCAGCATCTTGCTCAGCATCCACTTCCGATTGTCGCTGCGTAGTCTCGCCTGCTGAACGGCAGCGTTATCCACCAACCCGTCTGGCATTCGGTAATCGGCATCGCCGATGGCGATGACCTCATCGGCCATGCGCTCATAGCCCATCTCACGAGCGGCATTGAAGCGCGCTCGAAACCCAGCACCAGTTCCCTGCTTATCCGCCTGATCATTCATTGCCCATATGCGAACCTTGGTTTCGTTCGGCATATGCGCGTCATTGCAGATCGATGCCAGCGACTCGCCGGCCGCGAGGCGATCGCAGATCTCATCCGCGATTTCTTCGGTGTATTTAGTCAGCCCGCCGCGTGGACGTTTGGTCACCATCACGCCACCTGTCTGTCACCATCTAGTGACAATACCATGCGCCTTGGTGTCCCATTCAGATGTGACAATATCCGCGCTTCACCGTCACCCAATATCGTTCTCAACCGCCCTTCCGTTCGACCATGCCCATCTCGTTCCATCTCATCCAACGCTTCGATCTTACGCCACGTCCAACCATTTGCCCGCGCCCACAGCACCATCCGCTGGTCGCGTGTCAACATGTGCAGCCAGCCGAGCACCTCGTCCAGCCGACTAATCTCGCTCGCACTTGGCACTGTGCGCGGCGCTCTGGCGAGCGCCCACCCAAACGCCATCCAATCATGGACAACATCGGGCCAAACCGTTTGAAACTTCGCTGGCAATCCGCGTTGTGGCATTGGCAAGCGGCGCAAAACGTATGCCGCCTCTCGGGTTCGCTGCCGCAACTGGTCGAGGGTCACGCTGCCTCCAGACGGATTCCGCGCTGGGTAGCCGCACCTCTCCGGCGCGGCTCAAACCAATTAACTGATCCGGGTAGCAAACATTCGGCCTCGTGTCAAACACCTGTACCTTCAATCATCTTCCTGCGCCGGCTGATCCCAGTGCCGATCATGCCGAATCACCTGCGAACCAGGCCACAATTCCCTGACCGTCGCCAGCGACTGCAGACCCGACCACAGCCTGGCGACCTCGTCCGGCGTCAGCCAAACGACCCGGCGCCCGTCGATATCGCGAATTCGCCGATCGCCCGCCGGCAGCTCGCCGATCGCCACCGTCAGCGCGCGATGCTCACCGAGCATGTACGCATCATGCGGCGCCTCGGCCTCCTCCATCGCCTTGACCGCAGCCTGCCAGCCACGGCACAGGGCCTCGCCCTGCACCCTGACGTCATCCTCCTCACCGATAAACTCGGCCTGGCGAAAGAACGACCGCTGCTCCTCGAGCGCGTCGTAGAGCGCCCGGTTGACAAGCCTCAGCGACCGGAGTAGCCATCGGTCAGTGAAAGCGGCCTCAGCCGCATCTGTTGCCTCACGCATCGGCGAACAGCCCGCAACACGAGCGCAACACCAGCGCAACACCAGCGCAACACCAAAAACCCAGCAATCCTGCGGCCGCAACACGTGCAACAGCAAAATCCCTCTCGCGCGCGCATGAGGCGTTAACGACCCATACCCATTCCGGGGTGACCATTATGTGCATTCTCCTATAGGGGATTTTCCAATGGATTTGCTGTTGCGGTGTTGCGGTCGTCTAGAAGCCATTGAACTTGTTGACAAAAAGGCGTTGCAGTAGACTTTTATCTACTGTTGCACGCAACACGTTACGTGTTGCGTGCTCGCTGCATCTCCTTCAACGCCCACCCAACCCCATAGGCCAGAAACTCGGACAGGCACCCCTCGCGCACCGTCGTCACGATGGGCACGGTCGATCCGGGCGACCATGTCGACAGCTCCTTCGGCATCGTCCAGACGTCGATGCCCCAGCGCACGAGACGATTGTGCATTTTTCTCGCCAACAAAGACGCGTATCGCGGCTCTACATAGGGCTCGGTAACGAACCCCCAGGGTTCCCCGGCGCGATCGTTTGCGATCAGCCACCAGGCGTGATCGATCACGTGCCGGCCGTTCGCGGCCTCCTTCATGCGATACGCGGCCACGTAAAGCGGCACCTCCCACATCTTTAGGTCGGCGAGGAACTGGTCGTCCAGCAGGGTCGGCGGCGTAAAGGATTCGCTTACCGCCGCATGCAATTTCAGGCTCAGTTTGTTCTGTCTTGCAATTCGATCAGCCAATACAATGCGGCGCTCAATGACCTCACTCCAGTCGAATTTCGTCTCGCTCATTTCCTATTTCCTTGACTGATTCACAAAATCCCTGGTACACCCGCTTCCGATATTCTCATTCAATTGTCGCGGCGCCTGTTCGCGCAAAGTTAGACCAACCTCGGTCATCTTGACGCCAGCCATCAGGCGCGCGCCGCTATGTTTCTGGACATCCTGGCCGCTCATGCCGGAGCGCAATCCGTTGATCAGAAATTTTTGCGACGGCACTTTGGCCGCCACGCCATATTCCGCGACATACCACCCCTTGAACGCCGCCGCCAAATCGCGCCGGTCAACCATCGTCAAGGAATCCGCTTCAAGACAATCGCGGGCAAACGCCATGCACGGGTTGTTCTGGTCGCGGAAACTATCGGCCGCCTCCCGCATAGATTGAGGCGGGTCGAACTTGCCACGCTTTTTCAGGCGATCCCAGCCGGCGAGTGCCCAGGCGAACACACCCGCCCGCTCACACTCGGTGACAATGTCCTCAATCACCGGCATGCCGGCGGTTTCATCTTCCGACCGCACCACGTGCATCGGTACCAGAATGCATCGGTTGTATACTGCTTCAGTCTGGTCGCGAACTTTTGGCAGTGAATTTCCACTGAATGCCACCGGAATATCGAGCCTTTCCGATGCATATTTATCGTTCTTTACATCAGTGGAAAATTCTTCACCCGTAACGACAACTTTGAATGTCGCGTCGTCGATCTCATCATTAGTCCCAACCGCGTCGTCAGCGATCCACGCGCGTTTTCCCAATAAGGCAGCGGGACCGAAATTGCGCTCCAAAGCGCGGACCCTGATCGAGCTGATAGGTTGGCCGACCAACCCCTTTAGAACCTCCAGAACGCGCGTCTTGCCGGTGCGGCTCTCACCGTAAAGCCATAGTGCTTTGCGCAACTCGCGAGGCTTCCGGCGTACCATGGCGGCGCCGATCCACTCCTGCAATGACGCGATAACCGCACGCCGCTCGTCGGCCGCGCGGTCGCTAAAACACCCGTCAAGAAACGCCAGCCATCTCGGGCATTCCTGCTGCATGTCGGCGATGCGCACCTCGACGCGCATCGTCGCCCAGTGCTCTGGCGAGTGCTCGACTTGGCGCCACCCGTCATCGGCAGGTTCGAGCGCGCCATCGACACATACGATGTGCCCGGTGGCATTCCACTCGACGCCCGAGACGCGCAGGCTGGGGTGCTCGATGACGTAGCGGTAAATCGCATTGGTAAGGGATGTCTTGGGATCGATCTGCCCCGCTTTAAGGATGCCCTGGATCGCTGATTTTAGTGCGTGGTGTGCATCCTCGTCCCAACGCCCCCAGACCCCTTCGTGATACGTGTAGGGTACCGCCCTCACTACGGCGATCCGGCCGTATGTCTCAAACCAGTAGGCCATTACAGCGTCGCCTGCGGCGGCGATCTGCACCCGCGTCGCAGCCGATTGTGCGCCGCGTGCCCGGCCCCGGCTGGCGCGCGCCGCGGCCAGGTTCACCACCTTTTCCTGCGCGTTCTCGCTCTGTGCCTCGGGCTCGGCCGCCGGTTCTTCAATAGACGTTTGTCCGGGGTTTCCGAATTTCTGCCGCGCGGTGGCGATCATCGATCTGATGTTTCGCTCCTCGCGCTGCCAATTCCATGTCGCCCCGGCGACGCCGACTGCTTCCTGCGTGGCCTTCAGCAATAGCTCGGCGATCTCGTCGTCACCGGCACCATGCTTGACCATCGACGCGCTGACGTGGAGCTGCGTTTGATGCACGCTGCGGTCGCCCTCGCCGAGATATTCCATCGCCGCCAGCCTGGCGCCGATGTCGATCGGCGGTTTGATGCGGCACGCCGCGGCGTAGCGTGCGAAGACATCCAGCTCCGCGATGCGCCTGGCCGGCGGCGCCTGCGGCGCCTTCGGCACGATGATCACCGGCCGATGCACGTCGAGCATGTCGAGCAGCTCGCCGTAATCGTATCGGACACCCGAATTGTGCAGGATGGTGCAGGGCACCAGCTCGCCGCGCTTGGTGTTGCATGTGCCTGGCAGCCTTAATATGCGCGCCAGGTCGCACACTGCCGGGTCGCCTGCGGTGATCGCCGCGAGCTGCTTCAGCGCGCCGACGATCTCAGCCTCAAGCTCGGCCGCCCCCGGCTGATCGACGCGCACGTCGAGCGGTTCCTTGAGCCACCAGTGACCGTGCAGACCGTAGCCGCTGTCGATGATCGCCGATGGCGGCAGCATCATCTCGGTGAGCTTTTTGCTCACGAAGATCTTGTCGAGGTTCTGCTTGGCGCAGTCGATATCGGCCCACAGCGTCGGCAGCTCGGCGAGCCCGGCGCGGGTGCCTTTGCACAGCGAGGTGAGCCGCGTTGCCGTGCCCCAATAGACCGCCCGGTCGATCGCGTCCCACCGCGTGCAGTGCGCCTCGATGTCCGCCGGATCACGGGTGAACAGCGACGCCGCCCGGCCGGCGCCGTGTTCGTTTGGCAGTGCGCGGATCTCCACTGCCTGCGTCGTAACGGGGCCGAACAGCTCGGCCAGGAAACTTGACGCAACGGAATAGTTGCGGTCGCGCATCGGGAACCGCCTTTGGTCAAGTCTCAAAATTTCGGCTTATTTGTCGGCCCGGCGTTCTTGCGGCCGATCGTGACCGGCTCGGTCTTCGCCTGTATCGGCGGCGACGGCTCGTCCTCCGGCTCGTCGTCGTCGCTGACTTCGTTGCCGGCGGCGTCGAGCCAGCCGACGATCGTCAGCGTTGGCACATAGGTTTTGCCGTATTGCGGGTGGGTGTAGAAATCATTCCCTGTCTCGACGATCGGTGTGTAATCGGCCGGGTACTGACGCCGCAACTGACCAAACGAATTGCACAGGCCCTGAATGCAGCCGATGCCGCCCTTGCTGCTCGTGCTGTAGAGGTAGGTCGCACCACTGCTGACCTCGACCAGCTCGAGTTGGTTGGTCTGCTGCCACGGGTCGCGAGGCTTGCCGTCGAGCAGCTCCCACATCTGCGGATCGAGATCGCCGAGCGCCGCGCGCGGCTCTTCCGGCAATTGGTCGATCAGCAGTGACAGGCGGTCTTCCGCGACCTGTCCGCCGAACCACTTACGCCACCCGATCTTGAGCCCGGCCATATTTGCCGCTAGGCGCGTGCCGAGTGGCAACATGGTGTCGCTCTGCCCATACAGCCACTCGCCGTTTTTGAACGATAGGAAGTTCGCGCCGCGCGTTGCAACCTTCGCACCATACGCCGCAAACGGATCGCGTCCGACCGTTCCTACACTACGATTTCCAAGTGTTTGCAATAGGTTATCAGCCATTTCCTTCTCCACTGTTAGCTCCATAGTCAGCTTTATACGCACCTACTTCACCACTAGTCTCTCGCCTGGTTTGCCCTCCCTTTTATACGGTGACAGATCGATGCCGGCAGCCTCGACTGCAGCATTGTCCAGTGCGGTGCGGCCGGCAACAGCACTCCATGTCACCGACCAATCATCGGCGCGGTAGCTGCGCACGCCGTTTTCTTTCATAAATTGTTTGATCGCCTCGATCGTCACCGATCGGGTGCGCTCGTTCTCCTCGTTGACGTCATCTAAGGCGACGACCGCATCGCGCAGCCCCTTGAGTTCCTTGACCGCATTGTCACCGAGGATCGGGCCGGCATCTTTCGGGATATTGCCGACTGTGACCGCGACGCATTGTTCCTGCCATGCGCAATATTTGCACTCCGACCCGCCGCTCATCTTTCCTTCTGGCGGCAATTCGGACGGGTCGTCAGCAACAAAGATGCGTCGCGCGCGCTCGGCCGCAGCCTGGTAGACGGCCGGGTCGAACTTGACCGGGAATTCAGCGATATCGTTGAGAAACGATGCGTTGGTGTAGCTGATCAGCGCATAGCGCGGCCGGTGCTCTGTTGTCGCGCGGAGCACCCCCATAGCGATTTGGGTTTGGAAAACGTGCTCCGGCTTGGCGTGCCGCAGGCTCATCCGCGGGTCGATCGATTTGCATTCGACCAGCAGCTCGGCCCGGCCGATATCGGCGACGCCGAGATGCGCCAGGCAATCGCGCGCCACGCCGACGAGGAGCCCGTCTGGGGTGGCTGAGAGGTATCCGTCAATGCGTGTCTGCTGCTCGCGGCCGGCGTAGAGCAGGCGCACGCCAGGCGGCAGGGTGGCGAGCAGGCCCGGCACCCAGAAGTGTTGCTCGATCAGGTCGCCGCGTGCGGCGGCGCCCCAGGTTTCGACGTAGCTGGGATCTGGCGGCACATCGAGCTTCGCGAAGGTCGATTTACGCGCGCATTGCCCGCCCTCCGAGCTGCCGAGCGTGTCGCGCCGGTCATGCGACCATGTCTTGTTGCGCAGCTCGGCGCCGTAATGGCTGAGCAGGGCAGCGATCACCGTGCCGACCCCAAGAGCCAGTGTGGCTTGCCGAACCTGTCCACGATGCGCGGCAGGATGCCGTCGGCGATGGTCCGGGTTCGGTATCGCTGCGGCGGGCCGTCTTCGAACAGGCTCTCGCCTTCGATCGGGATTAGCCAGCCGTGTTTGACCCAGGCTCGGACGGTGTCGAGATCCATCTGCACCGTCCGCCGCTCGCCGTTTCGCGTGGTGGGCATCCAGATCGGCTTGCCGTTGTCGTAGGTCGCGTAGGAACCATCCTCGTCCAGTGTCATCATCAGGTAGCCGCCTGCGATGCGGCGCAGGATCGGCTCGGCCCAGCCTGGCGGGCGAGGGTTCTCGCGGTATCCCTGTTCGCGCTCTGCTTTGGTCAGCGGCATTAGGTCAGCTCCTGTTTGCACTGCTGCCACACATCGAACTGGTCATCAGGGCCGGGCCAAGGATCGTCGCTGAACGGGTCGAGCCCGGCGGATATGCGGATCGTCATGACCCGCTCGTTGCAGATCGAGAGTGCTTCACTGCGGATTTGCGGCTGCGCTGTGGCGAGCCAGCCGCGCGCCTGCTCGCGCACATAGCGCAGCATGTTGGTGGCGTCGTGCCGGCCGTAGCGGTCGAGCTGGACGGCGAACTCACGCAGCCTCTCGCCCTCTGGTGTCGCGAACAGCGCGTCGCGGTATTCCCGGCGGGTCCGCGCGTAGTGCTTCATCAGCGTCCGCCGTTCGCGGGTCGCGTCGTCCAGGGTTTGCGGTTTGGCGGCTCGCGGCATGCGCTCCCTCCCATTCATCGAGCAAGGCGTCTAGCTCGTGCTCAGTATCGATCGGCTTGCCAAGCGCCAGCGGCGGCGCGTTGTTCTCCTCGGCCGCCATCGCGATCAGTGCGGCGATCCGCTGTGCCGCGGTTCTCATGATGGTGGCGCCGCGGCCTTGATAAGCTCGCCCAGCCACTGGTGCAGTTGCACCGTGGCGTCCCAGCTCAGCCACTGGCCCCTACCCTTGAGGTAGACGATGATGCCGACCTGGGGCTCGCCGGTTATCTCGACATTCCAGGCGTCGAAGGCAGGGAAGGTGTTCTCGTCCATCATTCGGCAGCCCTCGCCGCGCCGGCTTCGATCAGCACATTTGCGCGGCTCGTCGTGTTGACCTCGATCCCGTGTCGGTTCAGCGTCTCGATTACCTCATCGAGCGTCTCGCAGATTTCGACCCAGGCGCCCGCGATGCGCAGATCGTCGTGCATGCGCAATTGTCTCCACTCATGCGCCGTGTAATTGCCAAACCGATCGCGGCGGCGCCGCCAGCCGCGCTCCTTCATCTCGATAAAGCCGACCCGGCCGCCCCCGATGACCAGCCAATCCGGCACCCCGGAGATGACGCCCATGCGGCCGGCGATTGCCCGCTGCATCGCACCCGCCCTCTCGCCGCGCAGGTGAATCATCACCGCACCGTCAGCGAGCCCGTATTTCTTTATGTGGCTGGCGATGCGGAGGTGTTCTTTTGTCTCAGTGACTTTCGGCGGCTTGCGGCTCGGAGGCATTGCACACCTCTCGGCGGGGGGATTTTGGGGGAGTGACGGTGGCGACGGGGCCGCCTGGCACGCCTGGCGGCCAGGCAGTGCCGTCAGGCCAATTGGTCAGCAGCCACAGCTCCGCGCGCTCCAGTGTCAGTGTGCTGACACCCTGGCCGCGGACGAGGCGATCAAAGGCCTTGGAATTTCTCTCACCGAGCGCCCGGCCGGCGACGGTGGAGAGCTTGACCCCGGTCGCGCAGGCATACGCCTGGGCGAGCGAGAGAACCTCGGTGGTGCTTAACATGCGTTGCAGGAGGCCCGAAAAAAATCGTCCCCGCAACAGGATTTAAGTCCAGAGATGTGCGGAAGAGTACAGACGCACTAAGCCACTGATGTTACTGAGAAGAGATATTTTTATCCAATCTTTGGATTTTTGTCGTATGCTAGACATCGATGAACAGGGTAGTGTGCGCAACCGTACGCGAGGGGTTCAAACAAGAATGCCAAAGGCGACCCCAGGCGAAGGCGCCAATGGCGCCGAGGGAGGCGTTACCGTGCGTCCGCCTCGTGTGAAGGCGAGACATAAGGAAATTCTCCTCTGGGATGACGAGGGTTTCCGGCGTCGCGTGCAGACGTTGGCGCAACAGCGCGGCATCCCGCTTGCCGACGTGATGCGGGCAGCCGGCGTCGCCAGCGACTATACATACAGAGCGAGCGACGCCCGCTCGACCAATGTCGTCATGCGCCTGGCCGAGCAGCTCGGCGTGACGCCGGCCGAGTTGGCCGGCTGGACGACTGAGCCATCTCCTCCTGCCATCCCGGAGGCGTTGCTGCGCTCTCTGAACGAGCAGCATAAGACAGCCCTCCTGATCGTCGCCGGCATGGCGCGCGGCAACAACCTCGCGAAGCTCGCCGAGATGGTTGGCATCGATCGCAAGGTCTTCTCGCAGCTCGTCAGGCAGGCTCTCGAAATCCGCCAGGCTCTTGATAAGCCCAGTGAGTAGGCTCTAGCGGTTCGGAGGTCAGGCCGCCCCAGGTATAAAAGCCCTCGCCGTCCCAATACCCCCACACCATCCCGCCGAATTTGCCGGGCCTCAGCCATACAGGTCCGAATAATAGGCCCGATTTTATGGGCGCTTCAGCGATCGGGCGGAACCTCAAAACCACATCAAAAGACCTGCGATTGATTTCTGCAGTGTTTTCAGGGTCTGGTGGGATTGGCATGTCCGGGGCTGCTCCCTGTTCGTGCCTTGCGCTCACGGCGCCTATTGCCCAAGAATCAATCAGATGATCGGTATCTGGGCCTGAAAGATTACGACTCCATTACATAAGCCTAGGCACGACCGAGCCATCCCCGCAATCCCTTAGATGCGAAAAAAATCTCCTTGCCGAGGGTCGGAGGCAGGGCATAACGTGCCTGTAGATTTCTACAGGTTGGGGAGCCGGCGAAATGTGCGACACGGAGCCCACCGACTACGAGATCAGGCTCGTTATCAAGCTTCTTCGTGCGGCCGAGATGCTGCCGCTCGACGTCGCTCTCGAGGTGCTGATGACGACGGTGGCGCTCCTAATCAAGGGCTCGGGCGAGGCACACTCTCTGTGGACGCAGCTCGCCGAGAAAGTCGACGAAGCGCGACGGCACGATGAGGGAGCGGCCACCCATCCGTCACCAAATCGGATGCAGTGACATGCTGCGCGACGTCATACGCGACGCAATTACACTGCTGGTGATGATCGCCCTGGTGGTGTTGCTTTGCTGCGCCGCCTGGCTCGGCGCCACCGAACGACTGGGTATACACCCGCGTCCGGTTGTTGAAGTAGGAAGTTCGCGGTGACAATCGCCGAGCAGGCAGCCGAATTGCGCAAACAGGCATGGGCCTGCCGCCAGGCGGCTCGGGTCGTGACGACCGGCGGTCACCTCGACAGTAGATTACTGGTTAAGCTTGCTGACCGGCTCGAGCTTGACGCGGATGAGCTGGAAGCAACGCAACGCGATATCGAACGCACGCTCGTCAGTCCCCAAGGACGAGCATGCTAGAGGCGGGCCGCCTACTCGGCGAACCCCCAACCGCCAGAGAGGTGGCGGCCCGGCCTCGCTTTGCAGACGATGACGAGCCCTACCGGCCGCGCCGGCTCCCGCGTTACACCGCAGCGCGGCGGGAGGGTTGGCTTAGCTGGATGTCATCCAAAAACTGGCCGACCGTCGATGACATGCAGCGTCACTTCGATCGA
>Ga0247692_1000115_pt1 | contig 17544 bp, 16 predicted proteins | sample CNK33_metaG_FD_183041 | JGI IMG/M metagenome (GOLD analysis project Ga0247692, IMG submission 183041) | Soil microbial communities from Purdue University Martell Research Forest, Indiana, United States - CNK33 | ecosystem: Environmental > Terrestrial > Soil > Temperate forest > Bulk soil...
CTTTTGCCTACTTTTCTTTGCGGCGGCAAAGAAAAGTAGGTGCCGCCCCGCACAGGGGCGACGCTTGAAGCGCGAAGGCAAAGCGCGGATGCAAGCGCAAAGACAAGCACACAACGTCAACGCCGGCACCACGAAGACAAAACGCGGATACGAGCGCAAAAGCAAAAGCAAAACGAAAAACCAGAACATGAACATTGCGCTATATCGCGTCCTTGAGCGCTCCCCACGCATGCGTGTATAACCCTTGAAACAGCGATTCGCGCATCCATGCAGCATGCATAGGCACACCACGTGCATAGCACAAGCAAACCGCGCCTGCATGGGCCAACGGCCTCGAACGGAGCTGCCCACGATGAATGCCAGCCAGGACAGACAGATCGACCACAGCGACACCAACGACACCGCCTCGCAGCTCAACCACGAGCGTCTGGCAAACGCACGTTTGCGAAAGCTGATCGACGCGCACTCCAGAATCGCCGCTGCAAAGCTCGACCTCGACCGCTTTCTGTCGCTCGTCACCGACTCGCTGCTCGAACTCGTGCCTGCAGCGCATGGATCCGTGGTCGAATGGGTAGATGGCGACGAGATGGTGTATCGAGCGTGCAGCGGCACCATCGCGCATCACATCGGCTTGCGCCTCAAACGCGTCGGCAGCCTGTCGGGTCTTTGCTCGCTCGAAAAGCACTTGCTGTACAGCAGCGACACATCGGACGATCCACGCGTGGATGCCGCCGCGTGCAAGCGCGTGGGCGCGACGTCGATGGTCGTCGCGCCGCTGCTCTATCAGTCCGAAGTGGCGGGCGTCGTGAAGCTGATGGCGAGCCGCACCGACGCATTTTCCGCCGACGACATCGAGACGCTCGAACGGATCACGTCGCTCGTCGCGTCGGGCATGGCGCATCAGCGCGTGTTCGCGGAGAACCGCGCGCTGATCGAGCAGAACACCATCACGATCGCCCGGCTGCGCACCGAGATCAGCCTGCGCGAAGCGGCCGACAGCAAGCTTGAAGCATCGCTGCGCCGCCGCCGTCTGGTGCTCGACACCACGCACGATGCGTTCGTGTGCACCGACGCCGACGGCGTCATCATCGAATGGAACGATGCCGCGACGCGCACATTCGGCTACGCGCGCGACGCGGTGATGGGACGACCGATGCTCGACGCGTTGTTTCCAGCGCGCTGCAAGGCGCGCTATGCCGAGCTGGACGTATTCAGAAGCGCACCGGAACAGAGCGCGGACACGCCCTCGCATCGCAGCCGCACGGAGCTGATCGCGCGGCGCATCGACGGCAACGAGTTTCCCGCTGAGCTGTCCGTGTGTCCCGTGCAGTTCGACGGACATACCGAGCTCGCGTATTTCATTCGCGACGTCACCGAGCGTTTCAACGCGCGGGAACTCGACAAGCGCTTTCGCGTGCTGGTCGATGCGATCAAGGACTATGCGATCACGATGCTCGACTCGCACGGTCACATCATGACGTGGAGTGCAGGTTCGACGCAGGTGATGGGCTACATGCCGCATGAAGTGATCGGCCAGCCGGCCTCCATCTTCTACACACCCGAAGACATCGCGGCGGGCCGGCCACAACGCGATCTCGAACTCGCCGCGCGCGAAGGCCGCGTCGAAATGGAAGAGTGGCGCGTGCGCAAGAACGGCACGATCTTCTGGGCGAACATCATCACGACGGCCTTGCGCGATCCGAACGGCGCGCTGCAAGGCTTCGCGAAGATCACACGCGACATGTCGCGGCGGCGGCGTCTCGAAGAACTCGAGGCGTCGAGCCAGCGCATGAGCCAGTTCCTCGCGCTGCTCGGACACGAACTGCGCAATCCGCTCGCGCCACTGCGCAACGCCGTCAGCATGCTGCAACTGAAGACAGCCGATCATCACGCGTTCGTGCCAGAGCATGAACTGATCGACCGGCAACTGTCACATCTCACGCGCCTCGTCGACGACCTGCTCGACGCCGGCCGCGTGACGCTGGGACGCGTGCAGATCGAGCCGAAGCCGGTGTCGATGCAGGCCATCGCGCAACTGAGCATCGAAGGCAGCGCGCCCTTGCTCGCGGCGCGCGAACAGACGCTCCACGTGGTGCTGCCCGACACGCCGATGACCATCAAAGGCGATCTCACGCGGATGGTGCAGGTGGTGCAGAACCTGCTGAACAATGCATCGAAATTCAGTCCGGCGGGTGCGTCGATCAGCTTGCAGGTGTTCCGCTCGGGCCGTCTGCTCGCGATCCGCATTCACGATTCCGGCCGAGGCATCGATCCCGATGCGATCGACGCGATCTTCAATCTGTTCGTGCAGGAAACGCCGACAGAAGAACAGGCTGACAAGAGCGGTCTCGGCATCGGGCTCACGCTCGCGCGCGCGATCGTCGATCTGCATGGCGGTCATATCGAAGCGCACAGCGAAGGTCGCGGCAAAGGCAGCGTGTTCACTGTGTGGCTACCCGAGTTCAGTCATGCAATCGCCGCCGAAGCCGTGCGCGAAGAAGCGCCGCCGCCCTCGCAGCCCGTCGATCTGAAGGTGATGGTGGTCGACGACAACGTCGATTCCGCCGACAGCATGGCGACGCTCGTGCAGGTGCTCGGCCACGAAGCGCACGCGGTGTACGACGGTGCGGCCGCCATCGAGCTGGCGCAGATGCTGCAGCCGCATCTCGTGCTGCTCGACCTGTCGATGCCGAAGATGACGGGCTTCGAAGCGTTGCCGCATATCCGCAAGGCGCTTGCGGCGCCGGGAGCGGTCATCGCCGCGATGACAGGGCTCGGCACCAGTGAAGACCGCGCGAAGACGGAAGCGGCGGGCTTCGATCTGCACCTGACCAAGCCCGTCGATCTGCCGGAACTGGAGAGCGTGTTGCAGATTGCGGTCACGCATGTGCGCGACTGATATGCACGACCAGGCGCACGCTTACCGATCCTTCCGAAAACTCAAGAAGCAAATCCTGGGGACGTTAGCGAAGACAGTAACTTCATTCGAGGATCGTACGTGGATACAGTCAACCCTGAACTCATTGCGCGGCTCGTGCGGATCAATCCTGTCGTGATCGTCAATGGCGAGACGTCGCGCTCGCTGCGTTATCACGGCAAGCGCAACGTGCGCGCGCTGATGGGCTTTCTCGGCACGCATCGCGATATGCGCGCGCTCGTCTACAGTCATTCGGCAAGCGGCCGGCAGATGTGGCTCGACGTGCAGACGGGGCGCGTGTCGCAGTTGCCTGTTTTGCTGCCGAACTGAGCGGCGCTCGGCGGACGCTGTCCGTCGATCGATACGCCGTCGCGTCATAAACCGCGCACGACGGCGTGCCACCGCCTCCATCTGAGCCGCAATGGCGGCTAGCTACCAGCGCTGCTGGCGGATGCCTGACTATGCGGGCGTGAAGACGATTGCCCCCCGGTTTTCCGCTTGGGCAAACACTCTCGTGAAACGGTACGTCTGCCCGTCGATACTGAGATTATTGAGGCCTGACTGCGTCGCCACCAGTATCGCGTCCGACAGTTCACGGTGAATGGTCCCGCAGCTCGCCCATTCCTCTTTCGGTGCGCTCACGTCACCGAGATACAGCCTTGCGTCTTCGACGCCTGTGCGCAGCATGATCAGGCTGAGCGCCTTATCGAGCGCGCGCTCGAGATATTCGGACAACGTCGATAGTGCTTCCACGTCTGGCGGGAGTTTGGCGGAGTTCGTAGTCATTTTTTGCCCCATTGCTTTAGCGTGGTTGCGCTTTTACAGCATACAGCCCTCGTTCTCCCCTGCACAGTCCACGCAGTGATCCGAAAGTTACCGGCATCCGCCTCTGAGCGCCTGAATCGAGTCTCCTGAGGCAGCAAACGCCCCACCCAGGTGCGCTTTTCTGATGCGCGCACAAGCGGAACACCCTCCGCCAGCGCGCAAGACTCTCACTTTCTACACGCCTTGTAGAAAACGATTAACTACCTGAACATCAATCCGTCCCCCCCAGAAAACGTCACCCTGCCGCATATCCCGGAAAACACGTACTAGCCAAGCAGCGACAAACCGCCTATTCTTGGAAAAACGTTTTCCCAACGTGACGGAAAAATGCCCGCGCAGCCGCCCAGCGCGACGCATCCCGCACCGGCGCTCGTCGCCGGCCATGAATAAAGACGCGGCGCGACGAGCGATGCCGCGAACGGAGACATACATGCAATCTGCCGTCGTCGGCGTCGTGCGATCTGCCAGCCGCTTCCGCTGGACCGTCTGCGCGCTGCTCTTCTTCGCGACCGTCATCAACTATATGGACCGGCAGATTCTCGGTCTGCTCGCCCCCGTGCTCCAGCACGAAATCGGCTGGACGCAGGTGCAGTACGGCCGCATCGTGATCGCCTTCTCCGCCTTCTATGCAATCGGCCTGCTCGGCTTCGGGCGCATCGTCGACTGGCTCGGCACGCGCATTTCCTATGCGGCCGCGATGCTGGTGTGGAGCATCGCCGCGATGCTGCATGCGGCCGTCGGCTCGGTAATGGGCTTCGCGATGGTGCGCGCACTGCTCGGCATCGGCGAAGGCGGCAATTTCCCGTCCGCGATCAAGACCACGGCTGAATGGTTTCCGCGCCGCGAGCGCGCGCTCGCCACGGGTATCTTCAACTCGGGTGCGAATATCGGCGCGGTGTTCGCGCCTGCGATCATTCCGCCCCTTGCCGTGCTGTACGGCTGGCGCGCGGCGTTCATCATCATCGGCGCGATCGGTATCGTGTGGCTGGCCGTGTGGCTCGTCGTCTACCGTCCCGCCGACCGTAGCGACCAGGAGGAAGCGTTCGACGATACGCGCGACGACGCCGACGCGCTCGACGCCCGCAACGCAAACGCCCCCGCGCCGGGCTGGGGCCAGTTGATCCGCAAGCGCGAAACGTGGGCGTTCCTGATCGGCAAGTTCCTGACCGACCCCGTCTGGTGGTTCTACCTGTTCTGGCTGCCGAAGTGGCTCAACGAGTCGCGCGGCATGGACATGCAGCACATCGGCTTGCCGCTCGTCGTCATCTATGCGATCACGACGGTCGGCAGCATCGGCGGCGGCTGGATTTCGTCGACGCTGCTGCGCAAGGGCTGGAGCGTGAACGCCGCGCGCAAGACAGCGATGCTGATCTGCGCATGCTGCGTGTTGCCGATCGCGTTCGTGTCGCAAGTGGACAATCTGTGGGTCGCCGTCGGCATCGTCGGCCTTGCAGCGGCTGCGCACCAGGGCTGGTCGGCGAATCTGTTCACGACGGCTTCCGACCTGTTCCCGCGCCGCGCGCTCGGCGCCGTGGTCGGTATCGGCGGGATGGCGGGCTCGATCGGCGGCGTGCTGTTCTCCGAAGTGATCGGCCAGGTGCTGCAACGCACGGGCCACTACTGGGTGCTGTTCGCGATCGGCGCGCTCGCTTACCTCATCGCGCTCGTCGTCATGCACCTGCTGACGCCGCGCATGACGCCCGCGAAGCTCGATGCGTAATCCGGCATGCCGCGCTGCGTTGCGCGGCGCGCGTGCCTTCGCACTATGCGCGAGGCGCGCGAGTCGATCGTCAGCCGCAAGCGGCCGTCGACTCGCGCACGATCAGGCGCGGCTCGAACATCGAATGCTCGGCTTCCGCGTGGCCCGCGAGACCGTCGATCAGCTTCTGCATCGCCAGTTCGCCCATTTTCTCGCTCTGGATGTCAACGGTAGTCAGCGCGGGCGCGGCGTACTCGCCATACGGCACGTTGTCGATCCCCGTCACGGAGACGTCGCGCGGCAGCTTGAAACCGAGCGACGCCGCCTCTTTCATGAAGCCGAGCGCGATCAGATCGTTGTAGCAGATCACCGCCTGCGGTCGCTGCGGCCCGAGCATCACGCGCGAGCAGGCCTGCTCGCCAGCTTGCGCAGTGGGCGCATGAGCGTCGTGCACGTCGAGCGTGAGGCCGGCTTCGTCGAGACATTCGCGCGCACCGCGAATCCGCTCGTCGTTGATGCGCGCCTGGCCAAAGCCGAGATACGCGATATGCCGGTGCCCGAGGTTCAGCAGATGACGCGCGAGCATGTAAGTGGCGAGCCGGTTGTCGATACCGACGCTCGGAATCGGCAGGCCCGGACTGCGCCGCAGCAGCACGAGCGGCTTGTTGAGTTCGAGCATCCACTGCGATTCTTCGTCGGGCATCCGCGAGTTGACGATCAGACCGTCGACACGTTGCGCCAGCGCCTCGATCAGCGAACGCTCGCGCGCCTGGTTTTCTTCGGTGTCGACCAGCAGCAGCGTGTAGTCGTGCTGCAGCGCGACGCGGTTCGCGCCCTTCACGACGTTCGTGAAGTGCGGGTTGCTGATGTCGAGGATCGCGAGCCCGATGGTGCGCGTGCGGCCCGTGATCATCGAGCGCGCAAGCGGGTTCGAGCGATAGCCGAGCCGCTCGATCGCTTCCTTGAGCCGCGCTTCGACGGCGGGAGAAAAACGCTGTGCGCCGTTGATGTACTTGGAAACGGTCGCGACCGACACGCCCGCGTCGCCAGCGACATCACGAATCGTTGGGGAAACTCTTTTCATCCGGAAGGTAACGTTTTCTTTTGCCGTAAGCGAATTGTCGCAGAAAACGGCTGCAGTGAAACCTGTTCGCCGACCTCTCGCGGCTTGATGAATCTGACAATTGACGCACAGTCGGCGTCGCCTTTATGGTTGGAAAACGTTTTCCTTATTCTAGGTTATTTCTATTTCGAAGGATTAGCAATGAACAAGACATCTGCTGGGTCGCGCAAGCCGTTCCGCCGCCTGCTGCTGACGGGCGCGGGCGGCAATCTGGGCCGCCAGCTGCGCGATGCGCTGGCCGCCTGGGCCGACATCGTGCGCGTGAGCGACATCGTCCCCGTGAGCGCCGCGGCTGCGCACGAGGAAGCAAGCGTCGTCGATCTGGCGGACCGTGACACCGTGATGCACATGGTCGAAGGCGTCGATGCGATCGTGCATCTGGGCGGCATTTCGATCGACGCGCCGTTCGACGATCTGATCGAAGCGAACATCCGCGGCACGTACAACCTGTACGAAGCCGCGCGCAAACATGGCGTGAAGCGCGTCGTGTTCGCCAGCTCGAATCATGCAATCGGCTTTCATCCCGTCACCGAAGTGCTCGACGCCGACGCGCCGCAACGTCCCGACAGCCTGTACGGCGTGACGAAGTGCTTCGGCGAATCGCTGTCGCGCTACTACTTCGACCGCTTCGGCATCGAGACCGTGTGCCTGCGCATCGGCTCGTCGTTCGAGGAGCCGAAGAATCCGCGCATGCTCGTCACGTACCTGAGCTACCGCGACTTCATCGAGCTCGTGCGCTGCTCGCTGTTCACGAACCGCGTCGGCCATGCCGTCGTGTATGGCGCGTCGGACAACCCCATCAAGTGGTGGGACAACACGAAGGCGAATTTTCTCGGCTTCCGTCCGCGCGACAGCTCCACGCAGTTCTCGGACCGCTTCCCCGTCACGTCGCCGACAGCCGAATTCGACGACCCGGCGCAACGCTTCCAGGGCGGCGCGTTCGTGCTCGGTGAGCCGATGGAGCGCACCGCATAAGCAGGCGCTTCACGCCGCGTAGCGCGGCAGAAGCGGCGAGAGCGGCAAAAACGCTCCACATCACGCGCGATGCAGCCCCATTGCCTGCATCGCGCGTGACGCCAGCGAATCCGCTGGCGAATTTTTTTTCGCAGCCGCAATGAATTGCCGGCACAGTTTCGCAACGTGTACCATGTGACCTAGGGCAAAACCCTTGGAGATGATCATGGACAGGCATGCAGTACATTACCGGCGCCACGTCATCATCCCACTTGCGTCCGTGGGCACTCGTGGATACGCGGCCAGCGTGTTCGTCACCGGCCCGAACGGACGGCGTAAAGCCTTTGGCATCCTCGGCTACTTTTCTTCCGAGGAAGAGGCGATCGAGTACGCGACGTCGTGCGCAAAAGCCCGTATCGAAGGCAATCGGATGCCGGGTCTGCCGCGCAAGCTCAGTGCTGTCCGGCACTGGTTCCTGCGTCATGGCATGCGCCGCCAACAGGGACTGTACGCACCCAATCCCTGGGAATGATCAGACGTTAGTTGTGCAATCAACGCGCCGTCAGTAGCGCGCGTCCTCGACACGCAAACTAAACCGAAGCGTTCGATAATCGGAGAAGCTTCGACTCGCCGCGCTCATGCGCCTGGCGGTCATTGTCCCTTCGGGAAGCGCGATTCTCTGCTTATTGCTCGCCTGTTTCCACTCGTCAGGCGTGCCAATTGCTGGCATTTGTCTGACTTAAAGCCGCGAGCCGTCGATGATCGAGGTTCGCGTCGATCGAACGACCATCAGTATGATGACCACCCGAAAGATTTTGATGATTCTCGCCGGGCTCGTGCTCGGCGCGGCCTTGACCACGTACCTGATGCTGCTTCAGGCGGACCGCCGTGCAACGGCCGAAGCCAAGGCCGGCATGGATGAGACCGTGCGCCCCGCCGCCGTCGATTCGCGCGTCAGCGAAAGTCATATGACGGAAGGCAGTATTGGCCAGTCGACGCCGCCGCGTGCGATCACAAAGAGCGCCGCCGTCGCGCAGCAGCCGGTTGTTCCGGCTCCCGTTCCCGCTCCGGTTCCGGCAGCCCCTGCGCCGACGAAGCCCGTGCCAACGCCCAGCGCCGCCGTCACGCAGAGCACCGAGCCGGCGAAACCGGCGCCCTCGACGGCCGTCGCATCGGTGAACGTGCAGGACGCGGGTGCGCCGAAAGTGGTGCCAGCACCGGCACCTCGCGCGCAACGCGGACGCGAAAATCTGGACCGCCGTGCGGCAGTGAATCAGGGCACGACGCCGGAAACGGACGAACTCGTCCGCCAGTCGGCGAAGCTCGATCCTTCGTTGCCGCCTCCCACGTCGATGCCGACGCAAACGCCTTCCACGGCGAGCACGGACCCGCGCAGCGCGTCTCGCGGCGCGTATCAAACGGGGGCTGCGCAAACGGACCAGTTGGTGCGCGATTCGGCGAAGCTCGATCCTTCGCTGCCGCCGCCGAACATGTCGGCCGTTCGCGCTGCGACGGAACAACAGCAACGGGCGATGAAACCCGGCGCAGGCTCGAACCCAGTCGCCGCAGCGGCGACCGACCAACTGGTCCGCGATTCCGCCAAGCTCGACCCCTCGCTACCGCCGCCGAAATAACGCAGGTTATTTCACGCAAAGCACAACGGCGCCGCTGCTCTCGCAGCGGCGCCGTTGTTTTTACTTTCGTCCGATCAATACCGGCTTAGACGGGGAAATCTGTGGACGCCGCCAGCGTTTTCCAGGCTTCCGTTTCCGTCGTCACGTAGTCGTTCTTCTCAGCGATCGCCGTCAGCGTATCGGTGCCGAGCGGCAGACGCAGCGGCGGCGTTTGCGCATCGACGAGCGTGACGAGCGCGGTCGCCAGCTTCTGCGGGTCGCCAGGCTGATTGTGATTCATGCCGACCGCGAAGCGGCGTACATTGCCCGACGTCTCATCGTAGTCGTCGATGATGTCCTTGCCGACGAGCAGCGACGACCCATCCAGAAAGTCCGTGCGGAAGTAGCCCGGCTCAACCACAGTTGCGTGAATGCCGAGCGGCTTCAACTCCGCATGCAGCGCTTCCGTGATGCCTTCGACAGCGAACTTCGTCGAGCAATACACGCCAAAACCCGCCCCCGAGCGATAACCGCCGATCGACGACATGTTGATCACATGCCCCGAGCGCTGCTTGCGCATCACGGGCAGCACGGCGCGCGTCACATTCAGCAGACCAAAGACGTTGGTGTCGTACATGCGGCGCACGTCGGCGTCGCTCGATTCCTCGACGGCCGCCAGCAGGCCGAAGCCGGCATTGTTGATCAGCACGTCGATCCGGCCGAACTTCTCGACGGCGGCCTCGACGGCGGCTTTCGCCTGCGCTTCGCTGGTCACGTCGAGCGCAACGGGCAGCAAGGCCGCCGACTCGCCGAGCCGCTCGACAATCGCGGCGGCGTTGTGGCCCGCAGCGACGACGGCATTGCCATCGGCCAGCGCCGCTTCGGCCATAAGCGCGCCCAGACCGCGCGAAGCGCCCGTGATGAACCAGACGCGCTTGAATTGTTGTTTCGTGACGTTGCTCATGATCGTGATCCTACGTTCGTGGTGAGAGTGAAACGAAGAATAGGACGTCCGATTCGCACAAACTAGCCATCAATTGCTAGACTGATAATCAACTTTTATTTGCTAATCGGGAACAGCCGATGAACGAGGTCCGCGCCATCTCGATCTTTGTCCGCGCCGCTGCCGTCGGAAGTCTGCGCAAGGCGGCCGTCGATCAGGGCATCTCGCCTCAGGCGGCCAGTCACGCCGTGATGCAGCTGGAGAAGTCACTCGGCGTGCGGCTGTTTCATCGGACCACGCGCAAGCTGAGCCTGACGGAGGAAGGACAGCGGCTGCTGCAAAGCGTCGAGCCGGCGCTCGCCACGCTGTCGTCGGCAATCGACGATGCGCGCCGCGCGAAAGACGAAGTCGCAGGCCCGCTGCGCGTGAGCGCGCCGATGGCGCTCGGCCGCGCGGTGCTGTGGCCGTCCGTCCTCGAATTCGCCGCGCTCTATCCCGACGTGCAACTGGACGTGCGCTTCGACGATCACTTCACCGATCTCGTCACCGATCGCGCCGACGTCGGTTTTCGCGGCGGCTCGCCGCCATCGGGCGGCACGATTGCGCGGCGGCTGCTGCCTATTCAGTTGATCGTGTGTGCGTCGCCGGCGTATATCGAGCGTCACGGCAAGCCGTCGACGGTCGATGAACTCGACGCACATCGCTGCACGGGATACCGGCGCGCGAACACCGGCAAGCAGGCGCCGTGGGAATTTCTGATCGGCAATGAAATCGTCTATCGCGACGTGGCCGCGACGCTGTGCGCGAACGATATCGACGCCGAGACGGACGCGGTGCTGGCGGGTCTCGCGATTGGCCAGCTCGGCAGCTTCTCGGCTGTTTCGCATATTCGTAGCAAACGGCTCGTGCCTTTGCTGACGCAGCACATGACGCAGCGCGAATCGATCTATATCTACTACCGGCATCGCACCGAACAGCCGCTGCGCGTGCGGACGTTCATCGACTTCATGATCGAGCGGCTCGCGGATAACAAGGCCTTCTTTCTCGAGCCTGCGGAATTGCGTGCCTGACGCGTGAACCGCGCGTGACAATCGCGCGCAAAGCGATCGCGCGCCCGTCCGCATGATGCGGACGGGCGCGCGCCGTCAAACGGGAAGTACGTTACTCCGTCTTGTTACGCGGCTTCAGCTTGCCCTGATAACGCAGCGTCGGACGAACCGTTTCTGCCTGCGGCGTCACCAGCAACTGACGGCGTGCCATCGCGCTGACCGGCGGCGTGATCGAGCCGATCGTCGTCGCGCGTGAAGGGTCGGCGAGGCCCGAATTCACGAGCATCTTCGCTTCCATCTGCAGGTTGGTCAGCAACACGGGATCGGTCAACGCGCTGCTCTGCGCGAGCAGTTGGCTCCACGCGTTGTCGCCATAGTTCGTCACGTAGTAATCGAGCCCGCTCGGGTCCGCGACGACAGCCGAGCAACCGTTGACCCGCACCTGCATCTGCGTGTCCTTCAGCGCCACCGTCTTGCGACGCGCGAGACCTTCACCGTAAGCGAGCGTCAACGGCACCGTCCATTGAATGCCCGGATACAGATTCTGGTTCGGATACGGCGACTGCTTGAGCGTGACGACCGTCTGGTTGCTCGTCAGATCGCACTGCGTATCGAGCGAAACCAGCGGCACGCCCGTTTGCCGCACGAAGCTGTCGCCGATCGCGACCATCGGCTCGCCGCTCACCTTCGCCAGTTCGTCCCACAATCGCTTCGGCGTCGAGTTGCCGAGCGAGTAGTCGGCCAGATACGACTGCAGACCCCTGCGCATCACGCCATCGCCAAGATAGTTCTCGAGCATCTTCAGCACGATGCCGCCCTTGTCGTACGTGAACGGGCTGGCGCTCAACACGAAATCATTCGATGCCCAGTCGTTGAAGTTCGGCTGCACCGGGAACGACGTGTTGCGCAGGTCGCGCGACATCACCGCGTACTTGGTCTTCACCTCGTCGACCCAGCTGAAGCGATCGGGGAAGAACAGAATCTTCGTCTTGTTCTCGAAGTACGTCGCGAACGATTCGTTCATCCACACGTCGTCCCACCAGTCGAGCGTCACGAGATCGCCGAACCACTGGTGCGCGGCCTCGTGCGTCAGCACCACCACGCCATAGTCGGACATCGGCGTGCCGGGCGGCGGAAGAATGTCGTCGGCGAATTCGAGAATGGCGCCCCAGTTCTCCATCCCGCCGAAGTTCAGGTCCTTCTGCTCCTTGAACGCATCGTTCGCGGCGATCGTGTCGAACTTCGTCAGCGGAAGCGGGATGCCCGTACAGCGGTAGTAGTAGTCGAGCGCCTGCTTGGTCTGCTGCATCGCGGGCACGGCCCAGTCGCGCATGCCGGGCGGCGTGAAGATCCGCAGATGCAGATTCTTGCCGTCCTTCAACGGGCTCGTGAAGTCGTCTTCGAGCGTATCGAACATACCGCCGCCGAAGAACAGCAGATACTGCGGCATCGGCGGCGTCTTGTCGAACGTGACTCGCTTGTAGCCGCTATCCACATTGACGGACGGTTTCTCCGCGGCATTCGAGACAACGCGCCAGTTCTGCGGCACTTCCGCCGACACCTCATACGTCATCCGGAAAGCCGGCTCGTCCCAGCCCGGGAACCATTGGCGCGCGAGGTTGGTTTCGCCTTGCGTGAGGATCGCGCCGCTCGTCGTGCCGTCCGTCGACTTCAGATCGACGCGGAACACGCCTTCCGCCGCGGAGCACCCGGGATACGGATCGTCGCCGCAGCTGCCGCCGGTTTTCGTGGCGGGGTCGTCGTAGGTCTTGAAGTTGATGATGCCCGACCACTCCATATGCAGGGAGTAGTTGCCGGGATGAATCTGGCCGCTGACGGGCCGCAACTGGTAGAAGTCGCCGTCGTCCTGCGGCGTCGCGATCAGCTGGATGTTGCCAGGCTGCAGTGTCGTCTTGCCGTTGACGAACTTGATGCGATGCCCGGCAATGACGATCTGATTAATGTTCTTCGTGACCTGGATCTCGACATCGGCGCGGCCGTCGAACGCGTTCAGATCCGGGTTAGGCCGGAACCACAGCTTGTAGTTGATCGGCTTCACGGTGTCGGGCAACTCGACGGGCGGCACCGATTTGTTGATCGACGTATCGGCCACGATGGGCGACTCCGGCGCCGCGAGCGCAGGTTGCGACGCCGGTGCCGTCGCGCCCACCTGGGCGGACTTGCTCGAAGCCAGACCTCCATCGTCTCCACCACCACATGCACTCAACGCCAGTGTCGCAGCCAGCAACAGGCACTGCGCCTTTAACCGAAAATATGGTCGCATGGTTCGTCCTATCGGATAAAGCAGCTCTGGAAATGTGTGGTTATGCGTCTCTTTTTATTATTAAAAATCGCGAAAAAAGTCTCCCCCACGCGCTTTAAGGCGAATGAAAGAATTGCAATAAGCAGACGAAAACAGGCCTCAGCCCAATTCGCTGATATTTACATTTTTAGAACGTGAACTAGAGAAAAATTACGGCATGACAACGCCGCGTGGCGGACGCCACGCGCACAGACTCGCAGGGCTGACCACGCGCGCGATAATAATTTGATGCGCCCGTTTTGAATGACTGTCAGCTTACGATGGACGGTAGATTAGTTGGGCAAACGTCAGCGTGTCAACTTCCATTACAAAATATTTCTCGAATATTTCTACTATGCATGATGAGTAAAATCGGTTTGGAACGAGTTCTTGTATTGGCATTTATTTCGCATAAACGGACATACGGGTTTTCCATAAAAGACATAAGTCGATTCTCGTCTTATTTCCTGAATCCACTAATTCGATGAAATAGCCATTAAAGAAACGCATTCCAACGAAGGGCATACAAATCAATTGATCAGTAATGCCATTCGAATGGCAATGCGCGGTGACGTTTCGGAGCGCCGTTCGCGAATGTCTCGCATGCTATATTTATCCGACCATTACATCGGACCACGATGTGAACAGGTTTTCATCCATCCGCCAATCTGCTGTCGTGGGGCGCGGCTTCACCCCGATGCTCGCGCTCGTCGTCGCGGTGCTGTGCGGGGCGTGTGTGCTCGCCACCGCTGCCTTGTGGGCGCGTCACGAAGATCAGGCCGCCGTTCGTGAACGCGAAAGCCTGATCGCCAGCGACATGGTCGAATCCATCGACCGCATTCTCGACAACGTCACGTCACGCCAGCAGCAAGAACTGTCGACACTGCCAGGACAGCCCTGCTCCAGCGTCGAGCTTCGCCTCTCCGAACTGGAGACCTACGTTCAGTACGTGCGCAGCGTGAACCTCGTCGAGAACCAGCGGCTTTATTGCTCTTCGGCGATGGGACGTGTCGACGTTCCGCTTTCCGACTATCTGTCGCCCGCGCCTTCGGGCAGCACGCTCGATCTGATCGCAGGCACACCGTATCAGCCGCAATCCCCCATGATGCCGCTGTACGTTCCGACGGGCAAGAACGCCGGCCTGCTCTACATCGTCGAGGCTACCTATCTCGCAGATACGCTCGCGCACGGCGTGCGCTACGAAGCGGGCCAGGTGGTGCTCGTCGTATCGAACGCGCAAGCATTGAACGACCGTGGCGAGATGATTTCCGCCGACAGCGCCGCCGCATTGCACGGCACGCTCGCGTCGTCGGCGCGCTGGACGTTCTCGATCGTCGTGGTAGCCGCGCCGACGTTCGTCACCGAAACACACTGGAAATACGGCTTGCTCGCAGGTGCCGGGGCCATTCTCGTGAATCTGCTGATCTGCGCTGGTTACCTGATCGTCTTTGCGCCGCGCCGCCTGCTGCTTTCAGCCGTGCGCCGCGCGCTCAGGCATGGGCAATTGCATATCGCGTATCAACCCGTGGTCGAGATCGCCACGCGGCGCATGACGGGCGTCGAGGCGCTCATACGCTGGACGCATCCGAAATGGGGCCCCGTGAGCCCCAGTGCATTCATGACGGAAGTGGAAAGCAGCAGCCTGCTGGCGAGCGTCACCCGCTTTGCGCTGCAACGCGCGACGGAGGACATCGCGCAAAAGACGGACATCCGCCCACTGCGCGTCGCCGTCAACATCGCGCCGATGGATCTGGAGCGCAAGGAATTCGTCGCGGACGTACTAGCCGCAAACGACAAGCTTCCCGACGACATCACGTCGTACTCGAAGTCACCGAGCGCTTTCTGCTGCAGAAGCATCCACGCATCGAGGCGATCTTCAACAGCCTGAAGGCGCACGGCGTTCAATTCGCGATCGACGATTTCGGCACGCAGCACAGCAACCTCGATCTGCTCGGCCGCTTCCCGTTCGACTACGTGAAAATCGGCGGCCAGTTCGTGCGGCAAGTCGACCGGCAAGGCCGCGAACTGATACGCGCGATCGCCGCCGTGTCGAAGCACTATGGGATGGAAGTCGTTGCCGAAGGCGTCGAAACGGAATCGCAGCACGAAGCGCTGCGCAGCCTGGGCATCCCGTTCGGTCAAGGCTATTTCTACCAGCGCCCTGTGCCCGTCTCGCAACTCTTCGTAGATACCAGCCGCAACCCGCTCACGACGAAAACACGCGTCACGCCGTGAGCATTTCAGGCGTAACGCGTGCGCTTCACGTTCAAAGGCCGAGGTCGCTCAAGTTTGGGTGATCGTCGGGACGACGGCCCAGGGGCCAATGGAACTCGCGCTCCGACTCCTTGATCGGCATGTCGTTGATGCAGGCAAAGCGGCGTTGCATCAGACCGTCTTCGCCGAATTCCCAGTTCTCGTTGCCATACGAACGGAACCAGTTGCCCGCATCGTCGCGCCATTCATACGCGTAACGCACCGCGATCCGGTTGCCGCCGAACGCCCACAACTCCTTGATCAGCCGATACTCGAATTCCTTGCGCCATTTGCGCTCCAGAAAAGCCTGCGCCTCGGCGCGGTTGTTCGCGAACTCCGCGCGGTTGCGCCACTTCGTATCGAGCGAATAGGCAAGCGCGACTTTCGCCGCATCGCGCGAGTTCCAGCCGTCTTCCGCGAGGCGCACTTTCTCTTTGGCCGTTTCCAGCGTGAACGGAGGAAGCGGCGGACGCATTTCCTGTTGTTGCGTAGACATGTCGACTCTCCTTTTACCAGGTCAGTTACCGTGCTTTGGTTCGTGCAGGACTGAGGAAATCAGAACGGCTTGGTCGGCAGATACTTGCCGTTGAGCGTGATGATTGCGCGCTCGCCGCCTTCAGGATCCGGCACCTTCTGAATATCGAGCTTGAAGTTGATCGCGCTGATGATGCCGTCGCCGAACTGCTCGTGAACCAGCGCCTTCAACGTCGTGCCGTACACCTGCACCATTTCGTAGAAGCGGTAGATGGTCGGATCGGTCGGCACGCCTCCGGGAATGCTGCCACGCACGGGGATGGTCTGCAGCAGACGGACCGCGTCGTCGTCGAGTCCGAGACGCTCGGCAACCAGTTTCGCCGCCTTCTCCGGCAGTGCGTGCTGGCCAAGCAGCGCGGCCGTCGTGTACGCGACGCTCAGGCCCGTGCCTTCGTTGATCGCTTCGAACGTCAGGTTCTTGCGCGTCTTCGCGTCGATGATGGTTTCGGTCAGGGCTTCGCGTGCGTACTGGGTGGTTTGCGATTGGGTCATGGTGTTGCTCCTTGAATGAGTGAGGCTGGGAATAACGACGAGGCGAAAATCACAACGCTGCGACACATTCCTCACGCGTCGCATTGACATCCGGATGCCCGGCCAGCGAAACGAACTGACGTGTCGTGCTGTCGAGTGCATCGATGAAACCGGATTCGATGTCATAGACCCAGCCATGCAGCTTCAGGCGGCCCTGCGCGAGCGCCAGCGCCACGGACGGATGAGTCTTGAGATTGTTGAGTTGCGCGATCACGTTCTCACGCACCATCGAGTCGATACGTTCGCGCTCGCTTGCATGATCGCGCGATTCGTTGACGAGCTTCGCCGAATCGGCGTAGCGCAGCCAGTTTGCGACGGCGGGCATGTGATCGAGGCACTTGCACGTTGCAACCGCCGTCATCGCGCCGCAATCCGAATGGCCGCAGATCACGACGTCGGTGACGCCCAGCGCGGCCACCGCATATTCGACCGTGGCCGACACACCACCCGGCTCCGGCCCGAACGAAGGCACGATGTTGCCGGCATTACGGATCACGAACAGGTCGCCCGGTTCGCGTTGCGTGACCAGTTCGGGCACCATCCGGCTGTCCGAACACGAGATGAATAGCGTTCGCGGCGTCTGGCTGGTAGCCAGCTTGCGGAACAACTCTTTGCGCGCCGGAAAGACGTCGCGCTGAAACTTCAGAAAACCGTCGATGATCTCTTGCATGATTCGCTCCATTCCGTCGCTCAGTGCGTTGGGTTGCGTTGAACAAAGAATGGACGCGATCAGTCATAGTGTCCAAGACCGGTTTATGATTGTGGCTATAGGCATAACCAATAGTTACCCGACAGGGGCAG
>Ga0247692_1000116_pt1 | contig 17467 bp, 17 predicted proteins | sample CNK33_metaG_FD_183041 | JGI IMG/M metagenome (GOLD analysis project Ga0247692, IMG submission 183041) | Soil microbial communities from Purdue University Martell Research Forest, Indiana, United States - CNK33 | ecosystem: Environmental > Terrestrial > Soil > Temperate forest > Bulk soil...
CACTGCTATACCGGGCGGTGAGCGAATCTGTACGATGAAGAACCGGATGCCTTAATTGGGCTCGTCCGGGTCTGTGAGGGATGAGGATGGTAACGTCCTCATCTACTCGGAACTTGGCGATCCGGCCAAACAGAAGACGCTCGCGAATCAGTGGAACACGATCATGCAAAGCGGCGGCACGCGGCAGACGCGCTCGCGTCAGTTCGCCGCGTTGATCGACGCCGATCCCGGCATGAAGAACGCGTATCAGTTGCTGCGCGACACGGGTATGGGGCGCAGAGAGTCGATCTACACGATGCAGCGGATGGTCGAAATGTCGATCGAATCGAAGCTGGCGAAAGACCCGGAGATGGCCGCGTTCGGCGGCAATGCAGATTTCGCAAAGGACGACGCCGCGCAAAAGGCGACGACGAGCCGTTTGACGTCGGCGTTCGCACGCCGTTGACGCATGCGCGGAGGGTGGCTCGCATGCGTGAACGGGCGCGTGACAACGAGCATGGCGAAAGGACATCGGTTGCGGGCGGGTTGCCGCATCGCCGGGCGCGTGCATCGTGTGCCGCGCGGGCCGCATTCGTCCAGTACCTTTGCATCTTTTCAATCGACGCTGTGTTGCTCGAAGACCCGCTCACGCGGCCATCGGCTGTCGACTGTCGGCCGCCTCGTCATGCCGCGCGATAAAGACATAGCCGAGCGAGTAGACCGTTTTCAGTTGCGACCCGTCGCGGCCATCGAGCGCGAGTTTCGAGCGCAGCTTGTAGATATGCTGTTCGAGCGAGCGTCCAGCGAGGTCGGCGTCCTTGCCCCACACCGCGTTCGCGAGCTGCTCGCGGCTCATCAGCGAGCCTGCGTTCATCAACAGCAGCCATGCAAGGCTCAGCTCGCGCGCGGTCAGCGCCACGCAGCGCTCGCCGTAGCTCACCGTGCGCGCCGTCCGGTCCACCGTATAGCCCGCCACCGTCAGCCGGTCGACCACGCGCGAGCCGCGGCAGCGTGCAATCGAGCGCCGTGCGCGCGCCATGATCTCGTCGACGCTCGCGGTGCCGATCACGACTTCATCGACGCCCGCATCGAGCGCCTCGATCACGGCTTCGCTGTCCCACGAACGGCCGATCATCATCACAGGCAGATCGGTGCGGAAATGGCAGGTGCGCCACTTGAGCGTCGCGAGCGCGGGAATCTGGCTCTGCGTTGCATCGAAGATAACGAGCGCCGCCGAATTGCGTTGCAGGAAGCGGATCAGCGAAAGCTCGTCGGTGAAACGCGTGCACGATGTGCCGTTCTGTTCGAACGTTTCACTGATCTGTTTGAACAGCACGTCGCTGAAAGTGAAAAAGGCAATTCGCATGTGTACTCCATTACCATCGCGGCGCGACCCAGGCGCGCCGATATCCCCCGTCGTTCTGGTCTGAGGCGCCGTCTATCTTTTTGCAGCGCTCTCGTCATACAGAACACCTGATAGCAAGGGGCTATTCCATCCGCTTCTCAATCGGCGGGGAATGCGAATGAACACGCGAAAAATGCTTGTGGGACAGGGGTTTGCAGCGCGACATGCGCTGCATCGAAAGACGCCGCGCAAAAATTTTTTATGCTTTAAAGCAGTGAAGAACCGTTCGATCATGCGAAGCAGCAACGAAGCTTCATTGCGCACGCGCCCACTATCTGGGTGAGCCGCGTGCTTACTTGCCTGCCGCGTAGCGTTGCTCTTCATGCACGCGGCGTTCATGCGATTCTGCATACGCGGCGGAACGTGCCTTGAGCAACGGATCGTCGGACGGCGCGATGCCGTCGGGCAGCTTCAGCGGATCGAAGCTGATGTCGCGGCATGGGCCGTCGATCTGCGGCTCTTCACGCTGCACGACAAGCGTGCCGACGTCGATCTGCGTGCGGTTCGCGGGCCATTGGCGTGTCGAATCGTTGGTGACGTCGCCGGGTTGCGCGAGCGTGATGACCATGTGCCAGCGCACGGGACCTTGCCGCAATCGCTCGGCGAGACCGCGCTCCAGGAAATCGGTGTCATGGGTTTGCGCATCGGCGAGTGGCGTAAAGGCATCGTCGGGATCGACGCGCCAGCGCACATCCTGCGCATGCCCATCGCGATCGATCAGCCGGAACGCCGAGACGCTGTAGTACGCGGCATTGTCGAAGCCCGATGAAGGCGGATGATCGCGCAGCCATTGGTCGAAGCGCGCGGCTTCGGGATGCGTCTTCATGAACCCGTCCATGCCGGGCTTGCCGCCGTACGTGGTTGCGTCGTGCGCCTGCCGCGAGGCCGCGAGCATCTCGACCAACGCTTCGGGGCTGCGCACGGGGAAGATCGGCGCGGAGTTCATCGCGGTGCGCCATTCGCCGCGGCCCGGCGTCACGATGCGCAGCGCAAGGCTGCGCACGTTCGACGCGCCATCGGCCTGCGCGGGATTGCCGCCGCCGATCGACAGGCGTCCCACTACCTGCGACTTGCCCGCCGCGAACACGCCTGCGCGCGAGAGCGGCGCGGCGTTGCCGTTGCTGTCGAAATAGCCGGTGACGCACACGCCTTTAGCGTGATTGCGCCGAAAGCCCGGGTGTTTGCCGGACACAGCTTCGAAGCCGTCGACGATCTGGTTCGCCGAAGGCTGCGTGCCGAGCAGGCTGCCGAGGCCATGCGAGTACGCATAAGCGCCAGCTATCGAGCCAAGCGTGACGACGGTGAGCGCGCCGCCCGCGACAATGCGAAAGGGAAGTCTGAACATGAATCGACAACGGGTGCAACACGCGCCACTGCGCGCGCGGCATCAAACGGAACCAAACAGTGGATCGAAATGGCGTTCAGCGATCTCTTTGCCAATTGGCGCGAGGTCGCCGTTGCTGGTTGCGCCGATCAGCGCATAGCCGAGATTGGACTCGCGCCACGTGACGACGTTCATCGTGTCGATGCGTTGCGACGCGACGGACTGATTCGCCTTGTTTTCCTTGATCACGCAAAGCGCGACGGGATCGCCTTTCTGCGGCAGATAGATGATCTGCACGAGGGGGCGCCCGTGGAATTTCAGGCGCTGCACGCGGATGAAGCGCAAGCCCGCCTTGCTGAGATCGGGCACGCTCAACGCAATGCCGTCCTCGCTGCGGATCTCATTGACGGTGCTTTGCGCGTCCGATGAATCGGGCCACAAATGCGCGACGGTATCGCGCGAATAGAGTTGCTGATAGCTGGCTGCGACTTGCACCCACGGCAGCGAGCCCATTGTCGCGGCCGCGACTGTGGCGGTGCTGCCGGACGGCTTGCCCGCCTCGTTGAAACCGACGCCGGGCGCGAGCCGCAACACGACCCCGCAGCAGAACGCGCCGCCGACGAACGCAACGGCAAGCCACGCCGGCGCGATGCGCATACGCGAGCGCACGGGCGCGGAAGGTGGCATGTGCGCGTCGTGTTCGATCGCGGCGTCGTTCGCGCTTTGCGCGTTGTCGCCTTGCGCAGCGACGGGTGCCACTGCCTGTTCGGCCTGCGCGGCGGCGCGCAGCTTCGCGGCTTCCGTATGCGCGCGGATCAGATCGTCGACCCGCTTGACAAGGCTCGCCGGAACGGGCGGCAGTGTCTGCGCGGCGAACGCTTCGCGATACGGCAGGCGCGACGCCTGGAAAAGGGCGACCTTATCCGCGAGCTCCGCGTGGGCGCGAAGTTCGTCTTCGATCTGCTGACGTTCCTGCGGCGATAGTTCGTCGTCGACATACGCCATCAGCACGGTATCGTCGACTTTCATACGCTAGGGCCTTGGTCGGGAGTGCCGCAACACTCGAAATCATTCATGTCACAGCGCTGTCACAGCTATTTGGCTCTTAAGTATAACGTCCTGTCCGCGCATGGGGGCAATGCTCCGATTTGACGTGGTCCCGCGCGAAGAACATTGCATGCGCCGTCAACTTGCCACGGGCCGCACGGGCAACGGCGCCTGGCTGAACATCGCATCGACATCGCGCTTCGCAATCAGCTTGCCGAGCTGGCCGAGATCGACCTGGCCCGCCGTGCCGATCAGCGCGTAGCTCAGTTCCGACTGCCGCCACGTGACGACGTCCATGTCGTTGATCTTCTGCTGGGCGAGCGACTGATCGGGCTTCGCGTCCTTCACCACGCACAACGCGACCGGGCCGCCTGTTTTCGGCAGATAGACGATCTGCACGAGCGGCTTGTCGTGAAAGCGCAACCGTTGAATGCGCTTGAACGTCAGGCCTTGCGCGCTGAGATCGGGCACGCGCACGGGCAATCCGTCGATCTGATGGATATCTGCGACGGTTTTTGCCGAAACGGCAGGGTCCGTCGCGACGGCCACCGTGTCGCGTGAATAGAGCGCCTGATAACCGGCGGCAGCCATCACCCAGGGCGAAGCGGGTGGTGCTGACGCGACCGTCGCAGCGCCGCCTGGCAAACCGGTAAGGCCCGGCAACAGCCGCAAGCCGACCACGCAAGAGAACACGCCCGCAGCGAACGCGGCGGCAAGCCACGGCGCGGAAAAGCGCATGAGCGAGCGCACGGGCGCGGACGGTGGCAAGCCGATGTTCGGCGGCGCGATGGCGTCGTTCGCGGCGGGATCGGCGGCGGGGCCGGGCGGCACGGGCGACGTCGCGCTCGCATGCGTGCGCGAGAGTTCGGCGATTTTGCGCGTCAACGATTCGGGCACGGGCGGCAGCTTCTGCTGAGCGAACGCATCTTGATACGGCAGGCTCGACGCGCGGAACAGTTCGATGCGCTCCGCCAGATCCGGCGAGTCGTCGAGCTCGCGTTCGATCTCGCGGCGTTCCTCGATGTCGAGCTCGCCGTCTACGTAGGCCATCAGCGTGATGTCGTCTACTTTCATGACGCTGAGTCCTTGCCGAAGGTGGCCATTTTCATCGGCTGGCCTGGCTTGCTGGCGAACAGCGCGCCGATGGCCTGACGCGCACGCGACAGCCGGCTCATCACGGTGCCGATGGGAACGTTCAGCGTTTCGGCCGTTTCGCTGTAGCTGAGGCCTTCGACGGCGACCAGCAGCATCACGGCGCGCTGCGCGTCGGGCAGACGCTGCACGGCCTCGATGATCTGCGCGTTCATCGTGATCTGTTCCGGCGTGCGCGCCTTCGGGTCTTCGACCGTTTCGAGAAAGTCGTCGTCCCATTCCATGCTGGAGCGGCTGCGCACCGAACGGGCGCGCAGCTCGTTGATCCACGTGGAGTGGACGATCGAGAACATCCAGCTAAGCGGCGCGGTGTCCGCCTGCAACTGGTGCGCGCGTTCCAGCCCGCGCACGCAGGCACGCTGAACGAGGTCTTCAGCGTCGTGCTGATCGCCGGAAATGCGCAATGCGAAAGCCCATAATCTGGGAAGCATCTCGGGCAGCATGCCGGACAAGTCTGCGCCTGTCATTGAAGTCGTTCCTTGCTACTGACTCGTTGGTCTGCCCTCGACGAAGGCATGAGGTCGGTGCGCGGCAAACGTTGGCGCGCCTGAATACATACGGACGGAGTTCAAGCCGATAATTTTAACGTCGATCCGACAATGTTGCTGACGGGCGTTTTCGGCGCGCTGCGTGTCCGTTCGGGGCCGAAGCGGAAAGGCGAGTGAAAGACGGTCACGGCATGCAAACCCGCGAGCCGCGCAGTCAATCGGCCAGGCAATCGGCTAAGATACGGCCCGCCAGTCATTTTCGAACGATGGAGTGTTTTCAGTGATTCAACCGGGCAACGTATTCAAGGACAACCTCGCGCAACTGCCGGGCATCGACGGTATCGAGCGGGTCGATCTCGTCGACGGCAAGGGCGCCGTGGTCGCGAGCATCGAGAACAAGCCGGGCAAGCAGGGCTCGGTTGCCGTGTACCACTATTTGCGCAACGCGTTCAGCACGCTCGACGCGAAGGCCGCGGAGCATGGCCTCGCCGTGTTCGCCGAACATACGGCCGACGCGCGCAACCGTCCGGGCGCGCATCCGAATGTCGACCGGCTGCTGGAGATCGCAGCGGGCGGCGAAGCGCTGCGTATCGACGTCGTCGCAGCGGCCTGAGCGCGTCACAGCACGCCGAGTGCCAGGGCCTTGAGCGTGGCGGCTGCGCGCGTCGAGCAGTCCAGCTTGCGGAATACGCTTTCGACGTGCGTGCGCACGGTGCTCGGACTCAACGACAGATCGCGGGCAACCTCCTTGTTGCTCGCGCCGCGCGAAATGCCGCGCAGCACGTCGACTTCACGCGCGGAAAGCCGCGCCGTCTGCGCGCGCGGATTCAGGACGCGCCGCTGCGCCACACGCTCGTCGATCAGTGCTTTGACGACATCGGGGTCGAAACGGCCTTGTGCGGCTTCTTCGTGCAACAGCTTCGCCGCTTCGTCGTGCGTGAGCGCCACGGACGCGCCGCGCGTAACGCGACCCACGCGGCGCTCGCCGCGAGAATGCGCGCTTCGACCGACAACGCAGCGCCCGACGCACCACGAAAATAACCCGAGCCGTCGAGCCGTTCATACGCGTATGAGCCGAGTTCGGCCGCCTCGGCGAGCGAGCCTGTCTGCTTGCCCGCGCGCGAGGTCCAGTACGGCACGAGACGCGCTTTCTCCCACGCCGCCTGCGACAGACGGGCAGGCGCGTCCCAGACGGGGTTCGGCACGGCCGCGCGGCCCATGCCATGAACGAGGCCTGCGCAATAGAGCCGGTTTTGCACGTTCGCATCGAACGCAAAGCGCGCCGCGCACAATGCGGCTGTCGCCGCGACGCTGCGCGAATAGCCCGTCATCCACGGCAGTTTGAGATCGATGATGTCCGCGACCAGTTCGACGGGCGTGACGTCGTTCATCTGCTGCGTCAACAGCACGGCATCTATGGACGCCGCGTCGGCGTGTGCCAGTTCGTCGAGCCATTGCGGCGCGAGCCGGACCGCGAGCCGCGCGAGCTTGTCCGGATAGCGCGAATCGGCGCGCTGGCCGATCAGCGCACTCGCGCGTTCGATCCCGTACGTGCGCGAAAAAATCTCCAGTTCGCCCGCCAGCGCGACCACGAACACGGTGGGGGGCACGGCGCTGCCGGCCAGCCGGTCCGGCGTGCCCGTGCCGTCCCACGATTCGAACACGTGTCGCAGCGTGACTTGCGTGCCTTGGCCGAGACCGAGCATGCGCGCCGCTTCGCCCGACACCTCGCAGTGAATGCGCGCGAGCGGCGTCATGACCGCGCTCACATCGCCTTGCAATTCCATCGGGCGCGCCCAGTCCGGCTTGAGCGCGAGCATCGCTCCGCGGCTCGCGACGTCGTCGCCGAGCGCTTCCGCGAAGCCCGACGCGTTCGCCGTGCAGCCCGACCAGCGCAACAGCGACGCCTCGCACACGGCGACGACGGCCGCTTCGCCGAGTTCCGCGGCCTGTGCGAGGCGTACGGCGAGCCACGCGGTGCGGATCGAGTGGTCGGTTGGCTGGCCCATGCTCAGATCGCCGATGAAGGCGAGCGCCTTCACGGCATCGAAGACGCGAACGACGGGTCCGCCGGATGAGCCTGACGAGGTCTGCATAAAGGTGCGATGCGGGTCTTTTATCGAGCCTCACTATACCGCGCGTGGTTTCGCGCGAGATCGGTCATTTGACCGATACCCGCGCTCATGGGCGTCTGCGAAGCTCGCTTATCAGGAAGTGCATCGCGGCGGCCGCGCAGGCGCAGTGACGAAGCCACGTCGCGGTTCTTATGTCAGCATCAGCGCGGAAAAATCTCCGCGATCCATTCGACGAAGGCTTTCACGGCCGCGCTCGAATGCGTGCGATTCGGATACAGGATCGCGACGGCAACGGGCGCGCTTCTCGATTCCCGCAATACTTCCTTCAGCCGCCCCGATTCCAGATAAGGCTTCGCGACGAACTCCGATAGCTGGATGATCCCAAGCCCTTCGATCCCGCATTGCAGATACGCTTCCGTTTCGTTGACGGCAAAGCGGCTTTGCATCGTCAGCGTGACGGGCTCGCCGTTCACGTCGAAGCGCCAGTCGAGCGGACGGCCCGTGGCGTTCGAAATGTAGTTGATCGCTTCGTGAGCAGCGAGATCGTCGACGGATGCGGGCTCGCCGCGCTCGCGCAGATAGCGCGGTGACGCGCAGGTGAGCCATGTCAGCGTGCCGAGTTGCCGCGCGATCAGCGTCGAATCCGCAAGCTCGCCCGTGCGGATCGCGCAGTCGATGCCGTCGAAAATGAGGTCGGCGGGCCGGTCGCTCAGTCCCAGCACGAGTTCGATGTCGGGATAGCGCTGCGCGAAGTCACGCAGATTCGGCAGCACGACGGCCCGGCCGATCACGCCGGGCATATCGGCTCTCACCTTGCCGCGCGGCGCGAGTGTGTCTTCGCGAAGCCCGCTTTCCGCACGATCGATCTCGGCGAGGATGGTCCGGCACGACGCGTAGTAGCGCTCGCCCGCTTCCGTGAGACTCAGGTTGCGCGTGCTTCGGCGCAGCAGCACCGTGCCGAGGTGCTGCTCCAGATTCTTGATCGTCGTGGTGACGGACGAGCGCGGCATCGACAGCGTCTCGGCCGCCTTGCTGAAGCTGCGTGCGTCGACGGCGCGCACGAAGGTGCTGATCGCTTGAAGTTTGTCCATGAAAGTGGCGAGCGTGCGAAGAAGCGATAACGCCGCACTCGGCGTTCGAACGCCGAGCATACATCGCGTGAGGCTTCGCGGCATCGAACGCGACTCAAGAGCCGTGCGTTCGCCGCGCACGCGTTGTGAATTCAAGCGCGGCGAACAATGACACGCGCGTCCCGCCCTAGACTTCGATCAACGCAGCCGCACCCTGGGCACAACGCACGGCGGTGCGATGCGATCAAATCCTTCTATGACAGAAGGCCATTCACCGCATCGTTTTCGATGCCATGAAAAGGGTAACGCGTCATGACACAACAACGTATTCTCGTTCTGGGCGCAGGCGAACTGGGCATGTCCGTGCTGCGCAATCTCGCACGACGGGCCGGGTCTTCGGCACTGAGCATTAGCGTGCTGCTTCGTCCGTCGACGATTCAATCCACCGACGCCTATAAGCAACGCGAAATCGACGAATTGCGCGCGCTCGGCATCGAGCCCATTCCCGGCGACCTAGCGGCCGATTCCGTCGACACGCTCGCCGCTATTTTCAGAAAATTCGATATCGTTGTGTCGTGCACGGGGTTCGTCGGCGGCAAGGGCGTGCAACTGAAGATCGCGCGTGCCGCGTTGGGTGCGGGCGTGCCTCGCTTCTTTCCGTGGCAGTTCGGCGTCGACTATGACGTGATCGGCCGGGGCAGCGCGCAGGATTTGTTCGACGAACAGCTCGATGTACGCGACCTGTTGCGCGCGCAATCGCGTACGGATTGGGTCATCGTGTCGACGGGTATGTTCACGAGCTTCCTGTTCGAGCCGTCGTTTGGCGTGGTGGATAACGAGCGCGGCATCGTGCGGGCGCTGGGCGGCTGGGACAACGCCGTCACGGTGACGACGGCTGAGGATATCGGTGCGTTGACGACGGAGATCCTTTTGGCAGACCCGCGCATCAGTCGTCGCGTCGTGCATGTCGCTGGCGAGACGATTGGCTATGGGCAACTCGCCGACAAGCTGGACGCGTTCACGGGCCGCACGTTTGAACGCGTCGAATGGACCGTGCCGCGGCTAAAGCAGGAACTGACGCTCGATCCTGACAATGGCCTGAAGAAGTATCGCGTGGTCTTTGCGGAAGGAAAGGGCGTGGCGTGGGATGAGAAGCAGACCTTCAACGCGCAGCGCGGGATTGCCGTCGAGAATGTCGGGCAGTGGATGAGGCGCAATCTGAGTGTGAGTGAAACTGCGCTGGCAGAGTGATGGCAGGCGGCAGCGGCCAATCAGACTAAAGATTGACCGCTGTCGTTACACTCAACGCTTCATATGGCGCATCGCTACAGCAATCACGAGCGCACCACACACAAGCACAGCGGCAGCCAGATACGAACCCGCGCTGATATCGTGCGTTGCCGCCGTCAATGCGCCGATAGCCGTCGGCGCGCTCAAACTGCCGAGCTGCCCGATGCTCGATATCAGCGCAATCGAACCCGCCGACGCCGTGCCCGACAGAAACGTCGCCGGTATCGTCCAGAAGATCGCTGTGCACGACAGATAACCGATCGCGACCAGCGCCAGCCCGGCAATCGCCGGTGCAAACGATGCGTGCGCCGTGCCGAGCAGAACCGCGCCCGCCGCCGACACCAGCGCGCAGCCCGCGAAATGCAGTCGCCGCTCTTTGGTCGCATCCGAGTGGCGGCTCGCGAGCACCATGCCGATCGCGCCGATCAGATACGGAATCGCCGACACAAGCCCGATATGCCACGGGTTCGCGACGCCCGCTTGCCGGATCACGGACGGCGCCCAGAAGTTCAGCACGCTGCCCGCCCAGGTGATCGTGAAATAGCCGAACGCGCACACATACACACGCCAGTTTTTCAATGCTGCACCGAAGTGATCGATGCGATGTTCGTGCCCGTGGCCTTCGCCTTGCAGCTCGCGGGCGACAAGCGCCTTTTCCTCAGGCGTCAACCACTTCGCGGTGGCCGCAGAATCGGGCAGATACCAGAGCGCGACCAGACCGACCAGCACAGGCGGAATCCCTTCGAGCAGAAAGAGCCATTGCCATGCGTGCAGCGCGTGCCAGCCATCGGCGTTGCTGAGAATCCATCCGGAAACCGGGCCACCCGTGATACCCGCCACGGCGATGCCAAGCACGAACGCGGACAGCACCTTCGCACGATGACGATCCGGAAACCACGACGTGAGGTAATAGACGATGCCAGGAAAGAAGCCCGCTTCGGCAATGCCGAGCGCAATCCGCGCGATATAGAACTGCGTCGGATTGCGCACGAACATCATCGATACCGACACGAGACCCCACAGCACCATGATCCGCGCGATCGTCCGGCGCGGTCCGATGCGGCGCAACAGCAGATTGCTCGGCACCTCGAACAGCACATAGCCGATGTAGAACACACCGACGCCCAGTCCATACGACGCTTCCGTCAGGCCAAGGTCCGCGCGGAACTGCAGATGCGCAAAGCTGATATTGACCCGGTCGATGTAGTTGAGCACGTAGCAGAGAAAGAGAAACGGAATCAGCCGCCGCGCGATGCGTCCGAACAGCTTCTCCGTATCCACCTGCACACTGTCGCTCTTCATCGATTCGGACGGCGGGCCGTCCAGGCCGCTGCGCGCCAGCGCACCGTTGGTCGTTTCCATTACGAGGTCTCCAATATAGTCGTCATTTTGATGTGCCGGCTTTGCTGCCTACGCGGCTTCGCTCTGCTTCAACGCGCTACGCAACGGCGCCAGCAATTCGGCGTTGTGCTCGCCGAGCGTCGGCGGCGCGATCACGTCGGTCGTGCGCTCGCCGTCGAAAGAAACGGGCGGCCGCACCGTGCGAAAACGTCCCATCTCCGGATGCGATGTTTCGACCAGCAATCCGAGGTGCTTGGCCTGCGGATCGTCGAGCGCTTCGCTGGCGTCGTACATCGGCGCGTGCGGCACGTCGTTCGCTTCGAGCCGCGTGCACCAGTCCGCGCGATCGCGCTGCGCGAATGCCGCGCCGAGCAGATCGATCAACGCTTCCTGATTCGCGATACGTCCTGCGCGGTCGGCAAAGCGCGGATCTTGCAGCAAGGTCGGCCGTTCGATGGCATCCGCGAGACCCAGCCAGAATTTCTCCGGCGACGACATATGCAGCGCCAGCCATTTGCCGTCCGCGCACTTCATCACGTACGACTGCGACACGCTCGGACGGCTGTATGGGCCCATCAGTTCATCGGCCGAGTAGTAGTGGGTGAACGCATCGAGATTGAAGTGGCTCATCGCTTCGAGCATCGACACTTCGACCTTGCGTCCCACGCCCGTCCGGTTGCGTTCATGCAGCGCGCCGAGAATGCCATACGCCGCATAGAAGCCCGTTAGCGAATCGGCGATGGCGGGACCGACCACGCGCGGATTCGCAGGATTGATCAGCAGGCCGAGAAAGCCGCTGGCCGCCTGCGCGACCGTGTCGTACGCGGGGCGCGTCGCTGCCGGGCCGGTCTGACCGAAGCCGCTGATCGCGCAGTAGATCAGACGCGGATTGATCTCGCGCAAACGCTCGTAGCCCGCGTTCATGCGGTCCGCTGCGCCCGGCCTGAAGTTCTGGATATACACGTCGGCGTCGCGGATCAGCGCGTCGAACAGCGCGAGATCGTCGGCATCCTTCGTATTCAGCGTGACGCTGCGCTTGTTGCGGTTGTAGGTCTGATAGTGCGGGCTATACAGGCCGCCCTTGAACGCGCGGAACGGATCGCCCGTGCCCGGCTGCTCGATCTTGACGACGTCGGCGCCCAGATCGCCGAGCAGCATGCCGGCCGCCGGCCCCGTGATGAAGGTGCCTTGTTCGAGCACCCGGACGCCTTCGAGAACTTTGGTCATGCAACAACTCCAGAGATGCGTTGCGAAATGATGTGAGCGGAACGATCAGATGCCGGGCTGAAAGCCTTCGGGCGCTTCGCCGTCGTACACCACTTCGCGTGTGGCCTGATACGACAGGGCGAAGCCGATCGAGTGCGCCAGTTCTTCCGTCAGATGCCCGATCAGTCCAGCTGTGCGCGCGAGAATCGGCACGCCCTTGAGCGCGGCAAGCGGAAAACCGACGCCCAGCAACACAGCAGGAATCGCCGCCGACACGTTGAGCATCAGCGCCTTGCCGAACACATCGGGCAACACGGATTCGATCGCTTCCGCGATGCGCACATAGGTCATATCCGCGCCGCTGCGTTCGGCGACGGCGAACAGCGCGTCGACGCGCGGATCGCGCTCTTTATGCAGCGGATGGCCGTAGCCCGGCACGGCGCGCTTGTCCGCGCGATAACGCGTGATCACCGTGAACGCCGCCTCGGACAGATCGCCGCCCGTTTGCGCCGCGCACTGCCGCACTTCGTCGAGCAGCTTTCCACAGGACTCGGACGCGCCGAGTATCACCGAGCCGCAACCGAGAATCCCGGCAGCCACGGCGCCTTGCAGCGCATCGGGCGCGGCGGCGAGCGTCATGCGGCTCGCCTGCACGCTCGGCACGAGTCCGTGCTCCGCGATCGCGACGAGCGTCCCGTCGAGCACGGCGCTGGCGGCAGGGCTGGGCGTTTGTCCCGTGACGAGCAGGAAGAAGTAGTCGGTGAACGAGATCTTGCCGATCAGTTCGTTCGCGAGGTCGCGTCCTCGCACGACGATGGTGTGCGTATTCGAGGTCGAGATCGACGTGCGCGGAATAGTCTCTTTGCCGATTTTCATGGGTGCTTCGCGGGTCCGTTGAGCATCGCGTCGAGGTCTCCTCTCGCTGCGATCGTTGATGGCGAGGCCAGTGTAAGGAAGGCGATCTATCGATAAAAATGGTATTTTTCGCTGATTATCTATCGATGCCATCGATTCAAACGCGACCCACGAGAACCCATGGAACTACGACATCTGCGTTACTTCGCGGCCCTCGCGGAGCAATTGAGCTTCACCGTCGCCGCGCAAAAGGTCCACGTCACGCAATCGACGCTGTCTCATCAGATCCGCCAGCTCGAAGAGGAACTCGGCTGCCGGCTATTCGAGCGCGAAGGCCGGCGCGTGACGACGACGGACGCGGGCGAACTGTTTCTGGAGCGCGTGCGCAATGCGCTGCGCGAAGTCGACGAAGGCGTGTCGACCGTGCGCTATGCCGCCGAGGAAATGACGGGCGTCGTGCGCATCGGCGCGACGCACACGTTCAATCTGCACATCATTCCGCGCTGCGTGTCGCTGTTTCTGGACCGGCATCCGTCCGTGCGCGTCGATGTGCTCGAAATGACGGGCGACGGCATCGCGCAGGCGCTGCTGCGCGGCGACCTCGATATCGGCGTGACGTACAAGCCTAACGACGCGTTGCCGCTGCGTTTCGAGCCGCTTTACACCGAGGAGATGATGCTCGCCGTCGGGCTCCGGCATCCGTTCGCGAAGCGGCGCTTCGTGCGCGTGTCGGAGCTTCATCTGCAGCGCATGGTGCTGTTGCCGCGCAGCTTTTCCACGCGCGTGCTGCTCGACGAATCGTTCCGGATGGCGAACGCGGCGCCCGTTGTCGTCGCGGAAATGAACGCCATCGCGCCGATGATCGAACTGGTCAGAGAGACCGACATCGCGACGATCGTGTCGACGCATGCGCTGCGGCGCGAGGACGTGAAATTGATTCCGCTCGAAAGCCCCACGCCCGTGCGCTCGCCCGGTTTGCTATGGCGCAGGGACGAGGCGCGCACGCCCGCGGCGCGCTCGTTTGCGTCGATCGTGCGCAGCGTGAGCGACAGCGAGAGCCGCGACACGCGGCGCAATAAGGTGCGCGCCGCGCGCCGGTAATGGCCGCGGGCGCGGGCATTGAGCGCGTCGCCCGCGAAATGATCGTTTTGCGCAAAAACGTGATCGGTTTGCGCAATTCAATCAAACGGTCTACACTCCAAACTGATCGATTCCATCGAATGATGACTGTTTCAATCAAAATCGCGGACAGACGCGGCGCCCAATAAAGCCAGGAGACTCGCATGGTTCAGATTCCCATCAAACGCTCGATAGAGCGCATTCCCGGCGGCATGATGATCGTGCCGCTGCTCATCGGCTCGCTGGTGGCGACGTTCCTGCCCGGCATGCCCAAGTTCTTCGGCTCGTTCACGAATGCGCTGTTCACGGGCGCTCTGCCTATCCTTGCCGTGTTCTATGTCTGCATGGGCGCGAGCATCGACGTGAAGGCCACGCCGTACCTGATGAAAAAGGGCGGCGCGCTGCTCGTGACGAAGGTGGGCGCGGCGGTGATCGTCGGTGTGATTCTTGGCCATGTGCTTGGCGAGCATCCGGTTTCGTCGGGGCTGTTCGCGGGCATCTCGACGCTCGCCGTGGTCGCCGCGATGAACGACACCAACGGCGGTCTCTACATGGCGCTGATGGGCCAGTATGGCCGTTCGGAAGACGTTGGCGCGTACACGCTAATGTCGCTCGAATCGGGCCCGTTCCTGACCATGGTGACGCTCGGCGTCGCGGGTCTGTCGGCGTTCCCGTGGCAAACGCTGATCGGCAGCATCCTGCCGCTCGCGCTCGGCATGCTGCTCGGCAATCTGGACCGCGAAATGCGCGACTTTCTCGCGAAGGCCGTGCCCGTGATGATTCCGTTCTTCGCGCTGGCGCTCGGCGCGGGCCTCGATCTGCACAAGGTTTGGCAAGCCGGATTGCTCGGTATTGGTCTCGGCATCGCGGTGGTGATCGTGACGGGCATTCCGCTGTACTTCGCCGATCGCCTGACGGGCGGCACGGGCGTGGCGGGTGTGGCGGCCGCCAATACGGCGGGCAACGCAGCGGCTGTGCCGGCGCTCGTCGCGGCGGCGAACCCGGTGTACAACGAAGCGGCGCAGAGCGCGACGCTGCTGGTGGCCGCATGCGTGGTGGTCACGGCGATCCTGTCGCCGATCCTGACCGCGCAGGTGGCCAAGCGCTATCAGCAGCGCCAGGAAGGCGCGCGCACGAAGAATCGCGAAGGGCTGGCACGATGAAGATTCTGATTCTCGCGGACGACCTGTCGGGTGCCGCGGACTGCGCGATCGGTTTCGCGAGCGCGGGCCATCGCACGGTCGTCACGCTGGAGGCGACGCGCGCACCCGCGCATGACGGCGCGGACACGATCGCCGTCGATACCGATACGCGCCGCCTCACGCCTCACGACGCAGCAGCGCGCACGTCGGCGGCCTATGCCGAGATGAGCGCGCGCGACCAGCGGCTCTACAAGAAAATCGACTCGACGCTGCGCGGCAACTGGGCGGCGGAAGTGGCGGGTCTGCAGGCGCTCGCCGGCATGGCGATCGTCGCGCCCGCCTTCCCGGCGACGGGGCGCACGGTGCGCGACGGGCAGGTGTTCGTTCACGGCGAGCCGCTCGAACAGACGGCGACATGGAAGCTGGAGCATGCGGGTGTTCCCGCCGGCATCGCAGCGCAACTCGAAGCAGCCGGTCTGGCCACGGACCGGCTCGACGCCGAAGCACTCGCCGACGAACCCGAAACGCTGGCCGTGTGCATCGGCGCGATGGCGGCGAACGGCGTGCAGGCGCTGATCGTCGATACGCAAAGCGAGAAGGCCTTGCGTGCGCTCGCCCGCGCCACGCTGCAAAGCGACGCGGCGTTCTTCTGGGTCGGATCGGGCGGGCTGGCGCGCGAGATCGCGGCGCTCAATCCGCGAGACGACGCTGAAGAACGCAAGGCCAGCGGCGACAGATTTCCCGGTGGCCCGATCCTGATTCTGGTCGGCAGCCTGTCGGCTGTCAGCGAGCGTCAATGCGCGATGCTGCGCGAACGCGGCGGCGTCGAAGAACTGATCGTGCCGCCCGTCGTGTTGCGCGAAGGCAAGAGCCATCGCGACTGGCGCGCGTGGCAGGAGCAAGTCGGCGTGTCACTGAAGGCGGGTGCCGATCTGTTGCTGCGCATCGGCCGCGACGATGCGTTCGATCCCGCCGAAGGCGCGCAACTGTCGGCGGCGCTCGCGGCGCTGGTCGAGCCGCACTTCACGAAAACGGGTGGCCTGATTGCGACGGGCGGCGAGACCGCGCGCGCGATGCTGGTGGCCGCGCGCATCGGCAATCTGCAATTGCTGGCCGAAGTCGAAGCGGGCGTCGCGGTGGCGAGGCCGCTCGACGCAGCCCGCACGCACTGTCCCGGCGTCGTGACGAAGGCGGGCGCATTCGGCACCGATCACGCGCTGTATGCCGCATGGCTGACCCTGCGCAATGAAACCGAGCGTGACGTCGTCCAGCACTGACGTCCGCGAACGAATAGCAAGTACCCACGAGATCACATCATGAGCAACTACCTTCCCGTAATCGGCATCACGATGGGCGATGCAGCAGGCGTCGGCGCAGAAGTCGTCGTCAAGAGCCTCGCGCATGCGTCGGTCTACGCGCAATGCCGTCCGCTCGTGATTGGCGACGCGAAGCGCCTCGAGCGCGCGAACCAGATCGTCGGCGGGACGATGACGATTCGCCGCATCGAAGACGCATCCGATGCGCGCTACGAGCAGGGCACGATCGACTGCATCGACCTCGGCCTGATTCCCGACGACCTGCCGTTCGGCCAGTTGTCGGCGCTGGCGGGCGATGCCGCGTACCAGTACATCAAGCGTGCCGTCGAACTCGCGCAGGCGGGCAAGATCGACGCGATCTGCACGGCGCCGCTCAACAAGGAAGCATTGCATGCGGGCGGCCACAGGTATCCGGGCCACACGGAAATGCTCGCGCATCTGACGGGCGTCGACGAAGTGTCGATGATGCTCGTCGCGCCGCAACTGCGCGTGATTCACGTGACGACGCACATCGGCATCATCGACGCGATCCGCAAGATCGAGCCGGGCCTCGTGCAGCGGACCATCGAACGCGGCAACGCGACGCTCGTGAAGGCGGGCATCGAACATCCGCGCATCGGCGTGTGCGGCATCAATCCGCATGCGGGCGAAAACGGCC
>Ga0247692_1000117_pt1 | contig 17434 bp, 25 predicted proteins | sample CNK33_metaG_FD_183041 | JGI IMG/M metagenome (GOLD analysis project Ga0247692, IMG submission 183041) | Soil microbial communities from Purdue University Martell Research Forest, Indiana, United States - CNK33 | ecosystem: Environmental > Terrestrial > Soil > Temperate forest > Bulk soil...
GCCCGCCAGATCCGCCGCTATACGCTCGATCTTCGCGCCCGCCCAACTGCCAGGCGAATTGATCGCCGAACAGTCGACAAGGTCGGCCGTCTTGCTGCGCCCCTTCACGCCGACAGAGATCTGCGTCGCGTCGTAGTTGATAGGCGTCGCATCGACATAGCCCGTCAGAATGCGGTCATTGCCGATGAACACCTCGCACACGTCACCCGGGCGAATGCGCCGCGGGATGTCCGTCTGTCCTGGCCACCGGTCTGTCACGCTCAACTCGAAATCGCGTGCCTGCCGCTCGATCCCCGCCGTAATGGACACGGACTTCCAGCCGCCGTACTCCTTGTCATTCACGATCAGGCGTACGGCGTTCGGATCGGTCGTCATGCGGAAAGCACCTTGATAGGCGCAACCGGGATGAAGCCTGGGCGCCGGATCTTGTTCATGTTCACAATTTCTGCTTCGCGCGACACGTCCTCGAACTGGTCGTATGCCGTGACCAGACCAGGCATCACCGATACCGGCGTGATCGTCTTCAGACGCGCGCTCTGCGAGAGGCGACTGGTCACGTCGGCATACACCGCCGCGCGCGCGTCCTGAAGAGCCACATAGACGGGATCTGAGACGCTCAGACTCTCGTTATCGAGCGCCGCCGTCACGTCGTCGCGAACCTTCACTGCATCGTCGTAGATCGGCATGTCCATCGTCGTGGTCATGCCCACCGCCTGCACGAGCATCGCCTGACTGAACAGGTGATTGATGGCCGCCGAATTCACAGCAGACTGCGCACGCGCCGCGCTCACACCAGATGGCACCTGTGCGCTCGCGCGGTCGCTGAAAGTCCGGCTGAGCGACGTGAGCGCCGCCACCGTGTCGCCATTGCGCGACGACGCGCCACCGAGCCCGAAAAGACCTTCCACCGACTGGAAGACAGATTCGCCGCGCTTGAACAGCCCGAACACCGTGTCGGCCATCTTCACCGCATCCGGGATCAGCGTCGCCGCATTCTCCTTCAGCACGGCGATCGGGTTGTCTATAAGCGCCTTGATGTTCGACGTCGCGTTGTTGATGAGGTCAAGCCCATCATTGAACGTCGAAACAGCATCATCGAACACCGACGACGGCTTGGCGTTCACATCGAACTTCTTCACGAAATCGAACGAGCCCGCGTCCTGCAGGTTGTCAGCGGCCGCAAGCGCCTTCGAACCGAGCGAATCGACTGCACCCGGGAACGTCAGTTCGCCAGCCTCGACGAACGAGAGCTGCAGCGTGCACATTCCGCCGTTCTGCTTGCTGTGCGACACGCGCGCCGGGTCTTTCAGCGAGACCTTCAGCTCGCCATACCACGGATGAATCAGCGTGCCAGGGCCTTTCGTCTCCAACGCTTCGAGCAGGCGGTCGCGCTTGTCGAGATAGTCGTCGCCGATCAGAAAAGCAGTGATCGAAAACTCGCGCGTCGCGCGGCCGTTGTCTTCCGCATACGGCTTGTCGCGCTGCGGATACTCGTGCACGACGGTGCGCCGCCCGAACGTGCCGTCGTCGGATTCAACCTCGAACGGCACGCCGCGGAACGACGCCGCGACCATCCTGTCTTTCCATGCCATGATCAGAGCGCCAGTTGACTGCGATACCCAACATCAGGGTTGATGGACAGCGCCGGCTGATTCGAGCGGCCCGGGTCAACGCGCATACCCGGCGGGGCGTCCTCGAACCGCACCGTCAGTTCCCCGTTGAGCTTCGCTGCGCCTTGCTGCCCCAGCGCGTTCGACAGCGGCCCGTTGCCGCCCGCCACAGACACGCCGGCCGCTGCCGGGTTCGCCGGCGCAGCGTTCAGCACGCGTGCGCTCGCCTGCGCCGGTTGCGGCGGACCACCAGAAAAGAAATTACCAATCGCGCCGAACACCGTCTTGCCTGCGTCGAGAATCGGGTTGATGAAGCCCTTCACGCGATCCCAAAGCCCGGAAAAGTACGTGACGATCGGCTCCCAATTCTTCACGATCAGACCGAGCGGCGTGAAGTTGAGCAGCAGCGACTTGATGAAGTCGAAGGCCACCGAAACAACAAACTTGATGCCGTCCCACAGCTTTGCCATCCACGGGCCAATGGTTCCCCAGTTGTCGTAGATGAGATACGCGACTTCGGCGATTGCCGCGACGGCCGCAATAATCGGATTCACGAGGAACGCGCGATTCAGCACGAACAACGCGCGCGCCACGACCGCGATACCCGTGCCAAGAAGCGGCAGCACATAAGTTCCAATGCGCAGGAACACCGCCGCGAGCTGCACGCCCGACGAAACCGGCCCAATAAGCATCAGCGCGCCGATTCCCATCAGTACGTTTCGCAGCCCGCCAACCTTCTGGATGAACGCGTCGATGCCGTCAACCACCTTGATGATCGCCGAGCCGAGCTTTTCGAATCCACCAGATTCGACCCAGCCTTGAAACGCCTTTGCGACACGCTCGATGTAACCGCCGATCTTCTGCTGCAGCAGTTCCTTGTTCGCACCGATCCATTCGGATACCGACTTGACAGCCGCCATGATCGACGGCGCGGCGTTCGCGAATACGGCCGCGATCTGCACTTTCACCTGACGTGACAGCAAACCGAGACTGTCGCCCAGATCGTCCAGCTTCCCGGTTGCATCGGACGAGAGGACGGCGCCGAGCCGCTTCGCGTCGTTCATCGCGTCGGTTAGCGCCTTGCTGCCGCCCTTCAACGTCGCAATCATCTTCGCGCCGGCCTTGCCGAACAGTTCCATCGCGATGCGCGTGCGCACCGCAGGGTTCTCGTTCTTCTCGAAAGCCGCCGCCAGTTGCGGGAGCACCGATTCGACGCTGCGAATCTGCCCGTTGGCGTCGCGCAGCGGAATGCGAAGCTTGTTGAACAGATGCAGCAGGCTATCGTTCTTCCCAGCACCCGCCTCGGCTAGCCCCTTATTCAGTTTCGTGACGGACTCGATGAAGTCTTCGCTCGAGACGCCGCTCGCTTCGAAAACCGTTTGCATCGACTGGAGTGCTTCGATCGCCACCCCCGTCTTGTCCGATGCATCCTGCAATGCGCCCGCGTATTCGAGCGCCCCCTGCGCCGCGTGGAGCGCGCCATACCCGATCGCCGCAAAACTGAGCGCTGCCGGAATGCCGACACTGCCCAGCAAGCCACGACTTGCGCTACCGAGATCGCGAAAGGTCTTGTGCGTGGCATTGATGCCGGTGCGGACCTTCGCGAGCGTCGGCGAGATCTTGTCGACCGCGCTGAGAATCGCTTTGAGCTGGAAAGAATCAGCCATCGTCGGGCCTTTGTTTTTCGGCGATGCGCACGGCGTGCCGTTCGAATTGCAGGAAGCGGCGCATTGACAACGCCATGACGTCGGCGGGGCTCATGCGCCAGAAGTAGGCGAGATCGAACACGCGTTCCTCGAATGCCTCGCGCTCGCGCGCGGCCGCCTCGGCGAGCGCGTCGCTGTCGTCATGCACGGCGCTACTCGATCGCGCCCTGAGCGGCCTGCTCGGCGTCGTCGCCCTGACCGAAGAAGCCCATGATCAGACCTTGGAACTTCGACAGGTCGCCGACCGTGAGTTGCTTCACGGACGACATCGGGATCTTCGCGAGACGGCTGATGTAGCGCCCGGCCACCTTCGGGCGCAACTCGACGCCCTGCCCGTCGTCGGACTGCACGACGAGATACGGGAAGCCGAGTTCCATCACGTCTTCGGCAGTCGGCTCGCGCATGTCGAGTTCCGTCACGTCTTCGCCGTGCGCGCTGATCGCTTTCGAGAGCGTTACCTTCATTGCCAGATTCCCTTCGTGCCGTTGAATTCGAGGTCGATTTCGCCGTCCTCGCCCTTCGCCGTCGGCTCGCCGACCATGAACGCGCCCGACAGGGTGTACACCTTGCCGTTTGCGAGTTCGGCGGTGATCGTCATGTCGGTGCCCGACGTCAGCTTGTCGATCGGGAAGTCGGGCATGAAGATCGCCGTGAGCTTCACAGACGGCGTACGCGTCGTTTCCTTGATGCCGACGACGCCGCGCGTGCTGGACACAGCCTCGCGCGTCACGTCGCCCACCGTGCACTCCATGCTGCCCTTGACCTCCAGCTGATCGCCGTCGACCTTGCAGAAGCACGTACCTGCTACACGCTTACCCATGTGCTACCCCTTAGTATTGAAGGCGGAACTGCGCCAGGACGGCGAAGACGCGCAACTGGTTGACGAGGTCAGGCGGGAACAGCACATCCAGCCGGTTCGGGTCATTCGCGTTGCGCTCGACGATCAGGTTCGCAGCGAATGCAGCGGCATTCTCGACCAGCCCTTCGTCTTCCATCGACGCATACTCGGATGCGAGCTCGCCGCGGATCACGCTCGGCGTCACGATCGCGGCGCCTGCGCCGAAGCTAGTGCCATCGTCGGCCAGCTTGTGGCGCGGGTACTTCGTCGTGATCACGCTGCGCAGCCGGCGGATGATCGCCGCCAACTGGTGCATCGTCTCGCTGTCGAGATACGACGGATCGGCCTGATTCCAGAGGTTCTTCTGGTAGGTCGTGATCGCGCGCTCGACGCGCACCACACCACCCGCCACGTAGCTCGTCGCGATACCCGACGACAGAAGCGTCTGACGCTCGGTCTGGATGAAGCGGTTGCTCGCGGGCGCCGGCAGGATGCCCGTCAGTTCGCCCGTCTGCGTCGGGCGCGCCGGATCGGCAGCGATGAACACTGCGTTGCGCGCGCCGTACGCGGCTGCGTATTCCCAGACCGGATTCGGCACGAGCGTCGAGACGCCCGCGACCGTCGCGTGCTGATCGTTGCGCGCCGTGCCGGCGGCCTGCAGCGTGGCGAACGAGCCGCGCAACGCCGAATACACATGGCCGAAGATCTGCCGGTTCCACGCCCAGCGACCCGTGGTGTCGTTCATCGTCGTGCGGAACAGATCGAGGTTCGTCGTGTCCGCATACGGGTGGATGATGAAGTCGTACTCGTCGTCGCCCATCGCGGCGATTGCGCTCGTCAGCGACGGCGCAGCGGTGCCGCCGTTCATCGCTGTGATTGCGACGGTGATACCTGCCGGCGTGACTTCGCCCCCCTGCGCGCCGAGATAATTCGTCTGCAGCAACAGGTCGTTGCCGAGTGCGCCCTTGTGCTTCGCCGTGAGCGTCACCGTGCCCGTTGCGGCAGCGGCCGTGACCGGCAGGTCGGGGTTTGCATTGATCGCGGCGGCGAGCGCGGTCGCGACGGTCGCAGCGGTGTCGCTCGCAGCGACAGCGGCTTGCACACGGTCTTCGCCGATGTATGCGCTCAGCGTGCCCGCCTTCGTCGCGGTGCCAGTGAGTGCGAACGCGCCGGTCGCGGCCACGCCTGCGCCCGGATCGTCGACGGCGATGCACCAGACTTCGCCGACGGCGTCATTCTGGCGATAGATCGCATGCATGCGTGCGAGCATCGAGCCGACGCCGAACAGGTCTTTCGCCTGATCGGTGCGCGACACGAGTTGCGGCACGTTCGACACGCCGCTGCCCGCTGCCAACTTCTGCCCGATGAGCAGCGTTCGGACGGACTGCGAGAAATAGCCAGCCTGGCTGTTGTCGACTTCCGCATAGAACAGCGGAACGCGCACGTTTGCCGGAATGTTTGCGAATGGCACGCTCATTGTTTCGATCCTTTCTTGTCGGACAGCGTTTCGACAGCGTCAGCCGCTTCCACGGTCACATCGCCATCCAACTCGCGACGCAGCCAGTACACGTTCGGCTCGACCTCTCGGCCTTCTTCGGGCAAATAGCCCCCCTTCTCCGGGTCGGGCACCTGCCGACCGGATACCGGTTTGACGTACATGGAGAACTCCTAGGTTTGCGGGAGGTCGATCGTTGCGCCTGTCTCGGCGCGGCCATCCGGCCCGGGAGATCCGCCTTGATAGGCGTTCGGGTCGTCTGGGAAATCTTCTTTCGGGTGATTCGGGTCCGCCGGGTCGATCGCATCGACCTTGATGTTCACGCCCTCGAACGGCGGCAGTTCGTTATCGCGCACCCACTTCCACGTGTCCTCGTAGCCGATGTCGTAATCGGCCTTGAATTCGAACTGGTAGTAGAGCCGCGCGCGATCGATCGACAGAAGCGAGCCGCCGTCATATTCGATCTGGTCGTAATCGTCGCCCGGTTCCCATCCAGCAAGCGCGCTGAACAGGATCTTGCGCATGTCATGCACGCCCATCGCGGCGCTCTGCCCGCGCTCATCAGCGAGGTTGCTCAGCACGACGACCACCGCGAACCGGTCTTCGACCGTCTGCTGATAGCCGTTGCTGCTTTGTTGCTGGTCGGGATTCTCGTCGAGCGGAATCACGTAAGCAGCCGGGACGGTCAGGTTCGACGCCTCGGGCAGGATGCTGAAATTCGCCGCACCCGCGACGCGCTGCCCGAACAGCGGCACCCGCTCGCGAAGATGCTCGATAACGGCGTTCAGATTCATCGTGGGATCAGCGCGTCTTTCAGCGCATTCCTGATTGCGTTTTCGGAAACCTCGCGTCGCCGCGAGAGCGCTTCCGTCATGTAATTCCCGCGCGGCTCGATACGCCAGCCGTTCTGCGAGCGTGCGGCGGTCTCGGCCGCTCTCGCTCCGCGTCGTCGCCTGTTGCTCTTACCAACGCCCTGCCCTGCAGCAAGCTTGCCGAGCGCGCGGCCTTGCCGCACACCGAACCAGAGGTACGCAGGATAGAAGTCCTTGCCCATCTCTGCCGTCTTCTGCGGCGCGATGCGCACGAGGAAGCCTGACCGGCTAACCTTCGGCTTGATGCTGCGCCAAAGCGTGCCCGTGTCGCGGCCCGGATAGTCACCGGCCTCGGAAATCGCGCGCCGCGCCACAAGCCGCCGCGCCTCCTTCTGGATGTCGCGCCCGCGCGCGCGCATCACCTTGCGGATCTTCTTCTTGTCGAAGTCGATCCGCGAATGTCCCGTCCACCCTACGTGGACTTCGACGCCATCGCTCATATCGTTCCCAGCAGTTCCGTATCGATTGCCAAGCGATCGCGGCGCCCTTCGAGCGCGATCGTGCGGCGCACGCGATAGCGAAGACTCAGATGCTCAATCACGTGCTCGCCCGTGATCGTCACCTCGTTAATCTGGTTCGAGCGACGCACGGTGAAACGGTGCGTGACGGGCGTCTCGGTTTGCTTCGAACCGAAGAAGATGCCGCTCGACACCGGATCGATGCGCGCCCAGACCTTCACCCCAGCGTCGAATGTCTGCTCGATGCCGAACCCGGAATCAGGCACATCCTGCCAGCGCCGAATCAGCACGCGCTTATCGAAATCGCCAATGTCCGTCGGCATCACAACTCCGGATCGCGCCAGCGATCAAGCAAGCCATCAGAGAATCGGTCGGGCGCGCCGAAGCGCTGTACCGTCATCGACGATTCCCGGTTTTCGTATAGCGAGCCGAGTTGCAGCTTCATCCACGCGACCACCGATTTCGGCACCGCGTCGGCCTCGAACGCCCCGCATTCGAAAGTCACCACGACGTCGGTGCCGCGCGGCCAGCTATCGGTCGGGACGAGATGAGAGCGCGAGACGAGGCGGTATGCGCTCGTCTGCATCGTCACAGTCGCGCCAGTCTCATCGACATAGGTCACGCTCGTGACGTTCTTCACGTCCTTCCACAGACGCAGGCGGCCGCACGGGAAGGCGTCGCCGCGCGCCTCGCATGTTTGCGTCAGCAGCGGACGCTGAATCTCTTGCTCGGCGCGTTCGCGCGCCGCGACGATGAATCCCTCGATCTCCGTGTTGTCATCGTCGCCGTCGACGCGCAGATGCAGCTTCGCGTCTTCCAGCGAGATCGCCTCTTCGGTCGGCGGGACGGTGACATACAGTTGCACGGAGTTACTCCTTCTTGAGCGATTCGGCGTACTTCACTGCTGCGGGTTCGTCGTCGACTGCGCCGTGCTGCTTCGCGGCCTTCAGCGTTTCCGCGTCGAGCACGACGACATCGTTCGGCACGCCGTGTTCACAGTGGGTCAGCACACGCACCTTCGTGCCCTTCACCACGGGCTTCTTGTCGCCCGGCTGTTCCTTCTTGTCATTCTGATCTTCCGTGACTTCCGACATGTTCGTCTCTCCAAAGCAATTCGAAGAGAGCGGCCACCGATGGCCGCTCTTCCCGGTTCAATCGAAGCGGCTTAGGTTGCGGAGTTCTGATAGAGCTTGACTGCGCCGCCGACGTCGATCAGGTTGCCGCCCTGACGGTTGAACGCGACGAAACCGACCTGGCCGTTCAGCGTGAACGCCGAGTCGGTCATGCGGAACAGCGTCAGGTCCATGACTTCGCGAATGATGTACTTCGAGAAGTCGCCGAATGCGATGGACTTCGCATTCGCGGCCATCACCGGCATTTCCTGCGAGATCACGATCTCGCGGCCGAGCAGTCGATCAGGCGCGCCGCCCGGATTGCCCTGCTCGTAGCCCGGAACGAAGATCGGGCGATTCTGCGAGTCCTTGATCTTGCGAATAACCTTCAGCGACTGGTCATTCAGCATGTACCGCGCATTGCCGCGATACACCGGGTCGACGCTGTGCTCGAGGTCGACAAGATCGTCATAGATGACGCTCAGCGTTTGACCCGTCGTGCCCGTCTTGCCGACCGTTGCACCCGTCACCAGACCCGTCGGCTGCGACGTGCCCGTGCCGACCGTGAAGTGCGATGCGGTGATGCGGCCGATACGCAGCGCGAGCAGCGCCTGAACGTAGCCTTCCAGGTCGAACATGCTGTCCTGAATTAGCTCGAACGGCAGCGCGATCTTCTTCGACGAGTACTTGTACACGTCGAGCGTCTTGTTGCCGAAGGTCGTGTCACCTGCCGAGACTGCCGTGTTCTGACCAACGATTTCACCCACTTCAGCCGTTGCGTCCGCCGTCGGAAACTGCATCTGCGCGCCCGTCCCGGTCGGCAGAATCGTCGCCACGGAGCGGATGCCGCCAAACGCCTTCATCGCTTGCGCGAGCTGGCGGTAGTACTCGAGGGCGACCGTATAGCCGCCTTCCGAGCCGGTCGTGGTGGACATTGCAGCGCGGATGTCCGGCGTCTGGCGCGCGCGCATGGCGTTGAGGTCTTCGGCGACCATCGAGCTCAAACCGCCGCTCAGGTACGCGCGCATTGCGCGCGATTCCTCGCTCTGCGCACCGGGCGTGCGGGTGAAATGATTCACCAACCCATCGGTGTTGCCCGATGCAGCATCCGCGGCGATACGCGCCATGAAGCCTTCGTGGCGCTTGATTTCAGCATTGACGCGGTCGAGTTCAGCCATGCCATCGTCATAGGCCTTCTGCTGATCCGCACCCCACTTATCGCCCTGGTGGTTTTCCATCAGGTTGCCGATGTTCTTCGCGAGTGCGTCACGGCGCTCCCGCAGTTGCTGGATACTCATGCCTTCTCCTGTTGAGGAAATAAAAAAGCCGCCCGATGGCGGCTTCTATCGAACGCGGGAGCGCGTCAGATTCGTTGCTGCAGATCCAATTGGCGGCGCATCGCGGCGAAGTCCGGCGTCGCGTGCTGCTCGATAACCGGCTCGGCCTTCGGCTCGGGTTCCGCCGGCGGATCAACTTGTTTCGGCGGCTCGGTTTTCGCCTTCGGGGCATTGCTGTACGCGCTCAGATTCCACGCCGATGCCTGCGCTTTCTCGGCAGGCTGCGCGATGCGATCAGCAAAGCCGTTCGCGATCGCCTCGTCTGCGTTGAACCACGTTTCAGCCGTCATCCACGCCGCAATGTCGTCGACGCTCTGCCCGGTTCGCGACGCATAGGTGTTCACGAGCGAGCCGTCGATCTTGTCGAGCAGATCAGCCTGACTACGCATGTCGTCGGCGTTGCCCATCGCGATCGTCCACGCCTTGTGGATCATGAAGAAGCCGCCTTCGGAGATCTCGATCTCGTCGGCCGCCATCGCGAGGAAGCTTGCGGCGCTCGCCGCGAGACCATCGATGTGCGCGATCACCTTCGCCGAATGGCCGCGGATCGCCGCTTCCATCGCGCGCGCGCCGAACACATCGCCGCCCGGCGAGTTGATGCGCAGGTGAATCGTGCTCGCCGTGATTTCGGCCAGCTGCTTGACGAACGATTGCGCGCCGACGCCGCCCCAGTAGTCATCGGAGACGATCACGTCGTACAGGTAGACGGTTGCCTCGTCACCTTCCGTGTTCGCCTCGATGCTGAAGCGGCGCGGTGCCTGGCGGTTCTCATTCAGCAGTTGCAGGATCCGGTTCGGGCGCATTCTGTGTTGCCTCAAATGTGGGAAGTTGATCGCCGCCATCGATCGGCGGCAGGTTTTCCATCCGGCGCACCTCGTTGACGGTCAGCCACGCGGGTTCGCCGGCGCGACCAAGGCCGATCCGGTATCCCTCGTTGCGCGACTTGAAGTCGCCGCGCTCAAGCGTTGCCGCATTGAATTCAACGAAGTTGCGGGCCGTCTTGAAGAGCTTTCGGTTGATCTCCTGCTCAATCTTCACGAGATGCCGCTGCAGCGTGTACTTCACGAAGCCGATACCCATCTGCTCGACACCGCTACCCCAGCTCGTCGTCTTGTCGGTCTGGCCGATCATGAACGGCGGCACACCGAAGATCCGCGCAATGTCTTCGACGCTGTACTTCTGGTTTTCCAGAAGCTGGGCGTCTTGCGGAGACATGCTGATCTCCTTGACGTCCATGTTGTTCGACAGGACGACCGGCGCAGTGCTATTTCGAGCGCCCGAGTACCGCTCAAGCCACTGGTTTCGCAGCTTGTCGATCTGCTCGGAGTTCAGCTTCTCGCCCGCCTTCAGCACGAGATCAGGACGAAGGCCGCCATCGAGCATCGTTTCCGATTGCTCGCCGCTTGCCATCGCGATCGACACCGCCTGACGCAGTACGTGCCGAATCTGCGACATGCCGCGTTTGCCATCGAATCCCGGGCCGGGCACGTGGATAACGTCGTCCTGATCGAGAACGACAGTGCCCCACCGCGTGTACTGGATGTACACGAGACGATCAGGCGCGATCTCGCGCACCTCGACGCACAGAGGGTGCATCGGCTCAAGCCATTTCACGTCCGGCGAGTACGGCGAGACGCGGTGAATGCGGATGAACATGTCACCCTGCAGCAACAGGGACTGCGAGCAGAACTCCCACGCGACCGGAGCGGCCCAGCGCGGGTGCATCTGCTCATTGAGCAGCCACCACAACGGCGGGCGATACTTCCGACGGCTATCGCCATCGGTCTGGTACGTTTCGAGCGTCAGACTCGCGATTGCGCCACCGATCAGCGACACGCTCGCATATACGGCAGACGTGCTCATCGCGCTGCGTTCGCTGATCGCGCGACCCGGGCCCATGTGACCCGTCAGCCACGAATATGCTTCGGTGCCGGGCGTGATGCCCGACACCGGCACTCCCTCTGCCTGGACGCGAGCGGCTTGCCGCTTCGCGCGCCATTCGGTCAGGATCGACGATCCTGCCGATGCGGCGTGCTGCTCGTTGTTCCGTGGCTGTGTCATAGGGCGATAATTTCCGGGTCAGCGATTTCTTCATCGAGCATCGCGCGACCGATCGCCACAATCAGCGCAACAGGTCCGTCGATCTTTTGCTCATCGCGCTCCTTGCGCGGATAGATGTTGTCCTTGGCGTCGAGCTTCGCGACAACATTGCTCACCATCCACGTCATTGCCGGACAGTTGCCGTGCGCGAGCTTGCGCTCGATCACCAGCTTTTCGGTTTCCTTCATCGGCTCTGACATGTTCCGCACGGTCTGGCCTACCTCGACCATGACAACGCCTTCGTTCGTCATCTCCTGAGAGAACTGCGTTGCCTGGAACGGATCGTAGGCAACCTGCACGACGTCGAAGCGCGTCACGAAGGTCCGGAGATCCTCCTTGATGAACTCGTAGTCGATCACCTCGCCGTCTGTCAGCGTCATCACGCCGTCCAGATGCCACGACTGATAGAGCTGCGCGTTGTTGTCGGCCTGCTCGAGCACGCGCTGTTCGGGCGCGTAGTAGCGTCCGTGTACGTGCCACAACGGATCGTCATCGGTCGGCGAGAACACCGCGACGAGCGCGGCGATGTCCACCTTGCTCGCAAGGTCGAGCGCGATGTAGCACTTGCGCCCCTCAAGTTCCGCGAGCGTCTTGCGAGGCGGGCATGCAGCCCACTTCAGCATGTTCATCCAGCCGTTCTTAGCGCCGACCCATTCGTTCAGGTGCTTCGTGCGGAACGTCGCCTGCTTGCTCGCCGACTGCATCGCGTCGCGCTGCCGCGCGCGCAGAAAGTCGCCATCGATCGAGATGTCGAAATTCGGGTTTGCCTTGACGAGCGCCGCTTCCGTCGACCAGTCGTCGCCGTCGTCGATCGTGTAGATGACCGCCCACAGTTCCGGGTTGTCGACCGTGCCTTCGAGCATCTTCTGGCAGTCTCGGTCGAGCTGGTAGCACGGGCCGCCGATGTTCGAACCGGCGGTCGTGATGACAAGCATGATGGGCTGATCTCGCGCGCCCATGCCGGTTTCCATCGTGTCGAACAGACTGGTGTCCGGATGCTCGTGATACTCGTCGACAATCGCGCACGACGGGCTCGAACCATCGCCCGGCTTTCCTATCACCGGCTCGAAGCGGCTGCCGTCGGCAAGCCGCACCATGTTCGACGCGTTGACCTCGACCGCAAATGCGTCTTTCAGTTCGGGCGTGCGATCGACCATCAGCTTCGCCGGGCGGAACACCTCCCAGGCCTGCTTCTCCGTCGTCGCGCCGCTGTACACCTCGGCGCCGAACTCCCCGTCGGCGGTGAACATGTACAGCCCAATGCCGCCGGCAATGATCGACTTGCCGTTCTTCCGCGGCACGCGGAAGTAGATCGTGCGATAGCGGCGGCGCCCGTCTTTCTTGCGCACCCAGCCGAACGGGATGCCGATGCCGAACTTCTGCCACGGTTCGAGCTTGACGTTGCTGCGCTTCGCCGCCCATTTGCCCTTGGTATGGGGCAAGAGCTGCAGGAATTTGATGATCCGCTCGGCCTTCGCAGGCTCAAAACGATACGGAAAATCGCGGTCACGCTGCTTTTTCAGGTCGTCCAGATGTCGCTGGCAAGCGAGTTTGACCCACTTGCAGGCGACGATCTTGCCCTTCACGACATCCCTGGCGTACTGTTCCGCGGCTGCAACGTGCGGAAAGTCTGCCTTTTTCATAGGTCGTCGAAGGGATTCTTCGTTGGTTTCTTGCCCCCGCCGCCGACTTTCGCGCGATCAGATGGCGAAAGTCCCATCTTGCCGAGCATCGCCTCCAGGCGAGCCAGCCGCGCAGCAGGAAAGTCGAGCCAATTTACGCGTTGCTCGGCGAGCAGCCGCGATGCGAGTTCCAGGATGAATCGATCAGAGTTGCGCAGCACATCGACCGGTGCGTTCGCAACAATCTCGCGCCACGCGGCGGCCTCCTCATGCGTGAAGTACGCAGGCGGTTCGCCAACCGGGCCGGTCGTCTCCGCGTCCTCACGGGCACGGCTCGGGTTCTTGTCGAACGCGCCGCGCAACGCCAGAACGTTCGTCGGTGTACGCGGTCGAGCCATCGTCGAAGCTTTCAAATAGCATTCAAATCCGGCCGATTGTTGCAGACCGACCAAAATGCGAATTTTGTGGAAATAAGAAAATGGCTAGGCGAGCGGTCAGGAGGCCATGCGGCTCAGACTTTTGGGCCACCCCTACCTTGCAAACCGTCAAATCTGTAAGGAAGCGCACCATATACGTGCATCTAGCCGAGCCGCTCACGGGCCGTCTTCGCCTTGTGGCAGGGCTCGCAGATCGACTGCAGGTTGCCATCGTCGTCCGTGCCGCCGTCGGCTTTGGCCTTGATGTGGTCAACCTGCGTCGCCTCGGTCACACGACCTTTGCGAAGACAGACCTGACAGAGGCCGTGATCGCGATCGAGAATCCATTTGCGCTTGCGCTGCCACGCGGCGCCATAGCCGCGCGCCGTTGTGCTGCCCGTCCGATCTTCACGCTTGCGCCAGTTCGATGCCTTGTGCGCGTGCGCATCGCAATAGCCATCAGTGACCAACGCCCGGCAGCCGGGCTGCTTGCATGGGCGTAGCGGTCTCGATGGCATGACGAATAAAAAAGCCCGATGGTTGGTCGGGCAAGTCTGCGACTCTCATCGCAGCGGAGACGTTAGTTACGAGGATGTCGGAACTATTGCCGATCGTGCTCACGAGTCAGGCATTGTTCCGGCTATCCGGAATTTAGTAGTCCTCTCAGCCAAGCCAACAACCCGTTCGCCGTTTGTGTTGGCGCGCTCAGCCAGCCTAGCCGGCAGTCTTTGGCTTGGATCAGAGGCCAGTCCGGATGTACTCTGCGACGCCGACCGTCGCGTGACTGGCAAAGAGTGAGATTTACATTTCGGCGCTCCAACGCAAAAAGCCCGCCGTCTTTCGACTAGCGGGCTTCGTTTTCTTTGGACGCAACTGTGCACGCGAATTCTGACCCAGTTCGAAAAAGTTTACAAGGAGGCCTTTTTTCGAAATCTTTTGCGATCAAACGCGAGCCGCAATCAGGCGGCGAATTTCGTCAATCTCAGCACCTCCAATTTTGCCAGACTGGTGGACATCTTCCTCCGAGCGCTTCATCAAGCCGCGCTGTACGAACATCGGCAACAGGCGCGCTTTGGCAGCCAGATACGTCGCATGCTGATTGCCAGCCCGGCCGCTGCTCCATACCGTATGACCAGCGTCTTTGTTCAGCATGCTCACAGAGATTGCCGCGCGCTGCTCAACACTCAGCGAGTCTACGCAGAGCTGCACCTGTTCAGATCGTAGGTTGCCCGATCCATTGTGAGCCGATTCGTCATCTTCATCTTCGCGCGTCGGCGTCATATAGCCACCGCAGGTATGGTCTGCCGAGCAATACCAATGCGATAAGACGTCATTGTTCGATTCACGGATCTGCCAGCGATACCAGGTCGAGAGCAGCTCTTCGATTTGTTCGCTTTCGTCGAATGTCATGGTTTCCCCGGAGTATTTTCCGTTACGCATCATCCCGTGGATGTTGCCCCGCGCTTTATTAGTTGCAGTCACGTCGATCAGCATCAGAACACCACCTTGAAATGGATGCCGTGATAGAACAGCCAATTTACAAGCGACGCACGCAGATCCGCATTGCGCGGGAAGGGATACTCGACCTGCAACCCGCCAACGCCTTCCCATAGTTGCCCGCTGAATGGCGCGCCATCGAACGCGACGATCTTTGCATCGGTGACCTCGTCGACATGCTGACGGCTAGTTGCTATCAGGCTGTCGGGTACGTCGGCCCAATGGATGTATGCGTGTGCGCTCATCATCAAACTCCGTAGCGTTTTTGCGTCGCGAGCGCCTTCTCGCAGGCCTTGCAGCGCGGAAAGTTACCGGCGAGGAACAACTCCGAATCGACGGCTGATACGCGGCCGCAGAGCGAATGCCGATCTCCCCAGCGATTCAGATCGCCGCGCATCCAATGCACTTTGTCGCCGCCGAACGCCTTCAGCGCCCATTGCGGAAAGCCTCGCCCTTCTGCCGCGTTGCCGCTGAAGAATCCCTCGCGGATACGACCGTCGACAAACACAGCAGGCTGCATCTCGCCGGGCACGATCGGCGTGAGTCGAATGACGCCCTTCATTCCGCCTCCCTGACATCCCACTCAAGATCGCCGCTCGCGAGGAACGGCCTCAACGTTTTCAGATGCGATGCTGTCCATACCTGCACGCGCAATGTGCCGTCGGGCTGAAACGGGCCAAGCGCGAACTCGCGAACGTCATTCGGCACGATCACGTCGGCGTAGATGAAATGCCCGCGCGCATATTTGTCATGCGACTGACGCTCCGGGCCGATCAGGCGAACAGCCATGAACCATCCACCGTAAGAGTTGTTCTGCCGTCGACCGCGAACCCGGCTCATCGTCTTCACGGGAATATTCGCGAACACCTGCATCAGTTCGCCTCCCAATCCAACGCGCGTGCAACCGACTTCGAAGGCTGGAGATCGTCAAGCCGCAGGAAGGTGAAACTGCCGCCGCGAAGCCAGCCGCCGGTGTCGATGTGATAGACGTTGCCGAGCACAGCAGGCCGGTTCAGCGGCGTATGTCCAACGACCACCGCTCGCATATCCGGAACTCCGGAGTGGTCTTCCGCCTGAATGCGATCGCGATTCCAAAGAACGGCATTCGTCACGCGCCGCAGTTTCGTTGCGCTGTCCGCGCATGCAAATGCCTGAATCATTTCCGACCAGCTTTTTCCGTAAATGTCAGCGTGCACAATCCCGACCAACCCACCTTCCGTCTCGACCTCGATCGCGTACGGCAGGGCGGCGAGCGCGTCGGCGACCAAGACTTGCGCGTAACGCGGCTTCTCAATTAGCCATGAGCCGCCGTTCATCATGTAGTGGTCGCGGTCACGGTTACCCGGCTCGACATAGCGGATTGCCATGTCTTCGTGATTGCCCTGCACTGCGTTGAACCACGGTTTGCTGATCCATTCGACGGCGTAAGCAGACTGCGGTCCGCGGTCGACGAGATCGCCGACCGAGAACAGACGGTCTATGCGCTCGTCAAAACGGATCGCGGCCAACTCGATCTCCAGCGCGGCGAAGCAGCCGTGGATGTCGCCGACGACGAAGTCGCGACCGGCGGTGTTGCGCGCAAAGCGCTGAACGTATTTCGTGATCAAGCGGCCTCCATTTCAATTCCCAACTTCCTCGCGCGCACAGGCTCCCAACGCTCGTACGCACGATCCCAAACATCGAACTTGACCTGTCTCGGCGTGCCGACGGTGTTCTGATCGATCCACCGATGGCACGGCCCGCAGCCAGGCACGGTGAATTTGTTGTCGGCCTTCATCGCACCGGCCTTGCCGTGACGGCTTTGATTCGAGTGACAGTCGACAACCGACTCATGCGACCAGCCAATCGAGCAGCACACGCCCGGCACGAGCAGGTAGCACTCTTCGCCGCGGCACGCGTCGATGAAGCGCTTGCCTTCCGCGACCGTCACTTTCTTCACGCGTCGCTTCATTCCTGCATGGCGCTCCAGCGTCCTGCGATCTGCCAGCGCGAACGGCTTCGGCTCTTTGCGCTTGAATGCCGTGCCGCGCGCCATTGGCGCAGTGCGCGGCTTGAATCCGGAGCGCTTCACGCATCGTCCTCAAGCAGTTCGGCGCCGCGAAAAGCTTCCGCGACCGCGTCGGCCACTGTCGCGTCACGATGCGCACGCCACCAGCCGTCGTACAGATAGCCTCCATCCGGATGGTTGACCCGGATGTACCAGAGACCGTCATCGTCTTTGCGCTCCACCCAGACAAGGTGCCCGCGCCAATATCCGCAGACCTCCGTCGCCTCTTCCTCAAAATTCACCGCCTCAGCACGCAGCAGTTCGATCGGACTGGGTTGGTTCACGCGGCCTCCGCTTCCGCCGGCGCGAGCACGTCAGCGCTTA
>Ga0247692_1000118_pt1 | contig 17380 bp, 13 predicted proteins | sample CNK33_metaG_FD_183041 | JGI IMG/M metagenome (GOLD analysis project Ga0247692, IMG submission 183041) | Soil microbial communities from Purdue University Martell Research Forest, Indiana, United States - CNK33 | ecosystem: Environmental > Terrestrial > Soil > Temperate forest > Bulk soil...
GCGGCACGCAGGTCTTCGACCGTGAAGAGCGCCTTGCCGTCGAGGGTCGGCAGGAACTGGATGCACGCGTTGACGGCTTTGAGCATCAGTTGCCCGCGCGAATCCAGTTCACCGACGACGACGGTGCAAGCGCCGCAATCGCCTTCCGCGCAACCTTCCTTGGTGCCCGTGCAGTACAGGTCTTCACGCAGGTGCTGGAGCACGGTGCGCGATGCGGGCGCGCCGCTGATCTCGCGGAGGGTCCCCTGGTGATAGAAGCGGATGGTTTGCGTTGTCACGGCGAATCCTGAAGACATTGCGGACCGGGCGCGCGTTACGCATGGGGTCGAGCCGTAGCCGGCCTCGCGCACGTAGATCGCCATCCATGCTCGAACATAACACCACTTTGTCCCAAAAATATTTCCCCGCGCGAATGGGGGTTATTCGGCGGCGGTCATGAGGGAGGCGGGCATAGTGCGCTGCGAGCGCGCGGATTCCGCGCGGAGCCTTATGGGGCGGTGCTTCAATGCGCGCAGGTGTTTGCGCCGAACAGGCGGGGTGTGGCGGTATGCATACAGCGTCGACGTTTGCGCGTAGCGGGGATTTGGTTTTTGCAGCGCAAGATGCTGGTCGGATTTTTGGTTTTGGGGTGGGGGCGGGGGTATGTTTTGGGTTTTTGATGGCATTCGGGTTAGGGTGTCTGCCAGTCAGGCGTCGCCCCTGTCCATTTGCGTCTTCGCTGGCATCCGCGCAATGCCGTCGCGCTTCACGCGTCGCCCCTGTGCGGGGCGGCACCTACTTTTCTTTGCCGCCGCAAAGAAAAGTAGGCAAAAGAAAGCGGCTAACACCGCCAGCTCTTGTGTTTGCCTGCGGGCCCCCAACGGCCCCGTCCTTCACACGGCAGCGTACCTGTTCGCGTGCGTTGCCAACGCTCTCTCCGTACGCCTCACCCGCTTCACACTCCCGCGTCGCAGCACGTCGTGCCAGATATTCTGCCGCCGCCCAGGTGGCAAACGGTGTGTAGGCTTTCGCGCCATTCGCGCATCACTCCGGACTGGGAAGCAAGGCTGGTGCTTCTGGTAACAGCACTAACCTGTGCGGTGCGACAACCTACACACAGTTTGCCACCTGGGCGGCGCAAACCATTCGCTGCCGCGAGCCCAAGTTCGGGTGTTTGAAGTGGGTGAGGCGCTCATTCTAAGCGTTGGCAACGAACGCGAACAGAAATGCTGCCGTGTGAAGCGTAAGACCCTTTGGGGCCCCTCAGGCAAGAAGAAATGTTGGCGGTGTTAGCCGCCTTCTTTTGCCTACTTTTCTTTGCGGCGGCAAAGAAAAGTAGGTGCCGCCCCGCACAGGGGCGACGCGTGAAGCACAAAGGCATAGCGCGGATGCCAGCGAAGAAAAGGCAAGCCGCGAATGCCGGCAAAAAGGCAAACCGCGGACCAACACACCAACGGAAACGTTGACCATTTAAATAAACCCGCGTTTCCCAGAAAATCCTCGGCAACCCGTTCTTACCGCGCGCGGCGATTGCGCCACAGACTAAGCGCCAGCGCGACAAACGCAACGACGAACCCGATAAGCGACCAGCCGGGCAAGGAAATACCGAGAATCGGCGGATACGGCGTTTCGCACAGACCCGCAACCTTGAACACGCTCGGCAGCCAGTGAGCGGGCGGCAGGCCGTCGACGATCGGCTGCAACGCATCGAACCCGCAGCTGAAGTTGGGATGCGACTGCACGTACACGTGCCGGGCGGCCGTCAGCAGCCCGCCGAGCGCCGACAGCAGAGCGAGCAGCTCGAGCAGCCTGACGCCCGTCCAGCCGCGCAGCCGCGCGCCGAGAAACGCGAAGATCGCGATCAGCAGATAGAAATAGCGCTGAATGATGCACAACGGGCAAGGATCTTCGTGCTCGACGAACTGCAGGTATAGCGCGCCCCCAACGAGCGCGAGACAGACGAGACCGAGTAGAACGAGCAGACTGCGCTCGCGGCGCAATGTAACGTTATCGATAATCATGATCCTGCTAGCGGTGGAAGTTCGGTAAAAGGTGCGGCGATTCTAGCCGAAGCACGCGGCGCATGCCCGTGCCTCCGCAAGCACAACACCGGGCGTGTCAGCGAATCGTATTGAGTACCGCTTCGACGGCCCGTCCTATTCCCAGCAGCGCGTCGTCCGCGTGCGGCGCGGCGGCCAGCATCAGCCCGACGGGCGCGCCGCCGCGCGGGTGACAGGGCAGCGAGATCGCGCACGCGTCGAGAAAATTGAAAGCGCTCGGGTTGCGCAGCACGAGGCCGTTGGCGCGGAAGAACGCCTCGTCGTCATCGACCAGGCCGGCGACGCGCGGCGGCACGATCGGCACCGTCGGCGCGACGACGGCGTCGAAGCGCTGCCACATCGTGCGCGCCTCGGCCAGCACGGCGGCGCGTTCGGCGAGCAGGTCGAGGTAGTCGGCGGCTGTCGCCGGCTGGCCCTTCAGGATGCGCGTGAGCACGCGCGGATCGTACGCGTCGCGCTGCGCTTCGAGCAGCGGCCGGTGCCACGCGTAGGCCTCGATCGGCGAAAAGCCGAAGCGGTTGATCGCGGCGAGCCGGTCGAGCGGCGCGAAGCGCACGTCGCTGACGATCGCGCCCGCCGCCTCCAGATGTTTGAGCGCGACGTCGTAGGCCTGCGCGACTTCCGGCTCGATATCGTCCGTCACGTAATGGTTCAGCACGCCGAGGCGCACGCCTTCCAGCCGCCGCGCAGCCGGAACGACAGGCTCCAGCCCGGCGAGAATCCGGTCGACGAGCGCGCAGCACGCGACCGTCGCGCCGATCGGGCCGAAGGCGTCGAGCGTCGGCGAAAGCGGCACGCCGCCTTGCTTCGGCACGCGGTCGGCGGTCGGCTTGAAGCCCGTCAGGCCGCATAGCGCGGCAGGAATGCGCAGCGAGCCGCCCGTGTCGCTGCCGAGCGCGACGGCCGCCATGCCGTCCGCCACCGACGCCGCCGCGCCCGACGACGATCCGCCCGACACCCGCTCATCGCCCTTCACGCCGCGCCGGTACGGCGACAGCGGGTTGCCGTAGTGCGGGTTGAGGCCGAGGCCGGAGAACGCGAACTCGCTCATGTTCGTGCGTCCGACGATCACCGCGCCCGCGCGCTTGAGCCGCGCGACGGCGGGTGCGTCGGACGTGGCGGGCGCGGCACCCGCGAGCACCGTCGAGCCGGCGCGCGTCACCTGGCCTTCGATGTCGAACAGGTCCTTCACCGACACGGGAATGCCCGCGAGCGGCGACAGCACGGTCCCCGCTGCGCGAAGACGGTCGTGCGCATCGGCCGTGGCGCGGGCGTTGTCGGCGTCGACCCGCATGAAGACGGCCGCGCCCTGGCCGGCGGGATCGGCGATGCGTTCGAGCGCCGCTTCGACGAGCGCGCGGCTGGTGGTGCGGCCGGCGGCGAGATCGGCGGCGAGCTGGGCGAGCGGCGCGAAGGGCGTGGATTCAGGTGACGTGGCGGTGGTCATGGCGTGAGATCGAAGGTCGGCAGTCGAGAACCGTATTGTGACGCGTCGTGCGCGATCGGCGCGAATGCATCAAGACCGCGGAACGCCGCGTGAGTTTCGCCGAAAGCCGCTGTTTGTATCCTTTCTTCGTGCTGCGCTAAATGGTTTTTAACCGTTCGTGCGTTACCATCGCGTTCTGGATTACTTTTTGTAAGGAACAACGCTATGCACCACGGCATCGGCTTCATTCAGGATCTGGCAGTCGTAATGGCGCTCGCCGGCGTCGTTACCGTGCTGTTCCATCGCCTGAAACAGCCGGTGGTGCTCGGCTATATCGCGGCGGGCGTGATCATCGGGCCGTACACGCCGCCGTTCCAGCTGATTCACGACGAGCAGACCATCCAGACGCTCGGCGAACTCGGCGTCGTGTTCCTGATGTTTTCGCTCGGTCTGGAATTCAGTCTGCGCAAGCTGTTCAAGGTCGGCGCGACGGCCATCGTCGCCGCGCTGTCGGAGATCGTGCTGATGCTGTGGATCGGCTACGAGATCGGCAGCGCGTTCGGCTGGAGTTCGATGGATTCGCTGTTTCTCGGCGCGATTCTCGCGATTTCGTCGACCACCATCATCGTCAAGGCGCTCTCCGAACTGGGCCTCAAGCGTGAGAGTTTCGCGCAACTGGTGTTCGGCATTCTGATCGTCGAGGACATTCTGGCCATTGCGATGCTCGTACTGCTGTCGGGCATCGCGCAGACGGGCGAGCTGTCGGCGGGTGTCGCGTTCGTCACGCTCGGCAAACTGCTGCTGTTCATGACGGTGTCGCTGGTGGTCGGTATTCTCGTCGTGCCGCGCGCGCTCAACTACGTCGCGAAATCGCAGAGCGACGAGATGCTGCTCGTCTCCGTGCTCGGCTTCTGCTTCGCGTTCTGCCTGCTGGTCGTCAAGCTCGACTACAGCATCGCGCTCGGCGCGTTCCTGATCGGCGCGATCATGGCCGAGTCGCGCCACCTGCACCGCATCGAGCATCTGATCGCGCCGCTGCGCGACGCGTTTTCGGCGATCTTCTTCGTGACCATCGGGTTGATGCTCAACCCGGCCGTGCTGGTCGACTACGCGTGGCCGATCGCCGTCATCACGGTCGCCGTGATTCTCGGCAAGATCGTCTCGTGCGGGCTCGGCACCTTCCTCGCGGGCAAGGACGGGCGCACGGCGATGCGCGTCGGCATGACGGTGTCGCAGATCGGCGAGTTCTCGTTCATCATCGCGTCGCTCGGCCTCACGCTGAAGGTGACGAGCGCCTTCCTCTATCCGATTGCCGTCGCCGTCTCCGCGCTGACGACGCTCTTCACGCCCTACCTGATCCGCGCCGCCGACCCGCTCACGCAGCGCCTCGGCCGCGCGATGCCGCGCACGGTCGCCAACGTGTTCGGCATGTACGGGCAGTGGCTCGGCAGTCTGCGGCCGGCTTCGGGCGAGCCGACCGTGTTCGGCCTCACGCGTCGGATCATTCTGCAGATCGCCGTCAATCTCGCGATCGTCGCAGCGATTTTTCTGGGTGCGTCTTATGGAGCGCCTTACGGGAGTGGATTCATTGAGAAATGGCTGCCGTCCGAGCCGATGCAGCGCGTCGTGTTGTGGAGCGCGGCGCTGCTCGTCTCGCTGCCGTTTCTTGTCGCCGTCTACCGGAAGACCAAGTCGCTTGCGCTGTTGCTGGCCGAAATCAGCGTTCAGCCGGCCAAGGCAGGGCGCTTCACGAGCGCGATCCGCTACGCCATTTCGGACCTCGTGCCTGTCGTTTCGATGCTAGGCGTGTTTCTGCTCGTCGCCGCGCTGTCGAGCACGATCCTGCCGCCGACGGGCCTGCTCGTCGCCGTGCTGGTCGTCGCCGCGCTGCTGCTGACGCTGTTGTGGCGCTGGTGCGTGCGGATTCACGCGACGATGCAGATCGCGCTGCGTGAAACCTTCGACGAGCAGCCCGATCCATGATGTGGTGCGCCTGAGTCGCGCCCGCTGAGACACGTTCGCGCAAGGTTGCATGTTGTGTCCTGATGTGACGAATTGTGTGCTGGTTTGCCCCGGTGGGGCGCGAGGCGGATAATGAGACATGTCTAATCGTTCGCGCGCGAAGACGCGTCTGTCAAACAGTCATGAGCGAGAACAACTCCGATAACGCCGGCACACCCGGCACACCTTCTCCTTCGACGAGCCAATCCGGCGCAGCCGGGTCGCCATCGTCACCGGCCCCTTCATCGACTCCCTCGGCCCCAACGCCCACGCCCACTCCCGCACGGGAAGCCAAAGAAGCGGCTTCCACCGATTCCCCCGAAAGTGCCTCCAACGTGACGCCCGAGAACGCGGCCGCCGCGCAGAGACGCGAGGCCGAACAGGCACGCACGAGCGCTGCGCAGGCTGCCGCGCAGCAGGAAGCGGCGGCGCGGGTGCAGTCGGTCGTGTCGAACGCGGAGCGGGCGGCGGCAACGGCGGCATCTGCGAACCCGCCAGCCCCGAGCGCTGCGTCAGGCGCGACGTCTGGTGCAGCGGATGCGCCGGCCAAGGCGCCTACGGGCGGCGAGCCGGACGGCACGCTCGGCGCGTCTGCCAAAAAAGACGGCGCTCCGCCGCCGGGCTTCGGCTCGGCACCGGATTTCAGCGCATCCAATCCGCCACCCGCGAGCGCCTATCCGCCGGGACCGCCTGCTTATCTGAAGCACAACGATTCGGCGTGGTCTGTGTTCGGACGGGTCATCGCGGCGCACGCGCGGCAGATTTTCGACCGCGCGGGCCGCAGGATCACGCAGCGGACGTTGCGCATCGGCGTGTCGGCGCGGATCTTCCACCCGGAGCCGGGCGCGAGAGGGCTGCGCGGCAAGACGCTGCAGTATCTGGAAGAGTCGATCGCGCACTGGGTGATGTCGCGCGACGTGCTCGTCTTCATGATTCCGACCGTCGGCCATCAGGGGATGCTGCACCCGAGCAACATCCGCCTGCGCGACTACGCGAAGCATCTGGACGGCCTGCTGCTGCAAGGAGGCGCTGACGTGTCGCCGCAGTCGTACGCCGAGGTGGCGACGCGTCCCGAATGGCCCGGCGATCGCGTGCGCGACATGTACGAACTCGAGCTGCTGCACGAGTTCGTCGAGTCGGGCAAGCCCGTGCTCGGCGTGTGCCGAGGCTGCCAGCTGATCAACGTCGCGTTCGGCGGTACGCTGTATCAGGACATCGCGACGGATGTGCCGACGGCGGGCGTCCACGTCAACGAGCATTACGACCAGCATCGGCATTCGATTCATTTCCCCGAAGGCTCGACGCTCGTCAACATGTTCCCCGGCCGGCGCGAGGCGATCGTCAATTCGATTCACCACCAGGCGGTCAACCAGCTGGGACGCGATCTGAACATCGAGGCGGTGTCGGGGACGGACGGCATCATCGAAGCCGTGCGCTACCGGCGCGCGCCGTTCGTGATGGGCGTGCAGTGGCACCCTGAATTCCACCGCGCGGGCGGTCCCGAACTGCTCGATTGCACGCCGTTGCTCGATACGTTCCTGAGGGTCGCGCGCGAAACGCGTTTCTGATTGCTGCGTTTTCTGCGTCTTTCGATTTGACGCGAGCGGGCCGCTGATGGCCCGCTCGCGTTTTTCATTTCTATCTGTCGCAAGTCTGCGCGGCACCTGGTTGCAAATCCATTCGATTGAGAAAACAACCGTCGTTTTTACGATCTTTTGCGTTTGCGCATCGAATTGCTTAGTTGTCCGTTCATCTCGATTTAAAGTCCTGTTACAGCGCGTCAGCAAGGGCACATTCCGCGCGATAATCCGAGGCTGTTTCTGGATACGCATGGAGTATCGACGTATGAAGTACCCCTTGGATCTGCGTCGCACGGTATTGCTCACGCTTGCTTGCGCGCTCATGCATGGCGGCGGCGTCGCGCTGGCGGCCAGCAAGTCGGCGGCAGGAGCGGGCGTCGTGCGCGCGGGCGCGGTCGCGGCGAAAGGCGCACCCGCCGACGCGTCGGACACCCAAAGCAATGCCGCATCCGCAGACGACACGAACAGTGCACCCGGCCTCGACGCGAACGTCGACGCAAGCGGCAGCGTACAAGGCGAGGTCGCCGATCTGATGCAACTGATCCACGACGGCGGGCTGACGGAGATGCGCACCACGTACAACGGCGGTTATGGCGCTTCGCTGTTCTTCCACGCGCAGAGCATGACGTACTACGTCGCGCTGTTCCAGGACAAGCATTTCTGGCGCGTCATCAGGACATCCGACCAGGCGCGGGCCGAATCCATCTATACCGGCTTCGCACGGCAAACGGCGCAACTCGCTAACGTCGAGATCCGCCGCGCCCAGTTGCAGGCGCAGAAGGCATCGATCGAGCGGGTGATCGGCGAGTCGCAGGCGCGCGCGCAGCGGCTGCAAGCGGATATCGAAGTGGCGCGCGCCCAGGAAGCGAAGGTCGCCGACTATCAGCGGCAAACGCAGGACGAAACGCTCGCGTTGCGTGACGAAAAGGACAAGGCTCAGGCGCAATTGCGTCAGTTGCAGCAGCAGGTGCTGCAGTTGCAGCGTCAGGCGGAGGCTGGGCTGCCGGGGAACCGGTGACGGGCGTTTGCTGCGTGAGAGCGTGGCGCCTGCCTGGCGGCAATGAAAGGCAGCGTTGTGGCGTAACAGAAGAAGCGAAGGGCTGAGTCCAGAATCTTGTTGGACTCAGCCCTTTTTGTTTGAGACTGATTCGGATGGGTCGTCGCTCACGGACCTACTTCGAAAAGCTATCGGGGACTTCGGTGACGCGCCGCTGTGACATGTGGTTCATCCACTCGGTGCTGTTGGTGTTCACGCGGTCCTGGCGGATTGTGACCGGCGCGACGTTCCGTACATGCGTGCCCGCCGACATCGTGATGGAATCATAGTCGCCATTCAGGCGCGCCGACGGCGCAAGAGGCGAATAGTCGCCCGCGACAGAAGGCAAGTGACGCGCGCGATGTCCCGTCGAAAGCGGTGCTTCCGACGATGCATGCAAGTCGTGACGCGGCGCGATGTCCTGCGCGCGGGCCGCCGCATGTGGCACGCGACGCGCGCTCGTACTGGCAAACTCGTTGCGCTCGCGCTTCGTCGAGTTAGCTTTGCGTACGTCTCGCGCAGCATGATCGATGCCGGCTTCGTGCTCTTTGGCGGGACGCTTGCAAAGGCATCGACAGCGCGCGAAGAGATGGGCGACGCGCGCTCCGTGATGATTTGCGAAGCTTGAGTAGCAGGCGTTTCGTGACCGGCAGTGGGCGAAGCGGAAGCCTTCGTAGTCTTCGTCGTAGCGGGCCCGGTACGCGTGGAGGAAACATGTCCGGCATCACTGCCCGACGTGTTGATCGCCGTGCTCTCGTCCGGTTTGCGCGCCGTCAGATCACCGCGCGTGCGATTCCACGTGACGGGCGCATCCGCCGGGCGTTCGATATTGCCGGAACGGCTGTGCCCGTTTCCATCATGATTCGCAGCGTTGAGCGTCACCTCGGGCGCGGCGGCGAGCGTCGGCGACGCGGGCTGTCGCGGATGGTTCGCCATCAGCCACGCAATCGCGGCCACGCCACCGATTGCGCATGCGCCGCCCGCAAGCGTGTTCCATTGGCGGCTCTCACGAGCCGGCGCGCGCGTCGGATGACGCATGCCCAGTGGAATCGGGCTGGGCGTGGCGGCAGGCGCCAGCGTGGCGATGGTAGCGGAGGGCTTTCGCAGATTGTCCGGGTCCCGACGGCACATGGCGCGGATAGCGTCGGCGCTCAGGCAAAAGGTGCGCAGCATCGCGGCGTACAGCGCCTTCAGTTCCGTGCGGAAGCTGACATTGGGCGGCAGCAGCGACCATTCGCGGCCGAGCGAGCGCGATACCAGCTCAAGAGGGCGAAGGCGTGGCATTCTGATTTCGCCGACTACTAGTGTGAGTGGGGATGTCGACACGGTCTTCGCCTCGTTCTTGTTCGTGTGTTTGGCCTCGAAGCGGCGGACGACAGCAGATGTGAACGCAACGCACGTTCACGGCCCGGTCGAGGCGTTGGGTCGCGGTATCGTGGCAGACGGTTGTCGATTCAACGATCGGATAAATCTGAAATATCTAGTTATCTTAATATTGTGTCGATTCGCGATTCAGACGATAGACATATCTCAATGCCGTGATGTCGACGCCGCCCATATGATCGGGCTCGGCACCCGAAAACTGCCAGCCTTGCCGCTCGTAGAACGCGATCGCGGACGCATTGCCTTCCAGCACATATAGGTACAGCTGCGCCTCGCCTTGCTCGCGCGCCCAGTCCTGCGCGGCGCGCATCAGCAGCTTGCCTGCGCCGATTCCCTGGTGCGCGGGCAGCGCGTGCAGATTGTCGAGCAGCACGCCCCACGGCGAATCCGGCTGACGCTCGACGCACACGAAGCCGATCGGCTCACCTGCACGCTCCGCGACTAGCACGGTCCGCCGTTCGGCGCCCGGCGCCGACATCCGCGCGCGCCAGTACGACGCTCGCTCCTGCGTGACCTCGCCGTCGAGAAATGCATCCGGCAGCAGCCCGCGATAGGTCGCCTGCCAGCTCGCGCTATGGATGGCGGCGATGAGATCGGCGTCGGCCTCGGTCGCGGGGCGCAGCGTGAGGGACGAAAGAGCGGGCAGCGAAGCGGAATCGGACATTGCGGCGGTATTGCGCGGTAGAAAGGAACGGATTGGCCACCAGCAGGCGGCAAGAGAGTCACAGAGAGTCACGATACGGCGCATGTCGCCCGGCGTCACCTGGCGCGGCTTGCCGGTCGAAAGCCGTATCGGAAGAATATTCTTGTAAGTGCGTGATTGTAAGAAAATTGTATTAAATGCACGCCCTTCAGAGTAACGTTATTATCACGTCAGGCCCATGTCGTAAGCGAAATATCACGTTTACCCTGATATCTCGACAGCATTTGCCGCATGAGAATACCGCGCCCACGCAAAGCGCCGCGCCCTGACGGGCGCAGACGCGACCCGGCCGAGCCGGACCGGGCATCCGCGCTGTTCCGGCGGACCGTTTGAACTGCCCAACGCTGTCTGTTCCTGCAGGCAGCGGGCTCATTTCGAGAAAGTCATGGCAACTGCATCCCATGCTCATGTAGCGACGGACGAATCCAAGGTCCGTACCGTATTCCGCGTCGTCAGCGGCAACTTCCTGGAAATGTACGACTTCATGGTCTACGGCTACTACGCCGCTGCGATCGCGAAGACGTATTTTCCGAGCGGCAATGAGTTCGCATCGCTGATGCTGTCGCTGTCGGTGTTCGGCGCGGGCTTCCTGATGCGTCCGCTCGGCGCGATCGTGCTCGGCGCGTACATCGACCATCACGGCCGTCGCAAGGGCCTGATCCTGACGCTCGCGCTGATGGCGCTCGGCACGCTCACCGTCGCGTCGATCCCGGGCTACGCGACGATCGGCGTGCTCGCGCCCGTGCTCGTGCTGATCGGGCGTCTGCTGCAAGGCTTCTCGGCGGGTGTGGAGCTGGGTGGCGTGTCGGTGTATCTGTCGGAGATCGCGACCAAGGGCAACAAGGGCTTCTATTGCTCGTGGCAATCGGGCAGCCAGCAGGTGGCCGTCGTGTTCGCCGCGCTGATCGGCGTGGTCCTGAACCGCATGCTGCCCGCCGACCAGATGACGTCATGGGGCTGGCGCGTGCCGTTCCTGATCGGCTGTCTGATCGTGCCGTTCCTGTTCATCATTCGCCGCTCGCTGAAGGAGACGGACGAGTTCCTCGCGAAGAAGCACCGTCCCTCCGTCAGCGAGATTTTCTCGTCGATGCTGCAGAACTGGGGCGTCGTGCTGGGCGGCATGGGCATGGTCATCATGACGACGGTGTCGTTCTACATGATCACCGCGTACACGCCGACCTTCGGCAAGGAAGTGCTGAAACTTTCGTCGATCAACACGCTGATCGTCACCGTTTGCATCGGCGTATCGAACCTGGTCTGGCTGCCTGTGTCGGGCGCGATCTCGGACCGCATTGGTCGCCGTCCCGTGCTGCTGACGTTCACGATCCTCACGATCCTGACGTCGTATCCGGCCGTGCAATGGCTCGTCGCCGATCCGTCGTTCGCGCGCCTCCTGATGGTGGAGCTGTGGCTGTCGTTCCTGTACGGCTGCTACAACGGTGGCATGGTCGTCGCGCTGACGGAAGTGATGCCAGCCGACGTGCGCACGGCGGGCTTCTCGCTGGCGTACAGCCTCGCGACGACGATCGGCGGCTTCACCCCCGCCATCGCGACGTATCTGATCCACTCGACGGGCAACAAGGCGGCGCCCGGCCTGTGGATGAGCGTGGCGGCCGTCTGCGGCCTGATCGCGACGCTCGTGCTGTATCGCACGCCGGAAGCGCGCAACCAGTATCGGACCGCGTAAGCGTTCGTTGCGCGGGGCGCCAGCCCCGTCTGGTTCTGAAGCTGCAAAGCAAAACCCCCGCATGCGTGCGGGGGTTTTTTATTTGATCGAAGGCCTCGGCAAAGCGGCGCTCAACTGCGTAACGCCGCCGCCAGCTCGTCGACGACCTCACTCCACGCGCCGGGCCGCGGCTGCCGCACGAGCCGCGCGGACGGATACCACGGGCTGCGCGCGTCGCGCGTGAACCAGCGCCAGTCGGCGGCGAACGGCAGCATCAGCCAGAGCGGCTTGTCGAGCGCGCCCGCCAGGTGCGCGATTGCCGTGTCAACCGACACCACACCGTCGAGTCGTTCGATGATCGCCGCCGTATCGGCGAAGTCGCGGATGCGCCCATCGAAGCGATGAATATTCTTCGCGTGCGGATGCGCGTCAAGCGCAGCACGTTCGTCGTCGCTGAGCGTGGGCTGCAGCACGATCCAGTCGATGCCGTCGAGCGCGAACAGCGGTTCGAGCGCGGCCAGCGGCAGCGAGCGGTTTTCCTGACGCTGCGCGCGTCCCGACCACGCAAGGCCGATCTTGCGCTTCGCCTGTCCGCCGAGCGAGCCTCGCCAGGCGCGGCGCGACGCGGCGGGCGCATTCAGATACGGCGTACGCGCCGGAATCGTGTCCAGCTCGGTGCCGAGCGCGAGCGGCAGGCTCAACAGCGGGCATTGCAGGTCGGCGCGAGGTCGCGGCGCGCCTTGCGCGATCAGCGTGACACGCCATTGCTGCGCCGTCGGTTCGAGCAGCGACAGCAGCTGCGGCTGCACTTCGAGTACGACACGCGCGGCGCGCTGCGCCACCACCTCGACGAAGCGGACGAATTGCAGCGTGTCGCCGAAACCCTGTTCGGCGTGCACGAGCAGCGTGCGCCCGGTAATCGGCTCGCCGTTCCAGCGCGGCAGCGGCGTCGCGTCCGGCGGCACCGCCGCGTTTTCCAGCCGCCATTCGTATTCGGGCAGGCCACGCTTGAAATCGCCGAGCGTGAGCAGCGTCACGCCGCGGTTCATGTGCGCGATGGCTTGATCGGGCCGAAGCCGCAGCGCTTGCTCGAAAGCGCGCAGGGCGGCGTCGTACGCGCCGAGCGCGTGATGCGCGGCGCCGAGACTCAGCCAGGCGAGCGCGAAGTTCGGGTCGAGCCCCACGGCGCGCTCGAAGCGCGGCCGGGCTTCTTCGTGACGGCCGAGCGAGGCGAGCGCGTTGCCGAGGCCGAACAGCGCGGGCGGCAGGTTCGTCTGCAGCGCGAGGACGGCTTCGAACTCGGCGACGGCCTCATGATGCTGCCCCGTCGCGTCGAGCGTATTGCCCAGGTTGAAGCGCGCGGCGACGAAGCGCGGCTCGATCTTGAACGCCGCGCGAAAATGCGCGATGGCCTCCTTGGCCGAGCCGAGCGCATTGAGCGCCATGCCGATGTTGTTGTGCGCGCCCGCATGGCCGGGCCGCAGTTCGAGCGCGCGCCGGAACGAATCGACGGCTTCGCGGTGCCGGCCAAGCGCGTGCAACGCATTGCCGAGATTGACGTGCGACGACGCATCCATTGGCTGCAGGCGCAGTGACTTCTGGAACGCGTCGACGGCGTCTTCGTGGCGCCCGGCGAGCGCGTACGCATTGCCGAGGTTGTAGTGCGCCATTGGAAACGTCGGCGCGAGGGTCAGCGCATTGCGAAAGCGTTCGATTGCCTGGTCGAGCCGGCCGAGCGCCTTCAGCGCGTTGCCGAGGTTCAATTGCAGCGCGGCGTCCTGCGGGCGCAAATCCGCGGCGCGGCGCACGAGGTCGGCCGCTTCTTCGTGCTGGCCTTGCTGATGGCGCAGCACGCCAAGCAGATGCAGCGCATCGACGTGGACAGGATCGAGTTCGAGCGTGGCGCGATAGTCGCGCTCGGCGTCGTCGAGCCGTCCGTCGCGATGCGCGCTGTAGGCGCGGTCGAAAACTGGATGCATGACGCAGGCGAGGGTGTGATGCAGGAAAACGCGCATTTTCCCATACTCGGCGCATGCCCCCCTACTTGACGCGGACAGTGTTGCTCAATAACATATGAACATCTGTTCAAATGTATGTATCGACCTTGCGTCGATACGGGTGCCTTCCATGTCTACCGTGCTCTCGCTGAATGCCGACGACCGCGTCGTGCAGATCGCCGATCTATTCCGCCTGCTGGGCGACCCGACGCGCCTGCGTATCGTGCTCGCGTGCGTCGACGAGCGGCGCGCGGTGGGCGCGATCGCCGAATCGCTGAATCTGTCGCCTTCGCTCGTCAGCCATCATCTGCGGCTATTGCGCGCGGCGCGCATCGTTCGCGCGGAGCGGCAGGGCAAGCAGGTTTTCTACGTCGCCGCCGACGGCCACATCAGCGGCATGCTGACCGACATGCTCGAGCACGTCGCCGAACCCGTCAGCGAATCCGCCGCCGACCTCACGCAGGATCACGCATGAAATACACCGCTCATCAGACCAACGGCACGACGGCACAGCATCAGCCGAAGGCAGACACGCATGTGCACACGGACGCGTGCGATCACGGGGCCCACGATCACGAACCGCACGAAGCGGGCAACAAGGCGTCGCACGCGCATCATCATGGGCACGGTGGCCATCACCACCATCACGCGCCCGCGTCAGGCCATGGACGCGCCTTCGCGCTCGCCGTCGTGCTGAACGTGACGATCGTCGTCGCGCAGGCGATCTACGGCGTGCTCGCCAATTCGACCGCGCTGCTCGCCGACGCCGGACACAATCTCTCCGACGTGCTCGGCCTGCTGCTCGCCTGGGGCGCAACCTGGCTTGCGACGCGCCGTCCGTCCGCGCGCTACACGTTTGGCCTCGGCGGCTCGTCGATTCTCGCGAGCCTGCTCAACGCGGGGCTGCTGCTGTTCGCGTGCGGCGTGATCGTCGCGGAAGCGGTCGGCAGGCTGTTTCATCCGTCGCCCGTCGCGGGCCTCGACGTGTTTATCGTCGCGCTCGTCGGCATGGTCGTAAACGGCTTCTCGGCATGGCTTTTCATGCGAGGCCAGGAAGACGACCTGAACATTCGCGGCGCGTTTCTGCATATGGTTGCCGACGCGGCCGTGTCGGCCGCCGTTGCCGTCAGCGGCCTCGCAATTCTTTTCAGCGGCTGGACATGGCTCGACCCGGTGATGAGCATCGTCGTGGTCGCGGTGATCGTCTACGGTACGTGGGGCCTGCTGCGCAATTCCATCAAGCTCGCGCTCAACGGCGTGCCGCCCGGCGTCGACGTGCAGAAAATTCGCGAGTATCTCGCCGCGCAGCCCGGCGTCACTGACGTGCACGACCTGCACGTGTGGGCGCTGTCGACGACGGGCAACGCGTTGTCCGCGCATCTCGTGATTCCGGACGGCCATCCGGGCGACATGGTGATCGACGGGATCGTCGGCACGCTGCGCGCCGAGTTTGACATGCACCACGCCACGCTGCAGGTCGACATGGGCACCACGCAGCATCGCTGCTCGCTCGATCGCACGCCGCACGCGCACTGACCGATATGTCGCACGGCTGATGCGGGTTTGATGCGCCGCGTCGTCGGCCACACGGCAGCGAGCGGAACGCTCGGCGTACACTAACGAGCATGTCCGACTGCGGAGGTCTGCATGACGGGTGCTTCCTTCGACGTGCCGCCCGTGCTGATCGTCGGCGCGGGGCCGACGGGGCTGGCGGCAGCCATGAGTCTTGCGCGTGCCCAGGTGCCCGTGCGGCTCATCGACAAGGCGCAGCAAGCGGATCCGCATTCGCGCGCGATCGGCATTCAGGCGCGCACGCTCGAACTGCTGGAGCAACATCGCCTCGTCGAACGGTTTCTCGAACTCGGTCATCGCGCGCGCACCGCGAATCTGTATTCGAACGGGCATCGGCTGACCCGGCTCGATTTCGATCCGCTGCAAACGCGCTATCCGTATCTGCTGTTTCTCGATCAGTCCGTTACCGAGCGCCTGCTGACGGAGCACCTTGCGACGTTCGGCGTGCACGTCGAACGCGGCGTCGAGCTGACGATGTTCGCGCAGGGCTCGGCGGGCATCAACGCGACACTGCAACGCGCGGACGGCCGTATCGAGACGCTACACCCGTCGTACATGATCGCCGCCGACGGCGCGCACAGCGCGATCCGTCACCGGCTCGGCATGAGCTTCGCGGGCAAGACCTTCGAGCAGACCTTCCTGCTTGCCGATGTCGAAGCGGATACCGGCTGGTCCGACGACGAGTTCCATATCTTCGCGTCGGGCGCGGGGCTGGCGGCGCTCTTTCCGATGGGCAAGGGCCGGCATCGGCTGATTGCCGATCATCCCGCGATGCCGGCGCGCGAGCCGGCCGAGGCAGCGTCGAGCGGCGACCCGGCTCCGCTCGCGTCGATTCCCGCGCCTACACTCGACGAATGCCGGCTGATCGCGAAGAGCCGCATTCATCATCCCGTCGAACTGAGCGGCCTGTCGTGGTCCGGCTACTTTCATCTGAATAGCCGCATGGTCGAGCAACTGCGCGCGCAGCGCGTGTTCCTGGCGGGCGACGCTGCGCATGTGCACAGTCCCGCGGGCGCGCAGGGGATGAATACGGGCATCCAGGAAGCGTTCAATCTCGGCTGGAAAATCGCGCGTGTACTGAAGGGCGACGCGCCCGACCGGCTGCTCGATACGTACCATCTCGAGCGCCATCCGATCGAACGCGACGTGCTGCGGCAGACGAGTTTCGTCACGCACATGGCGGAAGCGGACCACGGGCCGCTCAAGCTGCTGCGCGAGCGCGTGATGCCCGTGCTCGCCGCGCTGGGGCCGTTGCGCGATGCTGCGCGCCTCACCGTCAGCGAACTGTCGATTCAATACCGACGCTCGCCGCTGACACTCGAACGCATACTCGACGGCGGCCCGCGCGCGGGCGAACGCGCGCCCGATGCGCTCGTGCATGTCGTCGATGGGCCGTTGGGACGGGCGCCCGGTATCGGCTGCATTTTCGATCTGCACGATCCGGCGTTTTTCTCGCTGTTTCTGCTCGTCGATCCGCCGGAGGAACCGGGAACGGGCAACGGCAAGATTCTGTCGTTGCATCGCAAGCCCGTGCGTGCTGCTGATCTGGACCGCTTCGCCGCCGCCGTTGAAGATCTGCTGCCGGGGGCGGTGCGCGTGTGGCGCGTGTCGGATGTGAACGGCGAGGGCGGCGGGCCGTCGCTCAGCGAATCGTTCGGACGTACGCGGCCTTCGTTCTATCTGGTGCGGCCTGACGGTTATGTGTGCGCGCGCGGGCGGCCGGGCTCCGATTTGAATGGGCTGCTAAGGCATTGCGAAGCGTGGTTCGCGAAAGGTGCGCCGGTCGAGCCGGCGTCGCCGTGATGCTGGAGTTTGCGCTGGCATCCGCGATTCGTTAGCGTGCTTCAAGCGTTGCCCCGCACTGGGGCAACGCGTGAACGGCAAACACCATAACGCGGATGCCAGCAGCAGAACCAGCAAACCACCCTGTGTCGCAGACAACCCCCCCAAAAAAAAAGCGTCCGCATCGTTTCCGAC
>Ga0247692_1000120_pt1 | contig 17353 bp, 12 predicted proteins | sample CNK33_metaG_FD_183041 | JGI IMG/M metagenome (GOLD analysis project Ga0247692, IMG submission 183041) | Soil microbial communities from Purdue University Martell Research Forest, Indiana, United States - CNK33 | ecosystem: Environmental > Terrestrial > Soil > Temperate forest > Bulk soil...
GGTCACGTTGTAGGTGAAGCCCGAGTCCTGGTGATAGCGCAACAGCTCAGGCGCGTCGCGGTCGATCAGCCATTCCCGGTCGGCGAACAGGTTGACGATCACGCGCCCATGCTCGCCCGCGATCTCTGGCTTCACCAGTTGCTGGACCACGTTCGCCTGAAGATCGTCGGCGAAGATCATTTCGTCGTCGGGCGAATGGACTCGGGCGCCGTTCGACGTGATCAGATATGGCCGGATACCCAGCACATCGCGAATTCCCGCGACGTCGCTATAGTGGCGCCCCGTCGCGATCACGATATGTATGCCTTGCGCTTCGAGCGTGCGCACCGTGCTGATCGTGAAGGGGTCCACCTGATGGTTGCTGTTCAGCAGCGTTCCATCCAGATCGCTGGCGATGACTTTGTACATGGGTAGGCGGCAGACGGCGTCGGAAAACGTCCATTTTATCGCCTCTTGGCGCGGCGCTTTCCGTTTCCGGCCGCGCCCACGCGTTTCGCCCGTCATGCGTCGCCGATCTGCGTGGCCTCCCGCCGAGCCATCTGCAGCGCGCCGTGCGCCGAATCCGAAAGTGGCGCCCGCAGGCGCTCGCGATAAGGCGCGGGTACATATTCGCTCAGCGGCTTGCCCAGCCCGCCGCACAGCGCGACAGGCAAGGTTCCGGACGGGTCGAGCGCCGCAATCATCTTGCCGATCTCTTGACCGGCTTCGCGCAGCAGCCGGGCGGCAAACGGATGCTCGCGATGCGCGACGACGACGGGCGCGAGGCTCGCATAAGCCGTCTGGTTCGCGTCGCACAGCCAGACGATCAGTCCATCACGATCGGTCGCGCCGACGTGCTCGATCAAGGCCTGCGAGAGTTCGTCGGCGGGAACGCGGCCGTCGAGCGCCTGCTGCGCGTGCACGATGGCGCGCAGGCCGAGCCAGGCGCCACCGGCCTCATCGGCAGACGGATAGCCGTAGCCGGCGACCATGCGGCTTTGACCGTCGCGGTCCAGCACCGCCGCCACGCTGCCCGTTCCCAGCGCGACGATCACACCCGGCTCGCCGCCGTGCGCGCCGAGCAAGGTCGAATAGGCGTCGCTTTCGATCGCGAGGCCAGCGAGCGCCGGCGCCTTCGCGCGAAATGCCGCCAGCCAGTCGCGGTTGTTGACGCCCGCGAGCCCGCAGCCGAAAACGAAGCGCGGCCAGTCGGTGGCGATGCCGGCGCGCTCGCACGCTTGCGCGCTCGCAGCCAGAATCGCGTCCCACGCGCGCTCGACGCCCAACGCAAGGCCGGACGGCCCCGCCGCGCCTTGCGCGAGTTCCTGCCCTTCGGCGTTCGCCAGCACGACGCGCGTGCCGGTGCCGCCACCGTCGACGCCGATCAGATAGAGGTCTTGATTCATCGATATGCTCATTGATGTGTTACCGCATAGCGTGGCAGGTCTTTTCGCCCGCGACAATTAGCCGATCGGCCAGGTTGCGGCCGAAAGCCGTTCCGCTATGCTGGCGTGGCCCGACAGACGGGCGATCAACCAACCATGCAGGAGCCTGAACGTGGCGGAGCAGCGATGCAACTGGGCGACGACGAGCGAAGCGCTCGCACACTATCACGACACCGAATGGGGCGTCCCTTCTCGCAATGACCAGCATCTGTTCGAGATGCTGGTGCTCGAAGGCGCGCAGGCCGGGCTGTCGTGGTCGACGATTCTGAACAAACGCGCCGGATACCGGCGCGCCTTCTCGAACTTCGACATCGACAAGGTCGCCCGCTTCACGCCGAAAAAGATCGACGCGCTTGTGCTCGACGAAGGCATCGTGCGCCATCGCGGCAAGATCGAATCGACGGTTCTCAATGCCAAGGCCGTCATGCAGATTCAGGCGGAGCATGGGTCGTTAGCGGATTTCGTGTGGTCGTTCGTCGATAACACGCCGATCCAGAACGCCTGGACGAGCTACACGCATGCGCCGGCGTCGACGGATGTGTCGGACGCGCTCAGCAAAGCGCTCAAAGGCTACGGCTGCAAATTTGTGGGCACAACCATCTGCTACGCGTTCATGCAGGCAGTCGGTATGGTCAACGACCATCAGACCGATTGCGCCTGCTATTCGCGGTGCGCCCTGCTCGGGAAGAAAGGCCGCAAAAAGAGCGCGAAGTGACGAGTGCGGCTTGTTCCGATGGGTTGTGCGTATGTGTCGCGCCGTTGCAACACATGGCATCATCGCGCCCGGCTCGAACGGGCGCGGCCTGCTGCATAGCGTCACCCGCAAACCCGCTTCCCGCAAGGCCTCGAACGGAGGTTGACGAGCGGAGCGACGGCCGTCCGTGCCCGCATTGAGCGCTAGCCAACACAACGGCTGACCTTTACCGCATTCCGCTCGTTATAACTAATGTATGCGATGCCGTTCGACGCGCCTCCGGACGGGGATAGTCAGCCGGGCGTTGACGGTGTCGCTGGTGCAGGGCGTGCGCTTCGCAAGCCGTGAATTGGACGGTAAACGATGCCCTCGTCGCGGCTTTGGGCGTGAGCACATCACGGAATACTTTCGGCGATTGCACCAGAAACGAATGACCGCTGCGCAGTGCGCGGGGGGAGACCAACATGAAAAATCATAACTTCCTGACACATCAGGAAATTTTCGACCGGGCAGTCGAGCATCTGTTCGGCCAGGGCCGCGCGGCGCTGCTGCCGCGCGGTGGCGGCGCCTACCGCGGTTATTGCGGCGGCTGCCCGGTTGGCAGCTTTATCCATCCGCGCGACTACATGACCGCGATGGAAGGCATTCCCGTGCGATACGTCGGCAAGACGCCTTCTGATACGCCAATGTACATGGACGTCGGCGTGGCCGCGCTGAAGAAGGCGTTGTTGCGCGCCCGCCTGAACATCTACGATCCCGTCACCGTCGAATTGCTCAGTTGCCTGCAAAACGTGCACGACGTTTTCGGGACTTGGGAATGGCGCGACCGGCTACGCTCGATCGCTCGTCAATTCGTCCTTTCCGACGAACGCGTCAAAACGGCCGCCTGATATTCTTCCTCACGAGCGGCGTCAGCGCGGGAAGCTTCGCGCGCCATGTCCGGCAAGCGCACTAAACCCCACAAATGAAAAACGGCGGTGTGGCTTCTTTCGAAGCTCACACCGCCGTTGGCGTGCTTTCGCGTACCGGAGGAAGCGTGCTTAGTGCAGCTTCTTCGGCAGCATCTGGCTGCGCAGGCGCTTGTGCAGGCGCTTCACTGCAGCTGCCTTCTTGCGCTTACGTGCCGTCGTCGGCTTTTCGTACGCCTGGCGCTCACGCAGTTCTGCGATCAGGCCATTCTTTTCGATTGCGCGGCGGAAGCGGCGGATTGCCACTTCGAACGGCTCGTTTTCCTTCAGAAGAATCGTCGTCATGTAATTCCTAAATACGCTTGATACGGTTAATGGCGTGGCAGTCAACCCACACACGCGCCGGCCCTCCGGTCGTTTCAGACTGGCGAAGCACAACTGAAAACGAGAGGCAATGCGGCCACGGAGGCCGGAAAAGAGAGGTGGGAGTTCACCGCGAAACGCGGGCAGCGCACGTTGCGGCGCCGCGCCTAGCTAGCGTTTCGCCACCAGCAACCCATGACGAAACGAGCAAAGATCTCAATTCACTCCCGATCATACCAGGAAATTCGCTTTCAGACCAGCATTTTGGCGATTCTGTTCAGGCACTTGCGTCGTTCAATATGCGCAAATCCACATCGGTGAGCGTCAGATGCACCGCTGCGACAAGACTTTCCAGCTGTTTGACCGACGTCGCGCTGGCGATCGGCGCCGTGATGCTCGGCCGCGCAATCAGCCATGCGAGCGCCACCGAGGCAGGCGTGCTCCCGTGCCGCTGCGCCACTTCGTCGAGTGCATCGAGGATCGCGAAGCCGCGTTCGTTCAGATAACCCTCGACCTTGCGACCGCGCGCGCTTTTCGACAGATCGTCGCGCGAACGGTACTTGCCCGACAGAAAGCCGCTCGCGAGGCTGTAATAGCAGACGACGCCCAGCCGCGCGGCGAGCGCAACCGGTTCGAGATCGGTTTCGTAGGCCGCGCGGTCGTACAGGTTGTACTCCGGCTGGATCACCTGATATTGCGGCAGGCCGTTGTCCCGCGCGATCTGCAGCGCTTCCTGCAAGCGCGCGCCGCCGTAGTTCGACGCGCCGATCACCCGCACCTTGCCCGCTTCGACCAGCTGTTGATACGCCCCCAGCGTTTCTGCGAGCGGCGTCTCCTCGTCGTCGAGATGCGAGAAATACACGTCGATATAGTCCGTCCGCAGGCGCCGCAGCGAATCTTCGACAGCTGCGCGGATGTTGCCCGCCGACAATCCCTTGCGGCTTCCCAGCATGCCGACCTTGGTCGACAGCACGATCCTGTCGCGCTTGCCCGACTTCGCGAACCACTTGCCGATGATCGTCTCCGATTCGCCACCGTGGTTCTCGGGTACCCACGCGGAATAGACGTCGGCGGTATCGATGAAATTCAGGCCCGCGTCGGCGAACGCATCGAGGATCGAAAAAGACGCCGCTTCGTCGGCCGTCCAGCCGAACACATTGCCGCCGAACGTCAGCGGCGCGACCTGAAGCGATGACGTTCCAATTATGCGTTTCTGCATGACACCTCCTTCGACATGTGCATCAGACAGGCATCGGGACCAGTCAGAATACGCCACATCGTGCAGGCTCGACGGCTGTGGGTCTGGCGACGAATGCACGCATACGCGCAGACAATCTGCGACGCCGTTTCATCCCTCTTTTCCACAAGTTCCTAAAGTTTTCTTTGACTGACGCCGACAACCAGGAAAGGCGGGCAGCGTCATACTTGAAAAGCGCTACGCCGACCCCGAACCAGCCAGACCATATGGCGTTTTCCAAACGAGGAAACTAATGCTGAATATCAACACCAACATTCTTTCGCTGACGACGCAAAAGAACCTGTCCGGCTCGCAGAACGCCCTGTCGCAGGCGATCAACCGTCTCTCGTCGGGCAAGCGCATCAACAGCGCGGCTGACGATGCAGCAGGCCTCGCGATCGCTACCACGCAAATGGCCGGCATCAACGCCCTGAACCAAGGTGTGGCCAACGCGAACAACGGCATCTCGATGGTGCAAACGGCGGCAGGCGCGATCTCGTCGACGGTCGCTAACCTGCAGCGTATTCGTCAGCTGGCAGTTGAAGCGGGCGACGGTTCGCTGGGCACGGCAGCGCAGGCTAACCTGCAAACGGAAGTTACAACGCGTCTGGCGGAAATCGACCGCGTTGAAACGCAAACCACGTTCAACGGCCAGACAGTCCTGGGCGGTACGCTGACGGCAGTGGCATTCCAAGTCGGCACGGTTGCGAACCAGACCATCAGCGCCAACTTCGGCGCAACGGCAATCAGCACCGCCGGTCTGAGCGTGGCCGGCCTGAACATCGGCTCGACGTCGGGCGCCCAAAACGCGATCACCGCAATCGACGCAGCACTGGCAGTCGTGAACAACACTCAGGCAACGCTGGGTGCTACGCAGAATACCTTCCAGGCGGCCATCACGAACTTGCAAACCCAATCGACCAACCTGAGCGCAGCTGAATCGCAAATCACCGACGCAGACTTCGCGCAAGAAACGGCGAACCTGAGCAAGGCGCAAGTGCTGCAGCAAGCTGGTATCTCGGTGCTGGCACAGGCAAACTCGCTGCCGCAGCAAGTTCTGAAGCTCCTCCAGTAAGCGTAACCCGGGCACGGTGACAGAGCCGTGCCGCCGGGGCCGCTGCAGCAAACGGTTCCCGGCAATTCGCGTCAAGGAACAGCTGGGAGGCATGCCTCCCGGTTGGCGCTTGCGCTCTAACCTGATACCTGATTTCGCAGTCACCAACGGAGCACCGGTATGACCTCCTCCACCGATGTGAGTTCGCTGCTAGCGCAGGCGGCGCAATCGATCCTGAGTGGCGCGACCAACTCATCGCTTGACGTCAACTCGCTCGTGTCGTCCCTCGTCACGGCCAAGACGGCAGCACAGTCGGCGACGATCACCAATAAGACTTCTTCCGACAACGTAGAGTTATCGGCAATCGGTTCGTTGAATTCCGCACTGTCCGCATTGCAAACCGCGTTGAGCGGTCTGTCGGACGGCACAGCGCTCAGTGCGCTCACGGCCACGGTGGGCGGCACCGCCATCACTGCATCGGTCAAGTCCGGTGCAGCTGCCGGCAACTACGCGCTTAGCGTGAACACGGTCGCCAGCGCAAACAAGATTTCGTCGAAGACGGCCATTCCCAATGGCACCGTCTTCGGCACTGGCACACTGACTGTCGGCGTGGGCGCCCAGTCGATGCAGATTAACGTCGACGGCACCAACAACACGCTTTCCGGCATTGCCGCGGCCATCAACGGCTCATCGAGCAACCCCGGTGTCACGGCGACGGTGATCAATGGATCGACGGGACAGTATCTGTCGCTCACATCGAACGCAACCGGCGCTAACAGCACGATTTCGATCTCCAGCACGGGTATCAGTCCTGCCCTCGCAACGTCGAACTTCAACCAGTTGCAGCCTGCTCAGAATGCATCGCTCACGATCGATGGCGCCACCGTCACGAGTTCCTCGAATTCGATTACGAGTGCACTGAACGGCGTCACCATCAACCTGACCGCGGCATCGGCGGGCACGCAGCAAACGCTGACGATTGCGCAGGACACGAGCGCTCAGACTACCGCGATCAACAACTTTGTCAACGCATACAACGCGTACATCAACACGGCTACATCGTTGTCGTCGTATAACGTCTCGGCGGCTTCAGGGTCGCAGGCGGGGCCCTTGCTTGGCGATTCAATGCTGCAGTCGATCAACAACGGTCTTGCGACGATCATCAGCGGCGGCGTCACGACCGGCGGCAACACGTATAGCCTTTCGTCAATCGGCATCGATCTGCAGCCCGACGGCACGATGAAAGTTGACAGTACAGCGCTTCAGACAGCGCTCACGTCGAACGACCCGGCAGTGTCGGCGCTGTTCAACACGACAAACGGGGTTGGTACTTCCCTGAATAACTTCGTTAACTCGTACACACAGACGAGTGGCGTCATCGCCTCGCGCACCTCGGCGCTGCAGGCCGATCTCACCAGCCTCGGGCAGCAGACGACGCAGTTGCAGGCCTATGCGGACTCACTGACATCGCAGTACAACGCTCAATTCACCGCGCTCAACAATCTGATGACCACGATGAACAACAACAAGCAGTATCTGACCCAACTGTTCGGCGGCCAGAACAGCGCCGGTACGCTCGCAACCAATAAGTAAAGCGGCGGCTCTGGCCGCCCATGACGATCAGAGATGGAAACCATGTCGGACGAGTCGTTGGCCCACGCTTTCGAATTAACCATGGAAATCAAAGCTGCTGCCATTGCGCATGACTGGCTGCGCGCGTCCTCGCTCGCCGAGGCGCGCTCGCCGCTACTGATGGCGCTTTCTCCCGCGCAGACGCCAGACGGCCTCGTCACCATCCGTGCGATTCAGACCGTCGACGCGACGATTGCGGAGTACTTCAAAAGCGAGCAGGACACGCTGGCGAACCAGTTGCGGGATTCAATGAAGCGGATCGAGGCTGCGAGCTTCTATCAGATGACCGGAAAAATCAGATGAACGGAAAACGCTGAGCGGCAGCCAAGTGTAGCAAGAGTTCAGGTAAGCAGAAAAAGCAGGAACGAACCACACCGCGAACAAGAGTTTGGGATATTTGAAGAATTCAAAAGCCGCAGCGATACGGCTTTTTTTGTGCGTCAACATGCAACCGGTGACGGCAGGCAAAACGCAGGCGCTGCCTCGCCGCCCCGCGTGCACCGTTCAAGCGCGTTCTTCAGGATTGGCCCAGATAACGCTGCCACATCTGTTCGAACGCTGCCTCGAGATTGCTCGCATAACGGGACGCATCGCATAGTGGCGACGCGAGTATCTGCGCACGCAGCTTGCCACGCAACGTCGCGAGCCGCGGCAAATCGCTTGCGAACGCTACTGCGCGGGCGATATAGTCGTCGTCGCTATCTGCGATCCAGTCCGGCAGGCCTACCGTGTTCAGGATGCTGTCGGCAAGGTGGGACAGAAAACGGTCGCCGCGACGAGCAATAACCGGCACACCCATCCACAACCCTTCGACGCTCGTCGTGCCTCCTGGATACGGGAATGGGTCAAGCGCAATATCCACGCGGTTGAACGCCGCGAAATACTCGTCGCGAGCCGACGGCCCTTCGAGCACCAACCTGTCTTCCGTGATGTCGTGCGCAGCAAAACGCTCGATCGTCTTATGCCGGGTCCACGCATCCGTGAGCTGGTGGTTCTTTAGCAGCAGGCGGGACCGGGGCATCGCATGCAACAGGCGCGACCATACGGCGATCACCCTGTCATTGAGCTTCTTCTGGTTATTGAAGCAGCCGAAGGTGATGACATCGCTTCGGCTCGCCGGCAGCGGCCCGATTGGGACTTCCTGCTCGGGCAACGTAAAGCATAGGTAACTGTCCGGTAGCCGCCATGGCGTTTCCACAAAGTGCCATTCCTCGCTCTCGGGCAACACGTGCCAGTCGGCAAGCAGGTAATCGATCTCCGCTATGCCGGTCGTCGCAAAGTAACCAAGCCAGCTGACCTGAACCGGCGCAGCTTTCCACGCGAACACCGGCAGACGGTTATTCGCCGTGTGCCCGCCCAGATCGACAAGAATATCGATGTCGTCCTCGCGGATCAGACGAGCGAACGCTTCGTCGTTCAACTCGGCAACATTTCGCCAAACGGCGAAGCGCGGCTTGATGCGGTCCGTGAGTTCATCCCTGGACATCCCGTTCGAATAGGCGACCCACTCAAACCGCTCACGATTCAGATGCCCGAGTACGCTCTCCAGAAAGTAGCCGACCGGGTGCTTTCTCAGATCCGCCGACACAAAGCCTACTCTCAACGGACGCGCGGCCTGCCCGGGAGTGCGCTCCGCAGGATCGTGCGTGTATGGGCGCGCGAGTGCGGTCATGCGGGCGCCGAAGTAGCGCGCGTCATCGAGATGGGTTTGTGGTGACCAGCTGCCGCAATAGGACTGGCCAAACAAGAGACAGGTGTGCGACTCCGCGAAATTCGGGTTGAGCTGAACCGCCTTCCGCGAACTTGCGACGGCGCCGTCGAAGTCCGTCAAATCGGCGAGGATGGTGCCAAGGTTGTTATGAAACGAAGGCAGATCGTCCCTGAGTGACAGTGCTTTGCGTATTGTTATCAGCGCCGTTGCGATCTGCCCCACCTTGAGCTGCGCATTTGCAAGATTGTGATACGCGAGCGCATGGTCAGGGGCAAGTTCGATCGCTCGTTCGAAATAGGGCAAAGCTTCTGCGACGCGCCACTGACCAAGAAGTGCCACACCCAGGACGTTGTTTGCCTCGGCATCATCGGGCTTGAGATCGACCACTTTCCGATAGCTTTCCACGGCGGCACGATATTTACCCGCCATTGTCAACGCGACCGCGAGCGAATGATGCACGACGGCCAGATCGGGCGTCAGCGCAAGGCTCGTGCAATAGCATTCGATGGCTCCGTCCAAATCTCCCGTCGCCTTGAGCACGTTACCTAGGTTATGGTGTGCCTCGGAGAAGTCCGGCCTTGATGCCACCGCTTTGCGGTAGCTCATCGCGGCTGCCTCGAGCTCGCCTAAATCCTGCAATGCATTACCCAGATTGTTGTAGGCCTCGGCGTAACCCGGTCTTAACTCGATCGCGCTCGCGCAGCTCTCCATCGACGCTCTTGCGTCGCCAGCCTCGCGCAATGCATTGCCTAAGTTGTTGTGCGCTTCCGCATAATCTTGCTTCAAGGCAATGGCGTTGCGGTAGCCATCGATTGCCGCCATCAGTTCGCCGTTATCCCTGAGGGCGTTGCCCAGATTGTTGTAGTAAATCGGGCTTGGATTCGCTGCAATCGACTGGTGCATCAGGGCGATCCCAGCATCACGCTCCTCAAGCTCACACGCAAGCAACCCCAGGAAGTGCAATGCGTCCGGATGCGTTGGCATGACCGCCAGTATCTGTTCGTAGCGTGCCTTTGCATCCGCCAGACGTCCTGCCTGATGATGCGCCAGCGCTTGCTCCAATATGGAATTCACGTCGTGCATAGTCGATGTATTCGGGAACGTGGTGGGCGCGATGTGCCTACGCCACATGTTGATGAAAGCGCTCGTGAGATTCTCTGCAAAGCGCGGCGCATCGCACAGGGGCGACTTCATGAGTCGCGCACGCAGGCTTGCGCGCAATCCACCCAGCCGGCACCGGTCCTTTGCGAAAGCGACTGCCTTGGCTACGTAGTCGTCGTTGTCGGCAGCAATCCAGTCGCTCAGGTCCGCAGAGTGCAGAAGGCTCTCACACAGATGCGACAGGAAACGGTCGCCACGGCGACACAAAACGGGGACGCCCATCCACAGCCCTTCCACGCTAACCGTACCGCCTGGGTAAGGAAACGGACTCAACGCGATGTCGACACGGTTGTAGGCTTCGAGATACTCAGTGCGCGGCGAACGCCCTTCAAGGATTAGTCTCCCGGCGTCGATTCCAAGTGCGGCAAAGCGATCGATGGTAGTGCGCCGGGCGAATGCATCGTTGAGTTGTTCTGCCTTGAGGAACAGGCGCGAGCCAGGCACTTCGTGCAGCACGCGCGCCCACACCGCAACCACTGTATCGTTCATTTTCATCAGGTGGTTGAAGCAGCCGAAAGTGACTAAACCTTCGGCCAGCATCGGTAGCGCGCCGACCGCCACGCCCTCGGCCGGCGGCGTGAAGCACAGGTAACTGTCCGGCAGGCACCAGGGCCGCTCGACAAACTGCGCCTCCTCCTCTGGCGGCAGGACGTGTCTATCGGCAAGCACGTAGTCAATCGCGCGCAATCCGGTGGTCGCGAAATATCCGAGCCAGCTCACCTGCAGGGGAGCCGGCTTCCACGCAAACACCGGCAGGCGGTTGAAGTTCGTATGTCCAGCCAGGTCGACGAGGATATCGATCCTGTCAGCGTGGATCTTGCGCGCCGCTGCTTCATCACTCAATCCGGCAAGGCTGTGCCACGCAGCAAAGTGCGGTTTGATGCGCGCCGTGAGCGCGTCTTCGTCGCGTCGCGTCGTGTAAGCGATGATTTCGACGCGGCGGGAATCGAGATGCGCGAGGATGCTCTCCAGAAAGAAGCCGACGGGATGGGTTTTGAGGTCACCTGACACGAAACCAATCCGCAACGCACGCGTAGACAACGTGCCGCGCTCTTGCCGATCCACGTCCCATTGCGAGAATGGTTTCGATCCGAGCGTCACCTGATCGCCGAAGCGAATGGCTTCTGCAAGGTATTCCTGCGGCGAGGTCGCGTCGTGATAGTTCAGGATGAATAGCAGGTTGCTGTGCGGCTCGGCCAGGTCCGGCCTGAACGCAATCGTCTTGCGGTAGTACTCAATTGCCCCTTCCAGATCCCCGAGGTCCACGAGCGCATTGGCGAGGTTGTTGTAGGCTTCCGCGTAGTCGGGTTTGAACGCAATCGCATTCCGGAAGCTCTGCACTGCAGCTTCGAACTCCCCTTGCGTTCGCAGCATATTGCCAAGGTTGTTGTGCGCAGGCACGTAGTCGGGCTGCAACGCAATCGCCTGGCGAAAGCTCTCGCCCGCTGCTGCGCTCTTGCCGAGTCCGGCCAGCACGTTGCCCAGATTGCCGTAGTAGATCGCGGTGGGCACGACGCTGATCGCGCTCATGATCAGTTCCATCGCGGCATCGAGTTTGCCCTCGTGATACGCGAGCAATCCGAGAAGGTGCAGCGCATCGGAGTGATCCGGTTGAGTCTGAAGGACCTGCCGGTAGATGGCCGCCGCCTCGGCGAATCGGCCTGCGTGTTGATGCGCCAACCCCGCGCGAATGTCTACGGGGACGACAGCCTGCGGCAGGCGTACCGCGCTCACTTGCGCCGAGGGCTCAAGTGGGCGACAGCATTGCCCGAATGTCTTGCCGCTCCCACATGAACAGGGCCCATCATCGCGAGTTTCTTTCATCGTGGAACTCCTGCGCCGCGCTCTTGACATGTCGCGACCATATACCGTGCAATGCGTCTTCGAAATGACGCGTGAAACGCGGCGCATCGCACAGCGGCGACGCGAGCAATGGAACGGGCGCCCATCGCTGTGTTCAGCGTGGCTCGAAGATTCGGGTTGCGTCCGATGCGCTCGCATCGCGCGGAGCCTACTCGCAGTACTTCTGCTGGTAGCGTCGATAAGCGTCTCGCCGGACCGGCGTGTTGAACCCGCCGACGCTCTCGTGAACCACGGTCATCGCGAACGTATCCATCGTCAGTCCTTTCAACTCGGCTTGACGACAGAACTGTGAAGCGATCGTCGAATGCGCCCCCCGTACGATGTAGTGTTTGACTGTCGACAGCCAGCAGTAGTCGTTCGAGCAGCTTGCATTCGCGATCGACCGCGCCATAGGGGCTCACAATCCGGCACGGAAATCCGTCGCCGTGACCGACTATGCTGCTCAGGTACTCATATGCATCCTGCTTGAACGAACCATCTGTGAACATCCACGCCGGCTGCCCTACTAGCTGCCGCGTGTTACCTTCGAGACCGGCGACGTCGAGACGCACCAACGCTTCGCGAACGCGGTCCATCCAGAAGAAGTCAGCGAGATACAGATCGTCGTGCAGGAAGACAAGGATTGCCGGGGCCTCCTTCGCCTTTTCGATCGCGAAGTTGTAGATCGTCGACAAACCTTCCGTATTGTTGTCGAACAGCACGAGTTCAGGCGGGTGCGCGTAGCGAATCATCGACAGTGAGCGCCCGAGGGCGGTCTTATGCACGAAGTCGTCACAGGAGACACGCGTGCCACATACAAATCGGATGGGCTTCATGAGGTATAGCTGATGAGATGGCGATGGCTGAGCACCTCACCGCTGCGAGAATCACGGCGGCCGGACGGATTTCAGCTAGCCGCCATTCTGATCGTAAAGTAGCGCCGCCGATCGGTAGATCTAGCTGCGTTATTGGCCGTTATTCTCGGAACTGTGGAGTCGGTGCTGAAAGGGACACGCGAGGTTTTGCGGACGCTGGAGCGATGCGATACGGGTAAGTGGCCGTTGAGGTGGCGGGAAGAATGCAGGGGAAAGAAAGAGACGTGGTGAATGATGATGCAGGAGGGTGGGTGAGTCTTGCCAGTTGGCGCGCCCGGCTGGGATCGAACCAGCAACCCCTGCCTTCGGAGGGCAGTACTCTATCCATTGAGCTACGGGCGCATTCGGCAAAAGCGCTGCAAGATCACACGGTTGATGCGAGATGCGGCGCCAAAGCGAGAGCGAGAGCATACCCGATTTTGCGCGGCGCGTCCACCGCGAGCCCGTGAATACGCCGCCGGGCAAGGCTTCGCGCGCCATCAACACGTCCCGGAGACTGCCTACGCGCGAAGCACACCGCGCAGAAACCCTCGCCCGCGCCCCGAAAATGTTCGCGTAAACGCCTACTGAAGACCCAAGGGACCCGCTCGCCGACGCCGAAACCTTCCGTCTATAATCGTCCGTGGCTGATCAAGAACAAAGTCGTTGCCGTCACGCTGTACCGCTCACAATACCCACGGGAGACGAGACAAGCATGAGCGAAGCACCACACGGAGCCCCGATCAAAACCCCCGGACAGCTGATCGCCGCAGTCATCGCTGGTTTTGCTGTCCCCGTCATCATCATCATTCTGCTCGCCTATTACGTAGACAACTCCACCCGCACGGGCGCGGGCACCGACAGCCTGTCCGACGCCGCAGTCGACGCGCGCACCCAACCCCTCGCCAAGGTCGAAATCCGCGACGCCAACGCGCCGCGCGTCTACAAGACGGGCGAGGAAGTCTACAAAGCCGTGTGTTCGACGTGTCACGCGTCGGGCGCGGCAGGCGCGCCGAAATTCACCAACACAGCCGACTGGGCGCCGCGCATTGGCGAAGGTTTCGACACGCTCTGGCACAACGCGCTGACCGGCAAGGGCGCGATGCCCGCGCGCGGCGGCACGAGCCCGGACGATTACAGCGATTACGAAATCGGCCTCGCCGTCTCGTACATGGCGAACAACGCGGGCGCGAAGTTCGAAGATCCGCCGAAGCCTGCACCGGGTCAGCCCGCCGCAGGGCCGGCCGGCGCTTCCGGCGCAGCGGCGGCTTCGGGTGCCGAAGCGGCATCGGGTGCAGCCGGTGCTTCCGATGCAGCAGGCGCCCAGGCGGCCGCCGCGATGGCCGCCATGGCGAACGTGCCGCAAGGCGCGGCGCCCGCATCGGGCGCGACGCAGAGCGCGGACGCATCGCAGGCGGGCAGGGCGCTGTATCAGCAGGTCTGCCAGGCCTGTCACGCGGCGGGCGTGCTGAACGCGCCGAAGTTCGGCGACAAGGAAGCTTGGGCGCTGCGCCTGAAGGAGCCGATGGAAACCGTCTACAACTACGCGCTGCACGGCAAGGGCGCGATGCCGCCCAAGGGCGGATCGAGCGCGTCGGACGCCGATGTGAAGGCCGCCGTCGATTACATGGTCAACGCGTCGAAATAAGCACCGCGCATCTTTCACGGCGCAAACAAAAAAATCCCCGCCTCGAAGAGCGGGGATTTTTTATGCCTTCAGCATGGATGCGGCGCGCGTTCGCGCCAGTCAAGCCTTCTGCAACAGCGCCTTGAGACTCGCCAGGCGATCCTTCGGCGACATCGGCGCTTCTTCCGGCGTCGGCGGCGGCGCTTCGTCGAGACCCATCTCGGGGATGAAGCGCGACGGCTCGCAGACCACCGTCTCGCGCGCCCGCTTGCGCTTCTTGCACCAGTTCAGATGCAGACTGCGCTGCGCGCGCGTGATCGCGACATACATCAGCCGGCGTTCTTCCTCGATGCGCTCGTCATCGATCGGGCCGTCGTCTTCCGTGCCGCCGCGATGCGGCATGATGCCCTCCTCGACGCCGACCAGGAACACATGCGGATACTCGAGCCCCTTCGATGCATGCACCGTTGACAAGCGCACCGCATCGGGGTCTTCATCCTTGCCTTCAAGCATCGACATCAGCGCAACCGTCTGAATCAATCCGAGCAGATTCTTGCCGGTGTCGGCCAGACCATCGGCGTTGTCGTAGCCTGTCTGTTCCGTGCCCGCTGCCGGTTCAGGCTTCGTGCCCTTGCGCTTCAACCACTCCAAAAACTCCAGCACGTTTTGCCATTTCGACTGAGCCTGACGCTCGTCGAATGCGTCGTACAGATAGGCTTCGTAGTGGATCGCTTCCATCATGTCGTCGAGCACAGACGTCGCCGCATCCTTATCGGCCCGGTCTCGCAGACGCTGCATAAAATCGCAGAACACGCGCAGCGGCTCGACCTGGCGCGCCGACAGCCGCGCCTCAATGGCGCCCATGTACACGGCCTCGAACAGCGACACTTTCGCCTGCCCCGCGAACGCGCCGAGCGCTTCGAGCGTCGTATTGCCGACGCCCCGGCGCGGCGTCGTGATCGCGCGGATGAACGCGGGATCGTCGTCGGCATTGGCGATCAGACGCAGGTACGCGCAGATGTCCTTGATCTCGGCCTTGTCGAAGAACGACTGGCCACCCGACAGCACATACGGAATCCGCTCACGGCGCAGCACCTGTTCGAAGATGCGCGCCTGAAAGTTGCCGCGATACAGGATCGCGTAATCGCGAAACTGCGCGCGCCGCTCGAACTTGTGCGCCGACAGGCGAAACACGACCGACTCCGCTTCGTGCTCCTCGTCGTTGCACCCGGTGACGGAGATCGAATCGCCCATGCCGTGCTCGGACCACAGCTTCTTCTCGAAGAGCTTCGGATTGTTCGCGATCACGTTGTTCGCCGCCGTCAGGATGCGGACCGTCGAGCGGTAGTTCTGCTCGAGCTTGATCACATGCAGCTTCGGAAAATCCTTGCCGAGCTGCGCGAGGTTTTCGAGCGTTGCGCCGCGCCAGCCGTAGATCGCCTGATCGTCGTCGCCGACGGCCGTGAACGCGGCGCGCGGGCCCGCCAGCAGTTTCACCAGTTCGTACTGACACGCGTTGGTGTCCTGATACTCGTCGATCAACAGATAGCGCAGCTTGTTCTGCCAGCGGTCGCGCACCTGCTCGTTGTTCTTGAAGAGCTCGGCGGGCAGGCGGATCAGATCGTCGAAATCGACGGCCTGATACGCGTGCAGCGTCGCAACGTAGTTGCGATAGACGATGGCCGCCTGATGCTCGTCTTCGTTCGATGCGATCGCCATCGCTTCGTCCGGCATGATGAGGCCGTTCTTCCATAGCGAGATGATCGTCTGGATCTTGCGGATGAAGCCCTTGTCCGTCGAGCCGACCTGCTCCTGGATCATGCCGAAGCAGTCGTCGGAATCCATGATCGAGAACTGCGGCTTCAGGCCGACGTGCTCCGCCTCCTGACGCAGAATCTGCACGCCGAGCGAGTGGAACGTGCACACCGTCAGCTGGTTGACGGGCACCTTGCGTCCTTCCTTGCCGGGCGTCGTGAGCGTCTTGCCTTCGAGCAGCTTGCTCACGCGCTCGCGCATTTCGGCGGCGGCCTTGTTCGTGAAGGTAACGGCGGCGATATGGCGCGGCTCGAAGCCTTTGTTTTCGATCAGGTGCGCGATCTTCTGCGTGATCACGCGCGTCTTGCCGCTGCCCGCGCCCGCGAGCACGAGGCACGGACCGTCGAGATAGCGCACCGCTTCGCTTTGGGCGGAATTCAGGCCTGCGGACATCGTGTGTGGATGAGTAAGGGATTGAGACCGGGATTGAGGGCGCTTCGCTACGAACGGCCCGAGAACATGCAGCGAGACGGCGCTGGCGACGCGTCGGATCAGGTCGCCGCGCGGCGCGCCGTCAACCCGCAGCCGATGCGCCACGCAATTGATTCCATGCGCTTTTTGCCGTTCGCGTGAGAACCGCGATGTTAACACGAATGCCCTTTCCGATGCCTCGGCTTATGTCTTCCTGACGAGATCCGCGCGGCGCGCGCCGCCCGATCCGCCACGAAGCAAAGCGCAGCTATGCCAAAATTGCGGCGTTGTGCGCCGCCCCCGCGGCGCGCCGCTTTTGCAGGGAACACGCATGTCTTCATCGCTGAAAATTGGCTTGATGGGCTACGGCTTTGCCGGCGCCACATTTCACGCGCCGGTGATCGAACACTGCGGACGCACGAGCGTCGCCGCGATTGCCACGGGCCAGCCGGACAAGGCGCGCGCCGATTATCCGAACGCAACGATCGTCGCCGATATCGACGCGCTGCTCGCGCTGTCGGACATCGAATGCGTCGTGATCGCGACGCCGAACGACACGCACTTCGACCTCGCGCGCCGCACGCTAGAAGCGGGCAAGCATGTCGTCGTCGACAAGCCCG
>Ga0247692_1000121_pt1 | contig 17258 bp, 15 predicted proteins | sample CNK33_metaG_FD_183041 | JGI IMG/M metagenome (GOLD analysis project Ga0247692, IMG submission 183041) | Soil microbial communities from Purdue University Martell Research Forest, Indiana, United States - CNK33 | ecosystem: Environmental > Terrestrial > Soil > Temperate forest > Bulk soil...
ACACGCCGTACATCGTCGCGATCACCACGCCCGTGAGCGTGTAGACGAGCCACGTCGGAACGATACGGGGACGTTTGTCGTTCGTTTTATCGTTCACAGCGGATCTCGACGGGCTGATAGTGGGCTTCGAGCGCATTGAGCGCGGGCGTGTCGAAGCGGACGTAGGCGCCATCGCGTTGCAGCGGCACCGCACGGCCCGCCACTGTCGCGCTGCACGTCTGTGCATTCGCGAGCTTCACGAACGGCTGGTAGTAGCTGCCAAACTCGAACGACATGTTCTTGCCGTCGCGTTTGAAATCGCGCACGAAACCATTCGCTTCGGCGATGTACGGCAGCGCATCTGCCTTCGACAAGGCGCCAGGCGCCGGTGCGCCGGCCCGATCGAACGACACGCGCGCCGCGCCATCGGTGATATGGATGTACGTGCCGTCCGGTCCCGCCGCGTAGCCCGTCACGCCGCGCGACGCGTGCAGATCGGGCGAGGTTGTCAGCGGCCAGTGCAGTTCGCGCACTTCGCCGTTGCCGCGCACGATCCAGTCGCTCGACTTCGCGTTCGACGCCTCGCTTTGTACCGTGCGCGCGACGGCGAACGAGCGCCAGTCGAGCACCTTGTGCGCGTAGTCCGTCATATGCACGGGCAGCACCGGCTGCTTGAGCGCGGCCGCGAAAATCTGGTCGAGCGCGCGCAGCGACGCGACCTTCGTGCCGCTGTACATGTGGTAGTAGATGTCGATCGGCTTGAAGCGCAGCGGCTTGTCCGTCAGATCGAAGGTTTCGAGCACGCGCGTGAAGCCGTAGAACGGGCCGAGCCAGTCGTTCGTGTAGACGTTCTCGTCCTGGTTCGGCGCATACACCTGATACGCGCCCGGCCCCTTCAGCACGCCGATGGGCGCGATATTGGTCCAGCTGTTCGCGCTCTTCGTGATCACGGTGTCGCCGCCGTTCACGTTGTCGACGCCCGCTGCGTAGACCTTGCGCACGACGATCGCGGGCGGCTCGCAGTTGCCTGGCCATTGCAGGATCGTCGTCTTCTTGCCCGGGGGCGCGAGACGCGAGTTGATGTAGTCGATCGAGCCCGTGACTTCGCGGTCGATATTGAACGTGTAGTTCGGGATGTTCAGCGAGAACGCGGTGTCACCGCCGCCGCGATCGATGCGCTCGCCCGTCTTCGCATCGACGTTCTCCCATTCGAACGGATGCGAATACGTGTGCGTGCCGATCGCGACATAAGGCAGCGCGAACATCTTGCGCGCGATCTCTTCGAGTCGCGGCGAGATCTGCGGATACAGGCCCTTCGGCCCCACTTCGCCTTCGATCACCGACAGCGTCATCGGCACCTTGTAGCGCGTGAAGATCTGCTGGAACAGCGCTTCGCCTGAATAGTCGGAGCCGGGAAATTCCGCGCGCGAGGCGAAGCCGTCGCCGTCCACATGCGACATGAAAAGACGCCGGCCGTTTTCCGTGGTGACGCTCGGCGACGGCATCGGTTGCAGACGCAACGCCTGGCGCAGGAACTCGATCGGCTGAATGGCCCAACGCTCCTGGCCGATGCCGTTGAGCGAGACCACCGTGTACGGGCTCATCGCGAAGCCGCCCCACGGCGTGATCGCAATCTGGTCGAGCGTCGCTTCGCCGCTCTTCACGCGCAGCAGCGACTTGCTCGCGCTGCCGACCTGCACGCCCGTCAGGTCGCGCGTGCCGAGCTTGGGATCGACTTCGAAGCCGACCATCGGATCGCGTGTGACGACTTCGATCTTGTCCGCGAACGGCCCTGCCACGGCTTGCAGATCGAGCGCGCGCCCTTCGTCTTCTGCCGCATCGAAACCGAACTGGCCGAGAAACACCATCGGCACGTGCGCCGCGAGGCGCGCATCGACCCACGCGCGCCACGCGCCGCTGTTCGGCGTTTCGTCGCCCTGCAGCCACGCGACGACACCCGCATAGCGGTCCGGCGTGATGCCATCGGGCAATGGCTCGTGGACGTTCGCATATTCGACTTCGTAGCCGAGATAGTTGAGCGGCGTCGCGAGATCGCGCACGCCGGGCGTTTCGTCGAGCGGCAGGTCTTCGTCGCTGTCCTGCACGATCAGCACCTTGCGCGGCAGTACCTCGATCGCGCCGATGCCGACCTCGTTCAGCGACGCGTTCGTCACATACGGCGTGACGCCCGCGGCGAGCACCTGCGCAGCCGTTGCGCGCGCGCAGGCACGGTCGTCGGCGGGACAGGTTTCGATCGATACCACGGGCACGCCCGTCGTTTGCGTAAACTGTTGCGCGGCGGCGATGCGCGCGTCGCGCTCGCCTGCCGCGACATTGCCGCTCGCTGCGTCGCGCACGAGCGACGGGCCGATCACCGCATATAGCGCTTTCGCATACGGCAACGCCGCCTGCAACACCGCGTCGCCGCCGATCACGAGACGCGCGTCGGGATGCGCAGCGCGGATTGCATCGACGGCCGCAATGGCCGCTGGCGTGTCGAGCAGGAAGCCGCGATAGCCGCGCGCCCAAAACGGTTCGATCTGTGCAGCGACGAATGCGTCGGGCGTGCCTTGCGCGGCATCGGCATGCGTGCGCGCAAGCCAGACGGTATGACGCAGCGGATGCGCGGCAGGATCGAAGCCGCCGGCGGGATCGATCACGACGGCATCGAACGCCTGCAACTCACCGACGGGTACGCGCGAGCCATAGAAGAATGCGAGATTGGCGTGTGGCACCTGTGCGCCGCTCGATGCTTGCGCGTGCAACTGAGTAGACGACGGAGCCTGGGCCTGCGTCTGCGCATGCGCGGCGACGCCGTGCAGCGCAAGCGCTGCCGTCGCCGTGAGCGCAACCATGCGAGCGTGCGCGAGCGCACGAACGAGAGCGCGCGGTTGCGCCATCATCGTTCTGTCCATTCGCGGCTTATCGCCTTGCATTACCCCGTCGAGCGCCGGTCGCGCTTCGAATATCGATTGAATCCCCACTGGCATACGATTTTTTCTTCGGTTTATTACTTTTTTACCGACCGGCTTTAAAGCGCCGGTTTTCCCCGGGATTTATGTCCCTACGGCAGCATTGGATGACCAAATGTTAAATACCCGGCCATCCGCCACATGCGGATGAAAATCTGCAGACTGGAAAGATCAGAGGATATGAAGCGCTATCTCTGTGAATCGGCGCGAATTCTAACGCGTCCATCGTCAAAAATGACGGGTGTCGCAAAAATATCACGCGCCTGAAAACGCTTTAACGACGGGCACCAACGATACGGGATTAATCTGAGAAAGGCTCGCAAACGTTAAACAGATAATAGCGAAGGGATATCCACTTTTCATTATTTTTCAATTTGGCGCCAGCGCAATACCGGTATTTCATGCAGGGTGTGGCCATTTTAAAAGCCCAATATTTCGTTATTGAAAGGCGCGCAAACGATTTCGCGGTTGCAACCCATCGCAACTCGCGTCGGCGCGCACGTTCATGCGATCATCGGCACATGAACGATCAACGTTATTGGTGCGATCCGCAGCTGCCGTTCGTCGAAAGCCGGCTCGCTTCTCATTCCCGCGCGTGCTATGTGCCGCATACGCACGAGACGCTATCGATCGGCGCCGTCGACAGCGGGCACAGCAACTACGCGTGCGGTGACGACCGCGCACGCCTCGGCCCGGGCAGTCTCGTGCTGATTCCGGCGATGCGGGTCCACTCGTGCAATCCGGATACGCAGAGCGAGTGGAGCTATCAGATGCTTCATCTGGACGTCGCGTGGGCGAGCGCGGTGCTGCGCGAAAGCGGCAGCGCGGACGCCGATGCCGTGCTCGCGCGTCCGTCGATCAACGAGAACAGCGAAGCGTACCTGCGTTACTGCGTGCTCAACCGGCTGTTGTTCTCGAACGCGGATAGCGCCGAGAAGGAAGCGGCGCTGATCCTGTTCGTCAGCGAGCGCTCGTGGCTCGGCGAGCCGCGCGACGTTCCGCCCGTGCCGCGCATCGCAGCCGAGCGCCTCGCGCGCATCACCGGCCTTCTGCATGACGCGTACGGCGAGCGCCTGCCCATTGCGCAACTCGCGCAGATGGCAGGCATGAGCCGCTATGCCTTCATTCGGGCGTTCCGTGCCGCGACGGGCATGTCGCCACATGCGTATCAGCTCGATCTGCGTATCAACGCGGCGCGGCGTCTGTTGCGTCACGGACAAGCGCTCACCGCCATCGCGCATGAACTCGGCTTCGCGGATCAGGCGCATTTCCAGCGCGCCTTCAAGGAGCGCGTCGCGATGACGCCGGGTGCTTACCGTCGCGCTGCCGTGTCGTAAGCGCCCTTCTGCTTCGCGTCGCGCACTTTTCTTCAATATCTTCGTTCGCCTGTCCAGCAGACTCCCGTCACACACAAGGAGTCGAGATGGGTCTTTCTCTTCAGCAATTCGCGATGGTCGCAGGCGCGCATCTTCTTGCGCTGCTCAGTCCCGGCCCGGATTTTTTTCTGATCGCGCGCAGCGCGCTGTTGCGCGGCTGGCGCAAGACGGGCGCCGTGTGCTTCGGTATTGCCTGCGCGAACGGCGTGTTCATCGCCCTCGCGCTCGGCGGGGTTGCGGCGCTGCATCGGCATGGGATCGCCTTCGCGCTCGTGCAGGCAGCGGGCTGTGCTTATCTGTTCTACCTCGGCGTATTGATGCTTCGGCATGCAAGGGCGGCATCGATTGCGGCGCATGTGCAGGACGGCTCGCCTGCGACGCAGACGGGCGCGTGGCATACGCGTTTCGCGATGGGTTTCGCATCCGCGATCCTCAATCCGAAGAACGCGCTCTTTTACGCAAGCCTGTTTGCATTGCTCGCGGCCCGCGACGCGCCGTTCGGTGCGCAGATCGTGTATGGCGTATGGATGTTCGCTGCCGTGTTCGGCTGGGATCTGCTTGTCGCGATGGGCATCGGGCATCCGTCCGTGGTCGCGCGCTTCACAAGGCATAGCGCCGCGATCGAACGCGTCACGGGCGTCGTGCTGCTCGCGATTGCTGCGAGCGTGCTGATGATGCTCGCGCGCGAGTGGCTATGAAGTCGTCGTACCAATGACTCTGCGTCATCGATTGTTGTCGATCAATGCTGCAAGCTCATCGATCCTGTCAGGCGCAAACACGCTTATGCCATGCCGTTCGAGCAATGCGGCCGTCACGCCGGATGCGTCGTGCGCGACGCGTGAGAACGTGCCGTCATAGATAAAGCTGCTGCCGCACGATGGACTGCCGTCGGCAAGCAGCGCGTAGCGACAGTCATGCGCAAGCGCCTGCTGGAGCGCGTGACGCGCCCCGTCGATGAAAAGCGCGGTTACGTCCACGCCGGCGTTATCGCGGATGCTGGCCGTGCCGTCCAGCACGTCGCGTCCCTTGCGGTGCAACTGGATTTCGGCGGGACGGCGCGGCGTGCCGAACCACGCCGCCACTTCGGGGCACACGACTACGAGCCGCCCTTCATCGCGCCACGTCTGCAGCAGCACGCTTGCGAGCGTCTTCGCGGAACCGTCGTATCGCACCGGCAGACCGGCGAGGCATGCGCTAACGAGTATCCTTTCCATGTTGGGAGTATGGAGTTTCACCGGGCCGCAAACGATTGACTGATGCCCGATGGGCACGGGTGTTGCTCCATGCCGTGACGGCGGCGCCTGTGTCTGTCGATGCGGTTCCCGCGCGTGGGTCGGTCATCGGATCGATCTGTCCAGCAATCCTTTGGTGGAGGCTTCCATGCTTCGATACGCTGCGATCTTTTTCGTCATCGCCATTATTGCGGCAATCTTCGGGTTTGGCGGCATTGCCGCTGGTGCTGCCGAAATAGCGAAGGTGCTGTTCTTTATCTTTATCGTGATCTTTCTCGTCACGCTGCTCATGGGCGTGATCAGACGTTAAGGCTGCGCGCGGGCCTTTTGGGTCTTCACGCGATGGCGAAGCGATGCAACTTGCCGGCGGACGTGCAATTTATAGTGCGTCCGCTTGCAATACTTTCCGGTAGATAGCAGCGGTCAGGCCCCGCCGCGCGACTCCAGCGCGCTCAGCGCCTCATCCAGCCTTCGCGCGCGGTTCTTTTGGGTGGGAATACGCGCGGCGGCCGACACGTCGTCGACGCGCTTGCGCCAGTACGACAGCGGTATGTGATCCGTGCCGGAAATCCTCGCCAATACATGCTCGAGGTGGTCGAGAGCCGACTCAAGCTGGTGATGGTTCATGCCTTTCCCCGATCGCACCGTCCGCGCGGACCGACTGTGGGTCGTCGTGTGTCCGTCGCGGCGGAGTCGAATTGATATGTCCTTCAGGAGGCCACTATACGCTCGCCATCCGGATGACTCATTGGAATCGGCGAGCGCTTGCAGCCCTCGGACGCACAATATGACATCCAGGAAAAATCCCCCGCAAGCCCGCCGTTGCGTATACGAGGAATCCTCATAACTTTTACGCGCTTGTAAAACTGTCATCCTCCGGCGCCAGTCGCGGAATGTCGGGACTGAGATCGTAGTTCAGAAAACCGAGAATCAGCCGGACCATTTCGTCTTCAAACGCATCGGTGCCGAAGTAATGCGGCCGCTCCAGCGCCGTCGCGAGCAGGACGCCGGAGATCGCGCGGAACAGCACGAAGCGCGCTTCGTCGCGCTTGATGCGTTTGCCCAGATCCGGATTCTCGCGGTTCAGCGTACCCGCGATCAGTTCGAAGTAGCGCAGCATGCCCTGTCCGATCGCCGTGTCGGGCGCGGCATCCGCCCATTCGGCGCGCAGGATGCTGTAAAGGCGCGGACGGTCGCCGATGAACGCCGCCGTCGCGCGCATCATGCGGCGCGCGTTCAGGCCCGTGCCGAACGGCGCGGGCTGCGTGAGCGCTTCCTTCATCATCGCCGTGAGGCGTTCCAGCTCGCGCCGCGCGAGCGCTTCGATCAACCCCTCCTTGTTCGGAAAGTACTGGTAGATCGCGCCGATGCTGAAGCCTGCCGTATCGGCGACACGCTGTGTCGTCAGCCCCGCCTTGCCATGGGATTCGAGCGTGCGGGCGGCGGCTTCGAGAATGCTGTCGAGCGCGAATTCGGCGCGCGCCTGCTTGGGCTGCCGACGCGACGGGTGAGTCGTGGGCAAAGAAACTCCGTGAATCAATGAAGGTTGAAGATCGTTGGGTGTGCAACGTGATGTGCCATCGAACCTCGATGCAAGCAGTTTGCATCAATCATGCCGATCATGAAACGCCGTGACGCGAAAACGGTGCACGATCCGTCGCAGCGAGGTTATCACGCGCCTCGCCGCCGATCACCGGCGTGGCGCTCTAGACGTGCGCTCAATGAAGTCGAGATCGAGCGCTTCGCAGAGGAAGGTCCGCAATGCGTCGACGGCTGCTTCCTGCGCGCCCGCCGCCTGCCGCACGAACAGGCCGAGGTCGGCGGCGGGTGGCTCCGGCAGGCCGTCGGCGGCGCCGAGCACGCGCATCGTCTCGTAACGGATATTGCCGTCGAGCAGCACCGATACGCCCAGCCCCGCCTCGACAGCCGACTGCACGGCGGGCAGGCTCGTGCTCGTGCAGACGACGCGCCACGCAATGCCTGAGCGCCGCAGTACCGTCATCACCTGCTGCTGCCACAGACACGCTCCGCCGAACGCGACGAGCGGCAACGGCGACAGCGGGTCGGCAAGATAACCGCGCGCGCCGACCCAGAAGAGCGGCTGCGTCCACGTGACGAGCGGCGTCGCGTCGACCATCGCGGGATCGCCGACGAGCACATCGAGTGCGCCGTCGTTGAGGCGCTGCGACAGCGCCGCGCTCGCATCGACGACGATCTCCAGCGCGACCTGCGGATGCGCGGCCGAAAAGCGCCGCAACGCGCGCGGCAGGCGGCCCACGGCAACGTCTTCGAGCATGCCGAGGCGCACGGTGCCCGCCACGTCGCCGACTTCGAGGGCACGCCGGGCGTCTTCGCCTGCGCCGAGAATCGCGTGCGCATACGGCAGCAGCCGGTGCCCGGCGTCCGTCAGCCGCACGCCACGCGGCGAGCGGTCCAGCAGCCGCTGGCCGATGTCGTCTTCCAGCCGGCGCAGCTGCATGCTGACAGCCGCCTGCGTGCGCGCAAGACGCACGGCCGCCGCGCTGACCCCGCCCGTTTCGGCGACCGTCACGAAGGCTCTGAGAAGGCTGCTGTCGAAGTCGCGCATTATTAGCGTCCGTGATAGCGGCATAAGAAATATCAGCTTATCTTAATCCCCGTTTCGTCGATATGATGGGCCTGTCTGTAGTACGCCCGCTCAAATCCATGAAAAATTCCACGCTCGCCGAACCGCTTTCCTTTGAAACCGCGCCCCCGTCGAGCGCGCAGAAGCGCCATGTCGGCATGGCTGCGCTGCTCGGCCTGCTGTCGATGTCGTGCGTACAGTTCGGCGCCGCCCTCTCCGCGCCGACGATGGCCGCATTCGGCGCGTTCAGCACGACGTGGCTGCGGCTCGCGTGGGCCGCTGTGATCCTTGCGCTGGTCGTGCGTCCGAAGCTGCGCAGCTACTCGCGCGCGCATTGGCTCGCGGCGGGCGTGCTCGGCGTCGCGATGGCGGGCATGACGCTATGTTTTTTCTCGGCGATCGAGCGGATTCCGCTCGGCCTCGCCGTCGCGATCGACTTTCTCGGCCCGCTGACCGTCGCGACGCTCGGCGTGCGGCGGCTGCGCGCGCTGCTGTGGCCGCTGCTGGCCGTCGCGGGCGTGCTGCTGCTCGCGCATGACCGTTCGGGTTGGGTCGGCGAGCCTGTTGGCATGCTGCTCGCGGTGGGCGCCGCGTGCGGCTGGGGCAGCTATATCGTGTTGATGAAGAAGACGGGCGCGCTGTTCGATGGGATCGAAGGGCTCTCCGTGTCGCTGATCGCGGCAGCGCTCGTCGCGACGCCCTTCGGCCTCGTCGAGCACGGCCTGCACATCGTGCCGATGCAGCTCGCCGCTACCGCGGGCCTCGCGGTGCTCGTGCCGCTGCTGCCGTATGCGCTCGAAATGATCGCACTGCGCCACATGCCCGCTGCGTCGTTCGGGATTCTGATGAGCGTCGAGCCGGCCATCGGCGCGGCTGCGGGCTTTATCGTGCTGCATCAGCCGATGACGGCGCTGCAACTGGCAGGCACGCTTTTCGTCGTGAGCGCGAGTGTGGGCGTGATCGTCACGTCGAAGTGATTCGCGCGTGTCGGGTCCGAATGATGCGACGTGTGAGCCGTCTACAATTGACGGGCCGCATGCCGACCTGCAAGGAACACATCATGACCGACGACGAACGCGCCATTCGCCAACTGATCGACACCTGGCTCGCCGCAAGCAAGGCGGGCGACACGGCAACCGTGCTGAGCCTGATGACCGACGACGCGATCTTCATGGTGCCCGGGCAGAAGCCGTTCGGCAAAGCCGCGTTCATGGCGGCGTCCGAAGGACAGAAGAATGTCGATATCGACGGTAAGAGCGAGATTCTGGAGCTTCAGGTGCTGGGGGACTGGGCCTTCCTGCGGTCGCAACTCGAAGTCACTATCACGGGGAAGGATGGCTCTGCGCCGCCCGTGCGACACGCTGGGAATACGCTCACGATTCTGCGCAAGGAGACCGATGGCCGCTGGTTGCTTGCGCGGGATGCGAATCTGCTTGTGGTGCAGGGATAAACGTTTTTCGTTTTTTGGTTTTTCGTTTTTGGTTTTTGATTTTGTTTTTGCGCTGGCATCCGCGTATTGCCTTCGTGCTTCAAGCGTCGCCCCTGTGCGGGGCGGCACCTACTTTTCTTTGCCGCCGCAAAGAAAAGTAGGCAAAAGAAAGCGGCTCACACCGCCAACATTTCTCCCTGCCTGAGGGCCCCCAACCGGTCCCTCACATCACACGGCAACCTTCCTGTTCGCGTTCGTTGCCAACGCTCTTGCGGTGCGCCTCACCCGCTTCACGCGCCCGCGTTTCAGCATGCCTTGCCAGATATTCCACCGCCGCCCAGGTGGCAAACTGTGTGTCGGCCCAAGTGCTCCACACGCCTCACTTCGGACCGATAGCGCACGCGTCCCACCCTGTAAGAGCGCCAACCTATACGACGCGACAACCTACACACAGTTTGCCACCTGGGCGGCACATACCATTCGCTGCCGCCTGCCCGAGTACGGCTATTCGAAGCGGGTGAGGCGCACCGCAAGAGCGTTGGCAACGAACATGGGTCACGTGATTGCCGCGTGAAGCGTAAGACCCGTTGGGGGCCCTCAGGCAAGAAGAAATGTTGGCGGTGTTAGCCGCTTTCTTTTGCCTACTTTTCTTTGCGGCGGCAAAGAAAAGTAGGTGCCGCCCCGCACAGGGGCGACGCATGAGGTACGAAGGCAAAGCGCGGATGCCAGCGCAAACCAAAGCAGACCACCCAGCGTCGCAAGACAAAAAAAAACTACATCGGAAACCCAAGCGCCTTAATGGAATTAATCCACCACCTCCTCCAGCCACCCCGATCATCCGCCCCATCAAAAGCATTAAAAGTAATCTTGGCAGCGATCCACCGCACAGGCTCTGGCGGAATATACGAAGGCCCCTTCCGCGAGATATCAAGCGAAGTGATCAACGTATCGCGATTCCAGAGCATCTCAAGCCCCATCCTCGCGCCGAAGCGGCTCCCGGCGACGCCAAACCCGGTATACGCAGCAACGAACACAGTCTTCCCACCGTGATACTTGCGAGCAAAAACAGCCCCGCGAGAACAGTAATCAATCGGCCCACCCCACGCATGCGTGAACTTCACATCATCCAGTTGCGGGAACGTCCGATAAAAAGCCTCTGCGAGTTTGTAATAAGTCCGCTCATCGCGATCCTGCGCAGGATTGTTATCGCCACCAAAGTGATAACTAACACGCCCGCCAAAAATGATCCGATTATCCTTCGTGAGACGAAAATAATTGAGCTGCGTGCGCGTGTCATACACGCCCTGCCGGTTCTTCCAGCCAATACGCGCCATCTGCTCTTCCGTCAGCGGACTCGTCGCGATGATGTGATCACGCACCTGCATCACACGCCGGTTGATATCCGTCACGCCAACATTCGCTGTACCCGTGCCGAGCAACACGCGCGGCGTATCAATCCGCCCCGCCTGCGTATACACGACCATCTTCTTGCCCGCGTCTTCAAGACGCGTCAACGGCGAATGCTCATACAACCGCACGCCAAGCTTCAAGGCAGCCGCCTTGAGCCCCCAGGCAAGCTTCGCCGGATGAATCGTCCCACTACGATTGCGCGACCACATCGCACCTGCAAACAACGGCGAATCCAGTTGCTCTCGAGCCTTCGCACTATCGAGCAATACAACGTCATGCCCATGCGACACATGCAGTTCGAAGTCGTTCTGCAAATGGTCAAGGTGCTTCTCGTCGACGGCCACCGTCATTTCGCCGTTCCATTCGACATCGGCTTCGATGCCATAACGCACGAGCGATTCCTTGAAGCCGTCGAGGTTCTCCTGGCCCAGACGCTCGAGCACATCGAGATCCTTCGGGAACACACGCGTCGCATTCGGCAGCCCGTGCATCACGGACGTCGAGATGATTCCGCCCGGACGGCCCGACGCACCATAGGCAACCTTGCCCGCTTCGATCAGCACGACGTCGAGACGAGGATCGTTCTCCTTCGCCTGAATGGCTGCCCACAAACCCGTAAAGCCTCCGCCGACGATCACGAGATCGGCCGTGGTCGGCCCGATCAGCTCGCGTTCGACGGCAGGCGCCGCCGGATTGTCCAGCCAGAACGGAAACAGCTTTACACCTTCGAATGCGCGTTTGACCGACTCGCTCATCTTCTCACCTGCTCTATTCCAATCTTTGATAATGATGCCGCCAGCGGCATGCTCTTTTTTATTACGCTGCGTCCTGCGTGTCGAATACTTCTTCGCGCGGCGCCGTCATCCTGTTGCCTCGCATGCCTTCCGCCGTGCGCGGCTCGACCACCTTGATCCGCGCATACGTGGCCTTGTGGCTGCCGCGCAGCCATCGTCGGCCTTGCAGTCCATATACGCCGTCCGGTTCAGGGAAGCATTGCAGCAGCGTCACGTACAGCGTGCAAGCCATCGTCAACGCAACAGGCAAGCTGATATCGAGGCCACCCGCGAGTTCGCCGAGCGGGCCGACGAACTGATCCGGCAGATTGACGAAGCACAGGCCCGTCAGCGCGCTCGGAACCCATGCGCCCATCGCGCGCCAGTTCCAGCCATGCGTGAACCAGTAGTGGCCGCCACGTCCGCCGCGATTGAACACCTGCAGGTCGTCGGACAGATAGAAGCCACGACGCGTCACGTAGCCGATGATCATGATCACCATCCACGGGCAGCTGCATGTATTGATGAGCACCGAGAACGTCGACACGCTTTCCACAAGGTTGAACACGAAGCGCCCGAGAAAGATGAAGCCGATCGCAGCACAACCGATCAGGAACGTCGCACGCACGCGGTTGAGCAGCTTCGGGAACATGCTCGACATGTCGAGGCCCGTGCCGTACAGCGCCGTCGTACCCGTCGACATGCCGCCGATGATCGCAATCAGACACACGGGCAGGAAGAACCAGTTCGGCGAGATCGCCAGCAATCCGCCGACGTAGTTGTTCGACGCGATAAAGTCGGGCGCCTTCTGCGCGATGATCGTCGCCGTCGCGAGGCCGAAGAAGAACGGCACGAAAGTCGCGATCTGCGCAATCATCACGGCGAGCATCGTGCGATGCTTCGGCGTGTTCTGCGGAATGTAGCGCGCCCAGTCGCCCATCGTCGATGCAAACGAAACGGGATTGCTCAGCGCGACGAGCACCGCGCTCACGAACGCCGGCCAGAAACCGACCGCACCCATCGCAAACTTGCCCGCGTAGTGGCTGTCGAACGGACCGGCGAACGCGAAGATGCCCGCGATGAACAGCAAACTCGCCGTCCACACGGCTATCTTGTTGACCCACAGCATGAAGCGAAAGCCGTAGATACACACCGTCAACACGAGCACCGCGAAGATGCCGTACGCGGCGCTCAGCGTAAAGCCGTTCACAGGCAAACCGAGCAGATGATTCGCGCCGCCCACGAGCGCATCGCCCGAACTCCACACGGCGAGCGAGAAGAACGCGACGGACGTCAGCAGCGCGAGAAACGAGCCGACGATCCGTCCATGAATACCGAAGTGCGCGCCCGACGAAACGGGATCGTTCGTGCCGTTGCGCATGCCGAACAGGCTCATCGGCGCAAGAATGCACGAGCCGACCAGCACGCCGATCACGATCGACGCGACGCCCGCCCAGAACGACAGGCCGAGCAGCACGGGAAAACTGCCGAGCACGGAAGTGGAAAACGTATTGCACCCGCCGAACAGCAGGCGGAACAGATCGATGGGCCGCGCATAGCGGGACGCGTCGGGAATGCGTTCGAAACCGAAGGTCTCGACGGTCGTGATGCTGCTGTTGTTGCTCTCGGTGGGGCTGCTGCTCATGTCTCCGACTCCTCTGACGGCCAGGGAAATCACGCGGCTCGCGACTGGCTGGCGGCGTCCGCTTTTTAACGAATGTCTGGTCGCCACTGTAAAGAGAAACAATTCGGGCAAAAATATCGTCGGCACAACCTTTACTTCGATATCGGTCGATGTAATCGGAAGTCCTTGTCCAGCAAGGCTTCTCACACAGAAAACCACGTCGCTGAAAGTCTCGAAAGCAGCTTGCGACATGCAAAACGTCGAAAAGAATCGGCAGATTTCACGCGCGGCGGCGCTTCCTCGCGGCCGTAACGGCAGGCATCGGAATTGGCACGCTGCCCTTCGTACCCTGTTCGATCAGGAAGTCGCGGAACAGGCTCGCGACATGCGGCAGGCGCTTGTCCGACACATGCATCACGTACCAGTCGCGTTCGATCGGGTTGTCGGGCAGCGGCAACAGTGCCAGCAACCCGGCCTGAAATTCCAGCGAGCAGGCGTGCAGCGACAGAAACGAAATGCCGAGCCCCGCTTCCACCAGTTGCTTGATCGCCTCGTTGCTCGACAGCTCGGAACCGATATGAAGCTTGTGACCCGCCTGCCGGAACAGGTTTTCGACCGTCGAGCGCGTGCCCGAGCCGCGCTCGCGCACGAACAGGTTCGCCGATTCCAGATCACCAAGCGTGAGGCGTTTCTTTTTCATCAGCGCATGCGAAGGTGACGCGACGAATGCCATCGGATGCTTCGCGAACGCGGTAGCGACCGTGCGCAATTCACGCGGCGGGCTGCCCATCACGGCGAGGTCGATTTCATGCGTCGCGAGCATGCGGATGATGTCCGCGCGATTGCCGACCTTGAATTGCACCTTCACTTGCGGACGCGCTTCCGTAAAGCGCACGAGAAACGGCGGGATCAGATACTCGGCCGTCGTGATCGCGCCGATGCGCAGCGTGCCGCCCTGCTCGCCGTGCAACGCGGCGAGATCGTCGGCGGCGCCATTCCACAGGTCGAGAATTTCAAGCGCATAGCGCGCGAGGATCTCGCCCGCCGCCGTCAGTTGCACGCCACGCCCCACGCGCTGCAGGAGCGGCGCGCCCGCTGCGTCTTCCAGCAAGCGGATTTGCAGCGACACGGCGGGCTGCGTCAACCGCAATTCCTCCGCCGCGCCCGACACGCTGCCAAGCTTCGCCACCGTATGAAGCGCCTTCAATTGACGAAACGTCGCTGCCTTTAACATAAGTGAAAGCCTATATGTTCGGTACAAACATTAAATTGTGCTGCGGTTTCGCTCAATTCTATACTCGACCTCACTGATGAAGTTCACGCATCAATCCGCATTGAACAACGTTTCAGGAGAGTACGCATCATGGCCTCGATCGATCGACACACCGTAAGTAGCACACGAACTGCGCCGCACCGAATCGTCGTCGTTGGCGGCGGCGTGGGTGGACTGGGACTCGCAACGCGTCTTGGCGAATCGCTCGGCAAGAGCGGGCATGCGCAAGTCGTCCTCGTCGACCGCTCGCCGACGCACTTCTGGAAGCCGCTGCTGCACGAAGCCGCGTCAGGCCAGATCGATCCCGCCACGCATCAGCTGCAATTCGCGGTGCAGGCTCGGCGTCACGGCTTCGAGTTCGAACAGGGTGCGCTGCAATCGCTTGATCGCGCACAGCGTCACATCACGATCAGCGCAACGCGCGATGAAAATGGCCGCGAAGTGCTCCCCGCGCGTCACATCGCGTTCGATACGCTCGTGCTGGCGCTCGGCAGCGTGACCAACTATTTCGGCGTCAAGGGCGCGGAGCAACATGCGCTGCCGCTGGAGTCCGTCACGCACGCAGAATCGTTCCGCCGCAAGCTGCTCGACGCCTGCACGCGGGCGAATCATGTGCGGCGCGTGAGCGGCGCGCAGCACGTGCAGCCGGTATCGATCAACATCGTCGGCGCGGGCGCAACGGGCGTCGAGCTTGCAGCGGCGTTGCGCGACAGCATCCGTTTGATGCATCGCTACAGCCTTTTCGCACTCGACCCGGAGCGCGACTTTCGCATTCGTTTGATTGAAGGCACGGAGCGTGTGCTGCCCGCGCTGTCGCAACGTATCTCAGCACGCGCGCAGCGGATACTCGGCGGTCTCGGCGTCGACGTGCTCACGACTACACGCGTGACGGAAGTACGCGCGGATGCCGTGCTCACGCATGACGGCCAGCATCTGCCGAGCGACATCGCAATCTGGACCGCGGGCATCGCCGGGCCGCCCGTGTTGCGCGTGCTCGACGGCATCGACGTGAACCGCAATGCGCAAGTGCTCGTGACGCGCACGTTGCAAACCACGAACGATGCGAACGTCTTCGCGCTCGGCGATTGTGCGGCCTGCCCTTCGCACGCGGACGGCTTTCTCGCGCCGCGCGCCCAGGTCGCGCATCAGCAGGCGATGTTCCTGGCACGCGCGCTGAAGTGCCGTGTCGGCGGCGAAGCGCTGCCGGAGTTCACGTATCGCGATGCGGGCACGCTGGTCGGGTTCGGCGATGTGGGCACGATCGGCAGCCTGAGCGGCCTGCGCGAGCGGCCTGTGTTCGTCGACGGATGGCTTGCCACCGTCGTGTACCGGCTGATCTATCGCCGGCACGTGATGACGGTCACCGGCTTCGCGCGCATGGCGCTCGATACGGCGAGCCATTGGCTGCGGCGCCGCGTGCATCCCGTGATCCGGCTGCATTGAGCCGAGGGTCACGCACAGAACGGCAGGCGGTCAGTCGAGAAACTCGGCGGACCGCTTGCGCAGCGCGGCCCCGAAGTCGTCGAGCCAGCCGATCGACAGCCGCCAGCTCTGCCAATACAGATCGACGTCGAGATGCTTGCCCGGCGCCATGTCGATCAGTTCGCCGCTTTCCAGTTGCGCGGCGATCATCCGCTCCGGGCACATGCCCCAACCCATCCCCGTCGCGCACGCGCGCAAGAAACCGGATACGTGCGGAATCCAATGCGTCGGCGCATCGATTTCTCCACGCGTGATCTTGTGCACGAAGCGCTTTTGCAACTGATCTTTCGGATTGAAGTCGACGCACGGCGCGCCGCGCAGCGTGTCGCGACTGATGCCTTCGCTGAAATAGCGCTCGTAGAACGCGGGCGTGCAGACGGCGCGGTAACGCATGCGCCCCAGACGTGTCGAGCGGCAACCCTGCACTGGCTCCGATTGCGTCGTCACCGCGCCCTGCACGCTACCGTCGCGAATCCGCTGCGCCGTATGGTCCTGATCGTCGATCACCAGATCGAGCAGCATGCCGCGTTCCGCGCAAAAGTCCGCAACCGCGTCGATGAACCATGTACCGACGCTGTCGTCGTTTACCGCGACGCGCAAGGTCGGCCAAGGTTCGAGCAGCGCGCCAGGCAGCTCAGGCATGCGGCCATTGAGTTCCGCTTCCAGCAATTGCACGCGCTCCGTATGCCTGCACAGCAGCGCACCCGAGCGGGTCGCCGTGCACGGCTGCCCGCGCTTGACGAGCACGCTGCCGACGCGCTCCTCCAGCAGTTTCACCCGCTGCGACACGGCGGAAGGCGTCACATTCAGCGCAGCAGCCGCGCGGTCGAACGAGCCGTGACGCACGACGGCCACAAGTGCATCCAGCAAAGCATAGTCGAGCATTAGCGTTCCTTAAGCCGCGTTACGGAAATTAGTTTCTCTTATTCTATCGACGACGGCACACTCCCGCATCCGATTCCTTCTCTCCATCACACCATCATGAACTGGCTGGCTTTTTCGCATGGCGCCGCGTTGTGCGCCTCGTTGATCGTCACTATCGGCGCGCAAAACGCGTTCGTGCTCCGTCAAGGCATCATGCGCTCGCATATCGGCAAGATCGT
>Ga0247692_1000123_pt1 | contig 17143 bp, 14 predicted proteins | sample CNK33_metaG_FD_183041 | JGI IMG/M metagenome (GOLD analysis project Ga0247692, IMG submission 183041) | Soil microbial communities from Purdue University Martell Research Forest, Indiana, United States - CNK33 | ecosystem: Environmental > Terrestrial > Soil > Temperate forest > Bulk soil...
CGAAATCTGGCCCATCGAGACGATAGGCGACGAAGGCGTGCGCACCGATCAGGGCATCATCGATGCGCGCCATTTCATGCGCCTGCCGCGCCGCGAAGGCGACCGGCGGCGCATCGACGTGTGGCTAGCGCCGTCGCTCGGCTGGCTGCCTGCGCGTCTCGTGCAAACCGAGCCGAACGGCACGCAGATCGAACTTGTCTGGCGCGGCAAGATCGCGCCGCCGGATGCAAACGGCGGCAACGCCGCTTCGTCCGATGACACGCCACCGGCCCCTTCCCAACCGTCCGTCACCGATCCAGGCGCAGGGCCGGAAAAGCCCTGACACAAACTGGTCCTTCGCCATGGAGGACACTTTGAAACCGGGACTACACACACTGCGCATCCGAAACTTCCGTCGCTTGCATGAATCGCACGACGATGCGCGCTGATACGCGCCGGCGGTTCATGCGAATCCGATGAACTGTCGATCCGTTCGTTCTTTCATTGCGACATCACTTATGGAGTCCGCATGCAAATCAATGTGAATGGCATCGATACGCGCTACGTCCTGAGCAATGAGGGCGGTGGCCCATGGCTCACGTTCATTCATCAGCTTGGTGGCGATCTGTCGATCTGGGATCAGCTCGCCGGCTATTTTCGGGATGACTACACAGTCTTACGCTACGACGTGCGCGGTCACGGTCAAACGTCCGTATCAGACAGGCCGTTCCGTGTTGCAGATTTGTCGCAGGATCTACACATGGTGCTAGATGCGCTTGGCGTAGAGAAAACGCATATTGTCGGTATGTCGATGGGCGGGATGATTGCGCAACAGTTCGCGCTGGATAACCCGGCACGAATCGAAACATTGACGCTCGCCGACACGCATGCCGCCACGCCTTCGGACGGCCATGCCGTATGGGAGCAGCGCGCGGCGAAGGCGCGCAACGAAGGCGTCGCGGCGCTGGCCGAAGCAACGATGGAACGCTGGCTCACGGCGGGTTTTCGCGACGCGCATCCGGAGGTGGTCGAACCGATTCGGGAGGTATTCGAGAACACTTCGTCTGAAGGTTACGCACAAGCGTGCATTGCGCTGCGCGATTTTGATGTGCGCAGTAGACTGAGCGAGATTGATCTTCCTACTCTTACTGTGGCTGGACGCCACGACGCAGGCACGCCACCTGCTGCTACACACGCAATTGCGAATGCCATCCGGAACGCGCAGTTCGAGTTGCTGGACGCAGCTCACCTCGCACCGATCGAACAGTCGCAACGTTTCACCGCTTTGCTGGAATCGTTTTTGCAAAAACGGGTCTAACCGATAGGTCCGGAGAATTCAAAGCGTCAGGCCGGACCCACCCCTTGAATTCCAAACCAAGGGCTCCATCTACGGTGCAACACTGGCCCGGAGCCATCGGAAATAAGGAGTGTCGCCATGCAAATGATCTACAACAGCCCCAACTACTGTGTCGTCGAGTTCCCGCCGCAAGACGGCCATCTCTCGATGCTATCCGGCGGGTATGAGATCGTCGACAAGAACACGCAGCGCGAGATTTACATCGACGGTGCGATGGCAGCCAGTTTTCGCGAACACGTGCAGAAACTGATCGAAGACGAACCGACGCTCGACGAAGTTGACGAGTTTCTGGGTCAATTCGACAGCCTGATGAACCAGCCGGTCATTCTTCACTGATCGACAGGCGCCATCCTCCTGGCGACACGTCCTCATCGACCCCGTCCGGCCCCGCGCCGGGCGGGGTTTTTCGTTTTATGCGGCCAACCGGCGCTTAACGTGGCGCTTTATGCGGATATCGCGGCGCGAAACGCCGGGGCGCTCCGTTTCGCTAGCAGCGCCGGAAATGGCGCTTCGCGCTACCCTGTCGGCAACCGCCCCGTCCCCGTGCAAGTCCGCCGCGCGCGGCACGCCCGCGACCATGCGGCTACAATATTGAGTTTCCTGAAAAAAGCCGGTCCGCCCGGCACGAGCCCGATCAGACCATGAACCAGCCCGTCACGTCAGCCCCGTCAGCCGCCAGCCCCCGTGCCGCGTATACGCGCGGCGCGACCCTGCCCGCGTTGCTCGAATCGCGCATCCTGATTCTGGACGGCGCGATGGGCACGATGATCCAGCGCTACAAGCTCGACGAAGCCGCCTATCGTGGCGTGCGCTTCAAGGACTACGCGCGCGACATCAAGGGCAACAACGAACTGCTGTCCATCACGCAGCCGCAGATCATCAGCGAGATTCACGAGCAGTATCTGGCGGCGGGCGCGGACATCATCGAGACGAACACATTCGGCGCGACGACCGTCGCGCAGGCCGACTACGGCATGGAAGATCTCGCCGTCGAAATGAACCGCGAGTCGGCGAAGCTCGCGCGCGCCGCATGCGACAAATACTCGACGCCCGACAAGCCGCGCTTCGTCGCGGGCGCGATCGGACCGACGCCGAAGACGGCGAGCATTTCGCCCGACGTCAACGATCCGGGCGCGCGCAACGTCACGTTCGACGAACTGCGCACGGCGTACTACGAGCAGGCAAAAGCGCTGCTGGAAGGCGGCGCAGACCTGTTCCTCGTCGAAACGATCTTCGACACGCTGAATGCGAAGGCCGCGCTCTTCGCGCTCGACGAACTGTTCGAAGACACGGGCGAGCGCCTGCCCATCATGATTTCGGGCACGGTGACGGACGCATCGGGCCGCATTCTGTCGGGACAGACGGTCGAGGCTTTCTGGAACTCGCTGCGTCACGCAAAGCCGCTGACGTTCGGCCTGAACTGCGCGCTCGGCGCGGCGCTGATGCGCCCGTACATCGCGGAGCTGGCGAAGCTGTGCGACACGTATGTGTCGTGCTATCCCAACGCCGGTCTGCCGAATCCGATGAGCGATACGGGCTTCGACGAACTTCCCGCCGATACCTCGGGCCTGCTGAAGGAATTCGCGCAAGCGGGCCTCGTGAACATCGCGGGCGGCTGCTGCGGCACGACGCCGGAGCACATCGCCGCGATCGCGAAGGCGCTGAACGACGTGAAGCCGCGCAAGTGGCCGAGCCAGTATCGCGACGCCGCGTGAAGTATTCAAGCACGCTTTACAGCACGTTCACACCGAAGCATTGACGCACTGACGAAACACGCACACCAACATGACCGATCACACGATGCGCCTTTCCGGCCTGGAGCCGTTCAACGTCACTTCGGGGACGCTCTTCATCAACGTTGGCGAACGCACCAACGTGACGGGCTCGAAGGCATTCGCGCGGATGATTCTGAACGGCCAGTTCGACGAAGCGCTGGCCGTCGCGCGCCAGCAGGTCGAGAACGGCGCGCAGGTCATCGACGTCAACATGGACGAAGCGATGCTCGATTCGAAAGCGGCGATGGTGCGCTTCATGAATCTGATCGCGTCGGAGCCGGACATCGCGCGTGTGCCGATCATGATCGACTCGTCGAAGTGGGACGTGATCGAAGCGGGCCTGAAGTGCGTGCAAGGCAAGGCGATCGTCAACTCGATCTCGCTGAAGGAAGGCGAAGAAAGCTTCCGCCATCACGCGAACCTTATTCGCCGCTACGGCGCGGCGGCCGTCGTGATGGCGTTCGATGAGCAAGGCCAGGCCGACACGTACAAGCGCAAGACGGAAATCTGCAAGCGCTCATACGACATTCTCGTCAATGAAGTCGGCTTCCCGCCCGAAGACATCATCTTCGATCCGAACATCTTCGCAATCGCGACGGGTATCGAAGAGCACAACAACTACGCCGTCGACTTCATCAATGCAACGCGCTGGATCAAGCAGAACCTGCCGTATGCGAAGGTGAGCGGCGGCGTGTCGAACGTGTCGTTCTCGTTCCGCGGCAATGACCCGGTGCGCGAAGCGATCCATACCGTGTTCCTCTACCACGCGATTCAGGCAGGCATGGACATGGGCATCGTCAACGCGGGCCAGCTTGGCGTGTACGCGGACCTCGACACCGATCTGCGCGAGCGCGTCGAAGATGTCGTGCTGAATCGCCGCGACGACGGCACCGACCGTCTGCTCGAAAGCGCCGACAAGTTCAAGACGGGCGCAGCGAAGAAGGAAGAGAACCTCGAGTGGCGCAATCAGCCTGTCGAGAAGCGTCTCGCGCATGCGCTCGTGCTCGGCATCACGAACTTCATCGTTGAAGACACGGAAGAAGCGCGCGCCAAGATCATGGACGGTGGCGGCCGCCCGATCAACGTGATCGAAGGTCCGCTGATGGACGGCATGAACGTCGTCGGCGATCTGTTCGGTCAGGGGAAGATGTTCCTGCCGCAAGTCGTGAAGTCGGCGCGCGTGATGAAGCAGGCCGTTGCTCACCTGATTCCGTTCATCGAAGAAGAGAAGCGCCAGCTCGCCGAAGCGGGCGGCGACGTGCGCGCGAAAGGCAAGATCGTCATTGCGACCGTGAAGGGCGACGTGCACGATATCGGCAAGAACATTGTCTCCGTGGTGCTTCAGTGCAATAACTTCGAAGTGGTCAACATGGGCGTGATGGTTCCGTGCAACGAGATTCTCGCGAAGGCGAAAGTCGAAGGCGCGGACATCATCGGGCTGTCGGGTCTGATCACACCGTCGCTCGAAGAGATGGCCTACGTCGCGTCGGAAATGCAGCGCGACGACTACTTCCGCGTAAAGAAGATTCCGCTGCTGATCGGCGGCGCGACGACTTCGCGCGTGCACACGGCCGTGAAAATCGCGCCGCACTACGAAGGCCCTGTCGTGTACGTGCCGGATGCGTCGCGCTCGGTGTCGGTCGCGTCGAACCTCTTGTCCGACGAAGGCGCGACAAAGTATCTCGACGAACTGAAGTCCGACTACGACCGCATCCGCGATCAGCACGCAAACAAGAAGGCGCTGCCGCTCGTCACGATCGCAGAAGCGCGCGCGAACAAGGCGAAGATCGACTGGAGCGCCTATCAGCCGGTGAAACCGAAGTTCATCGGCCGGCGCGTGTTCAAGAACTTCGATCTGAACGAACTCGCGAACTATATCGACTGGGGTCCGTTTTTCCAGACGTGGGATCTCGCAGGTCCGTATCCCGCGATCCTGAACGACGAGATCGTCGGCGAATCGGCGCGGCGCGTGTTCTCGGATGCGAAGTCGATGCTCGCGCGGCTGATCCAGGGTCGCTGGCTGACGGCAAACGGCGTGGTCGCGCTGTTGCCCGCGAACACGGTCAACGACGACGACATCGAAATCTACACGGACGAGTCGCGCACCCAAGTCGCGCTGACGTGGCGCAACGTGCGCCAGCAAAGTGTGCGGCCCGTGGTGGACGGCGTGATGCGCCCGAACCGCTCGCTTGCCGACTTCATCGCGCCGAAGGATTCGGGCGTTGCCGACTACATCGGCATGTTCGCGGTCACGGCGGGCCTCGGCGTCGACGCGAAGGAAAAGCAGTTCGAGCAGGATCACGACGATTACAGCGCGATCATGCTGAAGGCGCTCGCCGACCGTTTCGCCGAAGCGTTCGCCGAAGCACTGCACGCGCGCGTGCGTCGCGACCTGTGGGGCTACGCGCAGAGCGAAACCCTGTCGAACGACGAGCTGATCGGCGAAAAGTATCGCGGCATCCGTCCCGCGCCGGGCTATCCGGCGTGCCCGGATCACCTCGTCAAGCGCGACATGTTCGACGTCCTGCAAGCGGGCGAAATCGGCATGAGCGTCACCGAATCACTCGCGATGCTGCCCGCGGCGAGCGTCTCCGGCTTCTACCTCGCGCATCCCGACAGCACGTATTTCTCGGTGGGCAAGATCGGCCAGGATCAGCTGGAGGACTACGCGCAGCGCATGTCGCTGTCGAAGGCGGATGCCCAACGCGCGCTCGCGCCGTTACTGTAAGACGCAGACGCCGGGCGGCAGGACTATATCGCTGGCCGTAGGCTGAATATTTTCAGTTGAAAGCACAGCGAATATTTTCGGCTTTGTAGACTGAGCGGGCATTACTTGCCGACCCGCCAGACGCGACCGAAAAAACGCGTCGGCTCAACGACTTGCAACCGTCAACGGAGAAAAATCGTATGAAGAAGCTGACGCTGATGTTGACCGCGTTATCGCTTGCCGCCATTGCACCGATCACCGAGGCCCAGCCTCAGGCGCCGGGCGGATCGAGCGCGGTGAGCTCGTACTCCCCGCCCACCGTCAAGCATGTGAAAAAGCCGAAAAAGAAGGCGAAGAACGGCGCATCCGGTCCCGCGACTGCGCCGCAAGGCGCGAGTCAGTAGGCTCGCGGCGCTGCAAAAGCAAAAGCCCGTCGTTCGACGGGCTTTTTTGCTTCTGGGCGCAACACACTGGCCTGATCGAACGCGATGCGCGGTCTGTGCCACCACCACAAAAGCGGCGGCCATCAAACCCGACGGAGGCGCCTGAACGGGCGCCGCTCAACGCGCGCTGGCGGCTCGCTTCAGCGTTCAAAGGCCCCAGACGATATCGGTATTATCCTTCTGCGCCGCGCGCAGCATGTCGAGGAACGGATACGCCCGTTGCGCGAGACCAATCGGAATCTCGTGGTGCTCGTGGCCTTCTTCCCCTTCGTGGAAGTGGCCTTCATGCTCGGCGCGCTCCTGCTTGTCGGTAACGATGGCCGCTTCGAGCTTCGAGATCACCACGCCCAGTTCGTCGTGAGCGATCACGCCGCGTGCGCCGAGCCGCTTGCCGATGATGCCCAGCAAATATTGGGCGAGATTCTCCAGCATCACCACATCGGGGGCGGAGCGGCATTTGAAAGTAATCAACATGATGACGGTTCCCTTTTCGTTATGTTGGCTTCTCGCGCGGCCAGCCGCAGGATACTCGCGACATCGCAACAGCCAGCCGCACGGGTTCCGTTGACACGCCCGCCTGTCAGTCGACGGCAGGCTGGCGGGCCACGGCCCTTGCTGGGCATCTCATTGGACATATTAGCACCTGCTAAAATCCGACATTGACGGAAAAAGCTCGCTGCCGTGCGGCCGGGCACGCTGCGCTGCGTCGCAGCTGCGCGTGTTGCAGACTGTCGCCACGGCCTGCGCCACGAAACGTTAGCTGCCTTGCCGCGCCGCCGCAGCGTCACGCGAGCGCCGCGCATCGGGCGCTCAAGCGCTTTCCACGCCGTCGACGGCCTTGCATCACGCCGTTCGCGGCGCTGCCCCGCTTCATCGGACTGCCTCACTGGACTCGCAACAAGCATGCTGCCTGCACACAAACACACTCTCGAAACCCTGTTGACCGACGTGGTCAAGCAGGTCGCCCAGGCGACGCAAGGTGAATCCGAAGCCGCGTTCATCGCGCCCGCCATCACGCTCGAACGCCCGAAGGTTGCCGCGCACGGCGACGTCGCGTGCAACGTCGCGATGCAGCTCGCCAAGCCGCTGCGTGCGAACCCGCGCCAGCTCGCGCAGCAGATCGTGGATGCGCTGCTCGCGCATCCGCTCGCCAAAGGCCTCGTCGATAGCGCCGAAGTGGCGGGTCCGGGCTTCATCAACCTGCGTCTGTCGGCGGCTTCCAAGCAGGCCGTGATCGCCGCCGTGTTCGAGCAGCGCGAAACCTTCGGCCGCTCGCAGCGCGACGCAGGCAAGCACGTGCTGGTCGAGTTCGTGTCGGCCAATCCGACCGGCCCGCTGCACGTCGGCCACGGCCGCCAGGCCGCGCTCGGCGATGCGACGTCCAACGTGCTCGCGTCGCAAGGCTACGACGTGCACCGCGAGTTCTACTACAACGACGCCGGCGTGCAGATCGGCAATCTCGCCATCTCGACGCAGGCGCGCGCCCGTGGCCTGAAGCCGGGCGACGTGGGCTGGCCGGAAGCCGCATACAACGGCGAATACATCGCCGACATCGCGCGCGACTATCTGAACGGCGAGACCGTGTCGGCCAGCGACGGCGAACCCGTCAAGGGCGCGGGCGATGTCGAAGACCTCGATGCGATCCGCCGTTTCGCCGTCGCGTATCTGCGTCATGAGCAGGATATGGACCTGCAGGCGTTCGGCGTGAAGTTCGACCAGTATTACCTCGAATCGTCGCTGTACAAGGAAGGCCGCGTCGAGAAGACCGTGAACGAGCTGATCGCCGCGGGCAAGACCTACGAGCAGGAAGGCGCACTGTGGCTGCGCACCACCGACGACGGCGACGACAAGGACCGCGTGATGCGCAAGTCCGACGGCACGTACACGTACTTCGTGCCCGACGTCGCGTATCACGAGACGAAGTGGGAGCGCGGCTTCACGAAGGTTATCAACATCCAGGGCTCGGATCACCACGGCACGATCGCGCGCGTGCGCGCCGGGCTGCAGGGTCTTGGCATCGGCATTCCGAAGGGCTATCCCGACTACGTGCTGCACAAGATGGTCACCGTGATGCGCGACGGCCAGGAAGTGAAGATCTCGAAGCGCGCGGGCAGTTATGTGACGGTGCGCGATCTGATCGAATGGTCGGGCGGCGCGCTGCCGGGCCAGGAAGCCTCGCCCGATCTGCTCGACGAAGAAACGATCCGCCGCGGCCGCGACGCCGTGCGCTTCTTTTTGATCTCGCGCAAGGCCGACACGGAGTTCGTGTTCGACGTCGACCTCGCGCTCAAGCAGAACGACGAGAACCCGGTGTACTACGTGCAGTACGCGCACGCGCGCATCTGCTCGGTGATCAACGAATGGAAGTCGCGCTACGGTGCGGATGAAGCGGTGCTGCCGTCCGTCGATCTGTCGCCGCTCGACAGCGAGCGCGCGATGGCGCTGCTGCAGAAGCTCGCCGAATACCCCGACATGCTCACGCACGCCGCCGACGAGCTCGCGCCGCATGCCGTCGCGTTCTATCTGCGCGACCTCGCGGGCGAATTTCACTCGTTCTACAATGCCGAACGCGTTCTCGTCGACGACGAGGCGCCGCGCAATGCGCGCATCGCGCTGCTCGCGGCGACGCGCCAGGTGCTGGCCAACGGCCTCGCTGTGATCGGTGTGTCGGCACCCGCAAAAATGTAATCTCCGCGCGGTTCAATTGAACTTAATTGGGACGATACAAAGATGACCGTCGTTATAATCGACGGTCATTCCAGATTTCCTTTTGCAGGTGAATTAGACGATGGCAAAACCACGCCGCACTACAAAGCAGTCAAAACAAACCGGGGGCACTTTTCTCGGTATCGTGCTGGGCCTGATCGTCGGCCTGGCCATCGCGGTGGTGGTGGCGCTTTACATCACGCGCGCGCCCACGCCGTTCGTCGCGAAGGTCGCGCCGCCCGCTGCGTCCGATAGCGGCGCAAGCCAGCCGCAATACGACCCGAACCGTCCGCTGCAGGGCAAGACCCCCGGCCAGCCGGTGCCGCAAGCCGCGCAACCCGCGCCGCCTAATACGGCGCCAGGCCAGACCACGAACCAGACGCAGACGTCGGGCATGCTCGAAGAGCCGCAGATCGTCGAAGTGCCGCCGTCGAACAACGGCGTCGCCGTCGCGCCGAAGCCCGCGCAGGACAATGGTGCAAACACCGGCACGACTACCGCGAACGTTCCGCCGAAGAAGGCGCCGAATCCGACCAGCGCGCCCACCACGACGGCCAACAACGCGCCGACGCAGCCGCCCAAGGCCGGCTCGACGCCGAACGCCAACGCCACGCCGCCCGCCGCCAACGACGCGAACACCGGCTATCTGCTGCAGGTCGGCGCCTACAAGACGTCCGCCGACGCCGAACAGCAGCGCGCGCGCCTCGCGTTCCAGGGCTTCGAATCGAAGGTCACGCAGCGCGATGCGGGCGGTGTGACGTACTATCGCGTGCGTATCGGCCCGTTCTCGAAGTTCGAGGACATGAACACCACGCGTCAGCGTCTTTCGGATGCGGGCGTCGATACGGCCGTGATCCGCTTCACCAAGCAGTGATTCACATTCGGTAATGCATTGTCACGTGCCGCCGCTGAACCTTCAGCGCGCGGCGCAAGTCTCAGGTGCGGCAGCCTGCCGTCGAAACCGTAGCGGTCGCGGCGCGCAACAAGCCGGCCACCGTTACTTTCCCTGATTGGGTTCACAAGACATGAAAAAACTGCTCAGCATTCTTTTCCTCTCGATCGGTCTCGTCGCGAGCGCGGTACAAGCGGCGCCCGCCGCGCCCGTCGCCGGCAAGGACTACACCGTGCTGTCCGCGCCGCAGCCCGTTGAAGCGCCTGCCGGCAAGATCGAAGTCATCGAGTTCATGTGGTACGGCTGCCCGCACTGCAACGAGTTCGACCCGTATCTCGAAGCGTGGGTCAAGAAGCAGGGCCCGGACGTCGTGTTCAAGCGCGTGCCCGTTGCGTTCCGCGACGACTTCATCCCGCACTCGAAGCTCTATCACGCGGTCGACGCGCTCGGCCTCGCCAATCAGCTGACGCCGACCATCTTCCACGAGATCCACGTCAACAAGAACTACCTGCTGACGCCGGAAGACCAGGCCAAATTCCTCGCGAAGAACGGCGTCGATCCGAAGAAGTTCATGGACGCGTACAACTCGTTCTCGACGCAGAGCGCGATCCAGCGCGACAAGAAACTGATCGAAGACTTCAAGATCGACGGCGTGCCGACGCTCGCCGTACAGGGCAAGTACGAAACGGGTCCGGCGCAGACCAACAGCCTGCCGGGCACGATTCAGGTGCTCGACTATCTGGTCGCGCAGGTGCGCTCCAAGAAGATGTAATTCCACTCGAACGCGCCGCATGAGTTCACCACTGAAGGTTTTCATCACCGGCGCGTCAAGTGGCATAGGTGAAGCGCTCGCCGCCGACTACGCGCGGCGCGGCGCGATCCTCGGCCTCGTCGCCCGTCGCGGCGACGCACTCGCCGCCTTCCAGCAGTCCCATCCCCAAAACGCAATCTCCGTGTATTCCGTCGACGTACGGGATGCGGAGGCGCTCGCGCAGGCCGCGCAGCAGTTCATCGCGGAGCATGGCTGCCCGGATATCGTGATCGCGAACGCGGGTATCAGCCGCGGCGCCGTGACAGGCCACGGCGATCTGCAAACGTTCCGCGACGTGATGGACATCAACTACTTCGGCATGGTCGCGACCTTCGAGCCATTCGCGCAGGCGATGATCGACGCGCGCAAGGGCGCGCTGGTCGGCATTGCGAGCGTCGCCGGCGTGCGCGGACTGCCGGGTTCGGGCGCATATAGTGCGTCGAAATCGGCGGCGGCGAAGTATCTGGAAGCGCTGCGCGTCGAGATGCGGCCGTTCGGCGTGTCGGTCGTGACGATCGCGCCGGGCTATATCCGCACGCCGATGACGGCGCACAATCCGTACGCGATGCCCTTCCTGATGGACGCGGACCGCTTCGCCGCAAAAGTCGCCGATGCGATCGCGCGCAAGAGACGCTTCGCGACCTTCCCGTGGCAAATGCGCCTCGTGTCGATGCTGCTGCACGTCGCGCCTCGCTGGCTCTATGACGCCGTCTTCGAAAAGGCTCCGCGCAAGCCGCGCGCCGCGCAGTAGATCATGCGCACGCGTGTCGTCGATGCAGCCGGTGTCGAACACGCGAAAGCGGAACGCGGTGCGCGCATCGTGTCGCTGGTGCCGAGCATCACCGAACTTCTCTTTGCCTTGCAGCTGCATGCGCAGATCGTCGGGCGCACGGGTTTTTGCGTGCATCCGCGCGACAAGGTGCATCGTGTGCCGAAAGTCGGCGGTACGAAAGCCGTAAAGATCGATGTCGTGCGCGCGCTGCAACCCACACATGTCATCGTCAATATCGACGAGAACGAGCGCGAAACTGTCGAACAGTTGCGCGCGTTCGTGCCGCATGTCGTCGTCACGCATCCCTTGACGCCCGAGGACAACTTCGCGCTGTACGCGCTGCTCGGCGCGATTTTCGATCGCGACGACGAAGCGCGTGCGTTGAGTGTCGGGCTTAGGACGCAACTGGACGCATGCGCAGCGCGTGAATGGCCGCAGCAGAACGTGCTTTATGCGATCTGGCGCGAGCCGTGGATGACCGTCGCACGCGACACCTACATCTCAGCAATGCTGCGCCTCGTGAACTGGCAGACACTGCCCGATGTGCGCGGCGGCGAGACAGGTGCGGCGCGTTATCCTTCGTTCGATCTGGATGCCGCGTGGCTCGCCCAAGCCGACCGCGTGCTGCTGTCGAGCGAGCCGTATCGCTTCACCCAGCAGCATTGCGACGCGCTTGGGCAGGACGCTCGGCTCGCGGGCAAACGGATCGGGCTGATCGACGGCGAGATGGTGTCGTGGTACGGCTCGCGTGCGATCGACGGCATCGCGTATCTTCTGGACCACGCCAGCCGTTAGCGCGTATCCGCCGCCATATGGATATGCGGATTCAATTGTTGTCGCTGCTGAAAGCGTTCGATAAGCTTGCGCCAGAGACGCGACGCACAGCGCCTGCACCGAAACCGTATCAGAATCAGTTTGCGTGAAAGCACCCGCCCGGAGCGCGCGTAGTGAGCAGCCAATGCACGACGCCGCCCCGCCACGAACAATTCGAAATCCCGGGAGATCTTATGCGTTTCAAGTTGCTTGCCGCCGCCGCGACGCTCACGGCCCTTGCCACCGCGCCCGCGCTGGCCGTCGCGAAGCCGCTCACCGTTTGCACGGAATCGAGCCCGGACGGCTTCGACGTCGTCCAGTACAACTCGCTCGTCACGACCAATGCATCGGCGGATGTGATTTTCAATTCGCTCGTGTCGTACGACGAAGCAGCGAAGAAAGTCGTGCCGTCGCTCGCCGACAAGTGGGACGTCAGCACCGACGGCCTCACGTACACGTTCCATCTGCGCCCGAACGTGCAGTTCCAGACCACCGACTATTTCAAGCCCACGCGCGCGCTGAACGCCGACGACGTCGTCTTCACGTTCAACCGCATGCTCGACGACAACAACCCGTGGCACAAGGTCGCAGGCGCGAGCGGCTTTCCGCACGCGCAGTCGATGGGTCTCGTGAAGCTGATCAAGTCGGTGTCGAAGGTCGACGACAACACGGTGAAGTTCGAGCTGAACGAGCCGAACGCGACCTTCGTGTCGATCCTGACGATGGGCTTCGCGTCGATCTATTCGGCCGAATACGCGGACCAGTTGCTGAAGGCGGGCAAACAGGCCGACCTGAACGCGAAGCCGATCGGCACGGGTCCGTTCGTGCTGAAGGGCTACACGAAGGATTCGATCATCCGCTATGACGTGAACCCGGGCTACTGGGGCGCAAAGCCGAAGATCGACCGCCTGATCTACGCGATCACGCCCGATGCCGCCGTGCGCGCGCAAAAGGTGAAGGCAGGCGAATGCCAGATCGCGCTGTCGCCGAAGCCGCAGGATGTCGCCGACGCGAAGCAGGACAAGTCGCTCGCCGTCGTGCAGACGCCCGCGTTCATGACGGCATTCGTCGCGCTGAACACGCAGAAGAAGCCGCTCGATAACCAGAAGGTGCGCGCGGCGCTGAACATGGCGTTCGATCGCACGTCGTACCTGAAAGCCGTGTTCGACAACACGGCGACGCCTGCGAACAATCCGTATCCGCCGAATACGTGGAGTTACGACAAGGCCGTCAAGCCGTGGCCGTACGATGCCGAGAAGGCGAAGAAGCTGCTCGCCGAAGCGGGCTATCCGAACGGCTTCGAAACGACGATCTGGGTGCGTCCGAACGGCAGCGTGCTGAATCCGAATCCGAAGGCGGGCGCGGAAATGCTGCAAGCGGACTTCGCGAAGATCGGCGTGAAGGCCGAGGTGAAGGTGATCGAATGGGGTGAGCTGATCAAGCAGGCCAAGCAGGGACAGCACGACACGCTGTTCATGGGCTGGGCCGGCGACAACGGCGACCCGGACAACTATCTGTCGCCGCTCTTTAGCTGCAACGCGGTGAAGTCGGGGATCAACTTCGCGCGTTACTGCGACCCGGAACTCGACAAACTGATCGCGCAGGGCAAGGAAACGGCGGATCAGGGCAAGCGCACGAAAGCGTATGAAGCCGCGCAGCAGATCATTCACGATGCTGCGCTGTGGATTCCGCTCGGTTATCCGACGGCAGCCGCGATCACGCGGACGAACGTGAGCGGGTATCACGTCAGTCCGTTTGGGCGGCAGAATTTTGGGGCGGTGGTGGTGCAGTAAGCTGCGCTTCGCGCTATGGAAAAAGCCCGGCCTGCGAGATGCGGCCGGGCTTTTTGTTTGATGCGACGAAGTGGGTCAGTCGCGTCGCGTGCGCCGAACTTTTTCACAATAAAATCAAATTTAACCCGCTTTACTTTGACTTTATGACGATCGGGGTGATTTCTGGGTCCTTTCCGATGGGTGTCAGGAGAAGCCCGGATTTCATATCCGGGTCTGGCTCTCACCGCGCGACGGAAACGCCTTATCTAGCCTCGTTCTCAAACCGAATCACCCCATCCCCGCTCTGCACCCGCTTCAACTCCCCCTGAAGCCACAGCAGATGCAAATGCGCGAGCGCTTCGCCCATCGCGAACGTCATCTGGTGAATATCGAGTTCCCGTTTGAACATGATGGGAACGATATCCGCCGCGCTACACGACTTCTGGGCGCAGGCCTCACGCACTTCCGCCAGCCGCGCCGCGTGATGATCCCGCAGTTGTCCAATACGCGTATGCAGCCCCCGAAACGGCTTGCCATGCGAAGGCAGCACCAGCGTATCCGGCGCCATCGTTTCATAACGGCCAAGCGAACCGAGATACAGCGCCAGCGGATTGCCTTCCGGCTCGATGTCGAACACCGATACATTCGTCGAAATGCGCGGCAATACCATATCGCCGGAAATCAGCACGCCATCGGCTTCCGCGTGCAGTGCGCAATGCTCCGGCGAATGACCGAAGCCCGTCACGACTCGCCACGTGCGCCCGCCGATCGACAGCGCATCGCCTTCGCGCATCCGCCGGTATTGCCCCGGCACCGAAGGGACGAGGTTCGCGTAGTAGCTCTTGCGGTTGCGCAGCTTGTCGAGCGACGCCTCGTCGCTTAGTCCATGCCGCGCAAAGTGCCGCGCCGCGCCCTCGCCGCCCGCGTTCGAGCCGTCGCCGGCCGCCATCACGCGGCCCAGCATGTACTCGCCGAGCGTGATCCACAGACGCACGTTCCAGCGCTTCTTCTCGCCGCCCTCGCACAGCCAGTTCGCGAGACCGAGGTGATCCGGATGACAATGCGTGACGATCACGCGCAGCACGGGCAAGCCTTCGAGCGCCGTGTCGAACAGCGTTTCCCAGTTCGCCTTGATCTCGTCCGAAGCGATCCCGCAATCGACGATCGTCCAGCCCTTCTGCCCGTCGATCTCGTCGCGCAGCAGCCAGAGGTTGATGTGATCGAGCGCGAACGGCAACGGCATGCGCAGCCAGTAGACGCCCGGCGCGACCTCCCGCGTCGTGCCGGCGGCGGGCATCTGGTCGGCGAATGGATAGTCGAGCTGGTGTTCGAGAGCATTCATCGTGGGGTTTCCTTCGTCGGCGGCACGGTCGGTTGCATGAAGCGGCCGTGCGCGTGGTTGCGCTTTGTTCAGGTTGACGATAACGTAAACGTCGATTCTAGCGTTCAATCCGTTTTTGTGCCCGTCCATCAGGACAGACCGGACAGGCCGACCCAGACCCAACGATGAACACCCAATACACGATTACCGAACTGGCCCGCGAATTCGACGTGACGCCGCGCGCGATCCGCTTCTACGAGGACCAGGGTTTACTCTCACCGAGCCGCGAAGGTTCGAGCGGATTGCGCCGCGTGTACTCGGGCCGCGACCGCACGCGGCTGCGGCTGACCTTGCGTGGCAAGCGTCTGGGGTTCACGTTGTCCGAGATTCGCGACCTTCTCGACCTGTACGATTCGCCGACGGATACCCAACCGCAGTTGCAGGCGTTCCTCGCAACGGTGGTTCGGCATCGTGAAGTGCTGGAGCGTCAGCGCGAAGACCTCAACGCGACACTCGAGGACCTCGCGCAATACGAAGCGCAGGCGCGCGCGCTGCTCGAACGCGGCACGCGCGGCGACGGCTACAGCGAGGCAGACAAACTCGCGCACGAAGGCATCAGGACAGATTGAGAGAAGAATCCTGATCGGAAGATCGGGCGCCAAACACGACAGTTGGCGCGGCGTTGCGTGAAGATGCGCCGAACGCCATGCAACACGCTTCAAACAGCAATGCGTCGACGCCGCGCTCAAAAGGCTTCAAGGCGTCTCGCAAGCTCACCCGGGCGATACAATCGCAGGGGTCTTCGCGACATTGAACGAATGCACGGTCGACATGAATCACTTTCCCAAACTGCTGTCGTCACAGATCGGCTTCGACGTCGCGGAGACGTTGCTCGCGGGGTTCGACCGGCATTACCGGATCTTCCGCGAAGCGGCGATCCACGCGAAAGATCTGTTCGAAGCCGCCGACTGGCACGGCCTGCAGAAACTCGCGCGCGACCGGATCACGTCGTATGACGAGCGCGTGCGCGAGTGCATCGAAAAGCTCGAGGACGAATACGACGCCGAGAGCATCGACGGCGATGTCTGGCAGCAGATCAAGCTGCATTACATCGGTCTTCTGACCACGCACCGCCAGCCCGAATGCGCGGAGACGTTCTTCAATTCCGTGTGCTGTCAGATTCTGCATCGCTCGTACTTCAACAATGATTTCATCTTCGTGCGGCCCGCGATTTCGACCGAGTACATCGAGAACGACGAGCCGGCGGCGAAGCCGACGTATCGTGCGTATTACCCCGGCAGGGACGGCCTCGCCGTCACGCTGGAGCGCATCGTCACGAACTTCCAGCTGAACCCGCCGTTCGAAAACCTGACGCGCGACGTCGAATGCGTGATTCAGGCGCTGCACGACAACTTCGGCACCTTCAACGAAGCGCCGAATTTTCAGATTCACGTGCTGTCGTCGCTGTTCTTCCGCAACAAGGCGGCGTACATCATCGGACGCATCATCAACGGTGACATGATGGTGCCGTTCGCATTGCCGATTCATCATGTGAAGCCGGGCCTGCTCGCAGTCGATGCGCTACTGTGCAAGCGCGACCAGTTGCTGATCATCTTCAGCTTCGCCCATTCGTACTTCCTCGTCGATATGGAAGTGCCGTCCGCGTACGTCGAATTTCTCGGCAGCATTCTGCTGGGCAAGCCGAAGGCGGAAATCTATACGTCGGTGGGCTTGCAGAAGCAGGGCAAGAATCTTTTCTATCGCGATCTGCTGCAGCATCTGCGGCATTCGAGCG
>Ga0247692_1000124_pt1 | contig 17083 bp, 15 predicted proteins | sample CNK33_metaG_FD_183041 | JGI IMG/M metagenome (GOLD analysis project Ga0247692, IMG submission 183041) | Soil microbial communities from Purdue University Martell Research Forest, Indiana, United States - CNK33 | ecosystem: Environmental > Terrestrial > Soil > Temperate forest > Bulk soil...
CGCGTCCGACAGAGGCGGCGTCGCCCATGTGCGCAATGCCGACGACGAGCGTCGAAAAGACGAGCGGGCCAATCACCATCTTGATCAAACGCAGGAACACGTCCGACACCAGCGAGATGTAGCCCGCGATCTCCGTGGCAGCCTTCTTGTCAGGAAAGCTCGTGTAGATCATGTAGCCGATCCCGATGCCCACCAGCATCGCAATCAGAATCCAGATGGCCGCGGCATTTTTTCTGTTCATCTCGAAGCCTCCATTCACCACGTGTATTTGCGGCTGGAAAGGTCGAAACAGGATGCGCCAAGTGTTACCCGGAATGCTATCTACTGCGTTCAAAGCTGCGTCCGGCGGCGGAACATCGCTTGCCGGGGTGCCGCCTCGGGGCCGGCAAGGACTGCGCCCGTAGTGCGTCGGGCCCGCGAATCCCGGCCCGCCCCGATAGCCTACGGTAGATCGTCGAATAGTTAGAGTGTAGCTTAGCCGCTCATCCAGGCAACCTGCGCGAGCGGCTCGCTCAGCGGTGCGTCGAACCGGACACCGCCCCCAGCACCATCGGGCGCCGCGCTCAGGCGCCGCGCACGTCCGCGAAGTCCCGTGCCAGCTTGCGGGCGGCATTGGCGAACATCAGGATGTCCACGCCCGTCGCCACGAAGGTGCAGCCGAGTTCCAGGTAGTGGCGGGCGAGCGCCGGATCGGACGTCAGCGTGCCCGCTGCCTTGCCCGAGCCGATGATCGTACGCATGGCTGAATCGATCGCCTGCTGCACTTCGGGATGCCCGGGCTTGCCGCGGTGGCCCATCGATGCCGCAAGATCAGCCGGGCCGATGAACACGCCATCCACGCCGTCGACCGCGCAGATCGATTCGAGGTTCGTCAGCGCAGTGGTCGTTTCTGCCTGCACCAGCAAACAGATTTCGCTGTCGGCAATATCGAGGTAGTCCGTGCGCGAACTCCAGCGCGACGCACGGCCCACCGCGCTGCCCACGCCACGGATGCCATGCGGCGGATAACGCACGGCGGACACGAGCGCACGCGCCTGCTCCGCCGTATCGACCATCGGCACCAGCAGATTGCGCGCGCCGATATCGAGCAGACGCTTGAGCAACGCCGGGTCGCCCGACACAGGGCGCACCACAGGCTCCCCGCTGTACGGCGCCACCGCCTGCAGCTGGGACAGCGTCGTGCGAACGTCGTTCGGGGCGTGTTCGCCGTCGATCAGCAACCAGTCGAAACCCGCCGTCGCGCTGACTTCGGCGAGATACGCATCGGCCATCGAAAGCCAGAAGCCGATCTGCTTGCGGCGCGCGGCGAGCGCTGCCTTGAACGGGTTAGGTGCTGAGATCTGCGCTTCGTTGCTCATGAATCAGGGACTCCGCTGGATGACTGTCAAACCGGATAGGTTCCACCTTGCCGAGGAGGAACAGATAGTTGAGGATCGCGACGCCGATCAGCGCTGACGAGAACACGAGCGCAGGCACGAACGAACCCGTCGCGCCGACAATCGCACCCGTGACGATCGGCCCGACCACGCCACCGATGTTCGATACCGTGTTCTGTACGCCTGCGACCATCGATACCGCATTGGGCGGCGCAACATCGCCGGGCAGTGCCCAGACCTGCGACGCCGCGACCGTCGTGCCCGACTTCGCGATGCACAACAGCAGCACGGCCATGGCGGCCGAATCGGCGAATGCAGCAAATCCGATGCTCGATGCCATCACGAGCCCGACGATGAGGAACAGCTTGCGCGTCGCCGTCAGCGACAGCTTGCCGGATGCATACACACGGTCCGACGCCCAGCCCGCAAGAATCTCGACGATGATCGACGTCAGCAGCGGCAGCGACGCCATCCACCCCATCTCCATCATCGTCATTCCGCGTGCCTTGACGAGATAAGTCGGCAGCCATGTGATGAAGAAGTATGAGTTGTAGTTGATCATGAAAAAGCCGATGCACATCGCCCAGATGTTTCGATGCGCGAGCAGCTTGCGCCACTGCGGCCGCTCGCTGCGCTCCAGCGTTTGTGCCGCCTGCCCGTTCTGGATATGCGCCAGTTCCTCGGCGTTGACCCACTTGTGATCGCGCGGCGAATCGCTGAACGAGAATTTCCAGACGACGAACCAGACTACGCCCAGCAGCCCCGTCAGCGCGAAGGTGATCTTCCAGTCGAAAACGGCCAGCATCGCGGCAATCAATGGCAGCGCGATCGCGCCGCCAAGCTTCGAGCCACTGTCGAATATGCCCGCCACGGTCGCCCGCTCATGACGCGGAAACCATCTCGACGCGATGCCCGCATTGCTCGGATAGGCGCCCGCCTCGCCGATACCCAACGCGACCCGTAACGCGACCAGCGATCCGAAGCCGCTCGCAAACCCCGTCACGGCTGTCGCAATCGACCACCACAGCACGGCAAAGCCCAGCACCTTTTTCTGACCGAAGCGATCGGCGAGCAAGCCAGCGGGCAACTGCAGCAATGCATACGACCAGAAGAACGCGGACATCACGACGCCCATTTCGACGGCGCTCAGATGGAACTCCGACTGGATGCGCGGCGCCGCGGCGGACAGGACCGTGCGGTCGATATAGTTGATCGCAATGGCCGCCCACATCAGGCCGGCTACCCACCAGCGCACCCTCGAACGGCCTCGCACTTGCGCTGCTCGCTGCATGTCACGTCTCCTGTCGTTTTATCGGTTATTTCCTGCGCATCGCGCGACGCTTCGAGGCGTCAGCTCACAATGCCCATATGCCACGGTACGAACTCGTGGTCTCCCAGGTCCAGCAATTCACTCTTGGTACGTTCGCCCGATGCGGCGCGCACGATGTGGTCGAAAATATCCTGGCCCATTTCCTCGACGGAGCGCTCGCCGTCGAGAATGCGCCCACAGTTGATGTCCATGTCTTCTTCGAGACGCGTGAACATCGGCGTGTTGCTCGCAAGCTTGATTGTCGGTGCGGGCTTCGAACCGAACATCGAGCCGCGGCCCGTCGTAAAGCAGATCAGGTTTGCGCCGCTGGCAATCTGCCCTGTCACGGCGACGGGGTCGTAGCCAGGCGAATCCATGAACACGAAGCCGGCGCGATCGATGGGCTCGGCATATTCGTAGACGGCTTGCAACGGCGTCGTGCCGCCTTTCATCGCCGAGCCAAGCGATTTCTCAAAGATATTCGCGAGACCGCCCTGCTGGTTGCCCGGGCCGACCACACCGTTGAACTGTCCATTGTGACCATGCGTATAACGCTCCCACCACGCGAGGCGGTCCAGCAGCTTCTGTCCGACCTCAGGCGTGACGGCGCGACGCGTCAGCATATATTCGACGCCATGTATTTCGGGTGTCTCGGACAGGATTGCCGTGCCGCCGTGCCGCACCAGCAGGTCCATCGCGGCCCCGAGCGCCGGATTTGCCGTGATGCCCGAGAAACCGTCCGATCCGCCGCATTCGAGGCCGATCTTGAGATGGCTCACGGGGACCTGCGTGCGCACGATATCGTTCGCCGCGGGCAGCATCTTTTCGATCGCAGCGATACCTGCTTCGATTGTCGCGCGCGTGCCCCCTACGCTCTGCATCACGAGCGCATGCATCGTCTTGCCGGTTTCGAGTCCTTGCGATTCGAGCAGATCAGCAACCTGGTTGCGCTCGCAACCCAGGCCGACAACCAGTACGCCCGCGAGATTGGGATGCCGCGCGTAGCCCGCGAGGGTCCGACGCAACACGTCGAAATGCTCGCTGGGCGATGACATCCCGCATCCGCTCGTCTGTGCAAACGCGACCACGCCATCGACATTCGGGTACGCGCGAAGCCGCTCGGGCGTGAACCACGCAGCGATGTTCTTGATGACCGTCGACGAGCAGTTGACGGACGCCAGAATGCCGATGAAATTTCGCGTCGCCACTCGCCCATCCGGACGAACGATACCTGCGAACGTTGCGCGCTCGTGTTCGGGAATGTAGTCGACGGGCCACACGTCGAGACCGAAACCCGGATCGCGCTCGAAATCGATCAAGGCGATGTTATGGGTATGGACATGCTCTCCCGCATCGATATCGCGCGCCGCCACGCCGATCACCGCATCGTATTTGCGCACCGGCTGCCCGCGCGAAATCCGCGCGCCAGCAACCTTGTGACCTGCTGCGATCTGCGCGCGCATCCGTAACACCGTATCACCGATGCGCACCTGCTGGCCGATCGACAGCGCCTCGCGGGCGATCAGCACGTTGTCCCGATGATGAAGCCTGAGTAACGGCCCGGTGAAACTGGTGTTTGCCTGCAGCATTCGGCACGTCTCCGCTGGCCGCGCCCCGATGGACACGACCGTTGATTGTGGGGTCGCTGTTATCGCCCGATGTTCTCATTTTATGTTACCGGTTTATGTAACCGGTAACATTGGTGCTATCGTAGTACGGTTTTGGGATAATTGCCAACGACTTTTTTCTTCAGGATCCTGTCTTCGTGACCAAACTCCCGACAGAACTCGCCCTGCCCACCCCGGCAACCGCTTCGCGGCGCGCGCGCAAGAACACGGGGCGCGTCACGTTGAGCGACCTGGCAAGGCTGACGGGCGTGACCAAGGTCACGGTGTCGCGTGCGCTGAACAGCCCCGATCTGGTATCGAGCGACACGCTCGAACGCGTGCGCGAGGCGGTGCGGCAAACCGGCTACACGCCTGATCTGATTGCCGGCTCACTCGCTTCGAATCGAAGCCGGCTCATCGTCGCGCTCATCCCGGCGATTGCGGGCGGCGTGTTCCAGGAAACGGTCGCTGCGTTGACGAGTGAACTCGCGGCAACGGGCTATCAGTTGCTGCTCGGCCAGAGCGGCTATGACGAATCGCGTGAAGAGGCGCTGCTGGACGCGATCATCGGCAGGCGTCCGGCAGGCATCGTGTTGACGGGCGTGGTCCACTCGGAGGAGTCGCGGCAAAAACTACGGGCGTCGGGCATCCCCGTGGTCGAAACGTGGGACATCACGCGCACGCCGCTCGACATGCTGATCGGCTTTTCGCATCAGAAGATCGGTAAAGCGGCGGCGGACTATCTTCGACAGCGCGGCGCGGTACGGCCCGCGATCGTGACGCCCGACGACCGTCGCGCACAAGCCCGCGCTGAAGCGTTCATCAAGGCCTTCGACAGCGGCACGCCGATACCGGTCGTTTCGGTCGAATCCCCTGCAAAACTCGGCGACGGCCGACGCGCGCTGGCCCGTCTGCTCGACGAGCACCCGTCGATCGACGCAGTCTTCTGCGGCGCCGACATCATGGCACTGGGCGTACTGATGGAAGCCCGCCACAGGAACATGCGCGTGCCGGAGCAGCTCAAGGTGATGGGCTACGGCGACCAGAATTTCGCGGCCGATACGGACCCGCCGCTTACGACGATCCGGATCGACGGCACGAAAATCGGCGAGCTGGCTGCTGCGATGCTGATCGCGAAGATAGAAACGGGCGCCATGCGCCAGCGCAGGATCGATGTCGGCTTTACGATCGTCGAGAGAGAATCGGCCTGACAGTGATCAACTAGCATCCCCCTCGGTCGACTGCGGTGGAAAGACAACGGCCTGTCTTGGCTGAGTCAGCATCGACGGTTGCAGAATTTCGTCGAGTTGCGCGCGGCTCAGCAAACCCTTCTCGATGACGATCTCGGCGACGCTTCTCCCCGACGCGAGCGCCTCCTGTGCCACCTGCGTCGCGTTCGTATAGCCGATATAAGGATTGAGCGCCGTCACGATGCCGATCGAGTTCTCAACGAGCGCGTGAAGTCTGTCACGATTCGCCGTGATCCCGTCAACACATCTCGAAGCAAGCGTGAGGCATCCCGCGCGCAGGTGTGCAACGCTCTTGAAGAGGCTGTGCGCAATGAGCGGCTCGAACGCATTCAATTGCAGCTGACCGGCTTCTGCCGCAAAGCTCACCGTCACGTCGTTACCGATGACTTCAAAGGCGATCTGATTGACGACTTCCGGAATGACGGGGTTGACCTTGCCAGGCATGATGCTGGAGCCAGCCTGGACGGGCGGCAGATTGATTTCACCAAAACCCGCGCGCGGACCGCTCGAAAGAAGCCGAAGGTCGTTACACGTCTTGGAGAGTTTGATGGCAACGCGCTTGAGTACGCCCGACAACTGGACGAACGAGCCCACGTCTTGTGTCGCCTCGACAAGATTGGGTGACGTGATGACGGGTATGCCCGTGATACTGGCAAGATGCCGGCACGCAAGTGCAGCGTACTCGGGCGACGTGTTGATCCCGGTGCCAATCGCCGTTGCGCCGAGGTTGATCTCGCAGATCAGCTTTGACGCTTCCGTGAGCCGATCTTCGTCTTCTCCAAGCATGACCGCGAAAGTGCTGAACTCCTGACCGAGCGTCATGGGAACAGCGTCCTGCAGTTGCGTTCGCCCCATCTTGAGATCGTCGCGGAATTCCTCAGCCTTGCGTTCGAACGAGTGACGCAATACACCCATCGCATGGACCAGCTGAACGATACCCATGTACGTCGCGATCTTCAACGCGGTCGGGTACACATCATTCGTGCTTTGACCGAGATTGACGTCTTCATTGGGATGCAGCAGCGCGTAGTCGCCGCGCTGGTGGCCAAGATGTTCCAGCGCCAGATTGGCGATCACTTCGTTCGCGTTCATGTTGGTCGACGTGCCCGCGCCGCCCTGAATGACGTCCACCACGAACTGGTCATGCGCCGTACCGTTGCGGATCTCCCGACACGCATGAACGATCGCCTTCATCTTGTGTTCCGCAAGCAGGCCAAGGTCGTGGTTGGCCACGGCCGCCGCCTCTTTCACGCTCGCCAGTGCATTGACGAGATTCGGATACGTCGAGATCGGGATGCCCGTGATCGGGAAATTGACGAGTGCCCGAAGGGTGTGCACGCCGTAGTAGGCGTCATTCGGCACAGGGAGGTCGCCGAGAAGATCGTGCTCGATGCGTTCATTGGACGTGGACATCGTGTTGCTCCGTTAGCGTGTCAGGGATGGTTCGATGGCGCTCGATGCAACAGGGCATCGGGATCATCGGGTCGACAGGATTGGCTTTACCTTACGCTCTTGCTGCCGGGTGATTCGCCGGCCGCCGTCGCATAGGCGATGCACTGCCGGGCAAGCACGTCGGTCGGATCGATCAGCCTCACACTAGCGCCGTTTCTGCCTGTGAACTCGCTGTGTGGAAGAAGAAGTGGGAGTTCGGTGCAGCCCAGGACGATGACTTCGACACCTTCAGCAATCAGGCCTTCGACGGCTGCAGCGATGTCTTCCTGACACTGCCCCGTCGTGAACCCTGCCTTGACTCCGTCCTTGCCGTAGATCGCTTCCATCACGCGCGCCTGGAGTTCGGGTCCAGGCGCAACCTGGCGAAGCCCCTGCGATTCGAGCGCTTTTTCATAGACACCGCTCGCGATCGTGCCCGAGGTCGCGAGCACGCCGATCTCGCGTTGCGCCGGATAAGACTCACGCAGATAGCGGACCGTTTCCGTCAGCATGTTCACGATGGGAATGCCGAGGTACGGCTGGATGCGTTCCACGAACGCGTGAGCGGTGTTGCACGGAATGGCGATGATGTCGGCATCGCCCTCCTCCAGCCGCTTGCACGTTGCGTACAGCGACACCGTCGGGTCTGCGCCGTCGCCGATCAGATTCTCGGTACGATCGGGAATCTGCGGGTTCTGTTCGACGAGCAGCCTGATGTGATCCTGGTCCCGTTGAGCCGGTGTGTTGCGCACGATCTTGTCGAGGAAATCGATCGTCGCAGCGGGACCGACTCCGCCCACGACCCCGACCTTGAAAACACCCGAGGGCGGGTCGTATTGTCCCGACACGACGTGCTGTGCATACACGAGATTGGAATCGACCAGCGGCACGCTCAGCAGACGGATCTCGTCCGCGACGAGCGCGATCTCGGTCATGCCCGGAACGATGACATCGACGCCTTGCTCGATGAGATCCGCGCAAGCGTTGTGCAGCAGTTCAACCGGGCGGCCGCGCAGATGACCGCTCTTGATGCCCTCCGGGCCATACACCGCTTCGGTGACGAGGTCGATGCCCTCGTCCATGCGCGGGTGGACAACCTCGAACTCCGGCGACGTGAAGTAACGCTCGAACAGTCGTTTCTCCCGCGTGTAGTCCGACGCGAGGACACCTATCCGACGCGCTCCGCGAAATCGCCTGCGGACGTGGTGACGCACCGCTTCAACCATATCGACGATCTGCAGCGTCGTGTTCGATTTCAGTTCATCAATAAAGGTGTGACTGAGAAAGCAGGGAAGCACGACTGTCGTCACGCCCCGCTTTTCAAAATCGCGGATCATGTTGAAGATGTAGAGCTTGCGCTCGGTCGTCGCGGCGCTTCCCACGCCCGAGCTCCTGAACGGATGCTGCTGGAAAATCAGATCGGCGTGCTCGGCGTCCGTCGACGGCGGCATTGCCTTCACGAGCTTGAAGAACACGTCGGCGCTTCCCAGCGGCCCGAGGCCGCCGACGATACCGTACTTGCGTCTGTTCTCGACGATCCCGGGCGTCATTTCGCTCCGACCTCCGCCTGATCGAACAGCGACGAGTCGTCAGGTTCGCTCTGCCGGCGACCCTCCCACTTTGCAATGACGGCTGTCGCTACGCTGTTGCCGATGACATTGGTCATCGTGCGTCCCATATCGAGGATCTGATCGATGGCGAGCACCATCGCCACGCCTGCAGCCGGCAGATGAAACATCGGCGCCACTGCAGCGACGACGACGACCGAACCGCGCGGCACACTGGCCATGCCCTTGCTGCTCAGCATCAGCACCAGCAACATGAAGATCTGCTGCGAAACGGGCATGTCCACCCCAAAGGCCTGCGCAATGAAGATCGCGGCAAACGCCTGATACATCATCGAACCGTCCAGATTGAAAGCATAGCCCAGCGGCAGCGTAAAACCGACGACCTTCTTGTCGACGCCGAACTTCTCCAATTGTTCCGTCAGACGGGGATAGGCTGCCTCACTGCTGGCCGTCGAGAAGGCGATCATCGCCGGCTCGCGCACAGCCTTGAGCAAGGTACCGACGCGACGGCCGAGGAACACGTAGCCAATGCCCGTCAGAATCAACCACAACAGCGCCAACCCCAGATAGAACGAGCCGATCAGCTTGCCGTAGGTGTAGAGCACGTCGACGCCCCGCAGCGTTACCGCCGAAGCGATGGCCCCGAATACGCCCAAGGGCGCGGCGCGCATCACATAGTTGGTGAGGCGCAGCATGACAGGCACCATTCCGTCGATGGCCTTGACGACGACCATCACGCGTTCGTCTTTCTTCAACGCACTGAGCGCAAGTCCAAGCAAGACCGAGAAGACCAGAATCTGCAGGATGTCGTTGCGGGCCATCGCATCCATCAGGCTGGTCGGAAACGCGTGCGTGATGACGTCCTTGACGTTCAACGCCGACGTATTGAGCCCGGTACTCACCTCACCGGCATTCTCGACCAGATGCAGGCCGGCGCCCGGCTGCAGCAGATTGGCGAGCACGAGACCCAGACTCAGCGACAGCAACGATGCACAGATGAACCAGCCCACCGAGCGCAGGCCGATGCGGCCTACATCCTGCCCGCTGTCCATCCCGGCCAGCCCGGACACGAGCGTAGCGAACACCAACGGCGCGATGATCATCTTGATGAGCCGCAGAAAGATGTCCGTGACGATCGAGAAATAACCCGCCACGGCCTTGACCGTCGCCGGGTCGGACAAGCTCGTGTGACACACATAGCCGGCAACGACCCCGAGCACCATCCCGGCGGCTATATTCAGAGTAAGGCGATTTTTCATGTCCATCCGTCCTTGAGTGGCGCAATGCAATCGCAAGGTGACTGCAATGCGCTGGAAGAGGTCTGGAGCGACGTCGGCCACACGTCGCGCCAGAATCAGAACGGATGGTAGAGATGGTCAAAAAGACGTGAATGCAAGTGCTGCATGCGGGCATGCGAAATTCGCATAAGGCGGGAAAACCCTAGCCCGTCACGGGTGAAACGGCACGAAGATGCTGCCAGAGCGTATCCAGAAACTCATTGCGATTGGATGCGTCGCGGTAGACGCGAAGCTCGATCTCCAGATTCCACGCAGACGGCCCGGCGGGAACCAGTTCGCCCTGGTCGAGTTCGGCAGCGATGGCGCTCTTCGGAAGCCACGCGATTCCCTCGCCTTCCATCACGAGCTTCTTGAGCACTTCGGCCATGTCTGATTCATAGTGAAGCCGCAGTGCCGGGGTATCGGAAGCCCGGCTGAGCAGCAGGGCAAGACAACGTCCGAAGTAGCTCGTTTCCGTGTACGAAATGTGGGGCAAGGGCTGCTTGGTCGTTCCCGGCAGGCGAAACAACGGAGCCAGACGCGGGTTCGGCCTGCTGGCAGGCATGAGCGTGTCGATACCGACTGTGACGTGCTCATACTTCACAGGATCGAGATGCAGCGGAAGTTCGGGGTGATGGTACGCGAACATCAACTCGCAGTTGCCGTTCACGAGCATCAGGATCGAGTCGTGCACATTGGTGGGCACCACACGTGCGCGCACTTCTCCAAAGTGATTCGAAAGATGCTTGAGCCACGAAGGCAGGAAACTCAGCGCGATCGTGTGCCCGGCCGCAATCTGCAGGCTCTTGCCGGCGATGCGTTGCTCGGTACGTATGATGGCGCGGGTATCGAAGAGCTTGTTCAGGACGTCATCGGCGACTTCCCGGAACAATTGCCCTGCAGGTGTCAGGACGGGAGGGAAGCTGCTGCGGTCGATCAGTTCCGCACCAACCCATTGCTCGAGAGACTGAATGCGCCTGCTGAATCCGGATTGGGTCACGTTCCGGAATTCTGCTGCACGTGAGAAGCTCTGATACTGAGCGAGGGCGATGAAGTCCTCGATCCACTTGATTTCCATAGCGGGTGGGTAGCCTTGTGGGACTCGGGCATTCTACCTCTCGCCCGTTTCCGTTCCTGTGTGATCCAGGCCGGTCCGCTCGCTTCGTAACGAAGCCTCCACACAAGCGGTTGCGGATGGCGTCTGCACGTGTGAGCCGCAGACGCCATCCTGCCTGATTGTCGCGAGATGCCGCTATCTGCTTCGCCAGAACATCGGCGGTATTTTCAACACCGATCTGTCGAAGTCAGTACGTTGCAGAAAATGCCTGCTGCACTTTAGCGGGTGTCGTGATGCCGTTTGCGATCAGCAATTGCGTCAACACACGGGCCTTTTGCGGATTGAGATCAAGAGAGGCGACAAAGCCGCTCTTGTCATCGTCAACTTCCACATTCCGATTCACAAAGCCCGTACCAACCCGGGAAGCGCGAACCACGACAATCCCCATCTTCGCGGCCCGCTCCATGGCAGCCAACGCCGCCTTCGAGACGTCACCGTCGCCTACACCAGCGATCACAATCCCTTTCGCATTGTCAGCGACTGCATGGTCGATCTGCGACGCATCCATATTGCTGTGCGCGTAGACAATTTCGACGCGGGGCAACGGTCCGGCGGCGGGCAGCGTATAGGGAGACTGACGGGAGTCCGTTAGGGGCGTGACGAATCGGATCGATGCCGGATCGACAAATCCTATTGGGCCTGCATTCGGCGACAGGAATGTCTGAACGGAAGTTGTGTTCGTTTTGGTGATCCAGCGCGGGTCGTGGATCGTATCGTTCATGACCACCATCACACCGCGCCCCTGCGCCTGAGGACTCGCCGCAACCTCAACTGCTTCGAGAAGGTTATTCGGACCATCGGCGCCGACAACACCACCCGGTCGCATGGACCCGACGAGAACCACCGGCCGGCGAGAATGCAAGACGTTCTTCAGGAAGAAGGCGGTCTCTTCCATCGTATCCGTACCATGCGTTATCACGACACCCTCCGCCTCACCGCGATCGAAGATTTCATTGATGCGTTTGGCCAGCTGAAACCAGATACCGTCGTTCATGTCTTGCGAGCCGACATTCGAAACCTGTTCGGCAGTGATCGTTGCGAACTTTCCGATTCCGGGAACATCCTTGAGCAACTGCTGGCCGGTTCTCTCGCCGGAGTTGTAACCAATGGCTGAACGTGCGTCTGCCGTTCCAGATATCGTCCCACCCGTTGCAAGTACCACGATTCGTGGCAGCTTTTTGTTCTGTCCATCGACGGTGGTCGACTGATCCGCATTGGACTCAGCGGCTACCGCGAATGTCGAGCAGACGGGAAGCGCAATACACGCCGCGATCAGCAGCGCGCTCACGGTACGGCCTGGCGCAAAAGCAAGTCGGGATAGTGTGTTCATAATCGTATGTGAATGAGTAAGAAGCCGTGACGGTACTAAACCGGGTTCATCGGCCTGGCTACGATCGGGCGAAGCGCGTTACGGTCGCCGACCGATGAGCTGTGCCTTCCATTCAGTGTATGCACCACTGGGTCGTGAAAACAGGGTTGAGATCCGTCCGCAATACGCTGTGAAAGGCCCGGAGCGATGTTGGCCAAACAGCGCTCCAGAGTCAGAACGGATGGTAGGGATGGCCAAAAAAAAGTTGATGCTAGTCGTGCATGCAGGTATGCGGACTTCGCATAACATCATCGCCGCCGACCACGAAGGTCCAGTGGTCTGTAAGTGGTCAATCTCTTAGGGCGCGGTCGAACAACCACCTTCGCCTGCACCTCTCTGCTCTGCCGCACGCTTCGATGCATCTCCCGCACCGTTTGCGATCACGCGCGCCCCATTGTCGATAGCGCCGCCCATCTCCTCCCCCATCTGTTTTCTGTCCGTCCGACACCGTTCCGGCAAATTCGGTAAGCCGGGCCGCATATTCCTGCCAACTATGGTCGCCCCGAAGACAGCCGCGACAATTCGGCCCGGAAGTCGCTAAGAATCGTGCGTTCCCAACCCGCGCACCGCCGCAAGGCAAGCGCCAAGGACGACCGCGATGCGACTCAAGAAAATCCCTACGACAGTAGTGACCGGCTTTCTCGGCGCCGGTAAGACGACACTCGTCAATCACATCCTCGACGCGACGCGGCCGATGCAGATCGGCATCGTCGTGAACGAGTTCGGCGAAGTAGGTATCGACGGGCAGTTGATCGTCGCCGACGAAGAAGCCGTCATCGAAATCAACAATGGCTGCGTGTGCTGCACGGTCCGCACGGATCTCGTCGCGAGCGTGCGCGATCTGCTCGCGCGTTTCGGTGACCGGCTGGAGCGGCTGATCGTCGAGACCTCGGGCCTTGCCGACCCCGCGCCTGTCTTGCAGACCTTTCTCGCCGACCCCGACGTGCGCGAGCGCGTCGAACTGGAATCGGTGGTCGCCGTCATCGATGCGCCGCATGCCGATGCACAGCTCGACGACGACATCGCGAGAGAACAGGTCGTGTTCGCCGACCGGATCATCGTCAACAAGACCGACATCGCCTCGCCGCAAGCAGTCGATGCGCTAGTCGAACGCATCCGTCAGCTCAATCCCACCGCACAGATCGACTTCGCGAATCACTCCGACGTCGCCGTCGATTCACTTCTCGGCGTGCGCAGTTTTTCGCTCGACAACCTGCTCGCCGTCGAACCCGATTTGCTCGACGAAGCCGGCCATGACCACGAGCACGACGACACGATCGCATCGTGCGCGTTCATCGTGCCAGGCGCGCTCGACGCAATGCGCTTCAACCGTTGGATCAATCAGCTCGTGCAGACCGACGGCCAGCAACTGCTACGCATGAAAGGCGTGCTCAACCTGCACGACGAAGCGCGGCGGCTGCATTTCCACAGCGTTCACATGCTGCTCGACGCGAAGTTCGGCAAGCCATGGTCGCGCGATGAACACCGCGAGAACCGTTTCGTGATGATCGGCAGAAACATCGACGCCGAGCGGATGCGCGATGGTCTTTTGAGTTGCATGCACTAACCCTTTCACTCAACTTCCTTGAAGGAGCACGCAAATGAAAAAGCCTGAGGCGTACACATTGAGCATCGGCGTTCTTGCTGTCGCCGACACATGGCTCACGGGAACCCTGCTTCCCGTTCCCGTCTGGGTGACGTTCATCGCCTGGGCATCGTTCTTCGTGCTGGGCGGCGGACGCGCGGGCTTCGTCAAGAGCGTCGCGTCGAATCTGACCGGGCTCGTGATCGCCTCGCTGACGCTGCTGTGCATTGCGACGACGAGCGGCAGCGCATTCGCGGTCGCCGTGCTGGTCGGCATCGGCAGCGCGGCGATGGTGCAGGCATCGAAGCTCAAGCTGCTCGACGTGTTGCCCGCGATCGTGTGGGGCTTCGCATCGACAGTCGGCACCACCGTCGCCACCGGCAAGGCGATCACGACGGCAGGTATCGGCAACCCCGCGCTCGTCGCCGCTGCCGCGCTCGTAACGGGCGCGGCGTTCGGCTTCGTGTCGGAAGTCATTGGCGAAGCGCTCGCATTCAGGCGCCAGCATCGGCTTGGCTAAGTCTCTCTTCACCACTCTGCGGAGCGAACTGTGAAATTACAGCATCACCTTGGCGGCATCGAAAACCTCGGCCCCGTCAGTATCGAGACGCGCGTTTTCGTCGAGCCGTGGGAAAAGCGCATCTTCGGCATTCATACCGTGATGATGGCCGAGAGCGCGCATCTGGCGAACGCGCTGCATCCTTATCCGATCGATCAGCTGCCGACCACATTCAAGAACGACTGGACGTGGGCGTCGCTGCGCACGGGCGCCGAAGACATGCAGCCATTCGATTACTTCAAGTACCGCTATTACGAGAAGTGGCTAGGCGGGATTTCGCAGTTCTTCGTCGATCAGGGCTACATCACGGCGGAAGAGCTTGCGCAGAAGACGGCGCACTATCGCGAGAGCCCGGATGCCACCTTGCCGGACAAGCCGGACACGGCCCTCGCCGCGAAGGTCGATGCGTATCTGCAAAACGGCGATTCGGGTTATCACGCGCTCGAACGTGCAGCGCGCTTCGCAAAGGGCGACACGGTGCGCATCGCCGACCCCGACGCCGTCGATCACACTCGTCTGCCCGGCTATCTGCGCAACAAGATGGGCACCGTCGATCTCGTCTATCCGGGCGCGTTCTCGTACTTCGTTTCGACGGGCGTGGACGGCATCGGCGAGCCGATGCCCGTCTACCGGATCGCCTTCGATACCGCCGACATCTGGGGCGAAGGCAAGAGCGAAGCCAACACGACCCTCTACGCCGACCTGTACGAAGCCTACGTACAGCCGGCCAATTAAACCGACAGCGAGACCAGCATGACCCAACAGTTCGAATATCCCGAAGACCGCGAAGCGTCGAGCGCCGCCAAGGTCCGCGCACTCGAAGCGCTGCTGATCGAGAAGGGCGTGATCGGCAGCGATTCCGTCGATGCCGTGCTCGCGCACTTCGAGACGATGGCCGGCCCGTTCAACGGCGCGAAGATCGTCGCGCATGCGTGGGTCGATCCGGACTACAAGCAACGCCTGATCGAAGACACACCCAAAGCGATTGCCGAGCTTTCGCTGCCGCTCGGCATGGCGGGCGCGGAAGGCGAGCACATGGCCGCCGTCGCCAATGACGCGAACGTGCACAACCTGATCATCTGCACGTTGTGCTCGTGTTACCCGTGGCCCGTACTCGGCTTGCCGCCGTACTGGTACAAGGACCCGGTATTTCGCGCGCGCGGCGTGCGCGAGCCGCGCGCGGTGCTGCAGGAATTCGGCGTGACCGTGCCCGCGGAGAAGGAAGTAAAGGTGTGGGACAGCAGCGCGCAAATCCGCTGGTTCGTCGTGCCGGAGCGTCCCGCGAACACCGGGCATCTGAGCGAGGAGGAACTCGCCGCGCTCGTCACGCCGGAATCGATGATGGGCGTCGCGCTCGTCGCCGCGCCCGCTGCCTGAGGACATCACCCATGTTCACGCGCTTCGAGGAATACGCCGCGGCATCGATGCTCGGCACACCGGACTCGCCGCCGCGTCTGGACGGCAAGCTGTTTTTCACCAACCGCTGGGAGCGCGACGTGTTCGGTCTCGCGCTGTCGCTGTCGAAGGCGGGCTGCTTCGAATGGGAAGACTTTCGACAGAGCCTGATTGCGTCGATTGCGAAGTGGGAAACGATCGACTGCGAGAACCAGCCGCGCTGGGACTACTACGAACGCTTTCTCGAAGCGCTGTTGAACGTGGTCGAAGCGAGCGGCGTGCTGTCGCGCGACGAACTCCAGCGGGTCATCACGGCGCGGCGCGTGGCGGTTCAATCGTAAGCCAGACATCCTGATCATTCACTCACACTCAAGAGGTTTTTCATGAACGATGCTGTGCTCCAACCTGTAGATGCGCTCACGCCCATTCCATTGCGCGAGTTGATGCCGTGGATCGTGTTCGGCGGCCTGCTGATGTTGCTGGTGCTGTACTTCGTCGGCGCAGAGGAAGGCGCGACGTCGCTCGTACCGGGTATGTATGTGCACGAGTTCGTGCACGACGGGCGCCATCTGCTCGGTTTCCCCTGCCACTGACAAGGAGACGATCATGGTCGGCAAGCTGTTGATGCGCGGCATGCTCGCGGGTGTCGTCGCGGGGTTGATCGCGTTTGGATTCGCGCGCGTGGCGGGCGAGCCGCAGGTCGATCGCGCGATCGCCTTCGAGGAACACACACACGCGATGGAAGGCGACGCGCACGAACCCGAACTGGTGAGCCGCGACACGCAAGCCGGCCTCGGTTTGTTGACGGGCGTCGTCGCGTACGGCGCGGCGTTCGGCGGGCTCTTCGCGCTGACCTTTTCGTGGGCGTGGGGACGCGTCGGCAAGCTCGGCGCACGGCCGCTCGCCGCGTGGCTCGCGCTTGGTGCGTTCGTCACGCTCGTCGTCGTGCCGAATCTCAAGTATCCCGCCAACCCGCCGTCCGTCGGCGATCCGGATACGATCGGTTATCGCACGGGGCTGTTTTTCCTGACCATCGCGATCTCGGTCGCGATCATGGTGCTGTCGCTCAACGTGCGCAGCGTCGTCGCGCGTCGCTTCGGCGCATCGAACGGCGCGCTTGCGGGGCTGCTCGCGTTCGTCGTGATGCTGGCCGTGGTGCTCGCGGCATTGCCCGCCATCGACGAAGTTCCGGCCGCTTTCCCTGCCACGCTGCTGTGGAAATTCCGCATCGCCGCGATCG